>MTKZ01043076.1_pt1 | contig 56754 bp, 48 predicted proteins | sample 1042781 | NCBI WGS metagenome assembly MTKZ01 (sample SAMN06212207, study PRJNA360539) | anaerobic digester metagenome | biome: Wastewater treatment plant; material: sludge; isolation source: anaerobic digester fed with sludge from wastewater treatment plant | place: Denmark: WWTP Viborg ...
CCCCGGTCTTTAATATTATTAACGGAGGGAAACACGCATCAAATAATCTATCATTCCAGGAGTTTATGGTTATTCCCTCAAAACATTTAAATTATTCCGAAGCATTGGAAGCGGGAGTACGTATTTATAATAATTTGAAACAGGAACTGAAGAAGCTAGATTATGATGTAGGTGTAGGAGATGAAGGTGGTTTTGCTCCGCGTAGAATGACTGTAGAAAAGGTATTTAAAATTATTAAGGAAACAGCAAAGAAAGATTATGAAGTCGGGAAAGAAATATTTTTCGGTACAGATGTAGCAGCCGGCTCTTTTTATAATGGAAAAGAATATGAAATTAAAGAAGAGGGAAAAGTATTAAACAGCGATCAGCTTCTTTTATATTATAAAGAATTAATTAAATCCTATGAAATTATTTATCTGGAAGACCCTTTCTTTGAAAGGGATTTCGATGCATGGAAGAAGGGGTACAATTCTCTAGCCGATAAATTAATGGTTATTGGAGATGATTTAGTGGTTACCAATATGAAGTATTTGGAAAAAGCAGTAAAAGAAAAGATGATAAACGGAGTTATAGTAAAACCAAATCAAATAGGAACATTGAGCGAGACCTTATCTTTAATAAAAAAAGCCAAGAAAGAAAAGATTAATATTATTATCTCTCATAGAAGCGGGGAAACAGGTGAAGACACTTTCATATCTGACTTGTCTGTAGCTTCGTCAGCTGAATTTATTAAATCCGGTGCTCCCTGCAGGGGAGAAAGAACTGTAAAATACAACAGAATATTGGATATATACTATAAAAATAGAATATAAACTCTCATTTTGAGAGTGAACGATCCCTTATGTTATTGAGTAAGCAGCATAATCTTGTCCCAAGGGAGTCTCAATTTCAGATGTTTGTTCGTCAGTAAGATGCTCAAAGTATTTCCTAAATCCTCTTATTGAATTACCATAACAGCTAACAGCCACATTTATTCTGAATTGCTTCATTTTAGGTATCAAATCTTCAATAAATTGATACACTCTATCTACTACCATTTCTAAGGATTCTCCTTCAGGGGGAATCTTTGTATAAGATCTTCTGTATTCAAGAAGAAGTTCGGGATTTTCAAGCTGCATTATTAGTTTACTTTTACCTTGAAGTGATCCATATGATCTTTCTTTGATTCTGGGGTCTTTAATGATCTCAACTTTAGTGGAATATTGGTTTTGTGACATAGCTAGCCGCATTGTTTTGATGGATCTTATTTGATCCGAACAGAAAAGCATGGATATTTTTTTATCTTTAAGTTTAGGCGCTAATTCAAGTGCTTGCTGTTTTCCTTTCTCTGTTAAATCAGAATCTCTCCATCCGCTGAAGATAAAATTCGAATTATCTTCTGTTTGCCCATGTCTAAATACATAAAGAATGGGGTATCCATAAATTTCGTTTTTGGGAAGAATTCGTACATCCTTATAACTTAGATATTTTATGGCTTGATCAACTTTATCTTTTCCATATTTTTGATAAAGAACCAAAGTCTGAGCAGAATCAAGCATATATACTATCCTATCACAATAATGTTATCATACACAGATGCATGAAATTATCACATCTTTTTTTAGTGGAGATCTAAAAAACTTTATACAAGCAATAGGCATGATAGGTGTATTCATAGTTATATTTTCTGAATCGGGATTATTAATAGGATTCTTTCTACCCGGGGACAGTCTTTTATTTACAGCAGGTCTTCTTTCTTCTCCGGCTTTTAATTTATTTAATGTTTGGCATTTAGTATTAGGAGCCTGGGTTTGTGCAATATTGGGAGATAATGTAGGGTATGAGTTTGGAAAGAGGGTTGGGAGATCATTATTTAAGAAAGAGAAATCATTTTTGTTTAATCCGGCTAATCTGATAAAGGCGCAGGAATTTTATGAAAAACATGGGGGGAAGGCAATAACCATAGCGAGATTTATGCCTGTTATTAGAACTTTTGCACCTATTGTTGCAGGTATAGGTCATATGAATCATCTTAAATTCACTTTTTATAATTTTCTAGGCGGGACTATTTGGGTGTGGTCTATGGTATTTGGAGGATATTTTCTGGGGCAAACAATACCAAATATAGATAAATATATTCTGCCCATAGTATTGTTAATAATAGCAGTATCTATCGCACCCCCTCTTCTTCATATATATAAGGAGAATAAGAGAACAATATGGGAAAAGATAGGGGAGAAATTGAAAAATTTTTTTAAGTACGGTGTAAAGTAAGATTATTATCTATTATATCTTCTAATAACACCGGTAACTATTCCCTGTATCTGAAGTGATTTTGCATCAACATATATTGGATCCATTTTTTTATTTGCCGGTTGAAGACGTATTTTCCCATTTTTCTCTCTATATAGGGTTTTTAGAGTAGCAAATTCGTTATCAATTAAAGCTACAACTATTTGTCCATCTTCAGCAGTATCTTGTTGTTGGACTACGATATAATCACCATCGCATATATTCTCCTCTATCATCGATTCCCCTCTTACCTGTAGAACAAAACATCTTTTCGTTTTGGACACAATATCAGATGAAACCAGTACACTGGTTAATGGATTTTCTATTGCTTCAATGGGTTTTCCTGCTGCTATATATCCTACAAGGGGAAGAGATACGGCATTAAGAGAAGAGTTAAAAGAATTATCAGTTATTTCCAAACCTCTTACTGCCCCATCATATCTTTTTACAATACCTTTCTTTTCAAGAGCCTGAATATGTTCATGAACTGTAGCCAGGGAAGAAAGATTCATAGCATCAGCTATTTCCTGTAAAGTAGGTGAATGGCCGTTTAATTGTATATATTGTGATATATAATCTAAAATCTGTTTTTGTTTTTTATAAAGTGTAACAGGACTCATTTTTGTATTTCCTTCGGTATGTTAAACTATACCGAATAATATACGAACATGTCAAGTGGTAAAATTATATCTAACTATGTTTAAATTAAATGCACCATTTAAACCAAAAGGCGACCAGCCTGAGGCAATAGATAAATTAGCAAAGGGTTTAAAAGATGGACTTAAAGACCAGGTACTTCTTGGTGTAACGGGGTGCGGAAAAACTTACGTTATAGCAAATGTTATTGAGAGATTACAGAGGCCAACCCTTATTATCTCTCATAATAAAACATTGGCAGCACAGCTGTATCAAGAATTTAGAGAATTTTTTCCTAAAAATGCAGTTGAATATTTTGTAAGTTATTATGATTACTATCAGCCTGAAAGTTATATCCCATCAACTGATACTTATATTGAAAAAGATGCGGATATAAATGAAAAGATAGATAAGCTAAGATTATCTGCCACAACCTCTTTAATGACAAGAAAAGATGTAATTGTAGTATCTTCTGTATCCTGTATTTATAATTTGGGATCTCCGGCAGAATACAGCAAAGTAGCTTTAGAATTAAGAACAGGGATGAAGTTAAGGATGAATGATTTAATAACAAGATTAAATCAAATATATTACGAAAGATCGGATTATGATTTAAAAAGAGGTACTTATAGAGTAACAGGGGAAACTGTTGATGTTTATTTAGCATATTCGGATGAGGCAGTTAGACTGCAGATATTTAATGATTTTTTAGTTTCTCTAAATCTAATAAATCCTTTAACCGGAGATAATATTTATAAAAACATGTTGTCTGAAGATAGAAGAGGAAGTATTATCAGGGAATTATCCCAAGATCATAAAGACTACTTTGATCACAGAGTAAAGGAGGGAGGTACCGTAGTAATATTCCCCGCTAAGCATTATGTAGCACAAGAGGAATTAAGAAAATCTGCAATAAAACAGATATCCGAAGATTTGGATGATAGATTAAAAGAATTGAGAAAAGAGAATAAACTAATTGAAGCTTATAGACTAGAGCAGAGAACTAATTATGATTTAGAAATGATGGAGGAGATTGGCTATTGCAAGGGTATTGAGAATTATTCCAGATATTTTGACGGTAGAATTGCCGGATCAGCTCCCTACACGTTGATGGATTTCTTTCCTAAAGATTATTTACTAATTATTGATGAGAGTCATATAACTATTCCTCAGATAAGGGGTATGTATAACGGAGATAGATCAAGAAAACAGACTTTAATAGATTATGGTTTTAGACTTCCTTCTGCTTTGGATAACAGACCTTTGCAATTTGATGAATTTTTAGCCAAGAATAATCAGACCGTCTATGTTAGTGCAACACCTGACAGATGGGAAATAGACAAATCAAAGGAAGAAGTTACGGAGATACTTATAAGACCTACAGGTATTGTAGATCCCAAGATAATAATTAAGCCTATCAAAGGGCAAATGGATGATCTACTGGATAGAATAAGAATAAAGGTTTCAAGGAAACAAAGAGTTTTAGTTACTACTTTAACTAAAAGAATGGCAGAGGAATTATCCGGTTTTCTGGCAGAGAAGGGTATTAAAGTTACATATCTTCACTCAGATATAGAGACATTGGAAAGAACAGATATTTTAGATAAATTAAGAAAGGGTGAGTATGATGTTCTAGTTGGTATAAATCTTCTGAGAGAGGGCCTTGATCTTCCGGAGGTTTCTTTAGTTGCAATTCTTGATGCCGATAAGGAGGGATTTTTACGCTCAGAGACATCTCTTATTCAAACTATGGGAAGAGGAGCAAGACATATTTCTGGGGAAGTTGTAATGTATGCCGATCGTATAACAGGCAGTATGAAAAGAGCAATATCGGAAGTTGAGAGAAGAAGAGAAGTTCAGTTATCCTACAATAATAAGCACAATGTTATACCCCAGCAGATTACTAAACCAATAAGAGAGAGACTAATCACAGACGATATTGAAGAGTCAGATAAGAAAACAAAAGATAAATATCAGGATATAGATTATAAACAGCTTCCTCCAAAAGAAATTAACAAGGAAATAAAGAAATTACAGAAGGAGATGTTTTATGAAGCTGAGATACTAAATTTTGAAAAGGCTGCTGTATTAAGAGATAGGGTAAAAAAATTAAAATCCTTATTGTAAAAAAATATACGTAATCATATCATCATATAATCTGCAGATATTTTAGAAATATGATCTGTTAAATAAGATAATTAAAATTTTTAAAGAAGCAATACTGTATCTTGGAAATATTGTAATTTTTCCTTTTTTGTATATAAAGAAAAAGATGATTAATATAAATATAGCTGAAAAGATAAGAATGTTTTCAAAACATCTGAAAAAGAAGGTGAAAAAGATAAAGAAAAAGGCTAACCAGATTGGTAAGAAGATTGACCTAATAATACATAAAAGAAAATACGAAGGAATAAAGGAAAACAAAAATACAGAGCATAGTAACACGAATAGAAACAGACTGCCGGTAAAATATTTTATCTTTGGAATGATATTTACATTAGTATTTGTTTTAATACCCGTACAGGTTGTTTCCTGGTTCAGAGAGCTGCCCAGTCCTGATAATTTATCTATAGAAACATCAAAAAGAAATACAAGAATCCTTGATAGAAATGACAAACTACTTTATGAAATATACGTAGAAAGAAATTTTGATCCGGTTAAAATAGATCAAATTCCGCAATGCATAAAGGATGCTACTATTTCAGCTGAGGATGCAAGTTTTTATAGTCACAAAGGACTTAATATCAGGGGAATAATTAGAGCTGCAAAAGAGACTTTATTTGAAGATAATCTTCAGGGAGGTTCCACAATCACACAGCAGTTAGTTAAAAATGTGCTCCTTACTCCAGAAAGAACTTTGTCCAGAAAGATAAAAGAAGCAGTACTAGCTCTATTAATAGAAACAAAATACTCAAAAGATCAAATCTTAGAAATGTATTTAAATAATACACCTTATGGAGGTACTGCGTGGGGTATACAGCCAGCTTCTAAAAAATACTTTGGTAAAAATGTCTGGGAATTATCCACTGCAGAGTGTGCTCTATTGGCAGGGTTACCTTCATCTCCTACAACCAATTCTCCTTTATCAAACATGGAAGCAGCAAAATCCAGACAGATGTACGTATTGGGTAAGATGCTTTCACTGGGCTTTATAAATGAATCAGATTATGCTATCGCAAAGGAAGAACCACTTAGAATAGTTAATCAGACAGAATATATTAGAGCACCTCATTTTGTGCAGTATGTAAGAAAGGAGCTAGAAAAAAGATATGGTAAGAGAGAGGTAGAGTTAGGGGGGCTGATTGTCAAAACTACACTTGACTATGATATTCACCAGAAAGTTCAGGGTATCGTATCCGAAGAAGTTAACAATAATGGATCTAGATTTGGTTTTTCTAATGGAGCAGCAGTAGTAGTTGAACCTAAAACAGGAGGTATCTTAGCTTATGTAGGTTCAGTAGATTATTTTAAAGAGGGGTGGGGGTCATATGATGTGGTGACAGCACTAAGACAGCCCGGATCATCAGTGAAACCCATTACTTACTCCCTGGCATTATCAGGTGATTATACTTTGGCAAGTATTATCGAGGATGCTGAAGTTTCATTTCCCCAGGTTGATGGTAAATATTACACACCGGTCAATTATGATGGTAAATACCACGGTAAAGTAACATTGAGGCAAGCATTGGCTAATTCATATAATATACCAGCTGTTAAAATTGCCTCGGTTGTCGGTCCCGATAACATTGTTTCCTTAGGTAAAGAATTAGGTCTTTCCAATTGGATAATAGGAAGCGGATATGGCTTGTCAGTTACTCTGGGTGGTAAGGAAGTCAGATTGATAGATTTAACAAATGTATTTTCTACCTATGCCAGAGGAGGAAATTACATGGATATAAATCCATTTTTATCAATAAAGGATGGGAGAGGTTTTGAAATATTGGAAAAGGATAATGAAGAAAGAAGAGTGATAAGCGAAGAGATAGCATATTTAATTTGGAGCGTACTTTCAGATAATAACGCACGTTCTCCGGCATTTGGCACTAACAGTTATTTAGTAGTTCCCGGGTATAATGTTGCAGTTAAGACAGGTACTACTGACAACAAAAAAGATAACTGGACAGTTGGATACACCCCCAGCTTTGCAGTAGGAGTTTGGGTTGGCAATAATGACGGTAAGCCGATGAATGCATACCTGGCATCAGGTTTAAGCGGCGCAGCTCCTATTTGGAATAAGATATTCCGTACCATACTTGAAGGGCATAAAAATGAGGTAATGACGCCTCCCGATGGCATCTTTTTAAAAAGAGAAGATTCATGCAGTAAATCCGAGTATTTTATCAAGGGAAGTAATATTCCGGATTCACTATGTATACCTAAAGATAAAGATAGGGATAAGGATAAGAAGAATAAGAAAGATTAGTTAGTACCGAATAAATACCGTAGATTTTAGAAATAATATAATATACAATATCCTTTGTCATGAAAGATGCCATATCACATATACTAGTAAGAGGTGCCAGACAACATAATCTAAAAAATATCGATTTAGATATACCTAAAAATAAGATGGTGGTATTCACAGGCGTTTCAGGTTCGGGAAAATCATCTTTAGCTATGGATACGATATATGCTGAGGGGCAGAGAAGATATGTTGAAAGTCTGTCTGCATACGCCAGGCAGTTTTTAGGTGTGATGGATAAACCCGATGTAGATAAAATAGATGGTTTATCCCCCGCTATTGCTATAGATCAAAAAACAACTTCAAAAAATCCCAGATCTACAGTTGGAACTATAACAGAAATATATGATTTTATGAGATTACTTTATGCTCGTATAGGACATCCCCATTGCCCTAATTGTGGAAGGGAAATACAAAGACAAAGCAGTGAGGAAATAGTAAATAGAATATTTCAGTTAATCGAAGGAGAAGAAGGGTACTCATCAGAAAGAGGAGTGAGATTTATTATCTATTCCCCTATCATAAAAGACAGAAAGGGGGAATATTCCGCTCTTTTTACTTCTTTAAAGAAACAGGGTATAACAAAGGCAAGAGTTGATGGATTATTGAGAGATCTGAATGTAGATTTTGATTTAATAAAAACAAATAAACATACTATTGACGCGTTAATATCAAGACATTCTATTCAAAGAAAAATATTTAAAAATAAAGATGAGTATAAAAATATTTCAAGTTTAATATTTCAATCTATAGAAACAGCTTTAAGACTAAGCAATGGGAATGTTGTAATCTCCGTGATAAAAGACAAAACATTTGATTTTCCCGAGCACCCTGTATCTTGGGAGGATCACTTGTTTTCGGAGAATTTTGCCTGTCCAAAGTGCAGTATTTCTCTTCCTGATTTAGAACCTAGGGTATTTTCATTTAATTCTCCGCATGGTGCATGTCCCGTATGTGATGGTATTGGATATAAGCTAAGAGTGGATGAAGAGCTAGTAATAAACCCGCGTTTATCTATTTCAGAGGGAGGTGTTCTTCCCTGGTCGAGGTTGTTTGAGCATATAACTTGGACCCAAAAAGTAATAGAAGTAGTTGCTAAAGAATATGATTTCTCATTGAATGAGCCTGTGGGTAAATTAAAACCTGAGCATAAAAAAATTATATTGTATGGTGTACCCGGAAGAAAATTCAAAGTAACTTATAAAAACTACGAGGGAGAGAATAATTCATTTCAAGCTAATTTTGAGGGAGTAATTCCAAACTTATCTCGAAGATATAAGGAAACACAGTCGGAGTATATAAAAAATGAGATAGAAAAATATATGGTTAATGAAAAATGTCCTATGTGCAAAGGTACCAGATTAAAGAAAGAAGTTTTATCAGTTGTTGTAAATAACAAGAACATTTTTGATTTAGTAGAAATGAGCATTGATAATATAAAAAAGTGGTTTAATGATTTACCGGAATATCTAAGTGAAAGAGAAAAAAAAATAGCAGATACAATACTAAAAGAAATAAATTACAGACTTAGGTTTCTTATTGATGTTGGTTTAGAATACCTTACTCTCTCACGATCTTCTTCACAACTATCAGGCGGTGAAGCACAAAGGATAAGATTGGCATCTCAGATAGGTTCCGGATTATCAGGAGTACTTTATGTACTTGATGAGCCTTCGATAGGCCTTCATCAAAAAGATCAGAATAAGCTAATTAATACTTTAAAAAAACTAAGAGAGTTGGGAAACACAGTATTAGTAGTGGAGCATGATTCGGATACTATGATGGAAAGTGATTATATATTTGATTTTGGACCGGGTGCGGGTGATCACGGAGGAAAGGTAGTTGCTGAAGGAACCCCTCAAGAAATTATAGAAAATAGCAATTCATTAACAGGTAAATATCTATCCGGAAAATTAATAGTTGGGAAAATAGGCTCAAATAAACAGAGGGATTTTGAAGAATTACTCGAACAGGAAGCAAATTTAAAGGTTAGGAAGAAAATACAAGGGAAATCAATTTTATTAAAAAATTGTTCAGGAAGGAATTTGAAAAATATTGATGTTGAGATTCCGCTAAGTAAATTTGTATGTATTACCGGGGTATCGGGTTCAGGTAAGTCAACATTAATAATGGACACACTCTATTCAGGTCTTAGGCAGGAATTCGGAATGAAGATTGAACAGAAACCAGAACCTTTCAACGAAATAAAAGGTATTGAGAATATTTCTAATGTTATAGCTATAGATCAGCAACCCATAGGGAGAACTCCAAAATCTAATCCTGCTACATATACTAAAGCATTTGATTTCATAAGAGATTTATATGCAATGACACAGGAATCTAAGATAAGAGGATACAGCCCCGGAAGATTTAGTTTTAATGTTAAAGGGGGCAGGTGTGAGGCATGCGGAGGGGAAGGCCAGATAAAGATAGAGATGCAATTTATGCCTGATGTGTTTGTAAACTGTGAAGTATGTCAGGGAAAGAGATACAATAGGGAAGCTCTTGAGGTTTATTACAAGGGTAAAAATATCTCAGATGTTTTGGATATGACAGTAGAGGAGGGATTAGAGTTTTTTTCACATATTCCACAGATCAAAAGAAAAATGCAGACTCTCTATGATGTGGGGTTGGGATATATAAAACTGGGGCAGCCTGCTACTACTCTATCGGGAGGGGAAGCTCAGAGAGTTAAATTAGCATTAGAATTATCCAAAAGATCTACGGGTAGCACATTGTATATTTTGGATGAACCTACTACAGGTTTGCATTTTGCTGATTTAGAGAATCTAATCGCCATATTTAAAAGATTGACAGCCAGAGGAAACACAGTAGTTGTTATTGAACATAATCTTGATGTAATTAGAAACTCTGATTGGATTATTGATCTTGGACCTGAAGGCGGGGATAAGGGAGGGAAAATACTTTATTCGGGAACCACCTCAGATATATATTCATGTAAAGAATCGTATACGGGTGAAGCACTGAGAAATATGAGAAAAATACTGAATATATAAATATTTATGTTTTGTTTATAAATCTAAGTAGTACTTACTCCCATTGATATTCATATATTCTAAATATTCAGTATCCTTAGGAAGGAAGATGTCCATATTTTGCTTAGGGGCCAGAATAAGTTCCTTATCTTCTTTTTGAAAATATATAAAAGTATCGCCGTTGTTCGTTAATGAGTATTTTTTCTGACCAGCAATTATTTTAAAAATATTTAAAGTTGATGATTTCACAGCTGATAAATTAGGTACAAAAGTTTCTTTATCTATATTCTCGTTATAGGCAATATCAATCATTTTCTCATTTGTGTTTTCTTTAAATCTATATGTGCCGGGAGGAAAAGGAGTTTTTGAACTTATTCCCTTTCTTACTAATGCGAAGTGGTTTGTATCAGTTTTGTTAAAATAATCTATTTCTGATGTAGATCCCCAAGTAGGGTCAATCTGAATCCATCCTAAGCCGGGATCGTAATATTCAACCCAGGCATGTAAAAGATCTCCGTTATTAAAATTCAATCCAATTGGTTTAGAATATTCTTCTTCATTGATTGCATATCCGTTTATTTCTCTTGCAGGTATCCCCATTGCTCTTAATATAGTAATAAGAAGGTCGGAATATTCCATACATGTCCATTTACCCTTCTGTGTTAGAGCTATCTCAGAACCTTGTCTTTCTACCGTGTCTTTTTTTACAGCGTCAAAATCATATTCCAGATTATTAACTACATAGTTATATGCTTCTTCAGCATTACGTATAATATTTGTATTATTGTTTTTTAGTGATTTAACTAGTTCAATAATCTTTCTACTATCAGTAATCCAATATTCCTGATCTCTAGTATATTTTGACAGTATCTGTTTACTAAGCATATTCAGAGCGGATCCTTTATCTTTATCAATTTGTGGAGTTGAAAGTTTTACTGAACCTATAAGTTCAATCTCAGTTTTTTCTTTTGCTTTTAGTTTATAACGGGCTATAGAATTGCCATCTTTGTCCGAATATATCTTCAAGGGTTTTGGTTCAAGATATGTGTATGAGACCTGCTGATATTTTTTTATATCAGGAGGAAGGGGAATATCATATTTTGTTGAAAATATTGAATTATTTTCCAACTGATATTTTATTCTAAAATTAACTATTTGAGATGCACCAAATGCAGCGGATACGCCAGAACCCTTAAACGTGTCTTTCGTTAAATAGTAGATTGAGAAATCACCTTCGTTCTTTTCTAATATTGGGCTTGGTGAGAAATACATCTTTGGGCCGAACGAATTTGGAATGGATACTTTAACATTGTATACCTCAGTAGAATCCGGAACCTGTATTTTTGGTATTGAGATTACCCATAAACCTCCGGTTTTCTTAGTTATTCCGGATACAGTATAACTAAGTGAGATTTTATTTTTTCTGTCTTTTCCGATAGCCGGATTTAATATTGATAGTGTAAGTTCAGACCCTTCATTTGTATTTTTAACTATTGGGTTTACACTTTTTCCGTTAGTTTCTGCTTCCGCGTTAGTTATTCTTTGGTTTTTCATTGTGAAATTATAATTTGTGGGAACTACATCATTCTTTTGATTTATTAAAGTAACATCCTGGTTTACCTTTACCTCCCCTTTATCATCAATCAAATATTCAATATCATAATTTACTATAAATTGTTTATCGGTTAATGTAGCTGAATGGGTTTTAAAACCGTAGAATGACAACAATAATCCTATGATAGAATATAAAAATACTGCCAGGACGGAGTATATACACCTTCCTATTGACTTCAAATATATATGTATTAATCTCATACCGCTCTATCTTATATTGTAAAATACTGACATGCAAAGTGAATTAATAGAAAAAGTTAAAAATCTGCCTCAAAATCCCGGTGTTTATATGTATAAAAATAAATACGGGGAGATAATATATGTTGGTAAAGCTAAGAATCTAAGGAGTAGGGTAGGTTCCTATTTTTTCACTAAATTAGAGAAAAATACAAAAACATATAATTTGGTACAGAACATATACGCTATCGAAACTATTATCGTTGATAATGAATTTGATGCCTTAATACTGGAAGCTGATTTAATAAAGAAATATAAACCAAAGTACAATATAGTACTTAAAGACAGTAAATCCTTCTTATATATAGTAATAACTAAGGATAAAGTTCCAGCTGTTGTGACGTCTAGGAAAACAAATCTAGATGATAGAAATAAAAACTACGGTCCCTTTACTAGTTCAGGCACTGTAAGACAGGTAGTGAGAATGTTAAGACGAGTATTTCCATATAGAGATTGTTCTTTATCCAAGATGCAAAGGCACAGAAAGATAAAAGAACCATGTTTGTTTGGACATATAAGTGTATGTTTGTCCCCTTGTGTATATGAATCAAAGGAAGAGATAAAGAAATGTAGAAATAATATTAAGAAAATAGAAAGGATATTGTCGGGAAAATCCTCTTTGTTGATTAACGAGTTGGAAAAGAATATGAAGACAGCATCAAGAAATAAGGAGTATGAAAAAGCAGCTGAGTATAGAAATATATTGGAAAGATTAAATTACGTTAGAAGAAACTATCGCGATCCTTTGGAATATATAAATAACCCTTACCTGATGGAGGATAAGAGAAGAAAGGTGTTGGAAGAAATTTTAAAGATTGTTCCTATGATAAAAGAGATACCGTCAAGAATTGAATGCTATGATATTTCAAATATCTCCGGAAAAGAAGCAGTAGGCTCAATGGTAGTATCTACAAACGGTGCTTTGGATAAAGATGAGTACAGAAGATTTAAGATTAGATACAAAAACACACCCGATGATACAGATATGATGTATGAAGTGTTGCTAAGAAGATTTAATAAAGACTGGGAACATCCTGTATTAATTTTGGTTGACGGGGGAAAACCTCAAGTATCCGCTGCTATAAGAGCATTGGAGGATGCAAATATATCGTGTTCTATAGCAGGATTAGCTAAAAAAAATGAAATGATTGTATACAGGGATTCATCAGGTTTTCATGAAGTATCGATACCTAAGACAAATCCAGGCATACAGCATTTAATTCAGTTAAGAGATGAGGCACACCGTTTTGCTCAGAAATATCATCATTTATTGATGTCCAAAACAATTCAGGTGTAATATTATATAGGTATGAAAATTGTTCTTCGTGCAATAGTCTTTGTATTAATATCTATGTTGTCTTCCCAGTATGTTATTGGGGGATTTAATTACGGGGAGGATATCTCAAGAACTTTTCTAATAGTAATAGTGTCGCTTTCAATAATATTCTTAGTAATGAAGCCTCTGCTTAAGTTAATTTCTCTTCCTACAAAGGGTGTTCTTTATTTTATTCTCCTTTTTGCTTTATGTTTTGCTTCATTATTCTCTTTAAATACTGTTCTTCCTTCTTTTTCCATTGAACCCGTTTCTCTATCGGGTTTGATAATTTTTGGCTTTGTGCTACCATCTAAAGACCTTACTAGCATAGAATCTGCTTTAGTGTCCTCATTGGTAGTTTCATTAGTGTATTCCTTTATGCAGACTCTTTGCTCAAAGAAATGAACACAATAGTATTACTTAAAACAAGTCAAATAATTATTTGTGCCCTGCTAATATTTTTAGTACTTATACAGGCAAAAGGTACGGGGTTAACCTCGGGATTAAAAAGTTCCTTTGGTGCATATAGGTCCCTAAGAGGTATTGAAAAGGCCGTTTTTGTACTGACAATAACCTCAGCTGTATTATTAGTATTAAATTCCCTGGGTATTCTTCTTCTCTCATAAAATGCAGATAATTGTTGAAGGTGCTTCCCCTCTTGTTGGATCTGTAAAAATATCCGGAGCAAAGAATTCGGCACTTAAGCTACTATCGTTGGCTCTCCATTCAAATGAAGATTCTGTTATAGACAATGTTCCTCATATTGATAATTTAATATCGGATATTGAGATAATAAAATCTGTCGGGGGAACAGTAGAATGGCTTGGATCCAACAGGCTTATGGTAAACGGATCAAAAATGAATTCTTATGAAATCCCTTATGATATCGGAAGCGGGCAGAGAACATGCATTCTATTGGCAGGACCCCTTCTTTTCAGATTTGGAAAAGCAATAATCCCTAAGTTTAGACGCACAGGATATTCTTCAAACCCTATAAACAGACATATTGATATGTGGAAATCTTTAGGAATAAATATTGAAGAAGACTCTAAGTATGTATATCTATCTTCAGAAAAGATTAGTTCGGGAACAATAAATTTTAAAATACCATCTCATATGGCTACGGATAATGCAGTATTAAGTTCAATATTTATACAAGGCGAGACAGTTATAAATAATGCATCTGAAGAAAGTGAGGTAGATGATTTATTAGCGGCTTCCTGTTTAATGGGGGCAGATGTAAGAAGAACTGATCCCAAAACAATTTTAGTTAATGGGAATAACATATTGAAGGGATTTAAATATTCAATACAGGGAGATAAAACAGAAGCTGCTACATTAGCAGCGGCAGCCATTCTTACAAGGGGTAATATTGAGATTAAAGGGATCGAAAAGTCTGTTTTTATACCATTCGCAAATTTTCTTACAAAAATCGGTGCCCGATTTGAATTTACAGATAACGGAGTGAAAGTATGGAGACATGACGAAAGTATTAATTCTTCGCAAGTAAATATATCTCCTACTCCGGGATTTATTCCTGACTGGCAGCCGCTGGCAGTATTGATACTAAATCAGGCAGAGGGAGTAAGCTACGTACATGACACAGTTTACACAGATAGGTTTGAATATATAAAAGATCTTAATAGAATGGGGGCTGAGATTGAGTTAATTAAACCATCTTCAATAAACAATTTACCGATTGTAAGTGACGATTCATACAATATAAAAGAAGAAGGCGAGCCTCTTTCAGTAGCAAAAATTACAGGACCTAAGAAGTTAAGAGGGGAAAGACTTCAAATATTGGATTTTAAGAACGGAGCAGTGCTTCTATTAGCTGCGTTGAGTGCAGAGGGGAAAAGCGAGATAATAGGGGTGGAGAATATTGAGGAATACTTTGAATCTTTTTTAACTAAGATTAAGTCCTTGGGGGCAAAAATATGGCAACAATAGAGATAATGAAAAATCTAATTTTTCTCTTTCTATCTGGATTTATTTCATTTGCATTATATCCATTATGGATTAATTTTGTTTATAAATTTCAGATGGGGGAAAGTGTAAGAGGGGATGGTCCTAAAACACATTTAGTTAAGATAGGAACCCCTACTATGGGAGGTTTAGTATTTGCATTGGTTGTGGTTGTTATAAATATAATTTTAAATAGATCCAGAAATCAAACCGTATTCCCATTGTTTATTGCCTGTTTAGGAGGATTAATAGGTCTTTTGGAAGACTTTACTAAGGTATACAGAAAATCAGGTCTTCCCGGATTTTTTGAATATCATTTTTCCCGTATAGCAAAATCTCCTAAGCTTTTTCATTTAAAAAGACTATTTATTTTTAAACCTTGGTATTTATTTAAAGAGTTTTGGAGAATAGTGGGAAGTTCAAATGAGAGCGGTATTCAGACATACCAGAAGTTTATATTTCAGGCATTAATTGGAGGATTTGTTTCTTTTTGGACTTACGTGAAATTAGGATGGGATTACGTATGGCTGCCTTTAATCGGAAATGTACATCTAGGTTGGATCTATCCGTTATTTGTATTTATATTTTTTATTGTTGTACTGAATTCAATAGCTTTTACCGACGGTTTAGACGGACTAGCCGGAGGGTTGTCATTAATTGTATTGATATCTTTTTGGGTTGTATCAGAGGCAATGGGTTATAACAATATTTCAACATTCTGTGCGATATTTGTAGGGGCGCTGCTTCCATTTATGTATTTTAATGTTTTTCCGGCAAGAGTGTTTATGGGGAATGTTGGATCCCATTTCATAGGCGCGTCTTTCTCCGTCTTGGCTGTAATCCTTCATAAAGAAATATTCTTTATTATTGCTTCTTTGCCTTTTCTTGTAGATGGTATATCAAGTCCTCTTCAACAGATATCAGTAAAACTTACAGGAAAAAGATTATTTAGAATGGCTCCTATACATCACCATTTTGAATTATTAGGGTGGCACGAAAGCAAGGTGACTTTAAGATTTTACTTGTTTGGTATATTTTTTGCATTCTTGGGAATATTTGTAGCGATGATGTAAAAAAATGAAAATAGGAAAGTCCCTGCTCATTCTAATACTTTCACTTTTGTTATTTGGTCTAATAATAATTTCTAACTCAACAGTAGTATCGTCAAATAATTTGTATGGGTTTCCCTATCGTTTTGCTTTGCTCCAGCTATCTTGGATTGTATTAGGAATGATCGGATTTTGGATTTTCTACCATTTTGATTATCATAAACTTGAAAAAGCATCGCTTCCCCTGTTTATTATTTCTACAACATTTTTGCTTACATTGGGAATAGTAGGAATATTATCTTGTGATATATCCCCTTCTTTTTCACCCTGTATAAACGGAGCAAACAGATGGTTGTATTTAAATCCTTCTCCTTTACCAAAAATACCTTTTTTAGGTGTATTGAGATTTCAGCCCGCTGAGTTTACAAAATTATCCTTAATATTATTTTTATCCTTTGGAATAAATAAATATATCAATTCAAAGAAAAATCCTTTTTGGTTTTATCTTATTTCCACAGGAATATGTTCCTTTCTGGTACTTCTTCAGCCCAACATGTCTACTGCAGCTATGTTGTTTCTAATAGGAACATCTATGTATTTTTCATCGGGTGTTTCTCTAAAGGAATTTTTTATAGCAATACCAATAACTATGATATCTTTATTATTAGCAATATTTATATCTCCTTACAGAAGAGCAAGATTTTTAACTTTGCTTGGAGGAGATGCATCTTCTGATCTATCCTCCGGATACCACATAAAACAAGTTTTATTATCCTTAGGGTCCGGGGGCATACTGGGAGTAGGGTTCGGTCAATCAAAGCAAAAATTCGATTATCTTCCGGAGGTAGCTTCCGATTCAATATTTGCAGTTATTGGCGAAGAGTTTGGTTTTATAGGTACAACAGCTGTTGTCATAGCATTTGCATTCTTAGTATTCTTAGGTTTAAGAGTAGCAAAATCAGCTAAAGATACCTCCGGCAAGCTTATATCCGTTGGAGTTACTTCTTGGATAGGATTTCAATTTTTTATAAACGTTGCAGCCATGACTAAGATAATTCCATTAACCGGTGTTCCAATTCCCCTTATATCTTATGGAGGTTCATCAATACTTTTTCTTCTGGTTTCATTGGGTATACTGTGTAATATTGAAAAACAGAACCGGGAATGAAAATTTATTAAAAGTGTGTAATATATAGATTGTGAAGCTAGTAATTACAGGAGGTCATCATAGTTCCGCAATTCCCGTTATTGATGTATTTAAAAAGAAATATCCGGAAGTGGAAATATACTGGGTTGGCCATAAACATACACTTAAGAATGATAAGAATGAAACCCTGGAGTATAAAGAGATTAGTTCCATTGGCATCCCATTCTTTAATCTTCATGCCGGAAAGGTTTACAGGACATATAATATTACAAGATTGATTAAAGTACCGTTGGGGGTTTTTCAGGCTCTCTATCTTCTTAAGAAGATAAAACCGGATATGATTCTGTCTTTTGGAGGTTATCTTGCAGTACCGGTTGCGTTAGCCGGATTTATATTGAAAATTCCTTGTATTACACATGAACAAACCACTGTAGTTGGTTATGCAAATAGAGTGGTTTCATTGTTAGCTAAGAAAATATTAGTATCATGGCTCCAATCTTTATCATTCTTTCCAAAGAAAAAAACTATATTGACAGGAATACCTCTAAGAAATGAAATATTTAAATATTCTGATGAGAATATAAAGATAAATAACCGGCTACCTGTTATTTATATCACAGCAGGCAAAACAGGATCTCATTTCATAAATAACACAGTTAAAGAAGCGTTACCTGAGTTACTTAAAATCTGTAATATTATTCATCAGTGTGGAGATAATTCCTTATATAATGACTTCGATGTTATTAATGGGTATTATGCAAATATCTCAGGTAACTTACCTGGTGTTTACATATCAAGGAAATTTGTATTTTCTAATGAGATAGGCGAGGTATATTCCAAATCATCACTAGTTATATCAAGATCAGGAGCCCATACAATATCGGAATTATTAGTTCTAAAAAAACCATGTATACTTATTCCTATTCCTTGGGCCTCACATAATGAACAGTATCACAATGCAAAGTTAGTGGAAGAAGCAGGTTTAGGAATAATCATTGAAGAGAAGGATATTACATCTGAATATTTGGTAAATAAAATATCTTATGTTCTTAATCATATTTCAGAATATAAAGTAAAGGATGAGAGTATATTGTTGTCAATTAAGTCTAATGCAGCAGATATAATTGCAGATGAAGTTATCAAAACATATAACGAATACAAATAAACCTATACAGGGTAGAGAAAATACAATGTTTCTCAATAAGTTAATGAGAAGGAAAAGAGGACGTAGGGATATTAGAACGATACTTAGGAAATATAAATTATTTTTTAAAATAACTGTAATTTTAGTTATTGCTGTAATAATAGGGGGGAAAGCTTCTGAATATATATCAAACAGGGAGATATTAAAAATAAAGCAAGTTGTTATTACGGGAGCATCAACATATGTAAACTATAATGATGTAAAGTGCCTGGCTGAAGAAAATTCTCTTGGGGAAAATATATTGACATTTAATACAGATGATCTGAGAGATAAATTAAAAAACAATTTTCTTGGAGCTTACGAAATAACAGTACAAAAGGATTATTTTAATATAATAAAAGTTAATATTGAAGAGAGAGTACCTTTAGCAGTCTTGTATTCATCCACATTAGATAAAAGATTTATTATTGATGCCGAAGGTTATGTATTAGGGGAAGTCGCACCAGGAACGATTTATCTACCGGAGGTAATATATGAGAAGGATATAATGATAGGAACCTTTGTTGAAAAGGATATTGTACCCTTGACCACTGAACTTATAGAATTGGCAGGAAGAGAGGATATAGAAATAAGCAGTATGAGTTTTTATCCGAAATACTTAAAAATATGGACGGAAAATAATACATCTGTCTATATACCAAATAATAAGATTAATGACCTGTCTTTAAAAGTAATTTCTTCGCTTACAAGGAATCCTAATCCCGAGGATAAAAAAATATCAAAAATTGATTTACGATATGATAAAGTAATAGTATCATATGACTAAGGTCGTAGAATTCACTGCTTATGCATAAAGATAAAATTATTACCGGAATTGATATAGGTTCCACTAAAATTACTACTACTGTTGCTTCAGTATCAGAAAGCAAGATCTCAATTATTGGCGTATCCGGTGCTGTGCCTTCAAAAGGTATAAATAAAGGAAACGTAGTTGATATAGACAGCGCGGTTGAGGCCATTTCTACATCTTTGGATAAAGCCGAAAGAATGTCGGGTGTTTCTATATCAAATGCGTTTGTAACACTAAATGGCAGTCACATAGAGAATTTAAATTCACATGGTGTTGTTGCTGTATCTCCAACTCAAACATCTGAGATAACTAAAGAAGATGTAGCAAGAGTTATTGAAGCAGCACAGGCCGTATCACTTCCCTCAACTAGAGAAATTGTGCATGTAATACCCCGTGATTTTTCTGTGGATTCCCAGGAAGGTATAAAAGATCCTGTAGGTATGTCCGGAGTAAGATTGGAAGTTGAAACCAATATTATTCATGGATCAGCTACAGCAATGAGAAACATTACTAAGTGTATTAATCAAGTTGGTGTTAATGTTGATGAATTAATATATACAGGAATATCTTCATCTGAAGCAGTACTTACAGATACGGAAAAAGAGTTAGGTACTCTAATGGTAGACATAGGAGGTGGAACTACAGCTATGATTGCTTTTATTGAAGGAAGCCCTATTCACTCTGCCGTGCTTCCTATAGGGGGAAAATTCATTACACAGGATCTGGCAATAGGATTAAGATCCCGCCTTGATGATGCTGAAAAAATAAAATTAAGATTAAGCAATGAAGCAATGATTTCTAAAACAATGCAGAATATCCGAAGAGAAGATGATTTTGATGTTTCAGAATTTGGACTGGAGATAGAGAGTGTTCCCAGATCAATGCTGTATAAAATTATTGACGCCAGACTGGAAGAAATATTCCGTTTAGTTGCTCTTGAGATTACAAAAGCCAACCTAAACGGAAAACTTCCTGCGGGAGTGGTAATAACCGGGGGAGCATCCCTAACAGCAGGTGTTGAGAGAAGCGCAAAAGTTAATTTAAAAATGCCTGCGAGAGTAGGCACACCTAAGGGTGTTACGGGATTGATAGATGAGATACAGGGTCCCGCATCTTCTTCAGGAGTCGGTGCCATATTATATGGAGCAAAACTTTACAGAGGCGGAAACTTATTGTCTTTAGATAATAAAAACGGTAACATGAAAAAAAGTTTATCTAAGATATTCGAAAAGATAAAAGCACTTCTGCCCTGATTTCTGTCTAAAGTCTTTACTTAAGACTTTTTTAATTATTTAATAAATATCTGCCCTAATATTTTAAATATGCTTGTAAAGCCGGAAATAGAACGTTATGCAAAAATAAAGGTAATAGGAGTTGGAGGTGCGGGTGGAAATGTATTAAACTCCATGATTGATAGTAAACAGATACAAGGAGTAGAGTTTTTAGCTATTAATACTGATGCTCAGAATTTATCAATTAATAAAGCTCCGATAAAAGTACCCATAGGACAAGAAATTACTCATGGATTAGGAGCAGGGTCGGATCCTTCTGTAGGGAAAAAAGCAGCTGAAGAATCCATGGAACTTATTAAATCACATTTAGAAGGTTCGGACATGATATTTGTAACCGCAGGGATGGGTGGCGGAACAGGTACGGGAGCTTCCCCCACTATTGCAAAAATTGGGAAAGATCTTGGTGCACTAACCGTGGGAGTAGTAACTAAACCTTTTTCTTTTGAGGGAGTCCAGAGAATGAGAAATGCGGAGAAAGGAATATCTGAATTGAAAAGTCAGGTAGATGCATTGATAACTATACCCAATCAAAGATTATTGGAAGTGGCGGATGAGAATATGTCTATTATTGAAGCATTTCAATTGTCCGACAGTGTTTTAAATCAGGGAGTTCAGGGAATATCGGATTTAATAGTAATGCCGGGGTTAATTAATGTTGATTTTGCTGATGTTAAAGCAATTATGAAAGATGCAGGAACAGCACTAATGGGTATAGGAATAGGGACAGGGGATAATAGAGCAGAGACTGCAGCACGTGCTGCAATATCCTCCCCTCTTCTTGAGCAATCTATAGAGGGAGCCAAAGGTATATTGTTTAATGTCATGGGTGGAAGAGATTTAACTATGAAAGAAGTTGATAGAGCGGCTAACATAATAAGAGAAATTGCAGGGGAAGATGCAAATATTATATTTGGAACTACAATTGATGATGAATTATCCGGGAAAGTAAAAATAACAGTTATTGCGACAGGGTTTGAAACTAAGGAGGAAGATAGAGGATATAATTTTATTGAGAAAGAATATACTCCTACTCATAATGAAGCAGAAAAAACTGATGTACCAAAAAATATTTTCAAACCCGAAGATATGGATGATAAAGATCTTCAGTCAAAGTACGATATTCCTGCGTTTCTTAGGGGGAAGTAATATTTTCTTAGGAATATAAAAATAATGTATTGTGTTTTGGAAATATTTCTGCATACAATAACTAAGTTAAAAATTTAATAAAGAACTCATGCTTCGACATTTTTCGCTATAGGCAGTGGAAGAGTGCCGGCTCATGAGGATCTAATACATTTATGGGTTTGCCCTACCTGTATTTTAATGATCCTGATAGTTTGAGAAAGAATACAAATATTGAATTTTCCGATAACGCGAGGAAAATTCTAGAGAAGAGATACCTTAGAAGGAATGTCAGAGGAGAACCATCGGAAACACCTGAACAGATGTTTGAAAGAATATCTTCAACAATAGCAGAACCTGATAGAAACTATTGTGATGTAGAAAAATCCAAGATAGAGTTTTATAACTTAATTTCATCGAAAAAGTTTTTTCCAAATTCCCCTACGTTCACGGGTGCAGGAACACCGCTTGGGCAGTTAGCCGCCTGTTTTGTACTTCCAATATCAGATGACTTAGGCAGGGAGAAAGATGGTATATTTTCCACCTTAAGAGTAGCTGCATTGATACAGCAGTCCGGAGGAGGAAACGGATTTTCTTTTTCAAGAATAAGATCAAAAGGATCAATTGTTTCAAGAAGCAATGGCGTAGCTACCGGACCTGTGGGATTTCTCAAAGTATATGATGTGGCATTTGGTGAGATAGCTCAAGGTGGAGTGAGGAGGGGGGCTAATATGGGAGTGTTGAGAGTAGACCATCCGGATATAAGGGAGTTTATACAATGCAAATCATCAGAGGGGAATATTTCTAATTTTAATATATCCGTAGCCATCACGGATAAATTTATGGAAGCAGTAAGAAATGACACCGCATATGAATTAATTGACCCCCATACACAAGAAATTAAGGAAAGACCCATGGCTAGGGAAATATTTAATATGATTGTTGACCATGCTTATAAAAACGGAGAGCCGGGAGTTTTATTTATAGATACCGCCAATAGACATAATCCCGTACCTCATCTATATGATTTAGAAGCTACTAATCCTTGCGGTGAACAGTGGCTGGGTCCTTATGAAAATTGTTGTTTAGGATCAATAAACTTAATAGAGAATGTTGATAAAGAAGGAAAGCTGGATTGGGAAGAGTTGAAAAAAACTATTATTCTTTCTACAAGATTTTTGGACAACGTAATTACAGCTAACGCCTATATACCTGCAGTACCTGACATAGAAGAAGCAGCAAAGGGATGCAGGAGAATTGGTTTAGGTTTCATGGGTTTGGCAGATGTTATGTATTCAATGGGAATCAGATATGGAAGTGATGCCGGCCAGGAATTTGCTTCCCAGGTATCTGAGTTTATACGTTTTCATTCAATGAAGACCTCTATTGAGTTAGCCAAGGAAAGGGGAGCTTTCTCTAAAATATCAGGAAGCATTTATGATCCGGAAAATCTCAAGTGGAGCCCCCCAACACCTTTAAAGAATTATTCAAGAAATTGGGACAGACCTCAGATAGATTGGGAAGAGATAGTATCGGAAATAAAAAGATATGGTATAAGAAATGCTGCTACAACCACAATAGCTCCCACCGGAACTATATCTACAGTAGCTGGTGTTGAAGGATATGGATGCGAGCCTGTGTTTGCTCTTGCGTATTATAGAAATGTCTATCAGGCAGCAGGTGATAGCGGAAAGATGACATTAACTTATGTCAGCCCGGCTTTTCAAAAAGCTATTGATTCTCTAAATCTAAGTGCTGAGATCAAGAATAAAGTTGTTGAGGATGTAATCAACTCAGGAAGCTGTCAGAGTATAAAAGAAATACCTTCTCAAATAAAAGATGTGTTTGTTGTATCTGCGGATATTACACCGGAAGAGCATATATTAATGCAGGCTTCTATTCAGGCGTTCATAGACAATTCAATTTCAAAAACATGTAATTTTCCTTCTACAGCAAATAAAGAAGATGTAGCAAAAGTGTATATGCTGGGATGGGAAACAGGGTGTAAAGGTTTAACCGTATATGTTACAGGAAGTAGAACAGAGGTTGTATTGGAAACCAAAGTAAGTAAAGAGGGAAAAGATAAAACAGGTATACAGGCAGATATTTCAAATAAAGATGGATTAGAAAGAGGCTATAAACTATCAGGAAATACATACAAAGTTAGAACACCTCAAGGTAAAGCATTTATTACAGTAAATCGTACTGAGGAAGGAAGACCTTTTGAAGTTTTTCTCAACGTTGGAAAAGCAGGAAGCGATGTTTCAGGTCTTTCCGAGGGGTTGGGCAGAGTGATATCAGGCTGGTTAAGAGAACCTCATTCTTCAGATAATACTGTTCAGGAAATAATATCCCAACTTATAGGAATAGGGGGTTCCAGATCCGTTGGTTTTGGCAAACACAGAGTGACTTCAATTCCCGATGCAATAGCTAAAGTATTAGCAGATGAATTCGGGTATATGATTACTTCAAAAGAAGGGGCAGGAAATAATAATGGAGCAAATAATGATTCTCATGAAACTAATCTATCTGACAACGGAGAGGATCCAATAATCTCAATAAAAGAACCCGAGAAATCAGCTTTTTCTAATACGGATGTATGCCCTGAATGCGGTAATTGCACCTTAGTTCAGGAAGAAGGTTGTGCTAAGTGCTATTCCTGTGGATACAGCCATTGTTAATAAATTAATAAACTAAATGGGTGGGAAGCTAACCTTGTAAATTTGCCAAAATCCTTTCTAGTACTATACTCTGTGCATAAGGAGGATATATTATGCCGATATATACTAAAAAAGGCGATAAAGGCAATAGCAGTATTGGAAAGACGGGGAAAGATTTAAGTAAAAATTCTTTAATATTTGATGTTCTTGGTAATTTAGATGAACTTACATCTTCTCTTGGGTTTCTTCATAACTCAAAAACATTTGAGATAAAAAAACTATCTATTCTTATTCAAAAGGACTTATTCTATCTTGGGACACTGCTTATAGAGAATAAACAAAAAAACCAAGAGAATTGGGATTTAAAGACTAAAGTCTTGGAAAATTACATAGATAAATTAGACAAACATCTTCCTAAGTTAAGTCATTTTATACTTCCCGGGGGATCTTTGGATTCAGCATATCTTCATTTTTGTAGAGTAGTATGCAGAAGAATGGAAAGGTCGTTTATTCATTATAAACTGGTGAGTAAAAGGAAAGATTTAGATTCAGCTGGTACATATTTAAATAGATTATCCGATCTTCTTTTTATAGCTGCCAGATATGTAAATAAAAAGAAGAGAGTAAAAGAAATTACCTGGACTTCTTCAAAATAGAGGCGGATTCTGTTAGAATTTCCATTGATATGGCAGAAGAAATAACTAATGAGAATAAAAAAATACCGGATCTAGAAAGAGAAACGTTATCCTTTTGGAAAGAGCATAGAATATTTGAGAAATCTGTAGAAAAAAACTCTCCTGATAATCTCTATGTATTCTACGACGGCCCTCCATTCATATCCGGTCTTCCTCACTACGGTCATTTGTTGGGATCAATTTCAAAAGATATTATTCCAAGATATCAAACAATGAAAGGAAAAAGAGTTGAAAGAGTATGGGGATGGGATGCCCACGGTTTATCTGTAGAGAATAAAGTCCAAAAGAAAATAGGAATAAAAAACAGAAGAGATATAGAAAAATACGGATTAGAGAAATTCACTCAAGAATGCTACAGATATACTTCGGAGGTGTCAGCTGAATGGGAATGGTATATAGATAGAATTGGAAGATGGGTGGATTTAAAAAATGCCTACAGAACAACTGACCAGTCATACATGGAAACTGTAATTTGGGTGTTTAAACAGCTGTATGACAAGGGATACATATATGAGGGAGTAAGAACGTCACTTTATTGTACAACCTGCGGTACTCCCGTTTCTAATTTTGAAGTAGCAATGGATAATTCCTACAAAGATATGGAAGACCCTTCAATAATTGTTAAGTTTCCTATATCCACAAAAGGTAAATATTTTGGAATAAATGTACTTGCCTGGACAACTACTCCCTGGACAATACCGTCTAACAGAGGACTAGTAGTCGACAGTAATGAAGCATATGTGATATGTGAAAAAGAAGGTGAAAAATATATCCTGGCAGAGAAAAGATTGGATTTTATATTTAGAGATGAGAAATACAGTATTCTAGAAAAACTTAAAGGTAAAGATCTACTGCACTTGGAATATAATGCACCCTATACATTCTTTAAGAAGGGACCGAATGACTTTAAGATATACGAATATGAAGGTATGGTAACAATGGATGACGGAACCGGAATTGTGCATTCAGCTCCGGGTTTTGGGGAGATAGATACGGAAATGGGTATATCCAAAGGATTGTCAGTAATGATGACAATAGACGATGAAGGCAGGTTTATTCAAGGAGATAATGGAGAAAACCCTTTCTTCGGGATTTATTATTCAGAAGCAAATATTAAGATAATTGATGATATGACAAAGAGAAATATCCTTTTCTCAAATGAAAAGATTGTTCATAGATTTCCATATCATGATCGTTGTGATACGCCCCTTATACAGAAAACACAGAAGTCTTGGTTTATTAGAGTATCGGATGCAAAGGATATAATGCTCAGTACAAATAAGAATATAAATTGGGTGCCTGAATACATAAAGGAAGGAAGGTACAAGCAGGGAATTGAACAAGCACCTGACTGGTGTATATCAAGAAATAGATTTTGGGCTACTCCTATGCCGGTGTGGGAATCAGAAGATGGGGAAAGAATTGTAGTTTCATCAATTAAAGAGATAGAAGAATTATCTGGAAAGAAAGTTACAGATTTACACCGTCCCTATATTGATCAAATTACTTTTATCAAAGATGGGAAGCATTTTAAAAGAATACCTGAAGTACTTGATTGCTGGATGGAATCAGGATCCATGCCCTTTGCTCAGTACCACTATCCTTTTAACAATAAAGAAAAGTTTGAGAAAAATTATCCCGGGGATTATGTATCCGAGTATGTTCCTCAAGTTAGAGCATGGTTTTATGTGATGCATGTTCTTTCTGCTTTGGTATTTCATTCCCATCCTTTTAAGAACGTTATTGTAACGGGCATTATGGCTGGATCTGACGGAAGAAAAATGAGCAAAACATATGAAAATTATACCGATCCAAAAGAGGTATTAGAGAAATACGGAGGGGATGCTCTGCGTCTTTATTTAACGGATTCACCTCTAATGTCAGCCGAGAATGCTAATTTTGATGAAGAAGTACTAAAAACAAAACTAAGAAATGTACTTAATCCCTTGTGGAATTCTATGAAATTTCTATTGTTGTATTTAAAACAATATGATTGGAATGAAGACAAGTTTATAGAATCGGATAATATCTTGGATAAGTGGATAATTCTAAGATTAAATCAGTTAATTAAAAATATATCAGAAAATTTGGATAAATATTTAATTCAACAGGCATCGGCAGAGATAGATGTATTCGTAGATGATTTATCCAGATGGTACGTAAGAAGATCCAGAGAAAGGATTTCTCAAGGAGATAATGAAGCTATATCTACCTTATTTTATGTTATAAAGAACTTTTCATTAGCAACTGCCCCATTAATACCGTTTTTAACGGAGAGTATATATCAATCTCTTAAAACTTATCTAACAAAAGATCAAAAAGAATCCGTTCATTTATGTAATTATCCTGATTATGATAAAGAATTTCTTAAAAATAATATAGATATTCAAGAGAAAATGAAAATAGTAAGAGAGTTGGTATCAGATGCCTTAGCACTAAGAGTAGAAAAAGGAGTGGGAGTACGCCAACCGTTAAATTCAATTGCTGTACTGAATGAACACATAATACCCGAAGATTTTGAAATATTAATAAAAGAAGAAGTTAATGTGAAGAATATACAATATTTATCATCTTTGGATGAGAAACCAACTTATGTTAAAGAAAGTAAAGGGAGAGTATCTTTAGATTTTACATTAACTGACAGTTTAAAGGCCGAGGGAGCTGCCAGAGAGTTAGTTAGAGAAATTCAGGATATTAGAAAAAAGTTAGGATTATCTATATCGGATCAAATAGATGCTATATATAAAAATACACCGGAGAATAATAAAGCAGTATCTCTTTTTGAGGAAGAAATAAAGAAGAAAGTATTAGCTAGAAATCTTAGTTCTGGAACAGAAACCTCAATATCCAGAGTGTAATTTATGGTATAGTTTTTATATGCAAGATTTGTTTATCTCATTAAATAACAATAAGTTAAGAGTCTCATCGGTAGACGCAAAGAGTGGATTTAAATCGATGCAGGAGGAGATAACAAATAATGTAGTTAACGATTCAAAGATCGAAGACCCTATTACTTTTTCAGGTATATTGCAGGAAACTATCTCTAAGACAGTAAGAAAACCCAAGAGTAGTCTAAATCTGAATTTTATATTAGAACCTGAGGATACAATACTAAGGTTTTTTACACTGAACAAAGGATCTTCCGGCAGCCAGGAACAAATAATCTCCGAGATTAAACATGACTTGGGAGAGATTAATTTAGATGAGTTATATTTTTCCTATCAGAAAATTGCACCCTTTCTTTATCAGTTTATTGGGGTTAAAAAAAATATATTGGAGAGATATATTGAAATATCTAATAACATAGGAATAAGTATAAAAAGTATAATCCCATGGCTTTTAGTTATACCAAAGTATATACAGCAAGCAGATCCTGCAGTATTTCTAATAAAAAGAGATGATGAGCAGGTAGTAGCACTATCCGAGCTTGGGGGAATATTTTTTTCAATATCACAAAAGAAGGAAATTACTTCAAAGGAATTACAGAATTTTGCAGATAATCTATCTTTATATAAGAAACTGGGGCCTATTAAGAAGATATATTCATTAAATTATGAAATGCTTTCTTTAAGTGACTTTGATATATCAAAAATATCACTTCCTGTTTCCGGATTGGCTGATGAATCAACACCCGGAATGGAAATAAATATTTTATGCAACTACATAAGTGATACAGATCCCTCATTACTTAATACACAAATTAATGCCCTAAACTTAATCCCTCTTCCCGAGGTGGTAAAAAAGAAATCCATCTTGGTTTATGTTGGATCTACAGTACTGGGTTTAGGATTGGTTGCTTCCCTAGTATATTTTGGAATAATAAAGAGAAATAATAATCAAATAAACGGAGAACTAGCACAGGCTGTAAATCAAGAAACAAGTGTATTAAGTACTCAGTCCGAAGTACCTGAAAGTGTACCATCCGAACAGAAAGAACTTAAAAGAGAAGATCTGAGGATTAGAATAGAAAATGGGACAGGTGTATCCGGATTGGCTGCAAAGACTAGGGATTTTCTTAACGATAAAGGATATCAAGTAGTTAGTATAGATACAGCGGAAGAAGAAAGGGAAGATACACTTCTTAGATTTAAGGAAAGTACAAAGGATTTTAAGGATATGATGGTAAAGGACCTAACCGGCAAGATAGTGGATGTTAAGATAGAAGATAATCTGGAGGATAGCGAAGAATATGACCTTTTGATTGTAATAGGAGGAAATACTGCTTTGTAGTTGCCACTTTTGGCTCTATAGTGTAATATCTTCATGTTTTATATGAATAAATATGCAGTAATACAATTAGGCGGAAGACAGTACAGTATCCATGAAGGGGATACAGTTGAATCTGTAGGAATTATTGGTAAACAATCAGTACCTGTACTATTTTACTTTGATGGAGAGAAGAATCATATCGGAAATCCGGTATTGAAAGATATTGAAGTTAAATTGGAATTGATAGGTCATAAACTGTCAAGGAAAATTATGGTTTCCAGATTTAAATCAAAATCCAGGTATAGAAAAAAGAGAGGATCCAGAGAACATTTGAATAGTTATAAAGTTATTAAAATACACAATCTTAATGACAAAAAAGATATTAAAGGTAAAGAAGAAATATCAAAAGATACTGTAAAGAATGATAAATCGATTGAAGTAAAAACAAAGAAATTACCGGTGAAAAGTAAAATACAGAAAACAGCCAAAAAAAGTACAAAGTTAAGTAAGAAAGAGAAGAAATAGCATATGGCTCATAAGAAAGCAGGAGGATCAAAAGCCAGGCAAGGTGCCAATGTCGCAGGAAAAAGATTAGGAGTTAAGGTATTTGGAGGAAGCAAGGTAAAAGAAGGATCAATAATAGTGAGACAGAGGGGTAGGGTATTTCTCCCCGGTAAAAATGCAGGTATGGGCAAGGACTTTACAATATTTGCACTAAAAGCTGGAATTGTTCAGTTTGAAATAATTAAAAATAATAGAAAGAGAATTAATATTATTTCACAATCCTAATCCTATCTATTGGGTAGAAAACAATAACTGCTCTAGCTATGATATTATCCCCCGGTACAGGACCAAAGTATCTTGAATCAGTACTTTCTCCTCTATTATCTCCAAGAAGAATATAGGAGTTGCTTGGGATTTCATATTCAGTATTTTCCGTTAGTACACCGTCTTGTATTTCATTTGTATTAACTTCTGAATCTAAATAGTATTCATCCAGTTTCTCGCCGTTTATATATACATACCCTTGGGAAAGTTTAATTATTTCTCCGGGGAGTCCTATTACCCTTTTTATTAAAATATATCTTTCTTGGGTGTTTGGTTTCACAAATATTACTACTTCGCCTCTTTTTATAGGTCTAACTTTAATAGACACTTTTTCAGCAATTATCTTTTCTTTATCCAAATAGTTTGGATACATAGAATTGCCTGAGACTTCCGTTAGTTGGCCTATAAATATATAGGTGACACCAAAAAGAAAGGCACTTATCATTGAGATTTCAATAAGATCAACAATGAAATGAAGTAAATTATATTTTCTTTTCACAATAGCAATTTTAACCACCATGATAGATTTAAACAAGTGTAGTAAAATGTCAGTATATTTTAAGTGGGTTTGTAGCTCAGTTGGTTAGAGCGCTGCATTCACATTGCAGAGGTCCCTGGTTCGATCCCAGGCAAGCCCACCATTATAGCAGATATTCAGCTTCTGAATTCGTAGTATTTATGTCTTAATATTCTTTTTAACTCCCATTCTGTGTTTTGATTATTTAGTATCGGTTTTTTATCTTCATCAGAAGCAGGTTCAAAACCTCTATTCCAATCAAGTAAGTAGAAGAATATTAGAAACCATACTGTTAGTAATATTACAGATAGTTTTAGTACTTTTTTTGGACTGTACCTATCTAATATATATGCTAATGACCAAGGTAACAGCCATAACGTATGTGTACGGCTAAGTACCGGTGTAAGAAGTAGGTATATAGCAAATGAGATAAGAATATATGTATTAGTATTTTTAATAATTTTAAATATATATAGTAAAAAAGGTATAGCAAAAGAAGCGAATAAAGCCGTCATTGAGTATATTGAAGTATAGTCAGTCTGAAGAAAATTTATTCCTATTGAAGAAGTATTATAAGAAATCCAAGTTAGTATAGGCCTGCCTTGTAACTGTCTTTCTGAATGAACTAAAATAGACCCATCAATATAATTAAGAAAATCATACTTATTACCCATAAAGGGAATACTTATAGTAATAAATACAAAAATACAGGATAGGATAAAATTTATTTTTCTCGGTGTCTTTAGTAGAAGAATAGGGAGAACTATAATTGGAATAGTTTTTAATGACACAGATAGGGCATAAAATACACCTGATAGAGTAGAATTCTTCTCATTAAATTTCAATGACAGGAGTAGGCAAAGAAGGAATAATGGATCATATAAAGAATAATCATATCTGGAGATAAGGTAGGGATTAAATAACCAGAATATACAAATAATAATCTTCAATAGTTCATACCCGGTAAATATTTTAGTTAATCCAAACCTATCATCTTTGTCTTTATTAGAAGAACTTTTAAGAATAAGAAAAAGAATTAAAAGATCGGCTATTAAGACAGGTATTTTCCACAATATAACGGTAGAAATGATTATTCCCGACCAGTTGCTAATCAACCATAAAAAATACTGTATATACAATAAAGTTGGAAAGTACGCATAACCATGCTCCCCGCCGCCAACCCCAAAAGAAGATATAGTTTTATTATATGGATTATAGCCTTTATGGAATAGATCCATTGCTTCTTTATAGGTAGTGTAATCTCCTCCCTGTTTATCAAAGACTAATAATCTTAATATGATACCTACGAAAATAATAAAAAAGACAATAATATTATAAGGGGTTATGTATTTCTTTAATTTATTTAATAAATTCATCATATATTAAGTTCCACAATTCAGAACGGTCCCCATCATACCCTAAAGCCCATATTCCTATTCCCGCTAAACTATTATTCTTTGTTATCTGGTATTTAATACGAAGGGAATCTTCATTTTCGTAATAAACCTGTCTGATAGACCCGGTAGAAGGGCTTGTATAGGAATAGAAAGGAACTTGAGCATTTTCATCCCATAATGGTTCAATATCCAGTTCTTCAAGATCCCTTAGTATTTTGTCATAAACTAAAGATTCTGAATATCCTCTTTCTTCATTTCCTTCAATTCTTTTTGCATACCTATCCTCGTTTTCTACTACCCAATTATATCCGTAGTAGGGGATACCCATAATTAATTTGTTGGGGGAAATCTTTGAAAGAAAATCCTTAAGCATTGTATTAATATCATAATCAGAGTTTGCATAAGTTCCGTCTATGGGAGCTACAGGCCCTGCTTGATCCGATGTTGGCCTATGAAAATCATATGCCATAATAAATATACCATCCGAATTTCTTCCTAATTCTAAAAGACTTGAAGATATTCTTGGTTTTACAGCAGAATCAGCAAAAGCCGACACTACCAAAAAAGAATCAGAGAAACTTTTATCAAGTTCATCGTTAACATATTTAACAAACTCGGTAAATTTCAACGCCATCTTATCATCAGTATATTCGGCATATTCGAAATTAAGATTGACATCACTTAAACCTTTATTTTTTAATTCTTTCTTTACGTTTTCCATTAAAACGGACCAGCATTCTCTGCAGTTTAAAAACGTGTCATTATCTTCATCATCATGTGCAATAACTGTAAGAGCCACTCTAACCCCGTTCTTTTTGGCATTTGAGATAATCTCATCCACTGTCTTATTTTCTTTCCAGTTTTTGTACCCCGGTTCTAAAATCTCATACCCCTCATCATCTAATACTTTTTCTTTAAATGTNNATATTTTGCTGAATCTAATGACCAGTATGGAAGATATCCATACACCCTGTATTTAGGTTTTTTGTGAGGTGTCAGGAAAGAAAATATATCGCTATTCTTTGAGAAAGGATACAGTAGTTTTTCTTGTTTACTGATGTTTTTCAAAAATGATCCGGTTACAGCTAGTATAATCACTAGAGAAAATATTACTGCAACAATTCGTACCTCAGATTTCATCAATCAATTGTACATTATTTGCTAGAATAGTGCTGTGAAGAAATATATTATCTACATACTGTTGGGTGTTACTCTGCTAATATTATTATTTGTGATAATCACAGGCAGGGACAATGAAAAATTACTGTTTAGTAAGTATATCGGATGGGATAGAAATAATAATAAGGAAGATATTGTTATTTCTTCAGAGCCCAGAATATCCCTCTCCTCCCCTTCTGATATTAAAGTAGATTTTGATAATAATGGGGAGGTAAATAAAGATTGTCCGATTACATCAATAATAGAATACACATACTATGAAGATAATGCAGACCCATTATGGAAAGATAATAATAAGTTCGGTCTTTACATCTATGCAGAAGAATCAAATATGTTTGAAATAGCTCAAAAATTGGTAAATTCCAATGGAGGCAAGTGGGGGTATGTTCTTATCCCGTACAATGTTAAGGATAGAGACAGAGAGAAATGGGATGCCGTATTTAAAATGCTTTTGAATAAAAACTTAATACCCATAATACAGTTATGGGATATAGATGTATCTGAGTATAAAAAACAAACCGAGCAGGCTGCCGAGTTCTTAAATGATTTTGTATGGCCAATAAAATATAAATATATTAGTGTCTATAATGAAACAAATGATTCAAAATTCTGGTATGGAAATGTTAACCCTGAAGAATACGCCAGGATACTTAATTTTACTATAGATACATTTAAGAACATGAATGAGGATTTTTTTATTATGAACGGTGCTTTTAACGCTACAGCACCTTCCGATGATTATCACATGGATGAATTTGAATATTTAAGAAGAATGGAGAAAGAAATACCGGGTATATTTAATAAAATCGACGGATGGGCTTCCCATCCTTATCCTCAGCCGAATTTTTCAGGAGATCCTCATACAGAAGGGAGATGGGGAATTAGGGCTTACGAATCGGAACTGGATTATCTAAAAAATGAAATAGGTNNAACTGCTTATAGGGATTATTATCTAAAAGATGACAGGGTAAGAGCAGTAACTCCTTTCACTATCAGATATAATCCTCCTTTTGATCATTTCTCATGGGTAAATTCCGATAATGTCCCCTATTATCATTATGAAGTTATTAAAAATATGAAAAAAATTGAAGGAAAGCCTCCGGTGTTAAAAACTGAAGTATATGAACAAATAGACTGTCAATAATAAACAATGATTAAGAAATTTAAAATATCTGATACAGGTATAAAAATAGCCAAGAATACTATATTTCAACTGATTGGAAAAATAGTAAGTATGACCATAACTATGTTAATAGTTATGGTAATTACACGATCGTATGGTAGAGACGGATTTGGGGCTTTTAGTATTATGCAGGCTTGGCCTGCTCTCTTTTTTGTTATTGTAGATTTTGGATTAAATGCAATTGCCGTTAGAGAGTTAACAAAAGATGGTACGAAATATACAGAATATCTGAACACCATTGTTACACTGCGTTCTGTGTTTTCTCTTTTTATTATTATCATTCTATCCGTATCTTTAGTGTTTTTTCCCTACAGTTTTTGGTTAAAGTCAGGAATATTCTTCACATTGTTTCTGATCTTAACCCAGGCATTGTATACAACCACAAATATAGTATTTCAAATTAAGCACAGATATGATTTATCTACGTTAGGATACCTATCCGGATACATAATAATATTTCTCTTAGCTCTAATATTTACTTATACCAAGGCAGATATCATATTCATAAGTACAGGATATGTTCTGGGAGGGGTAGTTACATATTTAATAAATAGAAAATTATGTAAAAAATTGGGTGTAGATATAGGGTATGGGATTAATTATGAGTCAGCAAAGTATTTGATTAAGGAGTCCATGCCTTTAGGTTTAATGTTTATTTTTAGCCAGATTAATTTTAAAGCAGATTCTATACTTCTTTCCGTTCTTAATCTTCCCAGGCAGTATAATTTGGATAATGTTAATTCCGTGGCTGTATACACCCTTCCTTACAAAATATTTGAGGTAGCTCTAGTAGTACCTACATTTTTTATGAATTCTGTATTTCCTGTAATGGTGAATAAGATGAACGCAGGTAAAAAAGAACTAAAGAGAATATTCTATTCTTCATTGGGAATAATGGCTTCATTAGCTGTATTAATATCCGGAGCAGGGATATTAATATCCAGGATAATTATAAATATACTAGGGGGCATGGATTTTGTTTATTCCGTTGCAATACTAAAGATATTATTGGCGGGTTTAATTATTTATTTTCTAACACAGCCTATATCCTGGCTTATAGTTACATTAGGATTTCAAAAATACCTTCCCTTTATATATTTAATAAGTGCGGTTTTTAATTTTACTGCTAATGTAATATTAATTCCCAGGTACTCATTCTTTGCATCCTCTATAATTACGCATGCTTCGGAATTATTAATTCTATTATTACTTATATATTATGCTAAAAAAGCATGGAGGCTTAAAAATTGGGAAATATATTCGCAGGCAGAGCCAAAAATATGAATAGAAAGAATCATATAATATGCTGAAGATAGGTTATTATTTATGTTTATTACTGTTAACTCTGGGACAGTATTCAATAATACACAGAAGCGGGGAGATTAAAATATATCTTTTTGATATATCTGTATTTGCATATTCAATATACGGATTTTTATACTTTCTTAATGTAAAAAAATCATTTAGACTGGAATCACGTTTTTTTCCTTTTCTATTATTCTTGCTAATTGCACTATTATCCTTAACATTATCACTATTTAAATATTCATTTGATTCAATTGATACCGCATTATTTTATTTATTAAGATTAACTTTTTATATTTTAGCCGGTATTGTATTGCAGAATATGATCAGATTGAAAATGATCAATACAGAGGAGATATTATATTCAATAATATATTCAGGTGTACTGCTGGGAATATCGGGATTAGTACAGTTAGTGTTGATTCCGGACTTCAGCTTATTAGAAAAGTCTTTAGGATGGGATCCTCATAAGAATAGATTAGCTAGTACTTTCTTTGATCCTAATTTTACAGGAATATATTTGGTATTATGCTTAATTTTATTATTTAAAAAATATTACCTGGATAAGAATTTCTCAACAAAGGATTATATTTATTTCCTATTTCTTTTAGTATGTACATTCTTAACATTTTCAAGAAGTGCATGGGGAGCATTATCTATAGTTGTATTTGTTTACGGACTATATAAATCAAAAACATTATTAGGGATAAGTCTAATTGTATTATTTAGTACTTACTTCGCTGTTCCTCGTGTACAGACTAGGATAAACGGTATTACCGATCCTTCGGATTCGGCGCGTTTAAGGATAGAAAGCTGGTCTAATGCATGGAGGATAGCCGAAGATAATTTATTAACAGGTGTAGGTTTTAATAATTACAGGGAAGCGCAGAAAAGATATGGAACGCTTGAATTAGATAATATTTATTCTCACTCCGGATCTGGATCCGATTCATCTTTGTTAATGGTTTTAGCTACTACAGGTATATTTGGATTAGCGGTATATCTATACTCGTTAGTATCGCCGGTACTTTCACAAGGAAATCTTCGTATTATGTATATATCTTTGATTCTATGTATATTAGTTAATTCTTTATTTATTAACTCTCTTTTTTACCCTCAGGTTATGTTTTTAATATTTTCTATATACTCTTTTTCTCATACTTAACTGTTATCTCTTTCTCTGTTTTATTGCCTGCTTCATCAACAGCTTCTATCTTCATCTTAACCTCTCCTTCATCTACCCCCAGAAGGAATTCAAATGAGTTATCGGGTTTTTGTACAGCCATCATGCCGTTTATAGTTACCTTAGCTTTTTCATTAGTTCTTCCGGTAACGTTAATTCTTTTATCCAAGTTTCTTACTGTATCTCCGTCTTCTGGTGATAGATCTTCAATCTTAGGAGGATTCTTATCATATGTTATGTAGAAAAATTCAGTTTTTTCACTTTCCGATCCTTTATTATCAACAGCTTTGGCAAACAATGTGTTTTTCCCGTCATTAAGTTTTATATTTGAGAATGTAAAGATATTATCAGCACCGGCCACAGTCCTGCCTATTTCAGGTCCATTCACATATAGTATTACAGTAAGACCGGCGCGTGCGTAACCAGTTAATTGTATATCCGATACTTTTACTGATTTATGTATTTCAGTAAAGACAGGGGGAGGTATTTTTCCGGTAGGTTTGTATCCTTCCTCATTTCTATGTTTGGATACAAGTCCAAAAAGATAACCTATTTTAGGAGCAAACACAGAGAAAGCCAGTACTGTAATTACTACTATTGCTGCGATGCCGATAATATACATCATGAGCTTCTTTGATAGTTCTTCCTCAGATATATTCTTCTTATTTAATTCAGAGTATTTCATTTTTAATAAATTCCCTTATATCTTTCTCTAAATCATCTCTTTTCATAGTAAATTTCAAAGTGGCTTTTAAATATCTCAGAGGATCCCCTGTTGTTAACCATTCCCCTTTAATGGGTTGCGCGATTATCTTTTTACCTTCCTGTGCCATTTGATTTAATATATCTATTACCCATAGCTCGTTATCTTTTCCTGTTTTTGTTCTTAGAGCTGTTTCTATAACATCGTAAGAGAATACAAATCTTCCAAACTGGCACATATTTGAATATGCTTTTTCTTTGGGTAGCTTTTCACAAGCTTTTTCGATTTCGTATTTATAATTGGAATTTTCTTTATATTTTACCGTTCCATATCTTTCAACTTCATCCCACGGTACCTCCTGAACTCCGAGTACAGCATCAGCTTCTTGATTTATGTATACATCCATTAGTTGCTTTGATACAGGTATATCGGATAGGGTTAAATCATCTCCAAACATATATACAAAACTCTCATCTTTATCAATTAAATTCTTAGCTGCAAGAATAGGAGATCCATTGCCATAGGGAAGATTATTTTTCTGTCTTATGTAAATAAAATTTGCCATCTGGGGTATATCTTTTACAATTTTCAAATAGTCATTCTTTCCGTTTTTTTCTAGAGAATATTCAAGATCAGCACGTGTATCAAAATAGTCCTCAATAATGTGGCTTCCCGATCTGGTAACAAGAATAATATCTGTTATACTGGAAGCAACTGCTTCTTCTACCAGATATTGAATTATAGGTTTATCTATAATCGGAAGCATTTCTTTTGGTTGATTTTTAGTTGCAGGAAGAAATCTGGTACCTGTTCCGGCGGCAGCGATGACCGCTTTTTTAATATTAGAATATTTACTCATACTCAATATATTCTACCAATATAAATTAGGTATTGCATATTTTTAATGTTCTTCTAATATTTCATAGGTATGAAAATATGCCTTGCATGTAACATTAAGAATAAAGAACCATCACTTAAGATAGAGAAACAGGATGAACAGGAATATGATTCTTTGGAGGTAATTGATTTAATAAAGAAAGCTATCGAAGATTCTGGGCATAGCGTCGAAATTTTACAGGCTGATGAAAATTCTTTTGAAGGACTGAAAAAATTAAAGAATAAAATAGATCTTGTATTCAATATTGCAGAAGGAGTTAAAGGAGACGCCAGGGAATCACAAATACCAATATACTGCGAAGTATTAAACATTCCTTATACCCATTCATCTCCTACCACTCATGCTATCGGATTAGATAAGGAGTTTACTAAACAAATATTGTCCTCGTTTGGTATTAGATCCCCATCTTCTATCTTGGTTAATAATAGAAAGAGAAATATTTCTAAATTAAAATACCCTTTGATAATTAAACCAAATGCTGAGGGGTCTAGCGTAGGTATAACTAATGATAATATAGTTAATAATGAAAAGGAGTTGAATAATCGTTTGGATAAATTAATGTCGGTTGGTTATAAAGGGGATTTTTTAGTAGAGGAATATATCGATGGAAGGGAATTTACTGTAGGAATGATAGGAAATGGAGAGTTGGAGATACTTCCTATCATAGAACAGAAGTTTGATTTTTTACCAAAGGAATACCATAAAATTGCAGGTTATGAATTAAAATGGTTTTTTGAAGATAAGCTTAAAGATCTGACTACTGCTTATGAATGCCCGGCTAAAATTGGTAAAAAATTAGAGACGAAGATAAAAAGTACGGCTGAGAGAGTATTTAATTCATTAAGAATATTTGATGTAGCTAGGGTGGATTTTCGTATGAATAATGCCAATCAGCTATATTTTCTTGAAGTTAATACACTTCCCGGATTAAATTTTAAAGAAAATGAAATATCCTATTTTCCCTTAGCAGCCCGAACTGCAGGCTATAAACCAAAAGATGTGGTACAGAGAATAATTGAAACAGCAGCTAAAAGATACGGAATAGCACAGTGATACTACTGATTTGCACTTATTAACTAAAAAGTATATTGTCTCAATAAGAGAAAGAAGGAGTACAATGAAATACGAGGATTTCTTAAAGAAGGTATCAGAAATGGAGAAAGGGAAAAAGGAATCTTTCTTCATTAGTAAAACCTCTCTAGGGGGAAGAGATGCCAGTATAATCTCGTCGGATATTGCCAAGAAATGTAAATATCCGGTGAGTATTAGCATCCACGATCTCGCTGATGGGAACGTAGGTGTATTAGTGGAGATATTATGACTCCCAATAGATATATTTATCTTAGGGAGTCTTTTCTAAAATCTAATAATGTTATTTACATTTGTTTACCACAAAATAATGAGCCATAATAGTATTAGTTAATTGAATAAAAAATGGAAAATATTCCAGAACCAAATCCCATACCTTCCACGGAAGTATATCGAGTGATCGAATCTTTAGAAGTAGACTCCTCGATATCGTTTAGTCTGCTTAGTACATCTGAAGTCTTGAGATCCAAGGAAAAACTTAATGAATTCCTATCAGCACTAGAAAAAAGCAATGATCGCAACAGTTTTTTAGTATTTGATATTGATATCAAATTTGAGTATGGAAAAATGATAAAGGAAAAGGAAAAAGAAGGCATTGTTAATTTTAGAGTAACAAAACAGAGAGTTACAAGACCTGCGAGTTAAGATGTTTTAAACATATTTTTTCTGGAGCCAGAGGTGGGAATCGAACCCACAACCTAGTGTTTACGATACACTTGCTCTACCATTGAGCCACTCTGGCATAGTTGAAAGCCGAAAAGAATTATATAAATCCTTAAATATTATATCCTGGAGCGGCGGACCGGATTTGAACCGGCGACCTTCTCCTTGGGAAGGAGACATTCTGCCACTGAACTACCGCCGCATATAAAGCTAAAAGTAATACCTAAGAATATACAACACACATAGTATATCAAAAAAGAGAAGCACTCCGGATTAAGGAATGCTTCCCTCTTTGTTAATGTACAAAGATACTTAATCAATATGTTTAAGGTAATACCAAAATCTGACCAGGCCTGATCAGGGCTTGACTACCGTTGGGTAAGTATTCTATCTGCCCGCTGTTGGCAGAAAGAATTTTAGTCCACGCTGTCCCATCTCCGTACAACCCTTCTGCTATTTCCCAAAGAGTATCACCGGCTCTTACCGTATAAGATGCACCCTTGATATCGCCTTTTTCATAATCATTGGCAACCCAAGTATTATCGGCTTGTCTAGTGACTTGCCAGGATGCAGAATCATAGGAATCTTTCTTATCAGACTTATCAGAGGATAGACTGTTATCCTTTTTTGTTGCTACTCCTTCACCATTTAAGTCACCTTCGTCTTTTTTATCTTCAGTATCTTCTACAGTATCTTCTTCAAATACTTTTTCCTGTTGAATTTTATCCAATTCATTCTTCTTCGATCCTTTATTGAAATAGTTATATGTAGCAAATACTAAAGCTAATATAAAAACACCTCCGACTATTAATGCCAATCCATCTTTGGAATTTTCCTTCTTATTCTGTGTGTCTGCCATTTATGTAAACACCTCCTTGAAAAGTATAAGTTTCTACAATTGGGCAGAAATTCAAGGTAGTAAATTAGTACGTTTACCAGACGAACTAAATATACAGCCAGGAACATTTATACATAATTTCTTATAATATCCTGGCGGGATCGACGGGGCTCGAACCCGCGACCTCCGCAGTGACAGTGCGGCGCTCTAACCAGCTGAGCTACGACCCCTTACTGGAAACATACTATACGACATTTGGTGTTAAGGTCAATATTTATGCTATATTTTGTTTAATGATAGATTATAGATTATCCAATAAAGAAGTTATTAGAATACTTAAAGAAGCTTTAGCAGCAATGGAAATTAAAGGATATAACTTCTTTAGAATAAGAGCTTATCAGAATGCCATATCCATATTGGATAACCTCACTGTATCAATTTACGATCTATGGGAAACAAAAAGATTGGATGAAATACCCGGTATAGGCGAAGGTCTAGAAGCAAATCTTAATGAGTTGTTTAAAACAGGGAAGGTTATTGAATTTGAAAAACTTAAAGAAGGACTTCCTGACGGAATGTTTGGTTTACTTGGTATAAGGGGTATTGGTGCAAAAAAATCATACAAACTAGCCAAGGCATTTAAATTAAATAACAGAGAAAATTCCGCAGATAAGATAAGGGATTTAGCTAAAGCAGGGAAAATCAGAACACTAGAAGGTTTTGGTGAAAAATCGGAGAAAGATATTCTAAGCTCAATAGAGCAGGAAAAACAATCCAAGAATAAAAAAGAAAGAATACTATATTCTAAAGCTGAAGAAGTAGTAGAAAGGATAATAAGCTATATGAAAAACAGCGGACTAGTTAAGAATATTGAAGCTGCGGGATCGTTCAGAAGAAAAAATGCAACAATAGGAGATTTGGATTTTCCCATTTCTACAGATAATCCTGAGCAAGTTATTAAATATTTCATGGGTTACCCTGAAATAAAAGAAGTGATTGTACAAGGGGATAAAAAAGCTTCAGTATCTTTAACTAACGATATGCAGGTAGATATCAGAGTATGTTCACCGTCTTCTTACGGAGCAATGCTTCAATATTTTACCGGATCCAAACAGCATAATATTTTACTTAGGAATTACGCGTTAAGTAAAAAGATGTCCCTGTCAGAATATGGAATAAAAGATGCATCAAAAGATATAAAGGAGTTTAAAGACGAGATTTCTTTTTATAAATATCTAGATCTTCCCTACATTCCTCCGGAAATAAGAAACGGTACTAATGAAATAGAATCTGCATTAAAAAATAATCTTCCGAAATTAATAGAGATAGAAGATATAAGGGGAGATGTTCATATGCACACAACTGATTCGGATGGAATAAATACTTTGGAAGAAATGATTGAAATGGGTGCAAACTTGGGATATGACTATATTGGTATCACTGACCATGCCCCAAGTATTCAATCAAGGGGATATGGAACTGTATTAAAGTTAATTTCAGATAAAAAGAAGAAAATAACCGAAATAAGTAGGAGACTGAATAAACCTAAAATATTGTTTGGATACGAAGTAAATATACTAGCTGATTCTTCTCTCGGGCTTCCGGATGAGATAATGAAAGATCTGGATTATTGTGTAGCTTCCATACATACTTCTTTTAATCAAGATAGTGAGACAATAACCAACAGATTAATATCAGCTATAGAAAATCCGTATATAAATATTATAGGCCATCCTTCGGGAAGAATAATTAATCAAAGAGACCCTTCGGATCCAAAATGGGACAGGGTATTTAAAGCAGCAAGAGATAACGATAAAATACTGGAAATTAACTCACAACCGGACAGACTGGATTTAACTGACGATTTAATTAGGAGTGCTATAGATTGGGGAGTGAAATTGATGATAAATTCCGATGCTCATTCTTTAGACCAGTATTCATACATGAAATACGGAATATATAATGCCAGAAGAGGGTGGGCGGAGAAGAAAGATATTATTAATACATATCCTCTTAATGATTTTCTGAAAGAGTTAAATGTTAGAAATATATCTTAAGGTTAATACTTGTTAGTATTACCCTTAGAGGGTAAAATCAGATCGTATAATTTATTTGTTAAGGAGGTGTAAAAAAATGCCAATTGCAATATTAGGAATTATATTAGTAGCAGCATTTTATATAGTTGCCCTATACAATTCACTAGCTTCTTTGAAGGTAAAAATATCAGAAGCTTGGAGTCAGATAGATGTACAGTTGAAAAGAAGAATAGATTTGATACCCAACCTTGTTGAAACTGTAAAAGGATACGCAGCCCATGAAAAGGAAGTATTTGAAAATGTTACTAAAGCAAGAACAGCTCTTATGGGGGCAAAAACACCCGAAGAAGCAGGTCAGGCAGATACTGCTTTAACAGGAGCATTAAAGAATCTTTTTGCTGTAGCTGAAAGCTATCCTGAACTTAAGGCACAGGAAGGATTCATTAACCTTCAAAAGGAGTTGTCAGATACTGAAGATAAAGTTGCTTATTCCAGACAGTTTTATAACAGTGTGGTAAGACAATTCAATGAGAAGATAGTAATGTTTCCCGGTAATATATTCGCCGGAATACTGGGTTTTAAACAACAACCCTTTTTTGTAGCAGAAGAAGCTGCTAAAGAGCCGGTTAAAGTTCAATTTTAAGCAATATCTTTACTGTGTTAAATATCTATCAGCATATAGATAAGAATAAAAGAGTAACTTTTTTGGTTATGCTGTCTTTTGTGGCTTTAATTGGTATTTTAGGTTGGTTTATAGGAGAAAATTACCTATACATATCCGGATATGCATCTGCTTTAATAGCAATTATTATTAGTACTATAATTTCAATTTCTTCGTACTACACAGCAGATAAAACAATATTATCCTTATCTAAAGCTGTTGAGGTCAAATCTACAGACAACGTTTATCTTCATAGTTTAGTTGAAAACATGTCTATTGCTTCGGGTATTCCTAAGCCGAAAATCTATATTATTGAAGATATGGCTATGAACGCTTTTGCTACAGGAAGAGATCCCAATCATAGTGTAATATGCTTCACCAGAGGAATTATTGAAGGATTAGAGAAAAGAGAATTAGAGGGGGTTATTGCCCATGAAATGTCCCATATAGGAAACAGAGATACATTACTGATGACAATTGTTAGTGTTTTAGTGGGTTCAATAGCCCTCATCTCCGATTGGTTTACCAGAGGGGCATTCTATGGGGGAAGTAAAAAACGTTCCTCCTCCTCGGGTTTATTTTTTATTATTGGTTTATTTCTGCTTTTGTTAAGTCCGATTATTGCATCATTCATAAAACTAGCTATCAGCAGAAATAGAGAATACCTGGCTGATGCGACTGCCGCTTTAATAACAAGATATCCAAAAGGATTAGCAGACGCTTTAGCTAAATTAGCTGCAGATACCAGTGTTCTTAATACAGCTAATTCTTCTACTTCACATTTGTTTATTGACGATCCCGTTATTGGAAGAAAAAATAGCTGGTTGGCAAATCTATACAATACACACCCTCCCATAGAGGAAAGAATCAAACGTTTGTATAATATGTAACAGGAATCTATGTTAGTTTTTTTATCATATAAAAAATGACTAAAAGAATAGAAATTACAAAGGAAGAGGTTATAAAAATATCTAAGCTGGCTAAGATGAATGTTGACGGAGAAGAGGAGAGATTTGCCAAACTGTTCACAGATACTTTAAATAAAATAGAAATACTAAATGAACTGAATACAGAAAATATCGAAGAGACTTTTCAGGTAACAGGATTAAAGAATGTGTATCAAGAAGAACCTATTGATAATAGAAAATTAAAAAAAGAAGAAGTATTTCAAAATGTTAAGGATAAAGTAAAAGGATTAATTAGCACTAAAGGTGTGTTTTCAGGGGAAGAAAATAATGAATCTTAATAAACTAACAATTGATGAATGTATAAAGGGTTTAAAAAAGAGGGAATTTACTTCCAGAGAGATAACGCAGGATTGTTTAGATCAAATATCTAAATATGATTCACAAATTCATACATTTATCACAGTATGTGGTGAGAGAGCTGTAAAAGAATCGGAAAAAGCCGATGAAATTATAAAGAAAGAAGGGGAACAGGCATTTATTAGAAAACCTTTGTTAGGAATTCCATATGCGTGCAAAGATAATTATTCAACTAGAGGTATTGAGACTACAGCAGGTTCGGAAGTATTAAAGGGATATATCCCGCCATATGAATCAACAGTAACTCAGAGAATAATGAACGCAGGGGGAATACTGTTAGGTAAAACCAACATGGATGCTTTTGCCCACGGTTCCTCTACAGAAACTTCTGACTTTTTTAAAACAAAGAATGCGTGGAATTATGATAGAGTTCCGGGAGGATCCTCTGGTGGTTCTGCTGCAGCTGTATCGGCAGATATGTGCATATTTTCTATCGGAAGCGAAACAGCGGGAAGTATAAGATTACCTGCATCCTGGTGCGGTGTTACTGGATTAAAACCAACTTATGGAAGAGTAAGTAGATATGGTCTTATAGCCATGGCATCCTCAACTGACAGTCCTGGACCTTTAGCTAAAAATGCAGAAGATTGTTCATATGTTCTGAATATTATTGCCGGAAAGGATCCTTGTGATGCTACCACATCTGCTGTATCTATAGATAATTATATTTCTTTTAACGAAAAACATGATAATTCTAAACCTCTTAAGGGTATTAGAATAGGAAAACCTTTATCATATTTTAATATTGATATGGAAGAGGGTTACAAAGAAAAAGTAAATGAATCACTAAAAGTATTTTCAGATCTTGGGGCAGAAATTATTGATATAGATCTTTTAGATCCGAAATATTCAATAGCAGTATACACAATAATACAAAGATCCGAGGTATCCTCAAACTTAGGAAGGTACGATGGGATTAGATATGGACAGGAAAGAGATAAGTTCGGTTTCGAGGCAAAGAAAAGAGCAATGCTTGGTACTTATACACTAAGTGCAGGATATTATGACGCCTATTATTCTAAAGCTCAGAAAGTTAGAACACTAATCATCAATAATTTTAAAGAATGTTTCAATAAGGTTGATTTGATAATCGGACCTTCTACACCATGTACTGCTATGAAATTCGGAGAAAGTGATAAATCCTCAATGTTTGGAGAATTAATGGATGTATTGGCAGAGCCAAGCAGTATTGCAGGTTTATGCGGAATAAGTATTCCCTGCGGTTTTTTAAATAATCTTCCTGTGGGTGTCCAGCTTATAGGGAGAATGTTCGAAGAAAATCAGCTATTATATTCTGCAAGAGAGTATCAGAGAGTAGTAAATTATCATAAAGAAAGGCCGAAACTAAAATGATGCAGACATTTTTCAGAAGGTTGGTAGTTACCGCTATGTCAGTTGCAGGTGTAGGTATCATTATATTTTTTGCATTGAAGTCAGAAGATGTTATTCTAAAAATAATACTAGTATTAGCAGGTTCTTTTTTTGTAATAATGTTAATTAAAAATTATTTATTTAAGGTTTAAAAACATGGGTATTCTGGAATTATTTTTTGGGAAACAAACTAATAAGACAGGAACGGTAAGAGGTATTACTCAGGAAAATGTTATGAAAGACTGGGAAAATATCCGTATTCTTTTATCTAAAAAAGGACCTTCTCAACTACGACAGGCTTTAATTACTGCAGACAAATCTCTGGATAATGTCTTAAGAGATTTAGTTGTAGGGGAAACAATGGGCGACAGACTAAAGAACTCAAAAGATATGTTCGATTGGGATGTATACCAAAAAATATGGGAAGCCCATAAACTTAGGAATAATATTGTACACGAATCTAATTTTGACCCCCCTTATTTTGTTGTCAATGAAGCAATAAACAATATTCAAAAAGCATTAAATTTGTTAGGAATTAAAGTATGAAAGATGTCGTATTGGTAACAGGAGGATGCCAGGGTTTTGGAAAGGAAATTGCAGGATTATTGTCAAATAAATATCAAGTGGTAATTCTTTCCAGGAATAAAAAAGAATCAGAGAAAACATCAAAAGAATTAAAATGTGATATGTATGTTTGTGATATATCAGATGTAAAACAAGTTCAATCTTCTGTAGATTATATTAAGAATAAGTATGGTCGTCTGGATATACTTATAAACAACGCAGCAATATGGAAAACAGGAGAGTTGGATTCAAGCAGTTTTAATGATATAGCTGAAATATCTTTAATTAATATAGTAGGTACAATGAATATGACTAAAGCATGTATTCCTCTGATGAAAAAGGAAAATAAGGGGAAGATAGTTAATATAATTTCGGTAGACGCGTTGGAAGGGAAGTCAGAAAGATCATTGTATGTGTCAACTAAATGGGCTCAGGCAGGATTTACTAATTCAATGAGAAAGGAATTAGAAAAATATAATATTGCGGTAATCGGAATATATCCCGGATTAATGAATACGTCTCTTTTTAAAAATGCAGGAAAAGAAAAGGATTTATCCAACGCAATGGATCCTAAGGAAGCGGCAAGAATAATAGAATTCACACTATCTTTAGATAATATAGTTTTAGAACAGGTAGTGTTTAGAAATCTTCATTTTTAATCATGATGGAAAACGAATTGTTAGGAAAATTTAAATTAGTAGTTGGAATGGAGATTCATTTTCATTTAAAAACAGAAAAGAAAATGTTTTGTTCATGCAGTGCTGATATATGGGAAAAAGAACCTAACATAGTAGTATGCCCTGTCTGTTTAGGGCTTCCCGGGGCATTGCCTGTACCTAATATTGATGCCGTTAAGAAGACTCAAATGATGGGTTTGGCTTTGAACTGTTCTCTAAATAAGAAATCCAGGTTTGATAGAAAACACTATTTTTATCCAGATTTACCCAAGGGATATCAAATTAGCCAGTATAAACAACCCTTATGTATTGACGGTAAATTAAAACTTGAATCAGGTTCGGTAGTTGATATAGAAAGAGTGCATTTAGAGGAAGATGTTGCAAAATCATTTCACGAGGAGGGTAAAACATTAGTAGATTTTAATAAATCCGGCATACCTTTGGTTGAAATTGTTACCCGTCCTTGCTTTAGGAATATCCCGGATACTGTTGAATATTGTAAACAAATACAGTTAATGGTCAAGTATTTAGGTATAGGAGAAGCTGATATGGAAAAAGGACAAATGAGACTGGAAGTAAACATATCATTAAGAACATCCGAACAGGAAAGAAAAGACGAACTTCCTAAATATAAAGTTGAGGTTAAAAATATCAATTCGTTTAAATTTGTGGAGAAAGCTATACAATCAGAAATAATCAGACAGAGGGAATTACTGGAAAATGGTATTACGCCGATGCAAGAGAACAGGGGTTTCAAAGAAGGTTCTATGAAAACTGTACCTCAAAGAAGCAAAGAAGAAGCAAAGGATTACAGATATTTTCCCGAACCTGACATCCCGCCCATGGAATTTACACCCGAATATATTAAAGACTTAAAAACTAATCTTCCTCCTACTCCCTATATGATTATTGATAAACTTGAGAAAGAGATAGGATTAAGCAGAAACAATGCAAAAACAATGGTAGAGAAATTAGGACCTTCTTATATTAGTAAATTTGAAAAATTATTAAGAATGGGAGCCGATCCTATACAGACCTCTAATTTACTATTGAACAAAAAGGAATATAGAAATGTAAGTGAGGAAGAGATAATTGAGGTTATAAAAAATACAAAGACAGCATATTCAAAAATGGAAGAAAATGAACTGAATGCTGTAATAAAAAAAGTATTAGCTAATAATTTAAAAGCTGTTGAAGATTTTAAAAAAGGCAAAGAATCATCTGTAATGTATTTAGTAGGGGAGGCAATGAGAATGACTTCGGGAAAGAATAAACCAGATCCCATACAATTAAAACAAAAAATATTGGATATGTTAGACTCAGACGCGAATTAAAAAAATTTCATGCTAATATTAAAAAATGGAATTGAAGTTTGATCCCTCGGATCCAAAATATATATATGTAAGTAACGCTGAACAAGCCATAAACGCATTGAACGAATTGAAAAAAGAGAAAGTAGTAGGTATAGACATAGAAGGTACAGAGCTGGATCCATATTCATCTATTCTCCTAACGATACAAATATCAAGTCCTTCAATCAGCTACATATTTGATGCAAGACAACTTAATATAGACAGAATACCTGAATTAAAAGAATTTCTGGAAAATACTAATACAATAAAACTTCTCCACAATGGTAAGTTTGATTATAAGCACATAAAAGTTAATACAGGTATAGAAACGGCAAATATATACGATACGATGTTAGCCGAGGTAGTTCTTAATGCAGGTATAGGTAAAGCCTACTATTCACTTAAAGATTTATCTAAGAAATATACCGGCATAGATCTTCAGAAAGATATAAGAGAGAGTTTTGTAAAGATGACTGCTAACTCGCGTCTTACGGAGGATCAGTTAAAATATGCAGCTTTAGATACATTAATAATGTTTCCCATATTTGAAGAGCAGATAAAGAAATTAAATAAGGAGGGATTACTAAATGTAGCTAAATTAGAATTTGCCACAACAAGAGTGGTAGGTGAAATGGAATTGAAAGGAGTACACATTGATATCGAAAAATGGAAAAGTATAATTCACACACTGTCTGATAAAAGGGATTTATTAGCATCAAAATTTCAGGAATCTATTCGTCCCTATTTTCAATCATCAGCACTGGACCTTTTCGGAAATGTAAGTGATTCAATAAATATAAACAGCCAGGTACAGCTAATGGATTTGTTTAATAACAAACTTAAACTTAATCTTCCTTCCACAGGCGATGCGTTATTGGAAGCAGTTGATCATCCCGTAGTTAAAATTTTAAGAGAATATAGGGGGTATGAAAAATTAGTATCTGCATTTGGTGATAATTTACTATCAAAGATAAATAAAAAGACAAAGAGAATACATCCTGAGTTTAATCAGTTGGGAGCTGCTACAGGTAGATTTTCATGCAATAACCCTAATTTCCAGCAAATACCCCGTAACAGCGAGGAAGCCCCCTTCCGTACCTGTTTTAACCCCGAAAAAGGATATAAGCTGGTTACTGCAGATTATTCATCTATGGAAATGAGGATATTGGCAGATTTATCCGGAGATGCAGTATTTATTAAAGCATTAACAGACGGATTAGATGTACACTCATATACAGCCTCGCTTATGTTTAATCTTCCTTATACGGATGATTTTAAGAAAAAATATCCGGATAAAAGACAAGCAGCGAAGGTTATTGGTTTTGGGCTAATGTATGGAATGGGTCCGGCAAGTTTAGCAAGGCAAATAGGAGTTACACCTGAGGAAGGAAGGGAATATTTAGACAGATACTTTAATTCATACCCAAGCGTAAAAAGATTTTTAGAGAAAATGGCGAGAGATGCAGTAAAGAATGGATGGTCCTCAACCCCTGCGGGGAGGAAAAGATGGTACACAACCCCTACAGCTTCCGATCCTGATTATAAAAAGAAGATAGGGAGTATAGAAAGACAGGCAAAAAACCACCCAATACAGGGAACTAATGCCGATGCTGTTAAATATGCATTAGTATTTCTCCAGGAAAGAATGAAAAAAGAGAAGGTGGATGGTTCACTGATACTGACAGTTCATGATGAAATAGTAAGTGAGATCAGGGAAGATCAGGCAGCAGATTGGTCAAATATACAGGCAGAGGAGATGTGCAGAGCAGCCCGATTATTTTTAGAAAAAGTGCCTGTAGTTGCTGAGCCCTTTGTCGGAGATGTTTGGGAGCACTAATTTTCATATCTTGGCATTCTTCCATTTAGTTTGCTAATTTGATACAATTCAAAATATGGTTCTATGTCACAGATGCGGTCAAAGACCTGCAAAAATACCAATAAATCAGATAATAGACGGTAAACAAGTATATATGGCTTTGTGCGAGGTATGCTACGAAGAAGTTATGAGAGAAACAAGTCAAACAGCATCCAAACTTGATAAATACGGGAGGGATTTAACACAATTGGCTCGCGAGGGAAAATTGGATCCTGTTATTGGAAGAAAAGATGAGATTGAAAGAGTAATTCATATATTATCCAGAAGAACAAAGAATAACCCCGTTCTAATAGGCGATCCCGGAGTAGGAAAAACAGCTATTGTTGAGGGTTTGGCTCAGAAAATAGTGGGAGGACAAGTTCCCGAATTATTGAGAGGAAAAAGAGTATTTATGCTTGACCTAGCTTCCATAATTGCCGGTACATCCCATAGGGGTATGTTTGAGCAAAGACTAAAAGACATTATTACTGAAGTTATTGGAGCTCAGGGACAGATAATTATGTTTGTAGATGAACTTCATACTGTTGTCGGTGCCGGCAGTGCAGAGGGATCCATGGATGCTGCCAACATATTAAAACCTGCATTAGCCAGAGGAGAGCTTCAGATGGTTGGTGCTACTACTATAGATGAGTATAGAAAATACATAGAAAAAGATGCTGCTTTGGAAAGGAGATTTCAACCGATTATGGTTAACGAACCTACAACTGAAGATACTATAAATATACTTAAGGGTTTAAGAGAAAGATATGAGAAGCACCACCAGGTTAGGATAACTGATGAAGCGATACATACTGCTGTAAAAATGAGCGATAGGTATATAAGCGACAGATTTCTTCCCGATAAAGCAATAGATTTAATTGATGAAGCATGCGCGTTAATACGCCTTTCTCAGGTCAAGGAACCGGAGAATTTAAGAACTGTTGAAGAACAGCTTAAGGATTTAAAAGAAAAATCAAGGGTAAAAGATTTAAACCAGGACGAGAAGAAGAAAATTAAAGATAATATTGATGAATTAGAAAGAGTAAGAAATGAATTAATAGAAATATGGACTAAAACTAAGCTGGAGGAGGTTCCTGAAGTGGGCGAAGACGCTGTAATAAAGGTAGTATCAAGAGCTACAAACATACCATTAGAACGCCTTTCTGTGGCAGAGAAAGAAAGACTGCTTCATCTAGAGGATACTCTAAAAAAGAGGATTGTAGGGCAAAATAAAGCCATTACAGCTCTTTCTGAAGCTATTAGGAGGGCAAGAGCGGGGCTAAAGGACTTAAAAAGACCTATAGGAAGTTTCCTCTTCCTGGGTCCAACGGGAACAGGAAAAACAGAATTAGCTAAAGCACTAGCAGAAGCTCTTTATGGCAATGAAGATATGATTGTTAGACTTGATATGAGTGAATACATGGAAAAACACTCAGTAAGCAAATTAATAGGAGCTCCCCCGGGATATATTGGTTATGATCAGGGAGGGCAGTTAACAGAGATTGTTAGAAGAAAACCATTCTCTGTAGTTTTATTGGATGAGATTGAGAAAGCACACCCTGATACATTTAATGCTCTTCTTCAGATTATGGAGGACGGTCGTCTTACCGACAGCAAAGGAAGAACAGTTGATTTTAAGAATGCCATACTGATAATGACTTCTAATGTAGGTTCTGAGTTTCTAAGAAAACAGGGTATTGGATTTGATAAAGGGAGTGATAAGGACAGGGAAGAATCGGCAAAGGATTTTGACCGCAGAGTGTTTACTATTCTTAAAGATTCTTTTAGACCTGAATTTTTAAACAGAATAGATGAGATAATAATTTTTACGTCTCTATCAAAGGGAGATATTAAGGAAATTGCATTAAGACAGGTCAAAAAGAGCGAAAAACTTCTTTCCGAACAGGGAATATTTTTAAGTATAGATGATAAAGCAATTGATTATCTAGTAGAACATGGTTATAACGATGAATATGGTGCACGACCGCTAAGAAGATTAATTCAGAAGGAATTAGATAATGTTTTTTCGGATATGATAATAAAGGGAGATTTATCTTCAGGTTATAGTATTATAGTTACTTCCGATAAGGACGGATTAAAAACCACTATTGCTAAAACATCTGAGGTTAGTGTTTTAAATAAATAATTGAAATTTAGATGAGAATTTGGTATTCTCCTAGGGCTTTGAAAGGCAAACTAATATGGATACAAATGATGATAAGAATATAAAAGAAGAAAAGAAAGATACTTCTTCAGCTGAAACAGCCGAAGATACTGTAGATAGCAATGTAGACTTGGAGAATGAAAAGGGAACAATATCTGCCGGTACTAAGATTGTTGATTTTAATGTTGGAGATACAATTAGAATTTTCTATAAGATAATTGAAGGGGATAAACTTAGAACCCAGCCTTACGAAGGTATTGTTATATCTATAAAGGGATCTGATGTATCTAAAACTTTTACTGTAAGAAGAATAGGAGCGGATGGTGTGGGAATAGAAAGAATATTTCCTTTCCATTCCCCTAATATTGACAACATCAAGCTTATTAAAAAAGGGAGAGTTAGAAGAGCAAAATTATATTATCTAAGAAATAAGATTGGAAGAGCTGCAATGAAGATAAAAGAGAAATCCAATTAAAATACTTGTGCTTTCAATCCCCCTTTTTATTCAACGGACTTCTATACTCTCCTATTTTGAAGTTGTATTTAAAGAACCAGTTAGGATTTGGTTTTTTAAAAAATAGTATATCTTCTATAAAGTCGTATAAAAAATGACAGGTAAAGGATAAGAAGAAGAGTGCAAAAAGGGAAGGCGGGTATAAAGATTGAAAATAGTTAAATAGAAAATAGGAAATAATTGGGGTCAATATGTTGTGAGATAGAATGGATTGATTATTCTTATGATTTAATTTAATAAAATTGAAGGTATTTCTCAATTCTTTTGATCTTAAGTATTTTTTAACCAGCTTGGAGTATTCTGTTTTTCTTCCATAAATAAAAATGTTAAAAAGATGATCTATATCAGGAATAATATTTCCTGCAATACCAGTAAAGATCAATACCCATATATTATAATTAGGAAACAATTCTTTAATCGACAGAGCACATATTACTCCTAAGGAAGTGTGCACCTGCATATGATATTTCTCACTTAGTCTCCTTAATGAATTTACTGAAGCCATGGTGAAATTATACTCTAAACTCAATGTATCAGGTATATAATTATTAGTAATGTTTAAACTCTTCTATTCAATAAAATCCGCATTATTTAATAGTGATAAATATGTAAACTCACATTTAATTAAGACAGTATTAGTTCTGGTCATTAATATTTCCTTCTATTTATTGTTTTATTACAAATTGATATTTTTGGGACAATATCAGATCGGAACAGACCTGGAAAATTATTTTTACCCTATTCGTTACCACATTTATCAAGCACTATCAGATGGTTATTTTCCATTCTGGACGGAGAAACTGTTTTTAGGATTTCCCCTTTATGCTGATCCGGAGAGTAATATTTTAAATCCATTGTCAATTACACTAATTTCAATATTCGGCCCTTTTCTTTCGTATAAGATACAACACGTTATAATATATTTGTTTGGATCATATACATTCTTTCTCTTTTTGAAAAAAAGAAATTTTACTAATACCGCGTCATTTACAACAATATTTATATATTATTTTAATTTTTATTTCTTTTATCACTCTATCCATTCAACAATTATTTTTGTATTATATCTACTTCCTTCCTGTTTATATTTTTTTGAACGGTGTTTAGAGAAAGAAAATATAATAAATCTGTTAATCTCATCGTTAATAGTATCCATATGTTTATTATTTGGGTCTTACCAAAGCAATTTATTTATAGTAATTACACTAGTATTATTTTCCATAACCCATTTTAAATGGGACAAATCTCTTAAATTATTATTACTTGTAGGTTGGTTTGCTCTGATACTATCGTTTCCACTGCTTTATTCCACATATAAGTTATCTTTAAAAAGCGACAGAGTTGATAATAGTTTTTATTATTCGGAAGGGTCATTTCAGCCATTTATGCATTTAAATACTTTTATTCCTTTTATGCTGGGGAAGAACGACTCCTATATAGGACAGAAAATAAATGAAGATTATAACCAACAGGAAGTAAGTATTTATCTCGGTTTTTCAGCTTCAATTATTTCACTTTTTTACCTATTCATAAAAGATAAGGATAAGAAAATTACCAAATTTATTCTCTTTTTGATAGGAACTAGTATATTACTTTCTTATTTCACCCTAATACCTGTACCGGAAAAAATAAATATACCCATATTGTCATTATTTAGATATTGGGGGAGATCTTACATTCTTTACATTTTTGCTATTGCTCTTGCGAACGGATATGTAATAAGTAATATTGATAAACTAAGTATTAGAAATAAAAAAGCTTGGTCCAAATTGCTACTCATATCAATCTTATTAATATCATTAATTACCCTATCTAAAGAAAGTGAGGAATTTAAATTATTTAAGCAATATCTGAATAACTTTGATTTCAGGATAATAATATTATTATCAATAAATTTACTTGGATTTATATTCATTTACTTGTTATCCAAGATAAAGAATAACTTTAAATATAAAAAATATATTTCCCTAATCTTATTTGTCTTTGTTTTATGCGATATGGGTATATTCGGAACAATATCTTTAAAACAAAAGATCGGATCAATAAATTATATCTTCAACAAAGAATGGGTACAGGGTCCCGTTAATGAGAGGGTGGTAATATATCCAACGCCGGAGAAATACTACGCTAATAAAATGTTATATACTAACAGTTATTCAGCGGTAGGATACTCTCCGTTAAAATCAGATTTATATCTTAAATACCTTGATTCATTGGGATTTAGTAAGACAAAAGAAACACCCGAGAAGATATCGGAAGAGAATATGAAAAAGCTTGGAATTAGATACTTATGTAAAAATGATTTTAGCAACTGTATCGATCGTATAGATGAAGATAAGATAGAGATAATATTAGGTAATCCTACGGGCAGATACATAAAAAAGGAAGAAGGAAATATAATTTTTGATGCAGATATTAAAAATTCCGAAGACCATATATTATTATTAAGAAATTATCCGGGATGGAATATCTTTGTTGATGGGGATAGGAAAAATATCAGTACAGATAAGACTGGCTTGTTTATTAATATATACCTGACAGAGGGCAGTCATGTAATTGAAGCTAAATATACTCCTTATTATTTCTATGAAGGGATTAAACTATCCTTAATATTTTCTATCTTTTCTTTTGTTGGATTTATGGGAATGAGAATAATTAGAAGTAGAAATATCTAATACAAATTGCATATCTACATATTTTCTGTAATATTATGTGGTGCCAATTCGGCTTAATTGAAGTTTTGTGTGGATTTAAATGCCTGTTATCCTTGTAATCATGCTGTATATCG
>MTKZ01002966.1_pt1 | contig 56499 bp, 47 predicted proteins | sample 1042781 | NCBI WGS metagenome assembly MTKZ01 (sample SAMN06212207, study PRJNA360539) | anaerobic digester metagenome | biome: Wastewater treatment plant; material: sludge; isolation source: anaerobic digester fed with sludge from wastewater treatment plant | place: Denmark: WWTP Viborg ...
TTCGAACTCGCCCCATCCGCTGAAGTCAATGTAGTTCTGGAATCCGCGTGACGCCTGATTGCCGCTGAAGCCCACGCACGTCGTCTTGTATCCGGCCTCGCCCAGGATCTCCGCGAGCGTCTTGACATGATCGCCAAGCGGCCCTTCGTGCCGCAGGGCCACGACATCCGTTCCGAACGTGTCCATGCCCGTGAACATGGACGAGTAGCCCGGTGTCGTGGGGATGGAGGGGCTGAAGCACCGCTCGAAGACGGTTCCCCCCGCTGCGTATTTGTCCATGTGCGGGGTGGTCAGCCGATGATAGCCGTAAAGGCTCATGTGGTCTGCCCGCAGGCTGTCAATACCGAAAAGTATCACATTTGGTTTTTTCATAGTCCCTGTTCTTCACACGTGAGAGCAGGCCGCCGGAAGGCAGCCTGAGTCATCAGAAAGCTGCTGTCGAATAACAAGCGGGAAAGCGTACGCCAGGGGGTCAGCCCGCGACTGCCCGGAACACGGCGTTCAGATAACCCCGTGTCTCCGCCGCTATGATCGACACCTCCGGCAGCGACAGCTCGCCTGCGCCGATGACCTCAAAGGACACCGGGCCATCATACCCGCCCTCGATCATAGCTTTGCAGTAACCAAAAAGATTGATGTCGCCGCGCCCGCACGCCTGGTCGGCCGGGGCCCCGGGCGAAGGTCCGCGACCCTTGCAGTCCCTTATGTGTATGTGCCTCACACGGCTGAGCACCGCGGGCAGCGCGTCCTCGGGGTTCTCTCCGCCGCGGTAGATATGGCTCGGATCCATGTCAATACCGAAAGCCGGCGATTTGATCTTGTCCATCACACGCAGGGTGGTCGCCGTGCTGTAAATGGACGCTCCGACGTGAGCCTTGACGCAGAGGGTAATTCCATAGCCCTCGGCCTTTTCGGCCATCTTCGCCATCAGATCGGTCTGGCGCTGAAAGTCCTCTTCCACGTCGCGCGTGCCTCCGGGGCCGATGTTGACGACCGGGATTCCGAGTTCTGAGCAGGCCTCGAAAGCCTTCGTCAGCCTGTCTTCTTCCAGCGACGCCACTTCGCTCGAAATCACTTCGAGCCCATTGTCCGCCACGATGCGTCTGACCTCGGGAGCTTGGGCGCGCCAATTGTCAAGATCAAGATGCTCGCACATCCCCTTGATTGCCGACACCTCAACGTAGTCGTAGCCAGCCAGTCTGATGTGCTTTGCCGCTGTCTCGAAATCGAAACCGCCAAAAAGCACGGAGTTGACGCCAAGCCTTATCATTTGGACCTCTCTGCGTGTACACGGTGATGCCCGGGATGAAGACCGGCCGGGATGGCTGGCGCCGCAGGTGCGCGAGTCCCATCTGCCGGCGGCCGCTTCGGTTTACCGTGCGTGTTGTGGTATTGTAATGTAAGGGCGTCCGGCACTTCAACCTTTCAGGCGCTTCAAGACTGGCCGAGAGGCACAAATCGGGTAAATATCCAAAGAGGGCAGGCGGCAAGCACAATGGAGGCATTCGTGAAACATATCACACGGGCGAAAGCAGGCTGGCTGGCGATGGTGTTTGCCGCCGTCTTTATGTGCGGCGGCTGCGACACATCGAAGCTTGTCAGCACGCAGCAGGAAGTCGAAGTCGGGCAGCAGGCTGCGCAGAAAGTCGAAAGTGAGAACCGTGTCCTGACAGGCACCAGCGATGCGCGCCGCGTGGAAGAGGCCGCCCGGCGAGTTATTCCTCAGGCCGACCGCAAGGATGTCACCTACACGGTTAAGCTGCTCGACAAGAACGAGGTCAATGCCGTGGCCCTTCCTGGCGGGTACATGTACATCTACTCCGGCCTTCTCCCTTTCCTGGAGCAGAACAAGGGGGTCCTCAGCAGTTCCAACTACGACGGCGCCAAGGTGGACACGAACGACGTGCTTGCGTGTGTGATTGCACACGAGGCGGCGCATGTTTCGGCGCGCCATCACGCGAAGACGATGGGACGCTCGGCCGTGTACGGGGCCGCGATCTCGGCTCTCAACAAGGGCAACGTCCAGCAGTGGGCCGCGGTCTTCGCCAACATAGATATGCTCCGCTACAGCCGCAGCGAGGAGTACGAGGCGGATCGGCTGGGCGCGGTGTTTGCCAGGCGTGCATCCTACAGCCCGTGGGGGATGGTCGCTTTCCTCGAGATGCTGGCAAACAACTCGTCAAGCCGCCGGAGCGACCTCGAGAACATTCTCTCCACGCACCCGGCCACCGTGGACAGAATCAAGCGCGCGAGAGAACTGGCGAAGGAACTGACGAAGTAGCGGCGGCTCTGCAGGCCCCCGTCGTTCAGGCGGCGAAGACAGCTCGGAAACAAACGGGCGGGCGTACCGCTCGGCAATCGTAAGGACACCCAATGCTGAAACGCAACTACTACTCTCTGATCATCGCGTGCGCTCTTCTCGCCGCTGTCACCGCGACCGCTGCATCGGCGGCGAAGCCCGCGCTGGCCTTTGGGCTCAACGGCATGTTCAAGATCGTCCAGTTTACAGACACACAGGACGGGCCGGCCATTGACCCGAGAACCGTAACGGCCATGGGTAAGATTCTGGACGACGAACGGCCGCAGTTCGTTGTCATCACAGGCGACTGCGTTGACACAGGGAAGTGCAGGTCGGCGGAAGAACTCAAGCAGGCGATCGAGCACATCGCCGCCCCAATGGAGCAGCGCAAGATTCCGTGGGCGGTGACGTTCGGAAACCATGATCGGGACAACATCGCGGCCATTGGCGTCAAGCAGGACGAGATGCTGTCGCTGTACACGAGGTATCCGTGCAATCTGAACAGGCAGAGCCCGAGCGGCGTCCATGGCGCAGGGAACGCCAACCTGCTTGTTAGCGGCAGCAAGTCCCGGACGCCCGCCTTCAACATCTGGCTCGTCGACTCCAACGCCTACGCTCCCGCCGAGATTGCCGGACAGAAGCTGGGAGGATATGACTGGGTTCGCACATCACAGGTGCGGTGGTACAGCGATACATCGGCTGGTCTCGAGAAGCGATACAAGCGCAAGATCCCCTCGCTGATGTTCTTCCACATCGCGGTGCCGGAATTCAGGCAACTCCTCGGGAGCGGTAAGTTCACCGGAGAGAAGAACGAGGATGTCGGCAACAGTCACATCAACGGCGGTCTCTTTGCGGCTGCGCTGGAACGCGGGGACGTGCTGGGGATGTTTGTGGGCCACGATCACGTTAACACCACAGTGGGCGACTGGTTCGGTATTAAGCTGGGTTACGGCGGCAGCATTGGTTATGGCACGTACGGCCTTCCCGGCAACGAAACCGAGCGGAACCGCCTCAGAGGCGGGCGTGTGTTTGAGATCAGCGAGCAGAACCCGGCCGCTTTCGCCACGCGCTATGTGACCGCCACAAGCCTGGAGCCCTGATGCCGGCCCGACGGCCCCTGCTTCACGCAATCGGAAATGCACATATTGACCCCGTCTGGCTCTGGACCTGGAATGAGGGGCTGGAGGAGATCCGCTCCACGTTCCGGAGCGTGCTCGACCTGCTGAGCGAGTATCCCGGGTTCATCTTCACGAGCACCAGCGCGGCGTTCTACTGGCAGCTTGAACAGGTGGCTCCGGAGATCATCGCGGAGATACGGCAGCGTGTCGGCGAAGGCCGCTGGGAGATAGCCGGGGGTTGGTGGGTTGAGCCGGACGTGAACATCCCGTGCGGGGAGTCGCTGGCTCGCCAGGCGCTCAACGGTCAACGGTACTTTGAGCGGACGTTCGGCGTCAGGGCGGAGGTGGGTTTCAACCCGGACACCTTCGGTCACTGCGGTCAGCTTCCGCAGATACTGTGCGGCGCCGGTCAGCGCTTCTATGCGTTCCTGCGTCCGGGACCGCACGAGATGGACCTGCCCGGGCCGGTGTTCTGGTGGACCGCGCCCGGCGGCGGCCGGGTGCTCGCGTCGCGGATTGCCGATGCCTACGGCACGTGGGCCGATTCGGCAGAGGAGATGGAGGCGCACATCCTGTCGTCGCACCGCGCACGTCCGGATTACCTCCCCGATTACACCGTGTTCTACGGGGTGGGGAACCACGGCGGCGGCCCCACGCGCAGAAACATAGAGATCCTCTCCGAGCGAGGCGACACCGAACCTGCCGCTGAGATGAGCTCTCTATCACGCTACTTCACCTCGCAGTCGCAAGCCATTGACTCCGGCGCCGTGGTCCCTGAGCATTTCGGCCCACTGCAGTATCACGCGCGCGGCTGCTACAGCGCTCACTCCGAGATAAAGCGTCAGAACCGGAGATGCGAAAACCTGCTGCTGACGGCCGAAAAGCTTGCGGCAATGGCGCAGGCACTTGGGGCACGTCAATACCCGAAAGAGCAGTTGTCCGATGCGTGGAGACTGCTCCTGTTCAATCAATTCCACGACATCATCGCCGGTACCAGCATTCCGGACGCTTGCCGCGACGCCTGCGATCAGATGGGGCGGGCCGCGTCCATCGCCGATGAGGCCATCCACTTCTCGGTGCAGTCCGTCGCCCGTCTCGTGGACACACAGGGGCGCCCGGATGCGCTGATCGTGTTCAACCCGTTGCCGTGGCACGTGCGCGCTCCCATCGAAGTCGAGCCAGCACAGAGGTGGCCCGCGACCCCGCCGTCTCCCGAAACTCAGGGACTGCCCGGGTCGGCGGGTGAATTGGCCCCCGGTTTCCAGGAGATACAGGCAAGCAGCATCACCGGGCCGAAGCGCGCGGTGTTCGTGCCGGATCTACCCGCTCTCGGGTGGCGGGCGTACAGCCGCAGCGCGACGCACCACAATGCTGCATCCGACCTGCCAGGAATGCTCGAGGCAGGCGAGAACTGGCTCGAAAACACGGCCTTCCGCCTCGAGGTGGACAGGCAGACCGGGGAAATCACGAGCCTCTACGACAAACGCCACAATGTGGAAATGCTCTTCGCGCCGGCCTGTTTCGGACTGGTGCTCGACGACCCGAGCGACACGTGGAGTCACGGGGTGGACGCTTACCGCGACGAGATCGGACGCTTCGGCGGCGCATCCGTGACGCTCGAGGAGACTGGCCCCGTCCGCGCGGCACTGCGCATCGAAACAGGGTGGGGAGCCTCGAAGCTCACCCACCGGGTGTATCTCTATCGCGACCTCGAGTTCGTGGAGTGCCGCCTGACGATTGACTGGCGCGAGCAGTATCGCGCCCTCAAGCTGTCGTTGCCCGTTGGCGTTGAGGAGCCCGAAGCGACGTGCGAAACCCCCTACGGCTGCGCCGCCTGTCCGGTTGACGGCACGGAGCAGCCAGGTCAGCAGTGGGCGGATATCACGGGGACGGCGCGCGCGGCTGATGGCAGGCTTCTGCGCTGTGGCCTCGCGCTTCTCAACGACTGCAAGTACGGCTTCAGCTTTGCGGGTTCAGACATGAGGATGACCATGGCGCGCAGTCCCGCCTTCGCTCATCACCATCCCGCGCAACTCGATTCCGTCAGACGCTACCCACATCTTGACCAGCAAGAGCAGACTGTCACGCTGCGCCTCGTTCCGCATGCGGGCGGGTGGCAGGACGCCGCGATTCCCCGGCGCGCCTGCGAACTGAACGCGCGCCCCTTCCATGTGAATGAGTCTTTTCATAAGGGTCGACTGCCTGAGACGGCTTCTTTTCTCTGGGCCGAGCCAGCCAACATCGTTCTGACGGCGCTGAAGCAGGCGGAAGACTCTGAAGACCTCGTCGTGCGCGGCTACGAATCGTGTGGACTTCAGACCGAAGCGAAGATGCTTCTGCCGATGCTGGGAGTCGAGTGGACGGCGACTTTCGCGCCGCACCAGATAAGGACGTGGCTTCTGGAGCCCGGGCGCGGGCCGCTAGAGACGAAGCTGCTGGAGGAGCCGGTCAGATAGGCGAGGGATCGGGCAGGGTCTGTCCTCCCGGCTCGCGGCCTTCCTCAGATGCATCCTGCCTCGCCGGTGCTTCTGTCTCAAGAGCCGCCAGCGCCTGCTCGGCCTGATCCTCGCGGACAAGCAGCTTCGCGGCCCCGCCACCCAGGTCGGCCTCGCGAGCCGAAAACACCATCTGGTTCTGGATGAACGACTCGATGCCGAGCGACTCCAGATGCAGGCGCATCATTTCGGCATCCATCGGCCGCAGGTTGCTCGCGATCAGCACAAGGGTGTTGTCAGCCATCGCTCATATCTCCCCGAACACATCTTAGCACGGGCGGGCGCCGCTCACATAAACCGCTTGCCGGTCGCCTCTTCGTAGATCGCCAGCACATTCTGAAGGGGCGTATCCGGCTGAATGCAGTGCGCCGGGCAGAAGATGTATCCGCCGCCGCGTCCGATCACGTCGAGCCGATGCCGCGCCTCAGCCCTGCAGTCGTCCACAGTGCCGTGCGGCAACGTGCGCTGCGTGCTGATCATGCCGCAATATGTGAGGCGGTCGCCGAACTCAGCCTTGAGTTGCTCGGGGTCCATCTCGTCAGGCTCGGGCTGCACCGAGTCGAGCACGTCCAGACCCATATCAATCAGCCGCGACTGAAGCCTTCGCGTCGAGCCGCACGAGTGCATCATCACCTTGCAGCCGTACTCGCGGCCCAGCCTGTAGAACCTCTCGATTCTGGGCCGGAAGAAGCTGTCGAAGGTGGCAGGGCTCATCATGGGGCCGTTCTGGCACCCGAGGTCCTCTCCGAGATACAGGATGTCTATTCGACCACCGCCTGCCTCCAGACCTCGCCTGCACCATTCGTAGTAGTAGTCCACGCGGTGGTCGATGATGGCGATGCCCAGTTCGTCTTCGGTGATGATGTCGGTCAGGACGCGCTCCATGCCCCGTCCGCGGCCGACGCCGTTGATAATGTCCGGCATGCCCGCATGTCCGTAACAGACAGCATGGTCGCCCGCCTGATCTATCTGCGCGGGGATGCCACTGAAATCCCAGTCGCCGGGAGAGGGCCACGCGTAGTTCTCGACCTCGTCCATTGTCTCGAGCCGCCCGAGGGGCTGGTCGGTCGCCTCCGGGTAGTAGCCGCCCGCGCTGTTCGGCACCTCCGAGTAGCCCGTGCCCCACTCGTCGTAGAAGCGCTCGGCCTGGCCGGGTACCGGTTCTTTGTTCGGCTTGATATGAGCGGGCGACACGAACCGGAAGTCCACTTCGAACTCGCGCATGTAGTCGCGATCGCCAAAGTAGGCCCGGATTTCGCGCTCAACTTCGGGCGTCGTGTAGATCTGTATGGGCGTGCGGTCCGGCTCCTGATGAGCAATGGCAGTCAGCACGCGCTGTCTCGGGGTCATCTCCACCGCGTTAGTGTCTCCTCCGTCTCAAAGTCTCACACCAAACGTTCGACGCGGCCGCGCTCAATCCTGCGCCTGATCGACAACCTCCCCTGCCACCACAGGCGTGAAGGTAAACTCGCCGGACGTGGCGGCATCAACCCGGACTGTGTCGCCCTCGCCGAACTCCCCCTGCAGAAGGCAGAGCGCCAGCGGGTCCTGAATACGCTTCTGGATCACCCGTTTCAGGGGGCGCGCGCCGTATGCCGGGTCGAAGCCCTGCCGCGCCAGTTCCTCCTGCGCCGGTTCGCTCACCTCCACCGACAATCCGCGATCCCGCAGCCTCTCCTGGAGGTGCTTGAGCTGGATGCCGACGATCTGCTTGATCTGCTCGGCCGAGAGGCTCCGGAAGACGACGATCTCGTCAATCCGGTTCAGGAACTCCGGACGGAAGTGCTCGCGCATCGAGTCCATCACGCGCGCTTCGGCCGACCCGCGATCCAGGGTGGGGTCACCCAGCCAAGCGCTGCCGATATTCGACGTCATGATGATGACCGTGTTCTTGAAGTCCACGGTGCGCCCCTGACCGTCCGTCAGGCGTCCGTCGTCGAGTATCTGCAGCAGCACGTTGAATACATCGGGGTGCGCCTTCTCTATCTCATCGAAGAGGATGACCGAGTAGGGCCGCCGCCGGACGGCTTCCGTCAGATACCCGCCCTCTTCGTAACCGACGTATCCGGGAGGAGCGCCGATGAGCCGCGCGACGCTGTGCTTCTCCATGAACTCCGACATGTCAATCCGCGTCATGGCGCGCTCGTCGTCGAACAGGAACTCGGCCAGCGCCCGGGCCAGTTCAGTCTTTCCGACGCCCGTCGGCCCGAGAAACATGAAGCTACCGATGGGACGGTTCGGATCCTGCAGCCCCGCCCGCGCCCGGCGAACGGCGTTGGACACCGCCTCCAGCGCCTCGTCCTGGCCGATCACCCGCTCGTGAAGACGCGTCTCCATGTGGATCAGCTTCTCGACTTCGCCTTCGATCAGCCTGCTGATCGGGATCCCCGTCCATTTGCTGACGACCTCGGCGATGTCTTCCTCATCCACCTCTTCCTTGAGCATCTTCTGATCGGCCTGAAGCTCAGCCAGACGAGTATTCTGCTCTTCGAGCTTCCGCGTCAGCTCGAGCATTCTGCCATAGCGGATCTCCGCCGCCTTACCGAGATCGCCCTGACGCTCGGCAGCCTGCTCCTCGGCGCGAGCATTCTCTATATCCTGCTTCGTCTGCCGGATTGCGCCGATGGCCTCTTTCTCAGCCTGCCAGTGGACCTTCATCCCACTCGACTGCTCACGCAGTCCCGCAAGCTCCTCGTCGAGCTTTGCCAGGCGTTCTCTTGACGCCTTGTCCTTTTCGCGATTGAGCGCCTCGCGCTCGATCTCGAGCTGCCGGATTCTGCGCTCGACGACGTCAATCTCCTGAGGCATGCTGTCTATTTCGATCCGCAGGCGGCTGGCGGATTCGTCCACAAGGTCAATGGCTTTGTCCGGCAAAAACCTGTCAGCGATATAGCGGTGCGACAGAACAGCCGCGGCCACTAGAGCGGAATCCTGTATCCGCACCCCGTGATGCACCTCGTAGCGTTCCTTGAGGCCGCGCAAGATAGCGATTGTGTCCTCAACGCCCGGCTCGCCGACGACAACAGGCTGGAAGCGGCGCTCAAGCGCCGCGTCCTTCTCGACGTGCTTGCGATACTCGTCCAGAGTGGTGGCGCCCACGCAGCGGAGTTCGCCGCGGGCCAACATCGGCTTCAGGAGGTTCGACGCATCCACCGCGCCCTCCGCCGCGCCCGCGCCGACAATCGTATGCATTTCGTCTATGAAAAGGATGATCTCGCCTTCGGCTTCGGCGATCTCCTTCAAGACGGCCTTCAGGCGGTCTTCAAACTCGCCGCGATACTTCGCGCCCGCAATCAGCGCGCCCATGTCCAGCGCGACGACGCGCTTGTTCTTCAGCCCTTCCGGAACATCTCCCTCCACAATCCGCTGCGCGAGGCCTTCAACGATGGCGGTCTTGCCGACACCCGGCTCGCCGATAAGAACGGGGTTGTTCTTTGTCCGACGGCTTAGCACCTGCACCACGCGCCTGATCTCGTCATCCCGTCCGATGACCGGGTCGAGCTTCTGCTGCCGTGCCGCGTCAGTGAGGTCGCGGCCATATCGCTCGAGAGCCTGATACTTCTCCTCCGGGTTCTGATCGGTGACGCGCTGATTGCCCCGAACGTCGGTGAGCGCGCGCAGGACAGTGTCCCGGGTCACGCCGTTTTCACGCAGGACCCGACCTGCCGCCCCGGAACCCTCGTCGGCAAGCGCAAGGAGAAGGTGTTCGGTGCTGATGAACTCGTCCTTCATTGTGGAGGCGGCGCGATCCGCTCCGCTGAGGACAGCCGACAGCGAGGGCGACGCCTGAGCCTGGCTGGCTCCCGAGACCTTCGGGAAGCGCGCGATCTCCTGGCGCACGCTGGCAACTATCTCTGGAGGCCGTGCTCCCGCCCGGGCCAAGATCGCGCGCACAACGCCATCCACTTGCTCCGCCAGCACCAGCAGAAGATGCTCCGGCTCGATGCGCGAATTGCCCTGCTCAGACGCAAGCTGCTGCGCGTCTCCAAGCGCTTCCTGTGCTTTGATTGTGAACTTGTCCAGTCGCATCGTCATTCTCCGGCCGCCGGGCATTGCCCGTACGGCGTGCTAACATGAGCGTAAGGTAATCTGAGTCTATTATACTCAATGACGCGGTCGCCGCAAGGGTTCCCGGTATAGCGCGTTCGACAGCCTGCGAAAAAAGACGGAGTCATTTTTGCGAGAAGGCTAATCTCACGAAGGAGAACGCCGTGGGGACGCGTAAGTCGGCAATACCAGGCGGGGATGTCGCGCGGGCCAGGGCCCGCGTACTGGCCGCCCGGACAACAGCACTACCGCCGCCGGAATGGTGTGTTTCACCCAGCCGGCGGCGATCAGACCAATGCCAGACTGGCGTAGAAAGAGGTAGTAGCGAATATGGAAGCTTACTGCGTCAAGTGCAAAGCGAAGCGCGAAGTCAAAGATCCCAAGGCCGTAACCATGAAGAACGGCAAGCCGGCAACGAGCGGAACCTGCTCGGTCTGCGGCACAAAGGTCTTCAAGATCGGCAAGTAAGAGCTCGGACTAGTTTTCGAAATCGCAGTTACGGATTTGCGGCGCCGCGGCGTAAGTGCGGCGCCGCGTCTGTTTTTTCAGGGCAAACGATAGCACGCAGGAAGGCGGGCTGTATCTGACATGGCGGTCGCGGCAGGGCAACGGGCAATACAATGGAGGGTGGCGCCCATTGAGCAAGGGGCGGGGGATGAGCTTGCTCGCGCGCTGGGCCTGCAGCCCGTGACCGGCCGGCTCCTTGCGCGCCGAGGCATAAGGACGGCCGCCCAGGCGTTCGAATTCCTCTCGCCACAGCTAGATTCTCTCCACGACCCCTTCCTGCTTCCAGACGCCAAAGCAGCCGCCGAACGGGTCAGCCACGCGATAGACACAGGCGAGACGATATTCGTTCACGGCGACTACGACGTGGACGGCGTCACGAGCGCCGCGCTTCTCACCCGCGTTCTCGGCAGACTGGGCGGGCGGATTGTGCCGTTTGTCCCCTCCCGCTTCAGGGAGGGTTACGGGGTGCGCGTCAGCACTGTCGAGAGAGCCCGTGAGGAAGGCGCCGGGCTGCTGCTCACTTCGGACTGCGGAGTCTCGGCGCACGACGCCTGTGAGAGGGCGGCCCAGATCGGCCTTGATGTCGTCGTGACCGACCACCACGAGTGCCCCAACAGCCTTCCCCCGGCGATCGCCGTCGTGAATCCATCCCGCAAGGACTCCAGGTACCCGTGCCCACACCTGGCCGGGGTGGGGGTGGCGTACAAAGTATGCGAAGCCGTGTGCAGACTGCGGGGGGTCCCGGCGGAGTCCCTGCACAAGCATTTCCTGGACCTGGTCGCCCTTGGCACCATCAGTGATGTAGCCCCGCTTACTGGCGAGAACCGCACGTTTGCCTACCACGGACTGAAGGCAATCGCGGCTACCAGTAAGCCCGGACTGCTCGCGCTGATAGACGCATCAGGACTTCGGGATAGTGGAGTTAGCGCGGAGCATGTCGGTTTCCGGTTAGGCCCCCGAATCAACGCCGCCGGGCGGCTGGCGGAGGCATCCGCGGCGCTGGAACTGTTTCTGACATCCGACCACGCGAGAGCCTCGGATATTGCCTCGGAAATGTCCAGAGCAAACCAGGAGCGCCAGGATGAGCAGGCACGCATTCTGGAAGAGGCGCTCGAACTGATCGAGCAGGACGGCCTCGCCGACGATCGGGTCATCATCGTGGGAAAGGACGGGTGGCATGCGGGCGTTATCGGCATCGTCGCGGGCAAGATCGCGGACATCTTCTATCGCCCCGCGGTTGTGCTGCGCCCCGAGGACGGTATCTGGAAAGGCTCCGCGCGCAGCATCGAGGGCTTCAGCCTTGCGGAGGCGCTCGACGAACTGCGTCCGCTTGTTTCCGGGGGCGGGCACGCAATGGCGGCCGGAATGCACTTTGCCGCTGACGACCTTACAGAAGTTCGCAGGGCTTTCAACGCACTGGCGGACGAATGGCTGACCGAGGAGGATTTGCTGCCGCGTCTGGACATTGAGATGGAGTTGGACATCGAAGATGTCGGGCCCGCGCTGGCATACGAAATCGAGACGCTCGCGCCCTTCGGCGTCGGAAATCCTGAGCCGCTGTTCGTCACCCGTGGAGCGCGCCTTGCGGATGTTCGCACCATGGGCGCCGAACAGCAGCACTTCCGTGCTTCGCTCGCCGGAACCCGGGCGCCCGTATCGGTTGTTGGCTTTAGTATGGGAGAAGAAGCGCTGGGCCTGGATCCGGCTCGAACGTACGCAATCTGCTACAATCTGAGAGTAGGCAGATTCAATGGGAGAGAGCAGACTGAGGTGATTCTGCAGGATATCCCGTCAGCCGAAGGGCTAAACAGGAAGGACCAATCGTGAACGTTGAGGCCGAGCAGTACAGAGACGGCAGCAAGAACGCCGAGCTTTACGCGCCGCTCCTCGACGAACTGCTTGCCCGCGTACGGAGCTACAGCCCGGATGCCGATGCCGAACTGATCACCCGCGCGTTCTGGTATGCGGCTTCCTACCACGACCTCGACACGCCACCCCGCTGTACAGGGGAACCGTACTTCACCCATCCGATTGCAGCCGCCAGAATACTCACCGACGTCCAGATGGACAGTGTGAGCATCACAGCGGCGCTCTGTCACGATCTCATCGAAGACACGCGAGTGACCAGGGAACAACTCGAGGCGGACTTCGGCGTCGAGATCGCCACGATGGTTGACGGCGTCACGAAACTGAGGCTGGCCGACTTCGAGACGCAGGAACTGACTCCGGATGCAGGCAGGAAACGCGGCGTCGAACTGCGCCGCAATGCCGAGAACCTCAGGCGCATCTTCCTCGCGGTCGCCAAAGACCTCCGCGTGATGATGATCAAACTCGCGGACCGCCTTCACAACATGAGCACGCTGTATGCCCTCCCGCCGGACCGGCAGAAGAAAGTCGCAGAGGAAACGCAGCAGATTTACGCTCCCCTGGCGCACCGGCTGGGTGTCTGGACCTTCAAGTGGCAACTCGAAGATCTCGCATTCAAGTACCTCGAACCCGACAAGTTCGAGGAAATCGTCGAGAAGGTGGACCGAACGCGGGCTGATCGCGAGGACGAACTTCAGGAAGCGATAGGCATGCTGCGGGCCCGGCTGGAGGCGCAGAACCTTGAGGCCGATATCCACGGCCGCCCGAAGCACCTCTGGAGCATCTACCAGAAGATGCTCAAGGAACAGGTGGACTTCGCGGATATTTACGACCTTACGGCCATACGCGTCATCGTGGACACGGTCCCGGAGTGCTACGTCGCGCTGGGCATCGTGCACGACATGTGGATTCCTATTGCTGGCAGGTTCGACGACTACATCGCGCGCGCCAAGCCGAACATGTATCAGTCGCTTCACACCAAGGTGATCGGCCCACGGGGCATGCCGATAGAAATCCAGATCCGCACTGTTGAAATGCACCAGACGGCGGAGTTTGGGATCGCAGCTCACTGGCAGTACAAAGAGGGCGGGAGCGGCGGCAACGGGTTCGACCGCAAGCTGAGCTGGCTGCGCCAGCAACTCTTCGACTGGCAGGCCGACAACAAGAATGCCAACGACTTCCTCCGGGCAGTCGTCAACGACCTGTTCGCAGATCAGGTTTTCGTCTTCACGCCGCAGGGCAGGGTCATTGACCTCCCTGTCAACAGCACACCCATTGACTTCGCTTACAGGGTGCACAGCGACTTGGGACACCATTGTGTCGCGGCCAAGGAGAACGGGCGCATCATCCCCCTGTCGCATCCTCTTGCGAACGGCGCCATTGTCGAGATTATCTCGCGCTCGAATGCGGCGCCCAGCCGCGACTGGCTTACGTTTGTCAAGACCAGCCATGCCCGCAACAAGATCAAGTCGTATTTTCGCAGGCTAAACTTCGCTGAGAGTGTCACGAAGGGCCGTGAGCTTATCGAGAAAGAGATCGAGCGCCGGGGACTGGACCGGGCTCTGCTGAAAGGCGATGCTCTGGCCACACTGGCGCCCACCCTGAACAAGCAGAGCGAGGACGACCTTCTGGCCTCCGTCGGCTTCGGGCATATCGGGGCAGCAACCGTCGTGCACAAGCTTGCGCCGCCTGAAACCCCGCGAACCATTCTGACCGGAACGGGACGCCAGGCCCAGGAGGGGAAGGTGGCGCTCGAGAGCGATGAGCAGATCAAGGTCACGCGCGCGACCTGCTGCTCCCCGATTCCGGGCGATGAGGTCACGGGGTACATTTCGCGCGGGAGGGGGCTCACGCTCCACCACGACAGTTGCCCAAACCTGGCCGCTTACAGGGAATCCGAGCCGGAGCGGCTGATGAAGGTGGACTGGGCCGGCGACGCGGCCAGCCGGTATCAGACAGAGCTTCGCATCGAGACACTGGACCGCGTTGGTCTGCTTACCGAAGTAGCCAGCATCGTCAGTGAGATGAAGATCAACATCAGCGACCTCAAGGCCAAGGTTCAGGACACGAACAAGATGGCGCTCATTGAACTCAAGGTCGAGGTGAAGGATCTCACGGAGCTGAACCAACTTCTGGTCGCCATCAGCAGACTCTCCGATGTCATGCTCGTGCACAGGCTCGGGGGACGCAAGACCCGGCGCCGCGGGAAGCCCAAATGAAGGCAGTGCTGCAGCGTGTCAGCAGGGCGTCGGTCAGCGTGGGAGGGCAGGCTGTTTCAGCGATAGGCAGAGGGCTGTTGGTGCTGGTCGGCGTTGCGGAAGGCGACGGAGAGCCGGAAGCGCGCTGGATGGCGGAGAAGACCGCGAACCTGCGGATATTCGAGGATGATGCAGGGAAGATGAATCTGTCGGTACTCGAAGCCGGGGGAGAAGTGCTGGCGGTTTCGCAGTTCACGCTTCTTGCCGACGCGCGCAAGGGGAGGCGGCCGGGTTTTTCGGGAGCCGCGGCGCCCGAGGCAGCCGAAGCGATGTACTCCAGATTTGCCGAACTCCTGAAACAACAGGGATGCCCTGTGAAGCAGGGAGTCTTTCAGGAGCATATGCAGGTCAGCCTGGTCAATGACGGTCCCGTCACCATCGTGCTGGATTCACCCGTTTCCGGGGGACAGCAGGGTTAGCCGGCGATGAGACGCAGGAGAGCGCGCATCCCGGGGGAGAGACCCCCTGAGCATGCCGGGCAGACCAGAGATCTGACTCCTGACGAACTGCAGTTCGCGGGAGACTGCAGTCTGGCCGAAGGCGATCTGCAAGGCGCAATCAGACAATACCGCAGGGCAGTGACCGGCGACCAGCAGAGCGCCGAACGGCGGACGCGCCTGGGGGATGCCTACGTTCTCGCGGAGGACACGGGTAAGGCGCTCTCGGCCTACCGCGGCGCGGTCAAAACGTCTCCGCGCAAGGCGGAGCCTCACTTCAGCCTCGCCGAGGTCTACCGGCGTTACGGCAAATGGGAGGCCGCCATCGTGGAGTACGAGCGGGCAGTATCGTTCGACGGGTCTCGAGCTCTCTATCGCCTGAAACTTGGCGAAGCCCTCTGGCAGACAGGCCGCCGCGAGGATGCGCTGCGCGAAGCCGAATTCGCCGCGCAGATTGCCGGAACGGACAGCTACTATCATTTCCGCCTTGGCGAACTCTACCATCAGATGGGCCGCCTCGACGACGGAATCACGCAGATGCAAATCGCCACCATACTTGCGCCGCACGATCCGTACTATGCGATGCGGCTTGGGGTTCTGCTCTTGAGCGCGGGCAAGAACAGCGAGGCGGTGGATGTGCTTACCACCGCAGTCGCGCTCAAGCGCGGCGACCCGCTCTATCACTGCGTCCTTGCGGATGCGTATCTGAAGGAAGGGTTGGCGAGCGACGCCATACATCACTACAGGCAGGCCGGAGCGCTGGATGATTACGACAGAGTCAATCTCAGGCTCATCCGGAAGCTTGTGGAAGAGGAGTCTTCGGTCCCGGCGCACCGCCGCTAGGGGCAGGCTGCCCGCACCAACACTCGATGAAGGAGGATTCCAGTGCCCGATATGCTCGTACGCCTCTACGCCATGCCCGCGGCGTGTGAGGCCGTCCAACGTCTGAAACAGGATGGCATCACCATCCGGCGCCCGCAGCCGTACGAATGCTCTGTGGTACGGCGGTTCATCGAAAAGAACTTCTCTGAAACATGGGCCGATGAGACGATGACGGCCTTCAGTCATCAGCCGGTGACGGCCTACATTGCTGTTGACGGCCAGCGGATTGTGGGGTTCGCCGCGTATGAATGCACACGCAAGGACTACTTCGGCCCCACGGGTGTGCTGCCAGAGTACCGCAAACGCGGCATCGGCCTCGCGCTCCTCCAGATGTCCCTGCAGGGACTTGCCGATCTGGGGTATGCTTACGCCGTCATCGGCGGGGCCGGCCCTGTTGATTTTTACGCTAAGGCAGTCGGCGCGGAGGTCATCGAGAACAGCGTGCCAGGCATATACACGGCGCCGCTACCGGAGGAGGCACAGGAGTGACTCAGCACGGCGGGACGCGATGGTTCAAGGGGAATACGCATACCCACACAACACAGTCAGACGGCGACACTTCGCCGCGGGAGGTCATCCGCTGGTACGCAGCCCACGGCTACGACTTTCTCGCGCTGTCCGATCACAATGTCCCCTCTGAGCCTGCTGGCGTGAAGAAGCCAAACGGGGCGGACTTCCTGCTCATCAGCGGCGAGGAGGTCAGCGTCAACTTCAACGGCGTACCCATCCACCTCAACGCTCTGGATATCGGCGCCGCTCTGCCCCCGCTCTGCGAGGAGACAATCGCTGCAACGCTGCGGGCAAACCTCGAGGCAATTGAACAGGCCGGCGGGCTCGGACACGTGAACCACCCGAATTTCCGCTATGCGATATCCGCGGCCGACATGCTGCCCGTGGAGAACCTGCGTTTTCTGGAGGTGTACAACGGCCACCCCACGGTGTACAACGACGGTGATGCCGAACTGGGCAAGCAGTCCGTCGAGTCCATGTGGGACGATCTGCTGTCGTCCGGGCGGAAGGTCTACGGGCTTGCGGTTGACGACGCGCACCACTTCGCCGAGTTCCATCCCGGCAATGCGAATCCCGGCAGGGGGTGGATTATGGTTCGCGCCGCTTCCCTGACAGCCCGCGATATCATCGGTGCAATCCGAAGCGGCGAATTTTATGCAACCACAGGAGTCGAACTGGCCGATCTCACGAACAGCGCCTCGGTCATCCGCCTCCGCGTCCAGAGCCCCGCGAATACGCCTTGCGCGATCGAATTCGTCGGCCCGGGCGGACACGTCCTTCACGCCCTCAGCGGTGTCGAAGCAGAGTTCCGCCCATCACCGGGGCAGGGCTATGTTCGTGCCAGGGTGCGAACAGGCAGTGGGGCCAGATGCTGGACACAGCCGGTCTTTCCGTAACGCTGTCCGGAACATTTGCAGCCGATTGCCGGTATTGACATGCAGCCGCTGTTACGCCTGGTGGTATACTGACACGTGGCAACCCCGCTCGCGTGAGTTCCGGGCAGGGGGCGTTCGTAACGAAGGGAAGTGCGGCAACGTCTTCAAGACGGTGTAACATGGTGATTTGTGCGCGTTGGCTTGCGGTAATGGTTATATCCGCATACTGTTGCGCGCCTCTCATCGCCGGCGCTGCCACTGATGCCCCGCGACGCATCTCGGATGGTCAGCCGGCCATTCACGCGCCCGAGCCCGCAGGTCGAGTGCTTTCGACGTTTGGGCTGGGCATTGCTGGCTATTACATTGGCTGGCGCAGAATGCGTAACCGCTCAGAGGCGGCGTCCTCGATCAAGGCGTTCGACAAGTCGTCCTATCTGGCGCCTCAGGCAGCCCGGTCGCTCCTGGGCATCATCAACGAGCGCCTTTACCTTGTGTCCAAGAGGTTCGCCGATCTCCTGCTGGCAACGGCGGCCATTCTGATTCTGTCGCCTGTTCTGCTCATTATCGCGGCCGCGATCTACTTTGAGTCGCCGGGACCCGTGCTTTACGCACACAGACGTCTTGGACAGCGCAAGCGGAAGTTCAAGCTCTTCAAGTTCCGCTCGATGTGTTTGAACGCGGACGAAGTGTTGGCCGACCTTCTGGCCTCCGATGCCGCGCTCCGTGAGGAGTTCGAAGAGAACTACAAGTTGAAGAACGACCCACGCATCACAAGGGTGGGGGCCTTCCTGCGCCGAACCAGCCTTGACGAACTCCCGCAGCTCATCAACGTGCTGCGCGGCGAGATGTCTGTGGTGGGACCGCGCCCGATCGTTGAGGGTGAGGTCGATAAGTACTGGCCGTCCGAGGCGAGGCTGTTCAGCATACGGCCCGGCGTGACGGGCCTGTGGCAGGTAAGCGGGCGCAATGACACGAGCTACGAGGATCGCGTTCGCCTGGACATGAGATACCTGTTTGAGCGGTCGGTGCTGGGCGACGCGCTGATTCTGCTGCTGACGATCCCGGCCCTTCTACGGAGAAAAGGCGCCTACTGAAGTCCTGCACAGGTGGTGTTGCCGGTCTGGCAGGAAAAGCGATTGGCGGGCGCTAATGCTGGTATGTCAGGAAGATTTCATCGGCGGTCAGCCGGGTGCGGCCGCCGTCTTTGGGTAAGGATACCTGGATAGCATCATTTCATCGTGCAATCAGAAGCCGTGACCTCTACCTCCCAATCCCCACAGTCTCGCGCCTCGGAAGGGTGTGAGTTGCGCACACTCGTCATTCCGGGGCTGGTTCTCGCCGCGCTGTATTACAGCGCATTCGACTGGATGGTTCGTGCCTGGACTCTGCAGGTCTCCAACTACTCGCACGGGTTCTGGGTGCCCATAGTCATAGCCTATTTCCTGTGGGACAAGCGCTCGAGCCTCTCGGCGGTGCCCAAGCGCACGGAGCCGCGGGGGCTCTGGTACATTGCGGGGGCGATGCTGCTTCATCTCGCGGGCCTCATTCTTGATGTTCATGTGCTCTCGGGGCTGTCGCTGTTCCCTCTCTTCTGGGGACTGGCTCTCTACTACTTCGGGCCGCACGTGCTGCGCGAGGCGTTCTATCCGTCGCTGTTCATGATCTTCATGATTCCGCTTCCGCTTATCCAGGCCGTGCTCAGCATCAAGCTGCAGACGCTCAGCGCAATTGCAGCGTCACTGGTGCTCTCGCTGATGGGCTTTCCTGTTGTACGCGAAGGCACGATGATGATGATGCCCACGTTTCAGCTATTCGTCGAGGCGCCCTGCAGCGGCCTTAATACCATCTTCAGTCTCATCTTCGTCGGCAGTGTGGTCGCTTATCTCGCGCGCGGATCATTCTGGCGCAAGGCGGTGCTCCTCGTCTCCGCCGTCCCCATCGCGGTGCTGGCGAACATCTTCAGAATCGTCGCGATCGGTCTCCTGGGCGAATACTATGGCGAAGAGGTCGCGATGGGAGTATTTCACAACTTTTCCGGGGTGATCATGTACTCAATCGGTCTCATTCTCTTTCTGGCCGAGGCGTGGCTGCTCCGGGTCAAGTTCACATCATCGGAGGGGACAGCCTGAGATGTCCTGTGTCCGCATGCACGGTTTCGTAGTCGGGCTGGCGCTTTTCGTTCTGGCGGCGGGCTGGATGTTCGTGAGGCCGGAACCGCACCTTATGAACCGGCTGGACCTGTCTCCCGTGCCGATGGAACTGGGCCCATGGCGAGGCGAAGACGTCCAGATGGAAGGCGTCCCTATCGAGGATCAACTCGCTGCCCAGGCGGTTCTTTACCGGGACTACTACTTCGGGGCGCGCTCCGACCCTGTGGGACTCTGCCTCGTCTACAACTATGCCCGGCGCTCCACCAGTTTCCACGATCCGCACGTCTGCTTTCCGGCGCAGGGCTACAGGCTCGACGATCGCGGCATGGTGCCACTGAGCATCGCCGGACACGAACTGAGCGCCAACATGCTCGGGGCGGAGAAGAACTCCGTGACCTGGCTTGTGCTCTACTGGTACCTTTCAGACAAGCAGCCACTCGACGTCAGCGGCCGTCGCGAGGGCGATTTCTGGACAGCGGTCAAGACCCGCGTTCAGCGCAAACTGGGCGTCTCCACGATGGTTCGCGTGGCGTCACCCGTCAAGACCAGCGAAGACGAGACGCTGGCGGACATGCAGGCCTTTCTCGACAAGTTCTACCCAAAGATTCTGGAAGTCGAGGCCGACATAGCCCAGCCTCCGATGCCGGCTGCGAAGCTCTGGAGATCAGGTCCAGCCGGTCAGGCGGCCGTCGTTGCCCTGCTCGTCTTTCCGCTTGCGCTTTCCGCGGCAGGCCTTGTTCGCAGAAAGCCCGTCTAGGTAAACTTGCACCAGGCGGTCAACCGCCTGCACTCAGGAGGAATCGCGACTATGGATCAGACAGCCCCACCGGCAATCTACTGCGTCAGCCCGGCTCCGGCGGACTTCGTCCCCGACGGCGTGTGGGAGAAACCGGAATGGGCCGGAGTGCCTTCTGCGCGGATAGACTGCTACCCGTGGCACAAAGGCGGTTGGACTCCCTGCACCGAGTTCAAGCTGCAGTACTCGAAGGACTACCTGTACGTGATCTTTCAGGTGCAGGACCAGTTCGTGCGCTCGGTTTATACCACATTTAACGGGCCAGTCTGCCGCGACGCCTGTGTTGAGTTCTTCTTCCAGCCTGCCCCTGAACGCTCGCCCGCGTACTTCAACATCGAGACCAACTGCGGCGGCACCATACTGTTCAACAGCCAGACAGCCCGAATGGAGAATGTGGCCCCGATGTCGGAACAGCAGGCGGCTTTGCTCCAGATCGCTCGTTCGATGCCGCCAGTTGTTGATCCGGAGATACCCGACCCTGTTGTTTGGACCATAGAGTACCGTGTGCCACTCGCTCTTCTCGAAAAGTGCGGCGCAGTCACCCGCCCGGGGCCGGGCGTCAAGTGGCGGGCGAACCTGTATAAGTGCGCCGAGAACAACTCTCACCCGCACTGGGGAAGCTGGTCGCTTGTAGGCACGGCAAAGCCCGATTTTCATCAGCCGGACTACTTCGGGACCCTGAGCTTCCTCTGACATCCACGACTTTCTGGAGACGCAATGCTGAAGCATCTTGATCTCAACGGCGCCTGGAAGGCGCGAGGGTTCGACGGCACGCACGGCCAGCCGCATCAGTATATCGGAGCCAACTGCGACGAGAGGACCTTCATTGACGCCCAGGTGCCCGGGGACATCCACCTCGATCTCCAGCGCGAAGGCCTGATCGAGGATACGAACTACGGGTTGAACGCGCAGGCGGCAAGGTGGGTGGAAGAGCAGATATGGGTGTACCGCCGGGAGTTCATCGCCCCGAAAGACGCCGTCGAAGCGCACGCCTGGCTCGTTTTCGAGGGGCTGGACCTCGACGCAGTCGTCTATCTGAATGGCGAGGAGGTAGGCAGACACTCCAACGTCTTCCGTCCGTTGCGCGTAGATGTGACGGGCAGGCTGGCAGACGGCACAAACCTGCTGGCGGTGCAGGTGGACGGCGGTCTGTATTCCGTATCGGAGAAGCCCGGCGACGCGTATCAACCGGCCATGGACCACAGGCTGCACAAACGCTCGTGGCTTCGCAAGCCGCAATGCTCGTTCTCGTGGGACTGGAGCCCCAGGCTCATCAACGTTGGCATACCCAAGCCAGTCCGGCTCGAATGGGCGGCATCAGCGCGAATTGATGCCGTTGTGCTGACCCCCGAGCTCGCCGACGACCACAAGAGCGCGGTTCTGCGGGCAGACGTCCTGGTCGAGTGCGTTGAGGAGCAACCCCTGAACGCCGTCGTGCGCCTGCGCCTTCCGGCGAAAGGGCTGGAGAACGAACTGGGCGTGGTTCTGGAACCCGGGATGTCGCGGCGCCACGTCTCCATTGAGATTGGCGATCCGGTTCTGTGGTGGCCCGCCGGGCACGGCGAGCAGCATCTGTATAACGTGGAACTGACCCTGGAGGCGGGCGGAAAGACGCTGGACCGGGCCACCCGGCGCACGGGGATTCGCAGTATCCGCATCGCGCAGGACCCGCACCCCGAAAAGGGGCGCTATTTCATACTCGAAGTCAATGGACAGCCGGTGTTCGCCAAAGGCGCGAACTGGGTGCCCCCCGACACCATCTTCTCCCGGATCACGCCGGAGCATTACCGGAAGCTCGTCAAGCTTGCCGCGGACGCCAACTTCAACGCCCTTCGGATATGGGGTGGGGGACTGTACGCCGACCATGCCATGCTCGATGCCTGCGACGAGCTGGGCCTGCTCGTCTGGCACGATTTCGTGTTTGCCTGCTCGAAGTATCCGGGAGATGACCCGGAGTTCCTTCAGAACGTGCGCGAAGAGGTCGCCCACGTTTCGAGGGAACTGTCGGCGCATCCGAGCCTCGTCGTGTGGTGCGGGAACAACGAGCTTGAATGGGGCGCGTGGGAATGGGGATACGACCAGATCAAGGCGTTCCCGGACTACGCCCTCTATCATCTGGAGATCCCCCGTATCCTCAAGAGAGAGGACCCCTCCCGGCCGTACTGGCCGAGTTCGCCTTTCTCTCCCGGCCACGCCTTCCCGAACGACCCGCACTCCGGGGACCAGCATCCCTGGAACGTGTCCCTTCGCGAGGAGGGCAGCAACTTCTGGGCCTACAGAGAGGACGTCAGCCGCTTTCCCAATGAAGGAGGCGTTCTGGGCGCCACGTCGCCCGCAACCCTGCGCGACTTCCTGCCGGAAGGCCATCGGCGGTTGTTCTCGCCGTCATGGGAGTTCCATGACAACTCCTGCAACTACTGGACCGAAAGGCCCATAGCCTACCGCTGCTTCGAGGACTGGATGGGCCGGAGCATCGATCAGACCGATTTCGAGGATTACGCCTTCTACTCGGCGCTGATTCAGTCTGAAGGGCTGCAGGAGTACATCAACAACTTCCGCCGCCGTATGTTCAGTTCTTCCTCCGCGATATTCTGGATGTACAACGACTGCTGGCCCGCGAGCCACAGTTGGGCGCTTGTGGACTACTTCCTGCGGCGGAAGCTCGCCTACCACCCGGTGCGGCGCGCCTTTGCCCCGATCAGCATTGTCCCGGCCATCACCGGGGACACTGTCACGATCTTCGGGGTGAACGACACTCTGGAAGCATGGACGGGCGAAGCGCAATTCGGCGTTTTCACGCTGGAGGGGGGCTATCCCGTCAACATCACCGCACAGGCGCAACTCGCCCCGAACGCAGCCACGCTTCTTGGCAGCTTTCCGTCCGCCGACTGGCAGCGCGCCGGCTTTGCGGAAAGCGGAGCGTTTGCCGTTCTGACCCGCAACGGGGAGACTGTTGCGCAGCAGAGGCTCTTCCGCGCGCCCTTCAAGGATCTGCGCTGGAAGACCACAGAAATCGAGGTACGCCACGACGGTGATCGGGCGGTATTCCGCTCGGACGCTTTCGCATGGGCGGTCTGTCTCGATGTGGACGGCGAACAACCCATCGACGATGATGCGTTCGATCTGTTGCCGGGAATCGAATACCCGGTGGCATGGCCGTCAGACAGGCCGCTGCCGCAGCCTCAGCGAATCGGATCTCGTCTGCCCTGGGGTTAGCCGCACGGACCGGCCAGTCAGGCGGACTGCGATGCGACTTCCCGCGGGAGCAAGTCGGGCGTCAGTTCCTTCTGATCCGGGTCTGCCAGCACACACGCGCGCTCGATTGCGTTTTCCAGCTCCCGGATATTGCCCGGCCACGAGTAGCCCGTCAGAAGCGCGAGACATTCGGCTGATGCGCTGCTAAGGTCGCGCCCATCCTCGCGCCCGTAGCGCTTCAGGAAGTGCTCAACCAGCAGTGGGATGTCCTCGCGGCGCTCGCGCAGCGGGGGCAGCACGATCTCGACGACCTTGAGGCGGTAGAAAAGGTCTTCGCGGAAGTCCCCCCGCGCGACCAGCTTCTCAAGGTCCTGATTCGTCGCGGTGACAAGCCGGACGTCAACCTTGATCGTCTTGTTGCCTCCGACCCGCTCGAACTCCCGCTCCTGAAGCACCCGAAGCAGCTTCATCTGCACGTTAGCCGGGATATCGCCGATCTCGTCCAGAAACAACGTGCCCTTGTTGGCCTGCTCGAACCGTCCGGCTTTCTGAGACAGCGCGCCGGTAAACGCGCCCTTTTCGTGCCCGAACAGCTCGCTCTCGAGCAGGTTCTCAGACAGAGCAATGCAGGCGACCGCAACGAAGTTCTCTTTGGCGCGCGGGCTGTTGAAGTGCAGAGCGCGGGCAATCAGTTCCTTGCCCGTGCCGCTTTCGCCCCGGATCAGTACACTCGCGCGGGACCTGGCAACGCGCGAGACAACGTCCAGAATCTGGCGAAGCCCCTGCGACTGCCCGATGATGCTGTCGAACCGGTAGGTCTTTCGAAGCTTGGTCTTGACAGCGCTGTCTTCGGTGAGCATGCCGCGGCGCTCGATGGCCTTTCGCACCAGCACCTTCAACTCGTCCATGTCGAACGGCTTGGTCACGTAGTCGAACGCACCGAGCCGCATTGCATCAACAGCCGTCTTAATGGTGCCGTGCGCCGTGATCATAACGACGGACAGCGCGGGGTTCATCTCGCGAACGATCTCGAGGAGTTCCACGCCGTTGATGTCGGGCATAATCAGGTCGCTGATCAGCACGTCCGTCCCATCGTTGGCGCGCAGAAGATCGAGCGCCTTGCGCCCGCTCTCGGCGGTGAGGACGTCATATCCCTCGCGCTGGAACGTAGCCTGAAGAACGCGCCGGATGTTCGGCTCGTCGTCAGCTATGAGTATTCTGCCAGGTTGTACGTTTTGAGACAGTTTCTCGACCTCACGCACGGCGCTCTGAGTACAGCCTCAGGCACACGTGCAATTCAGCATTGCGGCAGCGCCGCGGCCCGTATCCGCGCGCCGGGCCACCCTCTAGAGTTATCGGCGTATCGGCACGGCGAACGCAGGCATTCACGACCGCTCCAGAAGATCCGGCGCGGGCTCCGGCGTGTCCGCAAGCAGGGTCGGCCGGGGTCCGTCCACCGGCAGATGGATTCGGAACGCCGTGCCTTCCCCTTCTTTTGAATCCACTTCAATATGCCCCTGGTGGTTGTGGACGATTTTTTGAACCACCGAAAGACCCAGACCGGTTCCCTTGACCTTGGTTGTGAAAAAGGGCGTGAACACCTTCGAAAGCCGATCGGCGGGGATTCCCGCCCCCGAGTCACGGACCTCGATCTCTACGTGGCAGGGCGAACGCCGTGAGGGTCGCGCGGCGAGATCAAGCGTTCCACCGTCGGCCATCGCCTGAATCGAGTTGAGCATCAGATTCAACAGCACCTGCTCAATCTGCTTCTGGTCGGCTCTTATGACGGGAACAGACGCCTCCGCTGCTATGCGCACATTGATCCCCGCGCTTTGAAGCTGGGGCGCCAGGAGCGCGGCCTGCTTCTCGAGTAAGTCGGCCGGAGCCAGATCAACCGGCTCCACCCGAAGCGGCCGCGCGAAATCGAGGAAGTTCGTCGCGATCTTGTTGAGACCGTCCACTTCTTCGATGATGATCTCCAGGAACTCCCGCGTGGATGTGTCCTCCGTTTCCTGCTGCAGGAATTGCGCGGCGCCTTTGATCGAGGACAGCGGGTTGCGCAACTCGTGCGCAATGCTTGCCGCGAGCTGGCCTATCGCCGCCAGTTCCTCCATCTTGCGGACTTCCTGGTGCATCTGCACCTGCCGCGTCACATCCTCGAAGATAATCACCAGCCCGAGCGGCTCTCCAGCGGTATTCCGGAGCTGCGAAACGCTGAACATCAGGTGCAGCTCTGAGTCCTCGCCCGCTCCCTTCGCGCTGATCTGCACACCCCGCTCGGAGGCCCCACCTTCTCGAACCCTCCCGATTGCCGTTGTGAGAGGCGACAGCGCGTCGCCACTCACCGGCACAGACTGGAGGAGCTCCGTGAACTCCCTTCCGAGCGCATGTCTCGACCCGAGCTTGAGTATGGACTCCGCAGCACGGTTCCAGCTTACGATCAGCCCTTCCGTATCCACAGTCACAACACCGGCGGCAACGCTGCTGAGGATGTTCTCGGTGTAGCTGGTGAGTGCCGTCAGCGCCTCGAGCGCGCGGTAGATGGAGGCCGCCTGCGACGCAACAACGGAGAGGATCCGGACCTGCTCCTCGGTGTAGGAACTCGGATTGTAGCTGTGGATGCTCAGCACGCCCACAACTTCGTCCTGGGCCATAAGAGGAATGGACATGAGCGAGCGCACGCGCGTGGAGCGCAGGCTCTCGGGCGAAAACCTGCTGTCGAGCCTGATGTCCGGCAGCACAATCGCCTTGCGCTCGGTGAGCGCCCACGCGGCAAGGCCGGCGTCGACCTGCGGATGCTCCTGATCGGAGGCCTCCGACCTGCCCATCCACCGCGAAGCTCTCAGGTCGAGATCGCTGGTCTCCTTGTCCACCGTCCAGACCAGGCACTCGTCGCAGACAACCAGATCGCTGACGATGGCTAGAATGCTTTCGAGCGCCTCGTTCAGCGTTCCGGCGGTGCTGATGCGCTGTGAGAGTTCGTACAGCGCGGAGAGTTCCAACACCTTCTCCTGCATGCTGCGCTCGTAGGTGATCGCGTTCTTGATGATGACGCTGGCGTTGGAGGCGATAATCGAAAGCAGCTTGACGTCGTTAAAGGTGAAAGCGTTTTCGAGCGCCCGCGACAGCGCTACAACACCAATCGTCCTTTCCTCCGCCATGAGCGGCATAAACAGGAGAGCGGGGCTATCACCCAGAATGCCCGCAAAGGCCTGCTGCCAGTCATCCGGCTCCTCACCCGGCGCGGGGGCGTCAACCGCTCTGCGATCCCTGAGTCCGGCGAGAAGCCGCGAGGCAGCAACCGACTCTGCGGCGCTCCAGTCCGACGGCGCGCTCGGGTTCACATTCCTGACCGCGCGCAAGGTGACGGCCCGGGTCACGTCGTCAACGAGCAGGAACGCCGCCGAAACATACGGGATGGCCTGAAGCGCCATCTCGAGCAGAAGGTTTACGGCGTTGTCGAGACCGTAGGCCGAACCTATCCGGCGCGAGAGGTCGTACAGCACGTTCAGCTCGGAGTACTTCTGCTCCATGGCTTCATAGAGCTGTGAGTTCTCGATGGCCAGCCCGGCGTGGTTCACAAACGTGGTGAGCAGTTCAACCTGCTCAGGCTCAACAGCCCGCCCCGTGTTCTGGTTGTCCGCCACAATCACGCCAATCGTCTGCCTGCGCACAACGATGGGAGCGGCGATCACGGCATTTGCGCCAGCCGCTCCAGGATCGCTCACCTGTGAAGCTGTCGCGAGCTGCTCGCCCTCCGCGTAGATGACAAGCTGCTCACGGGCGGCAAGGCCGACCACACCGTCCTGTTCGTCTATGACCTCAGGGTAGGTCGCGCCTTCGCCGAAGCCCCGCACAATGCGCGATTCCAGCTCCTGGCGGTAGTCTCGGAGGTAAACGATGCACCTGTCAAACCCGACAACATCAATGATGCAGTCCGCGATCTGTTCCAGAACGTACTCGAGATCGAGCATCGAGTTGATTGCCGTTGTCAGCTTGTTCACCGTCGCCATCTCGTGAACACGGCGTGTCAGGCTGGCGTACAGGTCGGCGTTGGCGATGAACAGCGAGGCCTGGTCGGCGAACACGGTGAACAGGCGGAGGTCTTCGGGCTGGAACTCGGGCGCGGGCTTCATCCTCCGAATAGAGATGACACCGATGACCCGCCCCTCGCGCCCTTTGAGCGGCACGCACATGCTCGACTGAATCTCCGGCCTTGCCTGGATAGCCAGGTCGCCGATCTCCTGCCCGGGCGACTCGTTCAGAAGCGCTGGTTCGCCGGTTGCCGCGACATGCCACGCGATGCCGGAACCGTGGGGGATGCGCGTATCGCGGACGATCTCCGGCAGCAGCCCGTGGCTGGCCTCGATGACCAGCTCGTTCGCGGCGTTGCGTAGCATGAGCGAACAGGCTTGCGCCTGCATCACTTCCACGGCCTTCCTGCAGATGAGGGAGAGAAGCTCCTCACCGGGCGCCGCGGGCATGGCGCGACCGATCTCATAGACGGCGCGCAGCCTGCCCAGAATGGCCTCCTCGCGGGCGCGGCTGTCATCCAAACTCTGGCGCAGCAGGGCGTTCTCTATGCTGAGCCGCGCGAGGTCAGTCAGCGCGGAAATGTCAAGGCCGTCGCTGGAGCCGTTCAATGCGCATGCCAGCACGCCCTCGAACAAGCCGGGCACCGTGACCGGAACGCAGACGATGCCTTCGGCAGACGCCTGCCCGCCGGCAGCCGCGGCCGCTCGAAGCCGCCGCAAAACAGACGGTCGAGAGTCGCCGCCGGAACCGGCCAGAACAGGCGCGCCATTGCCCGCCGTCTGGAACAGCGCCAGCGACTTTAAAGCCCCGAATGCTGAGGCGTGCCGATAAAGTGTTTCGACGGCTTCGGTGAGGGAAGCGCCGCTCACGGCGGCGCCCGTTTCCGGCGTCGGCTCGACCACAGGCGACTGAATCTCGCGCCTCCTTCGCTTTTCGACAATGAGGGGAACGCCAATCGGGATTATAGCACACGCAACCTGCTCGTATCGCAGCGCCCGAGGCGACACAGCAGTTGAATGTTGCCCCGCCGGAGGCTACAATCACCACGGATGTCGCCTGCTGGAGACGGATGAGAGAGCTGCCCGGGCGACGCAGTGGAAAGGCGCGCGATTGATTGCTAAACAGGTTCTTGTGAATCCTCCCCTGACCGCGGGGGGCGGGACGACCGGTGCGGGTCATATCTGGGGCACGGGGAGGAGTTCTGCCATCGCCCGGAATTGGTCGGACCCGCTGTGATGGGCGTAGTACACGTCTGGCTGGGGGCGGCCACCGGGTCTATGATGCCCAACGAGCCGGCGGCGCTGGCCGCGGGCGTGGCTTCGCACGTCGCGGGCGATATGACGCCTCATAAAGACGGTTGGCCGACGCTTGATACGCTGGCGACCATCGCGAGCCTGGCCTGCATAGGCGGCCGGTTCGGTTACGGCTCGAAGGAGTTCGTTGGGGCCCTGGGTGGTCTGGCGCCCGACCTTGAGCATGTGGCGCGGAAAGCAGGGCATCCGCTGAGCGCCCGCCCAATCTTCCCGACTCACAACAGACGCCTCCCGCACCCCCGAAGCCATAGCTATTGGAGCCAGCTGGCCGTCGGAAGCCTGAGTGCGCTGTTTCTGTTGTGGCGCCGCTGGCCCGCGGCCGGCCGGAAACACACTTCGCGAAGGGATCGAAGAGCGCTGCCCCAGACTGCCCCGGCTCTCGCCGCGGGCATCGGGGTGAGGGAACTGGCATGAACAAACGAGTTGTCACTTTTGGCGAGATAATGCTGCGGCTGAAGTCTCCGGGCTTCGAGAGGCTGTTTCAATCGCCCGTGCTCGAGGCCACATTCGGCGGCGGCGAAGCAAACGTCGCCGTGTCCCTGGCGAACTTCGGGCTGGATGCGGCATTCGCTTCGGTACTGCCAGCGAATGCCGTGGCCGACGCCTGCATCGCCGATCTGCGCAGGTTCGGGGTGGACACGTCGCGTATCGTGCGGGGCCCGGGCAGAATGGGCATCTACTATCTTGAGACGGGGGCCAATCAGCGCCCTTCGGTCGTGGTTTACGACCGTGCCGGATCGTCCATTGCGCAGGCCAAGCCGGGCGACATGGACTGGGGCCGCGCGTTCGAAGGGGCGCACTGGTTTCACATCACGGGCATCACCCCGGCAATCAGCGCCGGTGCGGCCGAGTTGTCTCTGGAGGCGGTGAAGCGCGCACGAGACCGGGGGCTCACTGTGTCGTGCGATTTCAACTACAGAGGCAAGCTCTGGAAATACGGCAAATCCGCGCCGGAAGTGATGCGCGAACTGGTGCGATTCGTGGACATCGGAATCGCCAACGAGGAAGACTGCCAGAAGTCGCTCGGGGTCACCGTTGACGTGGATGTCCATTCGGGCGACCTTGCTGTGGAGAAATACGAGGCGCTGTCGGCGAAGGTGCTCGAGGAGTTTCCCCAGCTTCGCGTCATTGCCATAACTCTGCGCCAGAGCAGGAGCGCCGACCAGAACGGCTGGTCCGCGTGCCTCAGGGATGCGCAAGGATTCTATCTGAGCCGCCAGTACGAAATCGCCGACATCGTTGACCGCGTCGGCGGCGGCGATGCCTTTGCGGCCGGGCTTATCTACGGGCTCATCTCCTATGAGACCGCGCAGGAGGCGCTCGAGTTCGCGGTCGCGGCAAGCTGCCTCAAGCATTCGGTCCCCGGCGACTTCAACAGGGTCTCGGTCGACGAGGTTCAAGCGCTGATGGGCGGAAGCGGTTCGGGCCGCGTACAGCGTTAGCCAGTGCTGCAAAGCGGCGCATCATGCTGACTGTCCGGGCGCCTCTGCGCTATAATGCTGCTTCAATGTACGGGCTGGAGGCGGCCGGTGTCTCTGGCGGCTGGGAGTTCAACGGTTGAAGATTATTGTTACGGGAGCCGCGGGGATGCTGGGGCGTGACCTTGTGCCGGTCCTTTCGGAAGACGAAGTGCTTCCGGTGGATATCACGGGGGACTGCCTGCCGCTGGACATCACGGACCTCGCAGCGGTGCAGGACTGCATCCGGCGGTACAAACCCGATATCGTGCTCCACCTTGCGGCCTACACGAACGTGGACGGCTGCCAGACCGATCCGGAAACAGCATGGCGGGTTAACGCGGCGGGCACATGGAACCTGGCGGCGGCCTGCGCCGAGCAAGACTGCGGCCTGCTCTACATAAGCACGGATTTCGTGTTCGACGGCGTAAAGGGCTCACCCTACGACGAGTTCGACACTCCAAACCCGATCAGCATTTACGGGCGCACGAAGTTCTCGGGGGAATGCTACGCGCGTTCGCTTGTACGAAAGAGCTATGTCGTGCGTACAGCTTGGCTGTATGGCGCGAGGGGCAAGTCGTTTCCGGGCACGATGATCCGGATGGCGGGCGAGGGCAAGCCGCTGCGCGTCGTCGCCGATCAGATCGGCTCGCCGACGTACACCGTTGACCTTGCCGAGACGGTGAGCCGCATCATCCGGAAGCCGCTCTACGGCGCCTACCACGTCACGAACAGCGGGGAGTGCTCGTGGTTTGACTTTGCGGCCGCGGCGCTGGAGGATTACGGCATCGCCGGAGCTCAGATCAGCCGCATCACCTCGGACGAGTGGCCGACGCCCACGAAGCGTCCCGCCTATTCGGTTCTGGAGCACAGAGCGCTCAAACTGGGCGGCTTCCCGGAAATGCGCCCGTGGCGTGAGGCGCTGGGCGACTTTGTGAAGAGCTACCGGCAGGTGAACGAGCAAGCCTGATGCGCCGCCAGCCGCTTGACATCGAACCGGCGCGACTGATTCGGCGCGCCGCGCAACCAATCGGAGATTCATGGATTACTCGAAAACACTAAACCTTCCCAAGACCGACTTCCCGATGAAAGCCAACCTCCGGGAGAGAGAGCCTGCCATTCAGGCCCTCTGGAGAGAACTTCGTGTTTACGAGCAGTCCATTGCGCGAGAAGCGCCGGGCGGGGGTTTCCTGCTCCATGACGGGCCGCCGTATTCGAACGGGCATATCCACGTGGGCAACGCGATGCTCAACAAGCTGCCCAAGGACTTCATCACCCGCTTCAAGACGATGTGCGGCTGCCGCGCCCCCTACATCCCGGGCTGGGACAACCACGGGATGCCCATCGAGAACAACGTTGTCCGTGAGTTCCGTGAGAAGAAGCTGCCCGTGGAGCGGCTGGCAGTGCGCAAGCGCTGCCGCGAGTACGCCGCGAACTGGGTCAACATCCAGATGCAGGAGTACGTGCGCCTTGGCATCCGTGGCGACTGGGACCGCCCCTATCTCACCATGGACCCGCATCTCGAGGCCGCCATCATCAGAGTCTTCGGCGAGCTGGCCGAGAAGGGATTCATATACAGGGGGCTTCGGCCGATACACTGGTGCCCGACCTGCGAGACCGCTCTCGCGGATGCTGAAATCGCGTATGAAGATCACGAATCCTCGTCCATCTACGTCTTCTTCCCACTTCTGAGCGACCCCGCGGGCGTGTTCGAAGGCCACGAGGGCGAGCCCGGCGTTATGATCTGGACGACCACTCCGTGGACAATACCCGCCAACCTCGCCGTGGCCGTGCACCCGGACTACGACTATGTTCTTGCGAGGGTGGACGGCAAGGTCGCGATCCTGGCCGAGGGACTTCTCGAGCAGATTCGCGAACGAACCGGAGCGGACATCACAGTCCTGGCGAAGATCAAGGGCAACGCCTTGGACGGACTCGTCTTCCGGCACCCGCTATTCGACCGGCCTTCGCCCGTGGTTTTCGCCGGTTATGTCACCCTTGACGAAGGCACGGGCATCGTTCACACCGCCCCGGGTCACGGCCGCGAGGACTTCGAGACCGGCAGGGACAACGGGCTGGAAGTACTGTGCCCGGTAGACGAGCAGGGGCGCTTCACGGCCGAAGCCGGGCCGTTCGCGGGGATGTCCATCTGGGACGGCAACAAGGCTGTCGAAGACGCGTTGAAGGACGAGGGCGCGCTGTTCGCCAGCGGGCGCATTTCGCACAGCTACCCGCACTGCTGGCGATGCCACAGCCCGGTCATCTTCCGCGCCACGGTTCAATGGTTCATGGGGCTCGATCACAACGGGCACAGGGAGAAGACGCTCGAAGAGATACGCAAGGTGCAGTGGCTGCCGGAGGACGGAATCAACCGCATCACCGCGATGGTTACAGGCGCGCCGGACTGGTGCGTATCGCGCCAGAGGGCGTGGGGCGTCGGGATTCCCGTGTTCTTCTGCAAGGACTGCGGCGCCGACCTGCTGGATCGCTCGGCTATCGAGCATGTCGCCTCAGTAGTGGAAGCCCGCAACTCCGACGCCTGGTTCGAGCTTCCCGCCGAAGAGTTGCTGCCGGCTGGCACGAAATGCGCGCAGTGCGGTTCCGCGCGGTTCGACAAGGAGTCCGACGTCCTCGATGTGTGGTTCGACAGCGGCTCCACCTGCAGGGGAGTGCTCGAGGGCAAACAGTGGCCCGAACTGTCGTATCCGGCCGACGTGTATCTTGAAGGGTACGATCAGTATCGTGGCTGGTTCAACAAGTCGCTGATGATAGGCGTGGCAACCAAGGGCGCCGCGCCGTTCCGCAAGGTTGTGGCAAACGGCTTCATGGTGGACGCCGAAGGGCGCGCCATGCACAAGACGGTCGGCAACGTAATCAACACGATAGACGTCATCAACAAGTACGGCGCGGACGTGATGCGGCTGGCGGCGGCATCGTTCAATGTGATGTCGGATGCAAGGCTGGGCGATGAGGTGCTTCAGCGGGCTACCGACTCGTACCGCAGAATCCGCAACACATTCCGCTTCCTGCTTGCAAACCTGTCCGGATACGACCCGGCATCCGAGCCGCCCGTGACCGACATGGCCGAACTGGATCGCTGGATCCTGCACCGCGTTCAGAACGTCATCGCGGCAAGCCGTGACGCATACGAGTCGTTCGAGTTCCATCGGATCGTTCACGAAGTCCACAACTTCTGCGCGATAGACCTGAGCGCTCTCTATCTGGACGTGGTGAAAGACCGGCTTTACGCCGAGGCGCCGGAATCACCGGCGAGGCGTTCGGCTCAGGCAGCCATGTTCCGCCTGCTGGATGGGCTTGTCCGTCTCCTCGCCCCGATTCTACCGCACACATGCGAGGAAGTCTGGCAGGCGGCAGGCATGAACGGAACTGCCAGCAGCGTTCATCTTGCGGAGTTCCCTGAAGCGGACGAGCACCTGCGCGATTCCGCGATTGACGAGAAGTTCCAGCGGCTGGGAGCCATCCGCGAGCAGGTGTACCGGCGCATAGAAGAAGAGCGGCAGGCGGGGACCATCGGCAAGCCAGGGGAGGCGGCGCTGACCATCTCGGCGCCGGAGGGCGATCTCGATTTCCTTCGGGACAATCTGCCTGTCCTCCCGTCCTATTTTATTGTCTCGAGCGTGGAGGTGGATCCGGCGGCAGACGGTGCACTTGCGGTAACCGTTGCACGCGCGCCGGGGGTAAAATGTGAGCGGTGCTGGTTGATCCGGGAGGATGTCGGCTCAAGCCCGGATCACCCGACGCTTTGCGCACGATGCGCTCATGTCGTTGCTGAGCTGCCAGGTTGACCGAAAGGAACACGAGCATGAACACCAGCGCAGCCAGAAAAGCGCTGTTGGAGGAGAAAGCAAGACTACAGCAGGATATTGATGCCATAGAAGATCTCGACGCGAGCCAGTCACTCTCCGAGGAAGCTGGAGAAGCATCGGACTTCGGGGATCATCCCGCTGATGCGGGCACGGCTACTTTCGAGCGTGAAAAAGATCTGGCACTGGTCGCAACAGCCGAGCTTCTGATGCAGAAGGTGCAGCGCGCTCTGCAGAAACTCGACGAGGGCACATACGGCGTCTGCGACAGGTGCGATCAGAAGATTCCCGCGGCGCGGCTCAAAGCGCTTCCCTCGGCGACTCTCTGCCTGAAATGCCAGGCCATGGAGGACGGAATCTGACCCGTCCCTCGCTCACCCTGATCTCGATCGCTGTTGTCGTGGCGGATCAGTGCACCAAGGCCGCGGCGCTTCGCCTCCTCGGCCTCGACGGCCGCGAGGTCACTATCATCCCCGGGCTTCTCTGGTTCCACGTCATCAGAAACACGGGGGCGGCTTTCGGGCTGTTCCAGTCTCTGGGCCCGCTTCTGGGCGTTATGTCCATCGTGCTGATCTATGCCGGGTACAAGATCGCCCGGCACGAAGATGACCCCGGACTGCTGCTGTCGCTGGCGCTGATTCTGGGGGGCGCGGGCGGCAATCTGATAGACCGCGTCTTTCGCGGCGGAGCGGTCGTGGACTTCATTCAGATCCCTAACTGGCCAATCTTCAATCTTGCGGACTGCGCAATAACGCTCGGCACCGCGGGTATCCTGTATTTCGGCGTCATACGAAAACGGACGAAAGGCGAGCCGGAGACCCATGCACCCGATTCTGTTTGAGTGGGGTTCGCTGCGCCTGCACAGCTACGGCGTGCTGCTGGCAAGCGGCTGTGCGGCCGGAATATGGCGGGCATCGGTCAACAGCCGCCGCGCCAAACTGACATCGTCGCAGGTACAGGACGCAGGCATACTGCTCGTGCTGTGCGGCCTCATCGGCGCAAGGCTCACGTACGCCGCGCTTAACTACCATGACTTCGCGGCCGACCCGCTGGCCATCGCCGCGGTCTGGGACGGCGGTCTGACGTTCCACGGCGGTCTGGCCGCAGGGATAGTGGCAGGGTACCTCTACACGCTGCGCACGAAGACGCGTCCGGGACTTTTCGCCGACCTTGTCGCGCCGTCGCTGGCGCTCGGCTACGCGATTGCCCGCATCGGCTGCTTCCTCAACGGATGCTGCTACGGGCGCCCGTCCGACGTGCTGTGGGCGGTGCGCTTCCGCGCCGACGGCGGGCCGGACATCACTGTGCCTTCCCACCCTGTACAGCTCTACTCTTCCGCCGCAAACCTCCTCATCTTTCTGGTTCTCATCAGCCTCGAGAAGCGCCGGCTCGCGCCGGGGAGTTTGTTCGGCGTCTGGCTTGTGCTGTCGGGCGTGGAGAGGTTCGCCATGGAGGTCTTTCGGCGGGGAGTCACAGCCGACGTGATCTGGAACGGGTTCACACAGGCACAGGCGGTGAGCGGGCTGCTGGTCATCTCCGGTGTCACTGTGATAGCGCTGTCGTATCGGCAGGAGGCCAGACGTGCCGGAACCGTTTGATATCACCGTGGGCGCGGAAGCCGCGAACACGAGGCTCGACGTGTTTCTGGCAAGCGTTCTGCCCGGTGTTTCCCGCGCGCGCATACAGAAAGCCATCACGGCGGGACACGTGCGGGTGAACGGAAGCGAAGTGCCCCCTCGCACCCTGCTGCACCCGGCAGACCACATCCTGGGCGACATTGCCGCCGAGTCCACGTGGAGCGTGGAGGCGGAGCATATTCCCTTTACGGTGCTTCACCACGACGCCTGCCTGGCGGTGATCAACAAACCGCGCGGGCTCGCCGTGCATCCCGGCGCCGGACGCCGTTCGGGCACTCTCGTGAACGCGCTGGCTGCCAGATTCGGAACGCTGCCCGGCGGGTCGTCTCCAGAACGCCCTGGCATTGTTCACCGCCTGGACAAGGACACGTCCGGGCTGATGATTGTCGCGCTCGACGCCGCCACAATGACTACCCTGGGACGGATGATTGCCAGTCGCGAAGTCGAACGCCGGTACATGGCCCTGGTGTGGGGTAATCCTGCATTCAACGAGGCAGTCGTCGATGCGCACATCGGGCGCGACCCCAGGCATCCTGAGCGCATGGCGGTGCTGCCGGAAGCAAGTGCGCATACCAGGCGGGAGGCAGTCACGGAGCTGACTGTCCGCGAGCGGTTCGCGGAGGCGGCACTTATCGAGGCGAAGCTGAAGACGGGCCGCACGCACCAGATTCGCGTTCACTGCGCCTACGCGGGTCATCCAGTCATGGGGGACACCGTCTACGGAGAGCGCGCGCTTGTTCGCAAGGGATTCCCCCGGGAGGGGCGCGCCGAACTCGCCGCCTTGCTCGAACGTCTGCAGGGGCAGGCGCTTCACGCATGGTCGCTCAAGTTTCGGCACCCCGGCACCGGGGAGCCCATGTCGTTTGAATGCGAACCGCCACCGGAGATGCAGGATGTCGTTGACTTCCTGCGCCAGTGGACGCGCGACAGGCACGCGTGAGACGTGACACCATGACAGCACAGGCTGACTCTGTCCTTGCGAATCTCATACGCACAGAGCTTCTTCCCCGGGGCGTAACCGATCCGCGCGTTCTTGCTGCTTTTCGAGCGGTTCCGCGGCAGGCGTTTGTGCTTCCAGAGGATACCTCGCGCGCTTACGAAAACCGGGCTCTGGCTATAGGCCGCGGCCAGACGATATCGCAGCCGCTGATGATTGGCCTCATGCTCCAAGCGCTGCGGGCAGGCGCGGAAGATACGGTGCTCGAGGTCGGGACCGGTTCGGGGTATCAGGCCGCTCTATTGTCAGAGCTGGCGGGCAGTGTGATTACCATGGAACGGATTCCCGAACTGGCGATAGACGCGTCAACGCGCCTTGCGTCCCTGGGCTACGACAGGGTAACAGTGATTGAGGGCGACGGATCGTGCGGTTATGCGCCAGAAGCTCCTTACAGCCGCATCATCGTCTCGTGCGCAGCGCCCGCGCTTCCGGCGCGGCTGGTGGAGCAACTCAGCGATGGCGGCATCATGGTGGCGCCTGTGGGTACTCTTTCCGAACAGACCTTGACCGTGGCAACGCGCGCGGGTGACGAGATCCGTCAAGAGCGCCGCGGAGGCTGCGTATTCGTGCCGCTTGTCGGAAAGGACGGGTGGCCCGACACGGCTGAGGAACCGGGATGACAGTCAGACGCCAGCCCCCCAGGCGAAAGTCCAGAACGTCCACTGCGCGAGCGCGTTCACCTCGTCCCTTGGGGAAGCGGAGACGGCGCCCATTCTCCTTCAAGCTCCCCCGCAGCCTGCCAGTGCAGCCATCCGTGGTGCTCTGCGCGTTGGGAGCGTTCTTCGTTGCCTGGCAGCTTGTTATCGCCCGCGCCGTCCCATCGGCGGCGCGATGGGTGCCCGGACGCGCAGCGGGACTCATCGGCCTTCTGATGATTGCGGCTGGCCTCGCTGCCCTCTGGATGGAACAGGCCGGCTTGCGCAAGCCCCCCGGCAAGCCGGTCAGCGTGCGAAGGTCACCGACCCGCGGAAAAAGCCCCTCTGTAAGGGAAGACTAGAGCTGCCGCCGCCATCGCTTTGGCGACGTCGGCCAGAACGAACGGCAGCGATCCCTGCGCCAGCGACAGGCCAAGCCCGGCCCAAACACCAGCGGCCGGGGCGAACTGCGCCCAGATCCAGGCAAGGCCGCCCGCGTGAATGACCGCCGCCCCCGCCAGAGCCGCAGCAACAGCGCCGAGCGCCTGCCCCCGCCCCGCGCGCTGTGACAGCCAGCCCGTGACGAACGCCGCCAGGGGGAAAGCCAGCAGATACCCGAGGGTGGGGGCCACGACCGGCCCGGAAGAGCCAAGGAAATACGCAGCGCCACCCTGTCCCCCTGCCCAGAACGGGGCTCCCGCAGTCGCAAGAGCAAGGTAGAGCGCGGCTGACGCCGCGCCTCTTCCCGGCCCCAGCGCCAGTCCCGCCGCCAGAACGCCGAAAACCTGCAGAGTAACCGGAACCGGCGTGAACCCGAGCGGCAAGCGCAACTGCGAGGTCAGAGCAATGAAAAGCGCGCCTGCCGCAACAGCGGCGGCTGTGCGCACCCCGGCAGATGTGTCGAAGAGCCTTGATGTCCTGTCCATGGTATCTCCCACCCAACTTATAGTCGGCGCCGGAGTTGCATGTCAAATGTGCGCCACAGATTGACAAACACATGTTCGCCTGATATACTATGCCATTGCATAAGGTGCGAAGGCTTTTGACAAACGAACGGCGATGAGTGGGATATCGGACTACCTGAAAGCAGTGAGAGACAAGGCGGGCCTGAGCGTCACGCAAGCCGCCCGTGATGCCGGCATATCCGCGCCTTACCTGTACCAGATCGAGTACGGACAGCGAAACGCGTCGGCCAAAGTGCTGGCTAGCCTCGCCAGAGTGTACCGCGTTCGCGTTGATGAGATTCTCGTCCGGGCAAACCTTATGCCCGCACCGGTTATCAACCGGCCAGACGCCGAGCCCCGCGAATCTCGCATCGAGCGGGCGTTCGAGTATGTCATGCGCGATCCCTCGTTCCGTGCGGGGTCGGATGCCATGGGAGGCCTGCCCGTGGAAGCCAAGCTGTCCATCGTGCGGCTTTACGAGCGCGCGGAGGGCCTGCGAATTCTCCCGGAGGACTTCCTCTAGCGCGTCCCGAGCGGGGACGCCCCTGAACCATGCAGCGGCCACTGGCAACCAATGCTGACGAACTCGACGCGCTGTTCGGACGATTCGTATCGAAGTATGCGCGCGTCGGGGCATCAAACATCGAGAGGTTTGCGGAGCGCTTCTGCGAGACGTTCGGCCTGTCCGAGTTTCCGCGAGACCCTCGCCTCTATCTGCCGCTGTTCGGCATCAGGCTTGAGACTGACGATCTGCCGCGAGGGGTGCGCGGGGTGTGGATTCGCTCCGGCGGTCTCTACCGCGTTTCTCACTCACGCTACCACGCCGGTCTCCTGGGCCTGGTATTGTGGCACGAGTTGTTTGAGATTCTGAGCGCCAACCCGCGCTTCCCGACGAGACTTGCAACCGTCACCGAAGAGCGGCTGGCTACGCAGTTTGCAGTGCACGTGATGATGCCCGAGCAGGAAGTGCGGAGGCAGGCGGCCGAGTTGCGGCATCCTCAGGAACACGATAAGTCGGGGGTGCTCTCTGCCCGCTTCGGGGTGTCGATGACCGCGATGCGCCTCCGCCTGAAGGAGCTTGGCCTCCAGCACAAGGCGCGCAGCGGCCCGCCCCGCTATTACTGAAGCTCCGGGAAAGCAGGAAAAGCCTGAAGATTCGAAGAAGACTGCTGAGAATGTGGCGAGTGTTCAGGGCGCGTCTGGGGATGCCGAGGTATCTCTGCGACGACTGCAGGTTCGACTATAAGGACGCCTGCCGCCGGCCCCAGCGCCCCAACGCGATAGACTGTCCCGATTACAGCAAGCGGAACTGAGGGGGTGCAAGGTTCTGTGTCCGTAATGGGTCAAACCTTTGCGGATACATGGTAGAATAAGAGAGAGGGAAACCGACATGCCTGCTGAGGATGCTGCCACCACAAGGATGGTTCGGAGGGAAATTGTCCGGCGTCACATAGACGACACCGCTCTTCAGGTGAACGCAATGCATGGCGTCGTCTACCTGCGGGGGCAGATCAAGCCGCTGCTGGGCCAGGAGTGCGACCTCAAGGCAGAAATGCTCATTATCCACCGTATTCTGCGCTCCCGGCCGGGCGTCCGCGAAGTGGTACTGGAAGTCGAATTCCCCAAAGAACGCAAGCTGTAGTCCCGGCGAGGGCGGCTCGGTCACTCAGCGAGTGACGTGAATCGTTTTCTCGTGGGTGTAAGTCACCAGTCCGGGTGCGGATTTCCTCGGCTTCCTCACGAACTTCCTCAGAGTCCAGTCCACGGGCACGTAGGACGAGTGCTTTGCGTCGGAATTGTCGGCGGCGATTCGCGCCGCTTCTCGCAAGGTCCCGGGCGGTGCGTTCTTGCCCCGCGTCATCCGGATGACAACGTGCGCCCCCTTCACCCCGCGCGCGTGAAGCCAGACGTCGTTCGCGCCAGCCACGCGAGTTGTCAGGTAGTCGTTGGCCTCGGCGGTCTCCCCCATCAGAATCTCCAGCCCATCCGGCGATGTGAACCTGCGAATGCGCTGTCCGCCGAACGGCCGTTCCTCGGGCCGCGCAGCCGCTCCGGACGGAGCCGGGCTGACAAGCCTCGCCGTCTGCAGCGCCGAGCGCAGAGCCTTCAACTGGTCGGCCGATTGCGCTTCGGCGGCCTCGACGGATGCCCGCTCGAGGCGCTCGATGCTCGCGGCGATCTCGGGCAGACGCCTGCGCGCAGCCGTGACGCGGTCTTCGGCTTTCCGCGCAAGGCGGAAGGTGCGCTCAACATTCTCCCGAGGGGCAAGGTCGGGAGCCAGAGCAATGGTGACGGGCTTCATGTCCGGATCGAACGGATCGGGCAGCGTGACGCTCGACGCGCCCGCCGGAATATCGCGAAAACTGGCTGACAGAATCTGACCAGTCTTGCGGAGATCGTCCGCCCGAGAAGGATGGGCGAGCACATCGAGCAGATCCTCAGACTCGCGCATCAGTTTGTCAAGCCCGCGCCGCGCAAGCTTCAGAAGCTCGGTCCTCAGGCTCTCGATCTCTCCGAGAGAGATCTCGGCGCGCACGGTGGCGTCAAGCGCCTCGGACACAGCCGGCCGGGGATGTTGAATGGAAGGTGGCAGATGCTTCAGCGGCAGCGGGTAGACTTCTTCGCAGCGCCTCTCGGGACTGCTGAGCAGGACGGGCTGAAAGTCGCGGCGTTCCCAGATGCCGAGAAGCAGGCGCAAGCTCTCGTGGAGGTCCTCGGGTGAATCCGACCCGGCGCGACTCAGAACCTCAGCTCCCAGAATGGGACTGATGCCGACAAATGTGGCGGTGAGCCATCTTGCTGCATCCGCGTCAGGGTTCTCGGCGCGAAGCGAAACGAACTGTTCTGCTGTCACTTCGCGAGCGTCCTGCTTTGGCGCGGGGGGCGGCTGATACGGCTGCCCCGGCAACACCTGCCGCGTGCGGCTGATGCTCCGGCCGACCACCTTGGCGGCGCCCAGAACCCGGCCGCCTTCGTTGACCAGAATGATGTTGGAATGCCGGCCCATGATCTCGTGGATCAGGGCTGTCGCTTCGCCCTCGTGCGGCCGGAAGTCAATGCGCAGGATGCGGTCGAGCCCGATCTGCCGCACATCCTCGACCCGCGCGCCCTTGAGGTGCTTGCGGAGAAGCTGACAGAAGCCGGGTGGGGTGGGCGGCCCCGAAGGACGTGAGACCGTAAGGTGAGCACGGGCGAAGCGCGCGTCGGCACTCAGGAGAGCCTGCGCTTCCCGGTTCTTTGTGCGGCACACGATGCAGACGGTGAGGCTATCAGGCTGGCGAACCTGGTGTACAATAAGCCCGGACAGCGCGGCGCGCATTTCTGCGGCGCAGGCCGCCAGCGTGAAGGCGTCGTAGATCATCTCTGCGACACTATAGCACAGAGGCCGAGGCACATCAGAGGTACCGGGTGAACATTCAGCACAGCGACGAGCCGCTTCCCGACGAGGAAGACATCTACGGCGTCAACGAGATCAACGAGTACGACTCCGACTACTGGATGCCGGACGAACTCCGCGCCCGCCGCAGGGCGGCTATCCGCAGGGCCGTGGCCGCACTGCTCGTGCTCGCGTTCGCCGCGCTGGCTATCTACTGGAGATGGTGGTGATCAGCTTCGCGCAGGGCGCACTCAGCGGAAGAGCATGTCCCGGATGCGGCCGATCAGCGAAGCCGACTGCTCAGGACTCAAGTTCTCGGACTGCTCCATTTCCTCGATCACCGAATCCAGGATGTCCTGGCTGATATCCTCGTCAGCCCTCAGATCGTCAAGTGACGGCGCGGGAGTCGCGCGCGGCCGGTTGAACAGTTCCGTTGTCCGTCTCGCGCCTTCAGCCAGATCACCCGCCTCCGAAGTCTCGGCAGTTGCGGCTCCCACCTGCTCCAATGGAACCGGCTCGGGCACAACGCGTTTCGCAGTCTTCGCGACATGCTCTTCGACTCCGGCATCGCGCTGACCATCATCGCGTGACGATTCGGCGACGGGGGAGGGCTCACCCCGGAGTTCGGACGCGGGTGCTTGCGCGGACTGGCTGTTGTCCTCCGCCGCAGCCGCATCCGGCTTTTCCGGATCGGGCTCCTCACGCAGCGGAATCTCCGGTTGAATCTGTTCAAAAGCCGGCGCGGCCGCTTCAGCGCGAGGCTCGGATTTCGGGGACGCAGTTGCCGCGGGCTCGGGCTTCAGGTCCTCACGAGCCGTGGCTACCACGTCTGGCTCCGGCGGAGGCATCGGGCGGGCAGGGCTCTCAGGCTCGGCATCGGCCGCGGTGCTGCTGGCCGGAGCAGGCGTCTCCGAAGCCCGTGCCTGCGGCGCGGCGGCCTCTTTCGGTTCGGGCGGAGGCGCGGGTGTAGTTCGCGCGGCATCCGCGGAGGCGGCATCCGTGGCAGCAGCGTTCCTGTGCAGCGTTTCGGCAATCTCCGCCGACAGGCTCCCGGTCTTCTTGAAAAGGCTGTTGATGCGCTGGAGCCTGTCTTCAATCTGCTCCATCTCCGGAGCTTCGGCATCCAGCGCGAGCGGCTCTGGCAGGGCGCGGGCAAGCTCGCCGAACTCCACGGACAGCATCGCCGTCGCTTCGTGAGCGCGCGCCAGCATCACGTTAGACCGGTTGAGCATCACATTCAGCTCGTGCTGCCTCTCGACAAGCTCGGCCACCAGACTCTCCTGGGCCATCTCGCGCCTGTGCGAACGGTTCAACTCATCCGCGTACAGGCGGCTCTTTGCCGAGAATACCGCCTTCTCCCGGTCGAGCCGGGCGATCTTGCTCTCAAGTTCCTGAACGGTGCGCTCGAGCTCTTGAAGACGCTTGTGATACGATTCTGTGGATTCGTTCTGGCTCAACTCTGTCGCCTCTCCGCCGCTGTCGCTTCCGTCACCCTGCTCGCGCCGTGTCGAACCGGCTCTCTCTGCCCTGAATACGCGCTCCGCGCGCCCAGTCCGCCGCAGGCATCCGCTGACGTCCCGCGGGCTGCACCTCGCAGACCAGCAGAACGGTCTGAGACTCGCAAACGACCCGCAGGCCGCTCTTCGAGTACTCGAGCACGGTTCCCGGCGTCAGGCCCGCACACTGCGCCTGAGCGCAGTCGTCAACAGTAGCCTTCCATATTCTAACAGGTTGCCCGCCGAAATACAGCCTTGCGCCCGGCCGCGGGGTGCATCCCCTGATTCTGTTATGAGTTTCGAATGCGGTTTGGTTCCAGAGAATATCGCCGTCGTCGGGGCGGAGAGCCCTCGAGTAGGTTGCCGCGGCGGAGTCCTGGGGCTCCGGCCGAACCGCTCCCGACTCCAGCGCGTCCAGCGTTTCGAGAAGGAGATCGGCTCCGATGCACGCCAGTTGCTCTTCGAGTTCACCCGCAGTTGTGGCCGCCCCGATGGGGGTCTCGCGCCTCAGCAGGACATCACCTGTATCCAGACCTTCGTCCATCATCATCGTCGTCACGCCTGTGATTGACTCTCCTTTGATGATGGCGTCCTGCACCGGCGCCGCTCCGCGATACTTCGGCAACAGGCTGGCATGCACGTTAATGTTCCCCTTTGGCGCGACCGCCAGTATCTCCTGCGGCAGAATCAGCCCGAACGCCGCCACAACGGTCGCTTCCGGCGCCCATGCCTTCATCTGGGAGAGGAACAGCTCGTCGCCTCGGGAGCGCGGCTGTATGAGGGGAAGCGAGTGCGACGCCGCCAGGACGGCCACAGGCGAGGCCTCCACGCGCCGCCCGCGGCCCCGGGGCCTGTCCGGGCGCGTTACTACTCCCCCGATGTCGTGAGGGCTGCCGAGAAGAGCGCCTAGAATGGTGGCCCCAAACTCCGGCGTACCCATGAACACCACTCGCACGTTTGCCTGCTCCTAAATTCCCACGACCTGGTTCAGCGGCACAGGCTTCAGGGTCCCGCGTGTGACACGGTCAACGAACAGCACACCGTCGAGATGGTCCACCTCGTGTTGAAGCACTCTTGCGAGCATTCCTTCGGCCCTGATCGTCACCCTGGCGCCGTTCTCGTCCAATCCTTCGGCGGTCACTTGCGTAGCCCGAACAACCTCCCCGGCCATCCCCGGAACACTCAGGCACCCTTCCGGCCCCGCTTCCTCCTCACCGCCCGGCGTCAGCACCGGATTTATGAGGGCTCCCGAACTCTCGGTAATGTTCCAGACAATGACGCGTCGCGCATCGCCGATCTGGTTGGCCGCAAGCCCCGCGCCTTCGTGCTCTTCCATCACGCGGCGCATGCGCGCTATCAAATCCGCGCATTCAGCCGGATCCGCAACATCTTCCGCACGCTCCCTCAGGCGGCGGTCGCCATATACAAGTACTTCACGCTGTTTGATCATCTCAACACAGTCATTGTGGCCCCAAGTGACCTGAAAAGCAACCGCCGGCTAGATCAGGCTGACCGGATCAAGGTCAACCGTGATTTCCGTACGCCACTGCCTCGCGCCGGAAGCCGCGAGCAGCGAAAGCACATCGGAACGCTTAGCCGCGCGCAGAACCATGTGCCACCGGTAGCGCCCTTTGAGGCGCTCGATCGGGGCCGGAGACGGCCCGAGGACTTCCACCTCAGACGCGTGCGCTCTGAGGGAGGAGGCCGTGGCTTCGGCGAGCTGCTGGCACTCGGTGAGCTCGGCGCACTGTACGAGGATGCGGGCAAGTGAAGCGAAGGGCGGCCATGAGAGCTCTTCGCGGGCAGGCAACTCCGCTTCGTAGAAACGCCGAAAGTCGTGCTCGGCCGCCGCCTGTATCGCGTAATGCTCGGGCTGGAAGGTCTGCAGAAGCACGCGCCCGGGCATCTGCCCCCTGCCGGCCCGTCCGGCAACCTGAGTCAGCAGTTGAAAACCCCGCTCCGCCGCGCGGAAGTCGGGCATATGCAGGCCCGTATCGGCGTTCACCACACCCACGAGCAGCACTCCCGGAAAGTCGAGGCCCTTTGCGACCATCTGCGTGCCGATCAGCACATCGGCTTCGTGTGACCGGAAGGCTTCCAGAATAGTGACAAGCGAGTCCTTCCCGGACGTGGTGTCGCGGTCCATCCTCAGGATTCTGGCGTCGGGAATCACCTCCGCCAGTTCCTGTTCCACCCTCTGAGTTCCCACTCCGAAGCTGGCGATCTTCACGCCTCCGCACTCCGGGCAGGTCGCCGGAGCCGGAATCCGCCACGCGCAGTGATGACAGCGCACGCTATTGTCCGTGCGATGCAGCTTGCCGCTGACCGCGCAGTGCGGGCAGTTCACGACGTAGCCGCACTCACGGCACAATACGAAAGTCCCGAACGCCCGCCTGTTCAGGAAAAGAATGGCCTGCGCCTTTCGGGCAACTGTTGAGCGCAGCTCGTCGCGTAGCGGGTCGCTGAGAACCGTGAGCGTGCCTGCCTTCGCATACTCCCTCATGTCAACGACGCGCACTTCGGGCATCGGGCGGGAGTCCACGCGCTCCGGGAGGTCGAGCAGCATCGAGCGCCCCGCCTGAGCGCGGTAGTAAGTCTCAACCGCCGGAGTAGCGCTGCCCAGGACGAGCGGGACAGTCGAAACCTGCGACAGCCTCCGGCAGATGTCCCGGGCGTGGTAGCGCGGATCCGAGTCCTGCTTGAAAGCCCCCTCATGCTCCTCATCCATCACGATCAGCCCGAGATCGCTGAGAGGCGCGAACACGGCAGAACGGGGACCGACCACAACAGACGCCTCCCCGGCCTGAATCCGCCGCCATTCATCCGCGCGCTCACCCGCCGAAAGCCTGCTGTGCAGCACCGCGAGCCCTCCCCCGAACCACGCCCGGAACTGAGCCACAGTATGCACGGTCAGCGCTATCTCCGGAACCAGGACGAGCGCGCGCCTGCCCGCTTCAAGCGCGTGGCTGATTGCGCGGAGATAGACCTCGGTCTTTCCGCTCGCCGTCACCCCGAACAGCAGAAACTCGCGGCACTGGCGGGCATCCATCGCCTCACATATCTCCGAAAGCGCCCGCNNGAATCGGCCGACGCGACCACTCCGGCGACTACAAGACTCTTGAGGGCAGGGCGAGGGTTCGTCCCCGTGCGGGAAAGCTCGGGCGCGGACATCGGCGCTTCGGCGCCGATCAACTCCCGCAGCACCGCCGCCTGGCGCGGTTTCCGCTTCTGGTTCTCTTCGAGCCAGCGCCCAGCCTCAGCGGCGGAAGGAACACAGTAGAGAAGCTCGCGTCTCGGAGCGCCAGTGACGGCCACGTCGAACTCATCGCGAAGCCAGCCATGCTTGCGCAACCGCGAGACAGCGTTCTGGGCGGCCGCGCGCCCGAACTGCCTGATCAAGCTCTCCATCGTCACCGCGCCGCCCGCGCGCACCGCTTCCAGAACCGCCAGGGCGCCAGGACCGCATTTCGGGTCGCTCTTCGGCGGCCCGTCGGCCAGTGTCACCCTCCGGACAATACGCCCGCGCATTGCAGGAGGGGTCATCATTCGCAGGCACGAGCCTACAGACGAGAACCAGCGCTCGGCCATCCAGTGAGCCAAGGCAACCCTGTCCGGCGGAACGTCGCCGGAAGCGTAACGGCCGATGATCGCGCGAGTGCGCGATACATCGGCCGTTTCAAGAAGCTCCACGACGTAACCCAGGCGCACCATCGTCTGGAACGGGACGACGACGCAGGCCCCGGGCACGGCGTCCGCCATATCCGGCGGAAGCTCGTACGTATACTCCTGCGACAGGGCGCCGCGATCCGTCAGTACGGCGACCCGGGCGTACACCTACGCGCCCGAGGCGGCGCTCAAACCGGCCTCCTTGCGAAGCGTGTCCGCCATGTCTTTCCGCTCCCAGGTGAGATCGAGGTCATCGCGGCCGAAATGCCCGTAGCTGGCCACCTGCGCATAGATGGGCTGCCGCAGGTTCAGGTGGTTGATGATGCCTCTCGGCGTCAGGTCGAAGTACTTCAGAATCAGCTCGGAGATCTTCTCTTCAGCGATCTTCGCCGTCCCGAAGCTGTCAACGACAACGTTCATGGGCTGGGCTTCGCCGATGGCGTATGCTACCTGAATCTCGCAGCGATCGGCAAGACCGGCGGCAACAACGTTCTTCGCGATGTATCGCATCATATAAGCGGCCGACCGGTCCACCTTGGTCGGGTCCTTCCCCGAGAACGCGCCGCCGCCGTGCCGCCCCATGCCGCCGTACGTATCAACGATAATCTTCCTGCCGGTGAGACCGGTGTCGCCGTTCGGTCCGCCGACCTCGAAGGACCCTGTGGGATTCACATAATACTGCGTGTCGTCGAGATACTCCGCCGGAACGATCGGCTTGATCACCCGTTCGATCACGTCAGCGCGAATCGTCTCCTGCGGCACCGCCGGATGGTGCTGGGCGGAAACGACGATCTTGTCTATCCGCACAGGCTTGTCGTCTTCGTACTGCACGGTGACCTGCGTCTTGCCGTCGGGGCGCAGATAGTCCACGCTGCCGCTGCGGCGCACGGCCGCGAGCTGCCGCGACAGCCTGTGCGCCAGCATGATAGGCATCGGCATCAGTTCGGGGGTCTCGTTGCAGGCAAACCCGAACATCATGCCCTGATCGCCAGCGCCGCCGGTATCCACGCCCATCGCGATATCAGGGGACTGCCCGTGTATGGCAGCCAGGACACCGCAGGTCTCTCCGTCAATGCCCATCTTCGCGTCGGTGTATCCGACTTTGCGAAGCACGCGCCGCACAATACCGGGAATGTCAACGACGGCTTTGGTTGTCACCTCGCCCGAAACCAGAACAAGCCCGGTGGTAAGCAGGGTTTCGCAAGCCACACGAGACATCGGGTCGGCCTCGAGCATGGCGTCCAGAATGGAGTCGGAGATCTGGTCCGCGAGCTTGTCGGGATGCCCCTCAGTGACGGACTCGCTGGAGAATAGGTACTTCTTGCTCAAATTGTCCTCCTTAAGGCTCTGCTCTTTATACCACAAAAACCAGAACGGGCGGAATACTCTACCGCCTACTGGAAAAGCTCCATCAGCGACAGAGCAAACAGCTGATGCCCGCGATCGTCCGGGTGGTTGATGCTGTTGGCGAGCAGTGTGGGGTAGGGAATCCCTTCCTGCAGCAGATGGCCCCAGCGCAGCGAAGCATCGGCGAGGGCCACCTTCTTCTCCCACGCAAACTGCCTGAGTCCGGCGACGTAGGGCCGCGGGTCGGTGTTGAGGCGCGGAGTGTCCTTGCCCATCCAGTCCGGCTTCACGAAGTGCGGAGTAAGGATAACCCACTCCGAGCCCACTTCTTCGAAGCGCTCCTGCAGATATGCGTACTTCTTCCGGACATCTTCGGGCTTCATCCACGCATCGTTGACGAACTCCATCACGATCAGATCCGCGCGCGCATCCAGCACCTTCTCCTTGAAATTGTACTGAGACCCCGGCGGTTCGTTCAGGAAGTTGTCCGATGTGCGTCCGCCCCAGGCGACGGTTGTGAGCTGGATATCGGCTTTGGGGAAGCGCTTGCGAAGCAGATCCAGAAACTGATGCTGATATCTGTGAGCGTCATCGCTGGTATTGCCGCCAGCCGTGACGCTGTCTCCCCACGCGATGATCGTCACTTTCTGCCCGCTCTGCAGCTTGGCCCATGTCTTGGGCAGAAGCGCGGCCGCCGGCGGGGGCCCTTCGTGCTTCGGAACGGGGTAGCTCTCCTCGATGACAGGATAGAGGCTATCCTGTTTCAGGGCCGGGAGGCGGCCTTCCACCCAGATGTTCGCCAGTCGCTTCTCGCCAGCCTTCGCCTCCGGCGGAACAGGTATGGAGACAACGGGCTTGCCCTTGCGCAGCGTCACCTTGCCGGAAGCGTCAACGAAGATGCTGTCAACCCGTCCGATCCCGTGGTCGTAGTCCAGCCAGATGGAGCCGTTCTCCGGTATGGAGCCGCCCTCGAGCCGCCCGAACTGACCCCACTTGCCGTCAAGCTGGTAGTCCTTGCCGAGCACGTACGCGGCCGCATTCCCCGGCCCTGACTTCACGCGAAGGCTGCCCGGATCCAGCAGCCCTGGCTCTGTGATCTCTGCATTGCGAACCCCGAAGATGCGGAAGCCCTTCGCCCATTCGGGACCCTGGGCGTTGAAGAGAGGCAGTTTGTCGTAGCGCTCGTCGCGAACCCGGACGATCGGCGCTGCGTCAACGCGGAAGGTGACAGGCTCGCCAATCGTCACCCGCCGGCCGCCGGCTCTGACCTCCTGCGGCATAACGCGGACCTGCCACTTTCCAGCCAGTTGAATCGCGGGGCCGGGGTCGCCGACGCAGGATGCGGCGACAGCGGAAATCACAGCAAGTATCATCAGGTTTCTCCTGTAGGAATAGGTTCTCCGGGTGTCCGGCTTGTGCATTTTGAAGCAGCTCAGGCATGATGCCCGCCGGGAAACGCGCACACGGCGGGAACTGAAGCTCTCTGGATTATACTCCAATGCCGGCTGAGGCAAGAGGGAATGCCCGGCAGTGAGACGTAGGTAACTTCAGCAGACCTCACGGACAGCAGGGAGACATACGTGCCAACAGCAGAGCTTCTCGATGCCGTCATTCAACTCGACGGCGACCGCCTGACCCTTTCCAACAACCGCATGCTGCGCCAGATAAGCCTTGTAGGGGGGCTCTTCGCCACGACAAGGCTCGTGAACCGGGCGACAGGCCGTGAGTGGGCAGCCCCTGCGGGCCCGCCGCGGAGCTTCCTCTCATTTGCAGGCCACGCCGCACCGGCCGATTCCGAGGTTTCACTCGCGCAGGCATCTCTTGAGGTCGTGGAGCGCCCTGTCGCGGAGCAGCCGCACGTTCGAGCTACCATGGTGGTGAAACTCTGGGGGATCACGCTGGGCAGAACCTACGTCATATACCCGGGCTGCCCCGCGACAGCCTGCTGGACGGAGGTGAACGGCACAATCGAAGGCCGCGAGGAGGCGCAGGCCTGCGACAGACGCGGCAGGCGGCTCCTGCCTGAGTCCGCGGCCGCGCCACCCGCCCACAGAGACGTCCACGACTGGCTGCAGGTCCGCGACCCTCACCTTCGCGTGCGGAATACCCGATTCACCGACTGCACGGACTTGAACGACAGCTACGTTCAGGAGGAGGAACGGGACGCCTTCGACACCCACGTGCCGTGGCTGCTCGAAGGAAACCTGCTCGTTGCCGAGAGCCTGATTGACGGCGAAGGCTTCTATCTGCTGAAGGAGTCGCCCGTGCTGGCCGACCAGCCGGACCATCCGGATGCCGACTTCCTGTGCGACTTCTCAAAGGGTCTCATCGCCCAGACGGGGTGGGGAATGACACCCTCAGACGTGGTCAATGCGCCGGCAGTGCATTCGTGGAGGACGGTCGTCGGGGTGTTCGGCCCCGTCGAAGGGGACGCCCAGACCGCGGTCAAGTCCTATCTCAGGAACAGGTGCCGAGAGGTTCCGGGCAGAGACTGGCTGGTGACAGCCAACCAGTGGGGCGACCGAGGGGAGGGCAAGCAGCTTGGCGAGGCCTTCGTTCGCGCCGAGATAGACAGATGCGCGGAGCTTGGCATCGAGGCGTACATGCTCGACGCCGGATGGCAGGTGGGAGACATCTCGAAAGTTAGTCCGGACGGGCCGGAGTCGCCGTTCTACGGACGCGAGGAGTTCTGGGCCGTGGACAGGGCCAAGTTCCCGGATGGGCTGGGGACCCTGGCGGACTATGCGAAGCAGCGGGGAGTTCAACTCCTGTTCTGGCACAACCCGGACCCGACAGACCAGAACGCGAATCACGAGCGGGACGCAGGTCTCCTGCTTTCGCTCTGGAGGGACTACGGAGCGCGCGTACTGAAGATTGACGGCGTCTGGAACATCACGCGCCTGGCGGAGATGCGCAACCGCGCCATGCTGGAGCGCGTGATCGAGGAGAGCGGCGGCGAGGTGTCCTTCCAACTTGACATCACTCAGGGTGTGAGATGGGGCTTTGTGGGAGCGATTCCGCTCGGGGTGCTGTTCGTCGAAAACCGCTACACGCACTGGAGGAACTACTTCCCGTACAAGGTGCACCGCAACCTGTGGGAACTGTCCCGGTATCTGCGCCCCCAGCGTCTGCAGTTCGAGTTCCTGAACAACGCCGCGGATCGCGCCGCCTTCTATCAGCCCGACTTCCCCGTAGACGATCCGTTCAGGCCGGACAGGTACACGCTGGACTACATCTTCGCGACGGTCATGTTCGCAAACCCGCTGGCTTCTATGGAGCCTTCGGCGCTGACAGCAGAGCAGTGCCGGCAGCTTCGCCCGGCGCTTGCCGCCTACACTGCAATTCGCGATGAGATGTTCCGCGGAGAGATTTACCCGCTCGGAGAGAAGCCCTCGGGGCGTTCGCTGACGGCTTTTCAGTCGCACAATGCTACGCTCGGGACAGGCTTCGTGTGCGTCTATCGCGAGGCGACAAGCCGCTCAGACGCCGTCATCCAGCTCCACGGGATGCCTGACCCGTCGGCGTATCAGTTCGAAAAGCTGCTCGGACAGGGCACAGTTACAGCGCATGGCGACGCGTGCGTCTTTCATCTGCCTGAAGAGCGCAGTTACGCCCTGTTCCGGTACTCTCAGCGCTGACTTACTGATCGCCCTGAGCTTGTTCTGGCGGCCAGACAACCACGGACGGCCGGTACCCAAGCTGTCTGCGCGCAGTTTCGACGTGCTCGACGTTGTCCGGGTGTTCGCTGAACGCGTAGTAGAGTTCGAAGGGCGGACGGTCTTCCGCGTCGAGCGCCAGCCCCAGGAGTTGAACGGCATCGGCTTCGTACACAATCTCTTTCGCCAACTCCGGCCTCCGGGGCCAACGCCGGCCGCTTCCATGCAGCACCGCGCCGATGCGCACCACGCAGCAGGACAGACCCTGATGACTGTAGGCGGAGCAGAGCGCTTCGCCCCACGCCTTGCTGGCGCCGTAGAGATTGACCGGCCTCGGCGCGGCATCAGGCCCGGACGGCGGAATCACCGGGTGGCCGTAAACGGTCTGGATGGTGGATGCGAACACGAACCGGCGCGCTCCAGCTTCCAGCGCCGCCTGCAGAACTGTATATGTTGATATAACATTAGCTGGCAGAAGTTCGTCAAAGCTAGCCAGAGGGTGCGGGTTCGCCGCCAGATGAAGCACGCTATCGCACCCTGCCACCCCTGCCCGGGCTACTTCCGGATCGCTCAGATCGCCAATGATCCAATCTCCCTCAGACGCGTCCTCGGGTCTCCGCAGATCGGTCAGCCTGAACGCGTAGCGGCCGGCATTGGCACGCACAAAGGCGGCGCCAATTCGTCCCGCGGCGCCGGTCACAAGAAGCGTCCGCATCAGAGTGCTACCCCGCCGGGCGGCGAGATGGCCGGGCTATCGTCCTGCCTCAATCTTCCTCGATCAGCGGCTCGCGGACGACTCCCGGATCGGTGAAGATGTCGGAATCGTCGCGGCTGCGAGTGGAGAACTCCGAAACAACGGCGCCGTCCGGTCCCGCCTTGAACCAGTGTTTCGTGCCGGGAACGAGCGTGTACTGGTCGCCCGGCCTCAGAATGATCTCCTTCCTCACCCGGCACCACTTCGTGGGAGGGTCCACGCTGATGGACTCACTCGGCGGGCCGTCAACATACAGAAACACTTCACCCCAGCGGCAGCGGAATGTCTCTTCCTTGCCCGGTTCGCCCGCGACCGGGGGATGGTGGTGCTCCGGACAGGTCTGTCCGGGAAACAGTACGAGTTCCTTGGCGCAGCACCGCTCGGTGTTCACATAGGTCAGTATCTCGAGTCCCTGCAGATCAAGGTCGCCCAGACCAAAATCCGCCACCTCGACTCGCGTCCTCTCCTCGTCAGTCAATACAATGCCTGCCTTGTCGAAATATTCAAGGGCGCGCTGCTGCGCCCGGCGAATCTCACTACGTTTCATATCTGCGTTTTGAGTCCTCCTGTATCACTGGAGCGTTGAGCCTATTCTACACCCTCACGGCGCCCGTGTCGCGGGGTGCGCGGCGGCTGGCGCGTCAAGGATATTGCGAAGGCCGACCGCGATTTTCCCTGTCGAGTTTCATCGGGGTCTAGACCCGCGAGCCCGTCGCTGGTATCATAGCTCCCAGCAGTTTGCGCAGGCGGCGCTGCCCCGTGGGCATCGGCCCGGTCAGGCGCCGCCGCACACAATCCCGGCCGCGCACGGCACAGGGTGCGGCGCGGCCCAGGAAGGGCGGTAACACTATGTCTCGCTTCGTTGTCTGCATCAGAGCCGCTGCGTCTGCCTTGGCTTTGGTGCTTCTACTGACGCTTCCAGCGGCCGCGCAGCTGACCTCGGACGGCCGCTACAAAGGGCCGCTGGACCAACTCAACGACCCCACTGACGCGGGCCATCCCTACAGCTTCCGCGGCATCCACGCTGCCTGTTTCGGATCCCAGAGGCAGGGAGCATCAGTCGGAGGGGATTACGGAGACTCCTACGGAGGCGGCGAAACGATTGCGAGCAATGACTCGGGTGCCGGATACTGGGCCGTGAGCGACGTTCTGGAAGGCAGCTACGCCATCGCGTTCGCGCGGATACGGGAATTCCCGCGTGCGCTGTTCTACAACCTCAACGCCGGCGCGAAATATGTCCGTTACAGAAACACGCCCGAGTACTACCCGTCGGCGGTGTTCTGGCGGGCCCCTGCTCTGTTCTTCGGGCAGCAGTTTCAGGCTTTCGGATCCTCGGTGACATCTGTGTCGGCGCGCGTGCCGGGTCAGTTCACCCCGGTGAGGGTGACGATCCACGACGGTGACATCAACGGACCCCAGATCGGGCCCGCCCGACTCCTGGTGACCAACTTCGCTGACGACAACGCTGCGTGCTGGAGCGCGGGCGAGGTGCCGACCGTTCCCGGGCACTACTACACGGCCAAGTTCGTAAATGCCGATGACGAGTTCGGCGCGCAGAGCCTTCAGCTCTTCTACTCGCCGGGACAGTGCCTGGCAGGCGACTGCTTCTACGGGGGAAAGAGCTGGATTGCGGACCCGGTGACCAACGAACCCGTTGAGGTTGCCGAGCCACTCAAGACCGTCGTCGGAATGGATACGGACGGAATCACAAGCACGGTGTACACGAGCACCGCATATCTGAATGAGTATCTGGGCGCCACGCGCATGGTGCCTGTCAACGCGGGGATGTGCGGACAGACATTCACGGCAAGAGGAAACAGCGTTCTCGCCGCGGACTTCCGCATCTGGAATCCGTGCTACGTGGGCGGCCAGCTCTTTATTCCGGACATGCAGGTGGCTGTCTTCGAAGGGCCGGGCCCGGATGGAACGGGCGTGAACCAGATCGGGCCGACCAAATACGCCAGAACCAACTGGGGCATCAACAATGGACGAACGGTGGTCACGTGGTATCCCGGCGAGGTTCCTGTTGCGGCGGGTCAGAGCTACTATCTGCGCATCACTCCCGTTCCCGATTCGCCAGGAGGCTTCTTCCAGCTCTGGGTAACGAACGAAGACGAATACGCGGGCGGTCATGCATATCTGGGCCAGGCTTTCCCGCTTACGCCTCAGGCCTATGACCTCTCGTGCATGATTCTTGAGGAGACCAGCCCGGGAAGCGCCACAATGGCAAAGGTGAACCTCACCAACAAGTCCGGCGCGGAGTTCTCTTCACCGGACTGCACCCTCAGAGGATCAGCCACGGCCCTGATCGAATGGGCGACGCCCTACACGAACTCAACCGGCAAGCTGGAATACGGGTCGGAGAAGCCCTACACGGACAGCGTCATCGTCAGCACTCCCTCTGCGGCGCACTCGGTCACGCTCACGGGGCTTAAGCCAGCCACGCTCTATCACTGCCGTATCACGGCCGCCGCGCCGGGCAAGAGGGACGCGGTATCGAAGGATTTCGCGTTCTTCACAGAGCCGGAGACTCCGAATCTGCTCACCAACGGCGATTTCGAAACGGGAAGCCTGACCGGCTGGACTCTGTTCGGGCGCAGACTGCCCGGCCTCAGAAACGACAGGTTCGTGGGGGATATCCGCCCGCACACGGGAACCTACTACGTGGGCGGCGCATGGAACGACTCGCCGAACACCTCCCCGGCGGGCGGCGCGTTCCAGACGGTGACGGTTGACCCGATGCAGCCGGTCACGCTGCGCGGCTGGCTGTACACATTCCAGGGCTACCCCGCCCACGACGTGAACTTCAGCGCGCGATACGACTCCATGTGTCTGGGAAGAATCGGCATTGACCCCACCGGCGGCACTAATCCCGCGGCATCCTCGGTAGTCTGGTCCATGGCCTCTTCCGGTCAGGACTGGTATGACCCCAACGCCACGGGCAAGTACGTTGACCTCGCGTTGACCGTTCAGCCCCAGAGTTCCTCCGTGACCGTCTTTGCCGAAGCAGGACAGATTCAGATACCGGGAGAGGCCGTGCCGGCTCAGTTCGGCTACTGCGCATACGCGTGGGATGATTTCCACCTGTCGCAGGCGGGAGTCACGCAGGTGGAGCATCTCGGCGACCTGACAGGGCTTCCGGACGGGCTGTTCGTAGAGCTGCATAACCTTGTCGTCTCCGCCAACCCCATTGATGCCGGCGCCCATTATGTGCAGTCGCTCGACCGCGCCTCGGGCATCCGCGTCGAGTCGGAGGACTTCCTGATGAGGGGCACCCAGGCCACCGTTCAGGGTCGGCTGTCGACCCGGCCGTCGGGCGAGCGCTACCTCGCGAACGCCACCTTCACTGACCAGGTGCCCGTCAGCTCACCGGATGCATTGACCACACGGGTCCAGTGGATCGGCAGCACGGCAATGGGCCTGAACAACACAGGCCTGCTGATGCGCACAACCGGCGTGGTCACAGCAATCGGAAGCGGATTCGTGATGATTGGCGACGGATCGCCGGTGGCGGATCTCAAGGTTGACCTGACATCCGCGGGAGGCTCGTACAGCGTGGGCCAGGCGCTCTGCGTGATTGGCGTTGTCCAGTCAGAACTCGCCTCGCCGTCAACGGTGAAGCCCGTTCTCCGCGCGCGCGACTCTGCCGATATCACTGTGGTGAACTAGACCCCGATGCGAAAGGCCGGTGCTTTCGAGCGCCGGCCTTTCTCTCATGTGGAATCTCTGCCCGCGTCGCTAATAGAGCGCGATGTCTGCTGCCGAGCGCGGCCTCAGCACAGGAATCGCCGCTGCAGGCGACGAGCCCTCAAGTTGAACGATGCCCGTAACACCCACGAACAACCCGGCGGGCGGTGGCGCCCCGGCCGAGGCCATATCCACCTTGATGCTCCCCGAGCCGTCGGCAAGAACAAAAGCCGCGGCGCC
>MTKZ01004828.1_pt1 | contig 56398 bp, 49 predicted proteins | sample 1042781 | NCBI WGS metagenome assembly MTKZ01 (sample SAMN06212207, study PRJNA360539) | anaerobic digester metagenome | biome: Wastewater treatment plant; material: sludge; isolation source: anaerobic digester fed with sludge from wastewater treatment plant | place: Denmark: WWTP Viborg ...
CACCCGACGAGGACCAAACCTGCGACCTGGCAAACGACCTGTACGACCTCGCGCAACAACCAGGGCAGCGCTACTACACAACGGCGCTGCTCGAATCGTTGAAGCGACTCAGGCCGCTCGAAGAATGCCCCGCGTATCGGTATCCGTTGCCGCTCGAGGAATGGCACCGGCGCCAACTGGGTGATCTCGACCAGGGGTAGTGCGAGAAACCGCTCAGGCGGCGCGTCGGGCCTTACGTGCCGCCTTGGCCTCGGCCTTGGTCAGCAGGCGGAGCTTTGCCCGGTCGATCTGGCCGACGTTGACGCTGTTGGTGAACAGCACATTGAAGCGGATCCAGGTGAATCCGGTGACCATCAACACCTTGCCCAACGTACCGGCGGGGACTCCCGGCAGGTCCTCGATCAGCTCGACGATGTCGTTCTTGGTGATGTCGCGGGCTTCGTCGGCCGGGGTGATGATTCTGGGGGCTGCCACGGATGCTCCGCTCGGTCTCGGGGTCAGGTCGACTCGCTCAGAGCCGCTCCAACTGTAGCCATCGAGCCACGCCCGCTTCGAAGCGGTGGTCGCCATCGCCCGGACGGCACCACCGACGCTGTGAACAGGTCGAACCCGGTCGGTCGGCTAAAACGGCTCGAAATGCTCGTGGTGGCGATCGTCGCCGGCGACCTTCTCGAGGACGCACAGGTTCTCCGCCCGGGCCCGGAAACCCGATCGATCGCGCCCGAGGGTGGAGGTTCGAAGACGCTTCGCCACCTTGTACGCCCGAAGCGGCAACCCAAGCTGAGACACCGAGTCCACCGGAACCAGCCGGTAATTGCGGTTCTGGCGAATGAACCCCGCAACCTTGCGAAGGCTGGGCATCCACAGGTCATGCAGAGCGACCGCGCCGCCAACACGCAGCATGCGATCGACGTAGAAGAAGTCGATCAGCGCCGAGTCGAACAGGTGCCGACCATCGATGAAGGCAAAGTCCAGCTTGGTCTTGGCCTCCACCAGTTTGGGAAGGCGCAACTCCGACGACTCGACGTAGGTGTCGACCACGTTGTTCAGCCCGGCTCGCTCGACGTTGAGCATGCCGATCGAGTGGTACCCGCTGTGCTGCCGTGGATCGATGGCGATGTGATGGCCGCCTTCCACCCTGGCCGCTGCGTCCGCCAGCCACAGGGTGGACACGCCGTAGGCCATCCCGGTCTCCAGGCTCTGGGAGTAGCCACGCTGCACCATGAAATCTCGAAGCGCCCGGCCCTCGACCTCCAGGATGGACATGGGTCGAATCGGGTACTCGGTCCCTTCGGCATCGGTCACGACACCGCTGCGGTGAATGGCCATCACCGTTGATTTGCCGCTCACCGTCGATTCGCCGCTCATGACGTGCTCGGCTCATGGGGCAGGCCAAGCACCCGCTCCCCCAGGATGTTGCGTTGCACCTCGCCGGTGCCACCCCCCACCGTGAGCGCCCGGGCAAACAGGTATCCGTAGTGCCACAGCGCCACCGACCGGCCAAGCGGGCCGCCGTCGGTGAGCATGCCGGCCGGACCGGCAAGGTCTTTAGCCAACTCCATCACCGCCTGGCCGTGTTCATCGGCCACCACCTTACGCACCGACGCCTCCGGCCCCGGGCTCTTCCCGGCCACCACCGCCGAGATCGTCCGCATACGAATGAGGCGCAGCACCTCACCCTCGATCCAGGTTTGGGCCAGGCGCTGGCGCATCACCGGGTCGACGACGCCGCCGGCCGCCCGGACCTCGTCGAAAAGCGTCTCGGTGTGCGGCCCCTGGCCCCACAGCACGCCGCCGGACGACAGCGACACGCGCTCGTTGGCCAGCGTGATCTTTGCCAACGACCAGCCCTGGCCGACGTCCCCCACCCGGTAGGCGTCGGGCAAACGCACGTCGGTGAAAAAGACCTCGTTGAAGGTATGGGCGCCGGTCATCTCGATCAGCGGGCGGATCTCGATACCTTCAGCGTCCATCGGGCAGACGAAGTAGGTGATGCCACTGTGTTTGGAATCGCCGCCGTCGGAGTCACGCGCGGCTTCGACCGACGGCCCGGTGCGGGCGATCAGGATGCCCCAACGGGCATGGTGGGCCAGGCTGGTCCACACCTTCTGACCATTCACCACCCACTCGTCGCCGTCACGCTCGGCCACGGTGCTGATCGCCGCCAAATCCGATCCTGCACCCGGCTCGGAGAACAGCTGACACCACAGGTCCTCTCCGGACACGAGCCCGTGGAGCCACCGCTGCTGCTGCTCCTCGGTGCCGGCCTCGATCAGGGTCGGCCCGGCCCAACCCAGCCCGATGGGGTTGGGGGGACGCCTCACCCCGGCTGACCGGAACTCCTCGTCGATGATCAACTGATGGATCGGGTCGGCGCCCAGGCCCCAGGGTCGAGGCCAGTGCGGCACCATGTAGCCGGCATCGCCCAGTTGAGGCCCGGAGGGCGCAGGGTGCTCGGCCAGGAATGCACGCACCGCCTGGCGCCGAGGGTCGTCCTTCCCCGGGAGGTTGAAGTCCATCAGCCAAACCGTAGCCCGGGGCCCGACGTCGGACGCGGGTGGGCGAACACCCCGTGATGCCCTTCGTCGGGGCACCGCATCCCGGCGGCCGCCACTCTTGGCCTCCTCCCTGCGCCCCTATGCTGAGAGAATCGAAGGAGCTCGACACGTTGGGGGACAGCATGGCCGGATGGAACTTTGCCGAGTTGTGGGAACGGATTGCATCAAAACAACCGGATGCCGAGGCCCAGGTCCAAGGCGACCGCCGAATCAGCTGGAGCGAGTTCGACCGACGTGCCGATGGGCTGGCCCGTCACCTGCTGGACCAAGGGGCCCAGCACCAGGACAAGGTCGCCGTTTATCTGTACAACTGCCCGGAGTATCTAGAAACCACGTTTGCGTGTTACAAGGCCGGGCTGGTTCCGGTGAACACCAACTACCGGTACGTCGAGGACGAGCTCGCCTACCTTTGGGACAACGCCGATGCCGTCGCCATCGTGTTTCACGGCTGTTTCACCGACCGCGTCGCAGCGGTACGCAACCGCGTTCCCACCGCACGGACCTGGCTGTGGGTGGACGACGGCTCGGGCCCCTGCCCCGATTGGGCGTTTCCCTACGAGGTGGCGGCGGCAACCGAAACCGATGGCCACACCGTGGCCCCCTGGGGGCGCAGCGGGGACGACATTCTGATGATCTACACCGGTGGCACCACCGGCATGCCCAAGGGCACCATGTGGCGCCAGGACGACCTGATCCGCGCCCTGTGCGCCACCGGTAACCCGGTTTTGGGCGAGGAGTGCGAGACCGCCGGATACGACGCCGCGCTGGAGACGATCGGCGCCTCCGCGGCTCCCGGGCTGCCGGCCTGCCCGCTGATGCACGGCACCGGCTGGTTCACCGCCAACATGTACCTGACCAATGGCGGGTCGGTGGTGTGCCTTCCCAGCCGACATCTGGACATCCCCGAGCTGCTCGACGTCGTCGAGCAGGAGAAGATCGCCGCAGTCACCATCGTCGGTGATGCGTTCGCCAAGCCGATTGTGGCCGCGCTGGACGCCGAGCCGGATCGTTGGGACATCAGCTCGATCGTGCTGATCACCTCGTCGGGGGTGATGTGGTCGGAGTCGGCCAAGTTGGGTCTGCTGGCACATCACCCGAACATGATGCTGATCGACAGCTTCAGCTCATCGGAGGCCATCGGGCTGGGCCAGTCGGTCTCCGCCGGCGACTCAGCCGCCGACACAGCCTCGTTTGCACTCGGGGTGGCCGCCCGAGTGGTCCGTGACGACGGTAGCGACGTAGAACCAGGTTCGGGAGAGCGGGGCCGAGTGGCCGTCGGCGGCCACGTGCCGATCGGCTACTACAAGGACCCCGAAAAGTCGGCCTCAACGTTCATCCAAATCGACGGAAAGAGCTACAGCTGCCCAGGTGACTGGGCCACCGTGGAGGCGGACGGGTCGATCACCCTGCTGGGCCGCGGGTCGGTGTGCATCAACACGGCGGGCGAGAAGGTGTTTCCCGAAGAGGTGGAGGAGGCGCTGAAGACCCATGCCAGCGTGTACGACGCCGTGGTCGTTGGCGTGCCCGACGACCGCTTCGGCGAGACGATCGCCGCCGTTGTTCAACCAACCGAAGGCAGCTCGATCGACGCCGACGAGTTGGTGGCGCACACCAAACACTCGCTGGCCGGTTACAAGGCCCCCCGGACGGTGCTGGTGGTGGACAGTATCGGCAGAGCGCCCAACGCAAAGGTGGATTACAAGCGTTGGAAGTCCTACGCCGCTGAGCACGTCGGGGCCTGAACCCCACTCCGCCGAAACGACCAGGGAGCACCAGAATGGGATCGATTGTCGTGCTGGGAGGTGCAGGCGGCGTTGGTCGCGTCGCCGTCGAGGCCTTGACGGCATTGCCGGACAGCTCCTCGATCGTCGTGGCCGATGCCCGGCCCGAGGCAGTCAGGTCCGTGATCGACGAGCTCGGCGACCCTCGCCTGGCGGCGGCGACCGTGGACGTCACCAACCAGGCCGCATTGGCGTCGTTCCTTGGCGGGGCCGACGTGGTGCTCAACTGCGTGGGACCGTTTTACCGGTTCGGTCCACCCACCCTGGCCGCCGCCATCGAGGCCGAGGTGAACTACGTGGACATCTGCGATGACCTCGACGCCACCCGGGCCATGATGGCACTTGACGAAGACGCACGGTCGGCCGGAGTCACGGCCCTGATCGGCATGGGCAACTCTCCCGGCCTTGCCAACATCTTCGTCAAGATGTGCGCCGAACAGCTCTTGGACGAGCTGCACACGGCCGAGATCTGCCACGTACACGGCGGCGAAACAAGCGAGGGTGCCGCGGTGCTCAAGCACCGCATTCACGCCATGGTCGACCCGGTGCCGCTGTTCATCGACGGAGAGTTCGTCGAGGTCCATCAGCTCGACGACGACGGGGCGCGCCATGTGCGTGAGATCGACTTTGCCGGTGTTGGCCCCACAGTCGTTCACCCCTACCCCCACCCCGAGACCATCACGCTGCCGGCGGCATTCCCGACCCTCACCCGGGCCACCAACCTGGGGTCGGTGTATCCGTTGGCGTACTTCGCCATGACCCAGGCGCTGGTTCGCTCGGGTATGGCCGACGATCGGCCGATCAGCCTGCCCGACACCGCCGGCACGCAGGTGCAGGTGGCCCCCATCGACGCCACCGTTGCCCTACTCCAGCGGGAACGGCCACGCCTCCTGGCGGAGGCCGGGGTCACAGAGCCGGGCGGCTGCCTGCGCGTGCAGGTGACCGGCGTGGTCGATGGCGAACCCCACACCTACGTGTGTTCATTGAACTCACAAGGGGCGGGTGCGGGCGAAGGCACCGGCATACCGGCGGCGCTTGGCGCAGCCCTGATGCAACGAGGCATCCTCGGCGAGACTCCGGGCGTGTATCCACCCGAGGCGATCGTGCCGGTTGACGACATTCTGAATCTGGCGAGCACCGTGGTGAGCACCCTCGGCATCGGTCGCGCCGGCGCCGGACACGGCGCCGCAGGGATCCCTTTAACCATCGAACACACCAGCCCGGACGGAACCACCGAGATCATCCCGATGGCGCTGGGCTGAGCCTTGAACGGAGCAACTTGATGACCATCTCGACACCGAGCAACCCCGCATCCTCCACAACGCCGGGGCCTGACGATCCGGTGGTATTGGCGGTGGACCTGGGTACTGGCGGCCCCAAGGTCGCGCTCGTGTCATTGGGTGGTCCGATCATCGGGTCCGCCTATCGCCGGGTGGAGCCGAAGGTGGCCTCGGACGGCACCGCCACCCAATCGCCGGACGAATGGTGGACCGCGGTCACCGACGGCGCTGCCGAACTGACCGCAGCTCACCCCAAGGCCGCAGCGGCCCTGGTGGCGGTCGCGGTTACCGGCCAGTGGGGATCCACCGTACCGGTGGACGCCACCGGCCATGCCGTGGGCGACTGCATGTCGTGGATGGACACCCGAGGCGCCGCCCTGGCAGCCGCGCAGGTGGGCGGCCGGGTCAAAATCGAGGGATTCGGCCCAACGAAGGCACTGCGCTGGATCCACCGCTCGGGTGGCGCCCCCAGCACCGAGGGCAACGATCCATTGGGCCACCGCCTCTACATGGCCACCCATCAGCAGGACCTGTACAACCGGACCGCAGCCTTCGTCGAACCCCTCGACTACCTCGTTGGCCGATTCACCGGCCGGGTGGCGGCATCGCGCCCCTCGATGGCCCTGTCGTGGCTCACCGACAACCGGGGAGACGACACGTGCTCCTACGATCCCAAGTTGGTCGCCCTGGCGGGCACGGATCCAGCCAAACTGCCGCCCCTGCTGGCGGCCGGCTCGGTGGTGGGAACCGTGCTGGCGGAGGTGGCCGCGGCAATGGGCATCGCCTCGGACCTCCCGGTACTGACCGCCATTCCCGACCTGCACGCCGTCACGCTCGGCTCTGGAGCGATCGGCGATTACGAAGGACACGTGTCGATCTCAACGTCGGCGTGGATCGGCTGTCACGCACCCTCCAAGAAGACGTCCCTCATGAAGATGATGGCCACCATCCCGGCCGCTTTGCCCGGTCGTTACGTGCTGGCAAACAACCACGACACCGCAGGCGTGTGCCTCGAGTGGGCACGGGGGCTGCTGGTCAACCCCACCGATGGCCTCACAACCCCGATCACCGAGTCTTACGAGGACCTGGTCGCCGTCGCAGCCACGGCGGAGCCCGGCAGCGGCGGCGTGTTGTTTGCTCCTTGGCTCAACGGTGAACGGTCGCCCGTGGCCGATGCCAACCTGCGAGGCGGATTCCACGGACTGTCGTTGTCGACCACCCGGGCGGATCTGATCCGGTCGGTACTCGAGGGCGTGGCCCACAACGCGAGGTGGCTGCTCGAAGAGTCCGAGAAGTTCCTTGGCTCGTCGCTGGGTGAGCTGCGGGGCGTCGGGGGCGGCGCGCAGTCCGACCTCTGGTGTCAGATCCACGCAGACGTGATGAACCGTCCCATCCACCGCATCGAGGCCCCGCTGATGGCCACCGTACGCGGCGCCGCGCTGTTTGCCGGGGTCTCACTGGGCCTCATCAGCACCGATGACATCGCCTCGTTGGTGCCGGTTGAACGGGTGTTCCGACCAGACCCGTCCACCCGGCACGTCTACGACGCCATGTACGCCGAGTTCCTCAAGCTGCATAAGATCGAAGCCAAGATGTACACACGGCTGGCCAAGCTGAGATGACCACCGAGGTGCTGGCCCCGCCGACCCACGGCCCGTCGATCGACCTGTTCGGCCGCACCTATCCCGTTGCGCTGCCAAGGCGGGGCGACCCTCGCCTGGCGGTGGCGGCGGTGATCATCAGCGTGCAGATCCTGGGCCAGACCGTGCTGGGCTTCAACCTGTCGATCGCCCAGATTTTGATCTCGATCGGCGTTGCCGGGGGGCTCGACCTGGTGCTGGTGGCGTGGGAGCAGGGCATCATCGCGTGGCCCGCCTCGGCGTTGCTCACCGGCAATGGCGTCGCGCTGATCATGCGGGTCCCGGGCACCGAGCACGGCGACTGGTGGAGCACCCGGGGCTGGCCGATCTTCGCCTCCACCGCTGCGGTGGCCGTGCTGTCGAAGTACGTCACCCGGGTCGGGGGTCGACCACTGCTCAACCCATCCAATGGTGCGTTGGTTGTGGCGTTCCTCCTGTTCGGCTCCAACCTGGCCGACCCGCAGGACCTCTGGTGGGGGCCATGGTCGTTGGGGCTGGCACTGACCTACGTGATCATCGTGGGTGCCGGGGTGGCCCTGACCCGACGAATCGGCACCCAGCGCGTGGTGTGGCCGTTCGTCATCACCTACGCGACGTCGTTGGCCATCGTTGCCGCGTCCGGCCACTCGATGACCGCCCGCTGGAGCGTCGGCCCGGTGACCGGATGGAGTTGGTGGTGGATCGTCGTCGCATCGCCAGAGGTGTTCATCTTCTTGTTCTTCATGATCACCGACCCCCCCACAGCGGCGAAGGGCAAGGTGGGCGGCGCCGTCTACGGGGCCGCCGTCGGTCTGCTCGCCGCCACGCTCATGGCGGCTCAGGGCACCGAGTTCGCCACCAAGGTGGCCTTGCTCGGCGCCCTCACGATGGTGTGCTTGTTCCGCCCACTCATCGAGCGACTCACACCAAGCCCCGGCGACCCGAGCGACGATGTTCGGGCCGGTCTTGGGCGCTTGGCACACCGAGTCGGCCCGGGCCACCCCCGTGTCACCGCAGCAGCCATGTCCGGGGTGGCTGTGCTGCTGGCCGCCGCCATGCTCACCGGCGCCGGCATGGGGCAGCGGACGCCCGTCTCCGCAGCCGAGGTTGCACGGCCCGACGTGTCATCACTGGTCGGCACTCCGCCAAAGGCCACCCTGGACCCCTCGGTGGCCGAACTGATCCCCGGGTTCGACCAGGCCCAGGCCGACCAACTGGTCAACGACCTGGCTGCCGATCTGGTGATCGAGGCCGAGGCCATCGACGCCGGTGAACCCGCACCGTTGGCTTCGGCGCTCATCGGGCCACGGCTGGAGGCGGCCCGAGTCGCCATCGACCCCACCCTCGCCACGCCTACCGACACGTCCTCGGAGCCCGGAAGCACCAACCTGCCCGGCAGCCTCCCAGGCGTTGAGGAGCCTGCGGGCACCCCACCCACCCCGGGCCAACGTGTGGGCCTGAAGGAGGCCAAGGTGACCATCGTTCGCACCAGCGACAGTCCTCAGGCACTCCCCAGCCTTGCGGTGCTCGCCGATGGCACCGCCGATGATGTCGAGTTCTCCTCGGCGTTCGTCATGACCAAGCCCGGTGATTCCTACCTGCTGGTCGACGTGGTCGACCCGACCACCCTGCCCGGCAGCTGACCGACGGTCGAAACCATCGGGTTGCCACGGCGGACCGGAGTAGACCGCTTGGCTTCAGGGCAGCCACTCGACTCCGGAACACCCAGCCGTGGTCGGTAGGCTGGTCGGCACAACGTGCCGAAGAGCACACCCCCCCACATGGACACATGGAGCGACACATGGCTGATCTCGGATTCGACAACAAGGTGGCGATCATCACCGGCGCCGGCGGTGGGCTGGGCCGCCAGCATGCCCTGGAGCTCGCCCGGCGCGGCGCACGCATCGTGGTCAACGACCTCGGTGGTTCGTTGGACGGCGTCGGGCACGCGGATGGGCCCGCCGACCAGGTCGTCGCCGAGATCGAGGCTCTGGGAGGCGAAGCCATCGCCAACACCGACTCGGTGGCCACCCCCGAGGGCGGCGAGGCCATCGTCGCCTCTGCGGTCGAGGCCTTCGGCACCGTCGACATCGTGATCAACAACGCAGGCATCCTGCGTGACAAGACGTTCCACAACATGACCCCGGAACTGATCGACGCCGTCATCGACGTGCACCTGCGCGGCGCCTTCTACACCACGCTTCCCGCCTACAAGATCATGCGCGAGAAGAACTACGGCCGCATCGTCAACACCACCTCCAACAGCGGCCTGCTCGGCAACTTCGGCCAAAGCAACTACGGCGCCGCCAAGCTGGGCCTGGTTGGCTTCACGCGGGTGCTGGCCAACGAGGGCGCCAAGCGCAACATCAAGGTCAACGCCATTGCACCCGTCGCCAAGACCCGCATGACCGAGGAACTGTTTGGCGCCGCCGGCGACCTGATGGCCCCAGAGGCCATCTCCCCCACCGTGGCATGGCTGGCCCACGAGGACGTGCCGGTGTCCGGCGAGGTGTTCTCCGTGGCCGGTGGATACGTGGCCCGCTACTTCATCGGCCTCACCGAGGGCTGGTTCTCGCCCGGCCACACCGTGGAGGATGTGCGCGACAACTTCGAAGCGATCCGCGACGATTCCAACTACGACATCTTCGCCGACCCGTCCGGCGAGCTCATGAAGCTCATGGGCCTGCTGAGCCCCTCCGAGGACTGAGCCCACGCAAGACCTTCTGGGAAGCAACTCGTTGTGGGTTCTTGTTACCGAGACTCGAGGTCGATCGGCGAGCCCGATCGGGTGACGGTGTCGTCGACCCGTTGGTACAAGCCCGCTGCGGTGAACAGCTGAACCCGGGTGGTTCCCGCCGAACCCCCGGGCGAGCTCACCACCACATCCGGGACACCGTCGCCATCGGCATCCAACCACTCCACGTCGACGACCAGCGAGCGCGGCACCGACACGCCCAATGGGAATGCCGCTGCGCCTCTCAACGAGGCCCATACTTGTGAGCTGTCTGCCGTGCGGCCCGTGACCGCCAGGCGTTCCACCAGGATTTCCCCTCCACGTGGCTTGGAGGCTCCTTTGACGACCGGGTCGGGAAGCACCGCCGCCTGCACCTCGCGAAGGTCGTCCGACTGTGGGAGGTTCACCACCGGAAGCGGCTTGGACGGATCGGCGTTCTCGAAGCCGGTGGCCGCCCAGCCATCGTCGGACCGAACGAGCACCACCAGGTCATCGTCGCCATCGCCGTCGACATCCCCCAGGTCAACCGGGAGCGTCCCAGGCGCGACAGCTCCCCCGGGGGGCCTGGCCACCGCGGCGGTGCCGTCGGGCAGGCTCCAGTGCAGCCGGCCGAACGGATCGGCGTGCACAAGAATCGGCGCTGAGGCATGGCCGTCGTTCGGGTAGTGCTGCAACGTGGCTGGAGAGCGACCGAGCCACCACCTCGACACAACCGTGTCCCTCGGCGGCACCGACGAACCGGTTGCGGGAGCGGACGTCGAAGTCGAAGTCGAAGTCGAAGTCGATGTCGGCGCCCCAAGGGTGACCGATGTACTGGTGACGGCGGCGGTTGTTGTGCTGGTGCTGGTGCTGGTGCTGGTGCTGGTGGCAGTGGGGTCAACACCGTCGGCCCTTCCCGGCAGCGGACCGGTGGCTGCGAAGCTCACCGCCTTGGCCGACGCCGGTGGCCCGATCATGCCATCCCAGCCCTGGGGCACCACCACGTCGCGACAGCCCAGGTCGGTCCCCTTGCCGAACCCCACCGGGGGTGCCTCGACACACACCGACGCAGGGCCGGGATGGGCGGGCACCACCTGATCGACCCCGTTCTTNNGGGTTGAAGTTTGGTCGCATCCCCCCGGATCGACGCGTTCATCGACGGGTCTCCATCCGGGTCGCTCACCCAACCCGTGATCTGCACACCACCCTCGACGGCCTCAACCCGGTCGAGGGCCGATCTGGTGTCGTGCAACGTCGATTCCGGCAACCGCTCGCCTCGTACGCTCGCCCCTCCCCAGTCGACGAAGGCAACGGTCACGTACAGGTCGACGCCGTCATCGACGGCACCGACTGCGACGTGGCTGTAGGGTCCCAGCACGTTGTCGCGGTGCTTGGGGGAATCGTAAAAGGCCTGGTCCAAGGCGGTCAGCACCGCCGGTCCCAACACCTGCGCCGATCCGGAATGTCCGACGTTCTCACCGGTGAGGACCCACGGCAGTCCTGGCACCGAGCCGGGATACGGGCTGAGGTCGGCTCGGTGCGAGATTCCGTCGGCCGCCGCCTGATGCTGTGCCCACTCCCGAGCAGCGGGGATCACCTGGGGTGCGAGCAGTAAGGGGCGCAGCCCCGCCTGTTGACGCCGCTGGTTGACCAACCAGGCCAGGTCCTCCTCGACGGCTGCCCGGTCCTCGACGCCGATCCGCCCCGGCGGGACCGGCGCCGAATGAGCTGCTCCACCCACAGCCGGGATGAGGGTCGAGCCCTCCGCTCCCGCCGGGTTGATCGTCACCGCCAGCGCCACGCACGCCAGAGTCACCGCCGCGATCGCCCCACGCCGGACCAAGGAACGGTTGCGGTCAGTTGGCGCGATACCAGGCAACATCGGAGGGCTCCAGCGGGGTGTTGCCCAGGATCAGATCGGCAGCCTTCTCGGCCAGCATCATCACCGGGGCGTAGATGTTCCCGTTGGTCACATACGGCATGGAAGAAGCATCCACCACCCGCAAGCCCTGCGTGCCGCGGACCCGCAACGTGTCCGGGTCCAACACCGATGTTTCGTCGGTACCCATACGGGCGGTACACGACGGATGCAACGCCGTCTCTGCGTCCTTGGCCACCCACTCCAGGATCTGCTCGTCCGTCTTCACCGTCGGGCCGGGCGAGAGTTCGCCGCCATCAAAGGGCCCAAAGGCATCCTGGCTCAAAATATTGCGGGTCACCCGGATCGCCTCCACCCACTCACGCCGGTCCTGTTCGGTCGACAGGTAGTTGAACCGGATCGCCGGGTGTGTCCGCGGGTCGGTACTGGTGATCCTCACGGTGCCCCGCACGTCGGAGTACATCGGCCCGACGTGCACCTGATAGCCGTGCCCCTTGGTTGGGGTGGTGCCGTCGTAGCGGATCGCAAGCGGAAGGAAGTGGTACATGAGGTTGGGGTAGGCCACCTCATCGTTGCTGCGCACAAACCCGCCGGCTTCGAACTGGTTGGAGGTGGCCGGGCCCTTGCGGAACAGCCATTGGAGGCCGATCCACGGGCGCCGCCACTTGGACAGGTGAGGCTGCATCGACACCGGCTGGGTCGACGAGTGCTGGATGTACACCTCCAGGTGGTCCTGCAGGTTGGCGCCGACACCGGGCACGTCGGCAACCACGTCAATCCCGAGACTCCGCAGATGTTCCGCTTCGCCCACGCCGGAGAGCTGGAGCAGTTGCGGCGAGTTGAACGCGCCTCCGCACAGGATCACCTCGGCTGCGTTGGCGGTGTGGCGTTTGCGCCCGGCGGTGAAGTTGACCCCGGTGGCGCAGGTACCGTCGAAGTTGATGGTGGTGGCCATGGCCCGCGTGACCACGGTGAGGTTGGTCCGGCTCATCACCGGGTGGAGGTAGGCCCGGGCTGCAGAGAGGCGGCGGCCCCTATGCACGTTGCGATCGAACTCGGCGAAACCCTCCTGCTGATAGCCGTTGACATCGCTGGTGCGGGGGTAGCCGGCCTGCCCCGTGGCCTCGAAGAACGCCTGGCACAGCGGGTTGGCTGCATCGGCCCGTTCGAGGATCAAGGGCCCGTCGTCGCCCCGATAGTCGTCGCCGCCCGCCAGGGTGGTCTCCATACGTTTGAAGTACGGCAGGCAGTGGGCGTAGTCCCAACGTTGCATGCCCGGGTCGGCCGCCCACCGCTCATAGTCCATCGGGTTGCCGCGCTGGAAGATCATCCCATTGATCGACGATGACCCACCCAGCACCTTGCCGCGAGCGTGGTACACCCGGCGCCCGCCCATGTGGGGCTCGGGTTCGGTCTCGTACTTCCAGTCGTAAAAGCGGCTGCCGATCGGAAACGAGAACGCCGCCGGCATGTGGATGAACACGTCCCACTTCGAGTCGTTACGGCCCGCCTCCAGCACCAGCACCTTGGTGGCCGGGTCGGCCGACAAACGGTTGGCCAACGCGGAGCCGGCGGAGCCGCCGCCGACGATCACGTAGTCCCAATCGGTCGACTCGATGTCGCTGGTGGTGCTCATCTGCTGATCCTCCTGCCTCCGCTGAAGAAGCGAACGCTGTGGTCTCGTGCGCTCATCAGTACGGCGCCTCGACATCGCCGGTCTCCACATAGACGGCCTTGCGTTGGGTGTAATGCTCAAATGCCGCCATCGAGTTCTCTCGCCCGATACCCGACCAGTTGACCCCTCCGAACGGCATCTCAATCGGGGTCAGGTTGTAATTGTTGATCCACACGGTTCCTGCTTGCAGCGCCGCCGCCACCCGATGCCCCCGGGAGAGGTCCCGGGTGAACACGCCGGCCGCCAACCCGTAGGGAGTGGCGTTGGCACGGGCGATCACCTCGTCCTCGTCATCGAAGACGAGGACGGCCATGACCGGCCCGAAGATCTCGTCGGTGACGATCGTCATGGCGTCGGTGCATTCGGTAAACACGGTGGGCTCCACGAAGTATCCGTCGGCCATGGCACCCTCGGTGCGGCGGGCTCCGCCGACGGCCACGGTGGCGCCGGCCGCCTTCCCGGCCGCCATATAGCCGGTGACCTTGGCCAGATGATCGGCGCTGATCAGTGCCCCCACGTCGGTGGTCGGGTCCAGCGGGTCGCCCACCACCATCTTTTCGGTGCGCTCCACCAGCTTGGCGACGAACTCATCGTGGATGCCGGCCTGCACGAACACCCGGGTGCCGTTGGAGCACACCTCGCCCTGCGTGTAGAAGTTGCCCATCAGCGCACCCGAAACCGCGTTGTCGACGTCGGCGTCGTCGAAGACGACCAGCGGCGATTTGCCACCGAGTTCCAAGGTGACGGCCTTCAGCGTTTCCGCGGCCGCCGCCATGACCGCCTTGCCGGTGCCCACCTCACCGGTGAGGCTCACCTTGGCAACGTCCGGGTGGGCCACGAGCGCCCGTCCGGTTCGGGCGTCGCCCTGCACCACGTTGAACACCCCGGGAGGGACGCCCGCCTCGGTATAGATCGCCGCCAATTCCAGCGCCGACAACGGGGTCAGCTCGGCCGGTTTGAAAACCATCGTGTTTCCGGCAGCCAACGCCGGAGCCGACTTCCAGCACGCGATCTGGATCGGATAGTTCCAGGCGCCGATGCCGGCACANNTCGATGGCGTCGGCCCCGGACAGCACGTCCACTGTGGAGGCCTCGGCGATCGGCTTTCCGGTGTCGGCCACCTCGATGCGGGCCAACTCCTCGTTGCGTTCACGCAGCAGCGCCGCAGCCCGATTGAGGATGCGTCCCCGCTCGGCGCCGGTGCGGGCGGCCCAGGCAGGAAACGCCGCCCGGGCCGAGGCAACCGCCAGGTCGACGTCGGCATCGCTCGCCTGATGCACCTGAGCGAGCACCGCGCCGGTGGCCGGGTTGAACGTGGGAAACCGCTCTCCCGAGGTGGCGCCAGTCGTGTGACCATCGACATAGAGCTGGGCCTCCGCCTCAATTCCAGCCGTGCTCGCAGCGGTCGTTGATGGCTCACCGGGCGTATCGCTCATACGGCCGACCCTACCGGTCCTGGCTTCGGCACCGAACGTGTCGCAGCGCCGGCCGGGCGCCGACGACGCAGGATTCGGCACCCTGCGAGCGGACCCACCGGTACGCTGCGAGCCATGAGTCACCAGCCGCTTTCCCACCAGGTGAACCCTCGCGACGTGCTGGCGCTGGATGCGCTGTTGAACCAGGACGAGGTTCTGCTGCGCGATACCGTCCGACGGTTCGTCGGCGATCGGATCCTGCCCGAAGTCGCCGACTGGTACGAGCGCGGCACGTTTCCCAAGGAGATGGCGCTCGAATTCGGCAGGCTTGGCCTGCTCGGCATGCACCTGGAGGGGTACGGCTGTGCCGGCACCAGCGCCACCGCCTACGGGCTGGCCTGCCTGGAGCTGGAGGCGGGCGATTCCGGTGCCCGCAGCTTCGTATCGGTGCAGGGCAGCCTGGCGATGTTCCCCATCTGGGCCTTCGGGTCCGAGGACCAGAAGCAGCGCTGGCTGCCGGCGATGGCGACCGGCGAGGCAATCGGCTGCTTCGGGCTGACCGAACCCGACTCCGGCTCCGACCCCAGCTCGATGCGCACCTTCGCCAAGCAGCAGCCCGGCGGCGACTGGATCCTCAACGGCACCAAGATGTGGATCACCAACGGCTCGGTCGCCGACGTGGCCGTGGTGTGGGCGGGCACCGACGATGGGGTGCGCGGCTTTGTCGTCCCCACCGACACGCCCGGATTCTCGGCCCCGGAGATCCACCGGAAGGTGTCGCTGCGGGCGTCGATCACCTCCGAGCTGGTCATGGACAACGTGCGGCTTCCGGCCGACGCGGTGCTGCCCGGCGCACGAGGCATGAAGGGGCCGCTGTCGTGCCTCAACGAGGCCCGATTCGGCATCCTCTTCGGTGCCTGCGGCGCCGCCCGTGCCTGTTACGAGGCGGCGTTGGACTACGCCGGCGAGCGGGTGCAGTTCGACCGGCCGATCTCGGCGTTCCAGCTGACCCAGCGCAAGCTGGTCGAGATGATGGTGGCGGTCCAACGGGGCACGCTCGTGGCGATGCACCTTGGCAGGATGAAAGACGCCGGCACCCTGGCCACGCCGCACGTCAGCTTCGGCAAGATGGACAACGTGGCCATGGCCAGGGAGGTGGCCGGCACCGCCCGGTCGGTGCTGGGTGCCAACGGCATCACGCTGGAGTACCCGGTGATGCGCCACATGAACAACCTGGAGTCGGTGTACACCTACGAGGGCACCAACGAGATCCACACGCTGATCCTCGGCCAGGCCATCACCGGCCAGGCTGCCTTCTCATGAGCGCCGAGACCGGACGTCCGCTGCCCGGTCACCCAACTCCCGGCCACCCAACCGCGATCATCACGTCGGCCGACGGCCTCGAGTTGGCGCTGTGGCACCTCGGCGGCGAGGGGCCGCCGCTGTTACTGGCCCACGCCACCGGGTTTGCCGGCGGGATCTGGCAGCCGGTTGCCGCCCACCTGACCGACCGTGCCTCGTGCTGGGCGGTCGACTTTCGAGGCCACGGCCACTCCCCCGCCAAGCCGGACGACATGGTGTGGACCCGGGTTACCGAGGACGCCATCGCCGCCGCCGAGTACATCGTCGAGGCCACCGGCACCCCGGTCGGCGCCGCCGGGCACTCGATGGGCGGAGCAGCCGTGCTGGCTGCCGCCGCACGTCGCCCCGAGCTGTTCACCGCACTTTGGGCCTACGAGCCGATCATCTTTCCTCCCGCCGAGGAGCTGGGCATCCCACCGGGAGCCGACCTGCCCGACCCCGAGGACAGCCCGCTGGCGGTCGGCGCCCTGCGCCGCCGCTCAACCTTCGACAGTCGCATCGTGGCCCGCACCAACTTCTCCACCAAGGCCCCGCTCAACGTGTTCTCGGCGGCGGCGATGGAGGCCTACCTCACCTGGGGGTTCGCCCCGGCCGACCCCGCCTCGGATCAACCCGACGGGCCGATCTGCCTGCGCTGCACCCCCGAGGTGGAATCCCGCACCTACGTCGAGGGGTCGAGGCATTCGTTCTGGAGCGAGGTGCCCTCGATCGAACGTCCGGTCACTGTGGCACTGGGACGAGTCGAGAGCTTCACGCCGTCGGGCTTTGCCGGCCACATCGCCAATCACATCCCCGGCGCCATGCTGGAGCCGCACCCCGACCTGGGTCACTTCGGCCCCATGCAGGTGCCCGACGCCATCGCCGGCTCGATCACTGCAGCGTTGTTGCCGGTCTGACGGCGCGCCCGCAGTGATCGCACCCATGCTCGATCTGGGTGTGATCGCTGTGGACCGGGTCACAGCGATCACACCCAGATCGACCGCGGGTGGCTTTACTGTGCGGGCCGGACCGGCACTCAGCATGTCGGCCCCGTCCACCAAGTGCTCCTCAGCGCCGCCGTAGCCGGCAATGCCTGGGCATGGTCGCCGAGCAGCATCTCGGTGGCGCAGACCAGCTGGTCAAGAGCCGGCGTCTGGTCGATGTGGGTCGCCATCGTCGCTTACCTGGTGCGGAGCGACCCTCAGCGACCTCTCGCAGCCCTATCGTGTCGGTTCGGCTGAGTTCGGCCGGCACTGTCACCGGGCTCCCTTACCATGACCTCATGGCGTTCGACCTGCCCAAAACACTGAGCCCCTCCAAGGTCTCCACCTTCACCGACTGCGCGCTCTCATTTCGCTTCTCGGCCGTCGAGCGGCTGCCGGAGCCTCCATCGATTGCCGCCGAGCGGGGCACGCTGGTGCACCGGGCGCTCGAGCATCTCTATGTGTTGACGCCTTCCGACCGCACCCCCGATGCCGCAGCGGCGTGCCTCGACCAGGCCGCCCTGGAGGCCTGGGACGATCCCGATGTTCAGGCCCTGGGCCTGGACGACGCCGGCAAAGCCACCTTCCAGGCAGAGGCCGCAGAGATGACCCAGCGCATCTTCATGCTGGAGGACCCCACCCGGGTCAACGCCGTAGGGCTCGAGCTGCGTATGGAGACCGAACTCGCGGGCACACGCCTCCGCGGCATCATCGACCGCCTGGAGCTCACCACCGACGGCGAACTGGTGGTCACCGACTACAAGACCGGGCGGCCACCCTCCGAGCGCTACGAGCAGTCGAAGCTGGGCGGGGTGCATCTCTACTCGCTGTTGTGTGAACGGGTGCTGGGCCGACGACCCGCCCGGGTTCAGCTGCTGTTTCTCGGGAAGAACCCGCAGGCGATCATCGCCACCCCCAGCGAACAGTCCACCAAGGGGCTGGAACGTCGCGTGGGCGCAATTTGGACGGCGGTCGTGCGGGCCTGCGAGCACGAGGACTTTCGCCCAAAGCCAGGCCCGCTGTGCAATTGGTGCGCGTTCGCCAAGTACTGCCCCACCCAGGGCGGAGACCCCGCTCAAGCGGCGGTCGAACTGGGTAGCAAGCCCACCCGCCCCAGCTGACCGTGGGGCTCCCCACACCACGGGACTCCCTCGGGGAGCCTTGCGGTGCGAACCCTTCAGCCGGCCCGGCATCACGCGTACCATCACTCCGATGAACGAATCGGTCATTCCTCCACTTCCTGGATTTGGCGAGCCGGTCAAGGCCGCACCGGAGCCAAAATCGGCAGGGCTCATCGGCGTTCCAGCGTGGGTCGACCACGTCGACGGCAGGATTGATTCGTGGTGGGACCGACTGCGCGGTCACGATCCGGTGGATCGCACGTTTTTCGGGCTGACGGAAGCGGCCAACCATGGCGTGCTGTGGGCGGTCCTTGGCGCAGCCCAGTCGCTGCCTCGCCAGGATCGCTGGAAACGGGCAGGCCGGTTCGCCGCTGCGCTGGGCGCCGAATCGGCACTGGTGAACGGACCACTCAAGGCCCTGGTGCTCCGCCCGCGACCCATCCCCCGATTTCGGGAATGGAGCCTGCGCACGCCCCGCACCTCGTCGTTCCCCAGCGGTCACTCAAGCTCGGCGTTCTGCGCTGCCGTGCTGCTGTCCGACGACAGCGACGTGCCCAAGGAGGTGTGGTTCACCCTGGCCGGAGCCGTGGCGCTCAGCCGTGTGCATGTGGGCATTCATTGGATGGTGGACACCATCGGTGGCGGGCTGTTCGGCTACGCCATCGGCAAAATCGCTGTTCGGCTCGTTCCGCTTGAATCGCGTCGCACCGGCGACACACCGCCAAGAGCGACCTCCGGGGCTCATCGGTAGGCCATCACCCGGGACCGCCACCTACCATGCAGCCATGGCACAGGTTGACGGCGAGCAGCGGTCAAGTACGCAGGTCCAGCGGATGAACAACCTCGAGTACCTCATGTGGCTGCTCGAGGCCGACCCGCTGCTGACCTCGCAGTTTGCCAACCTGACGATGCTCGACTCGGTGCCCGACATCGATCGCCTGCGGGCTCGGCTCGATCGGGCTGCGCAGATCGTTCCCCGCCTGCACCAGTGGGTGGAGGAGGCACCGGCGCGCATCGCAGCACCGTGCTGGCGGCCGGACGCCGACTTCCATATCGACCATCACTTCCGGGTGACCGAACTCCCGGCGGAGTACCGGCGACCCGGCGGACTGGAGCGGTTTGCCTGTGCCCTCGACCAGGAGCCGCTCCATCGCGACCGACCATTGTGGGAGTTTGTGCTGATCACCGGCCTGGATGGGGACCGGGCGGCGATGGTTCAGCGCATGGATCACACGGTGACCGATGGCGAGGGTGGTCTGCGCATGTCGATGGCCTTCATCGACCTGGAACGCGATGCCCCGGATCCGCCCCCGGTGGACCGGGCGACCGGATCCAGCGGTGGGGGGCTTCCACTTGGCAACCTGTTGGAGACCATTGGGCATTCGACCAGAAAGCGATGGAACTGGACGGTGTCCGGCATCGGCGAGGTGGTCGATCACGTTCGACACCCCACGCGTCTGGTCCAAACAGGGGCCGAGGTCATCGATGTGGCCGGGTCGCTGGCCCGCCAGGCCCGGAGCGTCGACCGGCGCCTCAGCCCGCTGTGGACCGAACGCTCGCAGGACCGATCGCTGGCCACCACCCAGTTCCCCCTTCAACGGGTGATCGACGCGTCACGGTCAGCCGGGGTGACCGTAAACGATCTCTTCACCACCGCCGTGGTGGAGGCGGCGGTCAACCTGCACATCGATGCAGGCACGGTTCCCACCGAGTTCCGTGCTGCAGTACCCATCAGCACCCGAGACGGCGCATCCGGCGGCAACCTGTTTTCACCCACCCTCACCATCCTTCCGGCCTCACCCGACCTCTCCCCGGAGGAGCGCCTACACGCAGTGGCCGAGGTGATGAACCGGGCCAAGAGCGAACGGTCGGTGGCCGCCATGGGGTCGCTGGCCGCTGGAGCCCGCCTGATGCCGACCACGGTGCTGACGCAGGTGGGCAAATGGGTGACCTCCAACATCGACCTGGTGCTTTCCAACCTGCGGGCGGCGCCGTTCGACACGTTCATGGGGGGCGCGCTCGTGGAGGCCAACTACCCGATTGGGCCGCTCACCGGCGCAGCCGTCAACGTCACCACCATGAGCTATCGCGGCAAGATGGACATCGGCGTTCACACCGACAGCGCAGCGGTCGACAACGCAAAAGACTTTACTGACGGGATCTTGGCTGCCTTCGAGGCGCTCACCAGCTGATCTGCAAGTTGACGGGCCGCTGAAGCGACCTCTCGCTGCGGTGAAACCGAGCGGTCAGTTGACCAGCGTGTCGCTTTCGAGCAGGCGGAGCAGCGTCCGCACATCCAGCAGGAGATCGGCCACTTCGCCGGAAGGCATCAGCCTGCGATCGTTGATGTCGCCCAGCCCACGGTCGACAAGGGCCTTGAGTTCGGCCAGGGTCGTCTCGGGAGTCGCGGCGGTGGTCGTGGCGGCTGCATCATCTACGGTCGTCTCGGTCACGTCCGGCAGTCTATGCGGGAATCCGAACGTGACCAGCACCCCACCGAGCGGTCGCCCGGTACGGTCCGGCCATGCCCGCACGCATCGACCATCACGCCGCCACCAGCGCCGACAGTCGGCGGACCCGACCCGGCGTCACGTTCGCCTCGTTCCAGGCGCTGGGCATGGACGCCGGGCTCGAAGCCGCCAGGTGGGCGGAGGAACTGGGGTTCAACAGCTTCTGGACAGCGGAGACCACCGGCGCCGAGGCCTTCGCCACCCTGGCCGCCGCAGGTGCAGCGGCAACGCGGCTCGGGCTGGGAACCGGCGTGCTGGCCCTCCAGCTTCGGACTCCACTTCTGGCGGTGCAGGGGGCCGCCACCCTGCAGGCGCTGCATCCGGACCGGGAGATCAGCCTGGGCGTCGGGGTTTCCTCTCCGGTGGTGGTGGACCGGTGGCACGGGGCCACCTACGGCGATGCCCCGCTCGCCCAGGCACGCGACTGGATGGCCGTGGCCCGTGCCTTGATCGGAGGCGACAAGGTTCGTCACGAGAGCACCCACTACTCCCTGGGACCGACCCGCCTGGGTGTGCGTCTGGACCACAGACGGCCACGACTTGTACTGGGCGCGCTCAACACCCAGATGCTGCGGCTTGCAGGAGCAACCGCCGACGGGGTGCTCCTGAACTACCTCCCGGCGTCGGCCGTGCCGTGGTGCATCCAACAGGTGCGCACCGGCGAGCAAACCGCAGGGCGCCCACCCGGGTCAGTGCGGATCTCCGCCTACGTTCACGTCGGCGTGTGTGATCCCGAAGTCGCCCGTCCGAAAGGCCGACGCGACCTGTTTGGGTACGCGGTGGTGCCCGCCTACGCACGAGCCTTTACCCGAGCTGGGTTCGGTGAGGAGATCGCTGCGTTCACCGCCGCAATGGACGTCGGCGACCGCGACACCGCGATCACCGCCATGAGCGACGCAATGGTCGATGCCATCGACATCTGCGGGGATGCGGCCACCGTTTCCGATGCGGTCGAGGCCTACCACCAGGCCGGGGTCGACGAGGCGATCATCATGCCGCTGCCATGGGGCGAGGACCGGATGGCCACGATTCGCGCCACGATGGAGGCGACGGCGCCGCTGCGTGTCAGCACCGACGGGAACATTCGCCGGGAACGATTGAGCATCGCCGAGTCGGGCTTTCGAACCCAGGGCCATCAGATGATCGAGTGGGTGGCGGATTACTGGCAGCGCACCGACGACCTCCCAGTGGGGCCTTCGGTCGAGCCGGGGTGGGTGCGTGACCAACTCGATCCCCACCCGCCCCAACTTGGGGGCGACCTGGCCGGAGCACTGGCCGACCTCGACCGGGTGATCGTGCCGGCGCTCACCCACTGGCAGGCACCCGGCTTCTTCGGCTACTTCCCTGCCAACGCCTCCCCGCCGGCGGTGCTGGCCGAGTTGGTATCGGCCGGACTTGGCGTGCAGGGCATGCTGTGGGCGACGTCGCCGGCGGTCACCGAGTTGGAACAGCACATGCTGGACTGGCTGGTGGAGGCCTGCGGGCTGCCCGAGGTGTTCCGTCACCGCCGGGCCGACGGCAGCACCGGCGAGGGCGGAGGTGTGCTGCAGGACTCGGCGTCGTCGGGCACCCTTTGCGCCATCCTGGCCGCCCGCCACCGCCTGGGCATCGGAACCAGCGACGGTCCGTCGGTGGACGACTGCGTGGTGTACGGCACCGCCGAAACTCATTCGTCACTCGAAAAAGATGCCCGGGTGGCAGGCATTCCAGGCTCGCGAGTGCGCGCGGTGCCCACCGACCCGGATCTCGCCATGGACCCATCAGCGCTGAAAACCATGCTGGCCGACGATCAAGCGGCCGGGCTGGTGCCGTTGTTGGTGTGCGCCACCGCCGGGACCACCTCCACCGGGGCATTCGACCCGGTGGAGGCCATCGCCGAGGTCACCGAACCGCTCGGGATATGGCTCCACGTCGATGCGGCGTGGGCGGGTTCGGCGGCGATCGATCCCGAGTATCGCTGGGTGATCGCCGGCGTCGAACGCGCCGACAGCTACCTGTTCAACCCCCACAAGTGGCTCATGGTCAACTTCGACTGCTCCGCGTTCTGGGTGCGCGACCGCGCGGCGCTCACCGAGGCCCTCAGCATCGTGCCCGAATACCTCCGCACCGCCCGGTCAGACGCCGGCGAGGTGGTGGATTTTCGAGACTGGCAGGTGCCGCTCGGACGGCGCTTCAGATCCCTCAAGCTTTTCTTTGTCCTGCGCCACTACGGACTGGAGGGTCTCAGAGAGCACATTCGTGCGGGGGTTGCAGACGCAACATGGCTGGAGGAGCAGATCGACAGGCACTCCAACCTCGAGTTGGTGGCACCGCGCTCGTTGGCGCTCGTGTGCCTGGCCCACGTCGCTGGAGACGAGGCGACGCAGCATCTGTTGGATGCCATCGACTCCGACCCTCGCTACCTGTGCACCCGCACACTCGTCGACGGCCGGTTGGCCGTTCGGGTGGCGATCGGCAGCCCTCGTACCACCCGGGCGACCGTCGAAGGGTTCTGGCGGTTCATCGACACGTCGGCTTCGCAGTGACGTTCGGTCGACGGCTGGCGGACGCAGCGGCGTAGGGTCGCCAACCATGGAACTCACCGGCACCACCATCGTGATCACCGGAGCGGCCAGCGGCATCGGCGCGGCCCTGGCACGACGGTGTGCCGATGAGCGGCCCGCCAACCTGGTGCTGGCCGACCGGGACATCGAGGGCGCCGGTGCCGTGGTCCGGTCGATCGAAGACGGCGTGTCCGGTCAGTGCGTGGCATGGTCGCTCGACGTGGGGCGGGAGGGCGCAAACGAGGCGTTCATCGCGGAGGTCGAGGCCAACATCGGCCCAATCGACTTGTTTGTCGCCAACGCCGGCATCGCAACCGGCGCCTCAGAACAGGGTGACGACGCCACCTGGGACGCCATCTGGGATATCAACACCATGGCCCACGTTCGATCTGCTCGTGCCCTCATCCCATTGTGGCTGGAGCGGGGTGGCGGCTACCTGTTGACCACCGCCTCCGCCGCCGGGCTCCTGACCAACCTGGGCGATGCGCCCTACTCCGTGACCAAGGCGGCTGCTGTGGCGTTCGCCGAATGGATCTCGATCACCTACGGCGACCGCGGCGTCAAGGTGTCGTGCCTGTGCCCTCAGGGTGTCCGGACGCCCCTCCTGTTTCCTCCCGGCCAGGAGGGTGAGCCAGCACCCCTGGCCGCAGATGTGGTGCGTGCGATGAACATCATCGAACCGGAGGAGGTGGCTGAGGCGGTACTTCAAGGATTGGCCGATGAACGGTTCCTCATACTCCCCCACGAGGAGGTGGGCCGCTACGCCGCGCACAAGGGAACCGACCGGGAGCGGTGGATCAAGGGCATGCGCAAACTTCAAGCCTCGTTGGTCTGACCACGTCGACCGGTTTGAGGTTGTCCTAACCGAGGAACTGGCTGGAACCCCACAGGCAGCGCCCATCGGGCAATGCGATCAGCACAAAGCCGTCGCGTTCGGAGCCGTTGACCACCGACACCTGCCGACCGTTGGCCCCCATGGCATCTGCAGATGCGCCCGCTGACGGCGCCGATCGCATTTTGTAGCTGTACCCCGCCGGCGCTCCGCTGATGATCCGCACCGAGGTCGGGCCGGAGCAGTCCGAAGTCGAGGCGCGCTCGTCGGTAGTGGTTTTGGTCTTTGGAGGCGCTGTGGTCTTGGGAGGTGCCGTGGCCGCCGGCGCCACCCGAATGGTCGTTGGGGGCGCGGGCTTCACGTCGGGAAACGTGCTCCACGGAACCAGCATCAATTCGGCCTCCCCATCGAGGTCCAGCTTGGCGAGCGTCTGGCGCACCGCCGGCTGCGCGAGCTTCGCCTGGGCCTCGCTGCCGAAGGGTCCAAGCGCGACGGCGACCGATGCCCCACCGGACACAAACGACGGCATCGAGGCATCGACCAACCCCACCCGTCCATATTTGGTGAGGGCATCGCGGCCGCCAAGCTGAGTCACCTCGGTGTCGCTGCCGTGGCGCTCGAGCAACAGGCCCCAGCCAAGCCCCAGCCGCGTCGGGGCGTCGGCGTCGCACACCGGCTTGGGGTCCACCGGCTTCGCCACGAACTCCTCTGCCAGAGCTCGCATGACGGTGGCCTCCTGAACGACCATCGAGTCTCCCTTGGGATCCGGAAGAACGACCATGCCCTGGATCCGTCCCTGGTCATCGACCAGCGGGGCTCCNNNCGGACCGCCCACCGTCCCCGTGACCTTGGTTGCCAGTAGTTCGGAACCATTGTCGGAGCGGGCCGCATAGCCCACCACGGCGCCCCACTCGTCCTGCTTCGGACGCGCCTCGGACCATCCGAGCGACCCTTCGATCGCCCGGTCCACTTCGATCACCGCCAGGTTCGGCGCCGGCCAAGCGCCGATCACCGTCCCTCGAACCCACGAGCCGTCGCCCAGGTGGAGCCACGGTCGGGGGTCGATTCCCTTGGTGGGATCATGCCCGTCATCAGCCAACGACGTCGACGCGGTGACCAGGTGATGGTCGTCGATGGCGAATGCGGTCGACGGTACGACCCCACCGTCGCAGGCACGGGCCACCACGGCGGCGACGGCTGGACCGGTGGAGGCGACCAACCTGCCCGAATCAAAAGGGCCGGTCGATTTTCCGCTCACCTGAGGCAACGTTGCCCCCGGCGCACCCAGCCCCTCGCCGCCGGCCGCATCGACAACAACCGCAGTGCTGTCCGGGGAAGCGGTCGTGGCCGGGGAGGAGCCGGCCGGGGAGGTGGTGGTGATCGTCGATGCGCGCCCAGTACCGGCGGGGGCCCCGCTGCAACCCGAAAATCCCACGGCAATCACTGTTGCCGCCGTCAACCCGGCGGCGATCAATGGCTTCACGCTGTTGGCTCGGCGAACGCGCATGATGGAGGAGACCTCCCGGTCAATCGCCCGTCGCACTCCAGTGTGCCCGCTTCACGCCCGCAACAGGTGGATCCGAGGCATCAACCGGCGATGGGTAATAGCGTGCGACCAGTCGATGCGGAGGGAACCCCATGAACCAGACCGGCCTGACACCAAAGGTGGAACCACCGACCGACGGCCTGTCGCTGGACGATGCCGCACTTGCCGACTGGACCCGCTGTGGGGTGCCGCACCTCTTGGGCCAGTACCGACCGGTTCATGACGAGATTGATGCCACCGACTTGCTGGTGGAAGGCGAGCTACCCGAAGGGCTGACGGGCAGTTACCTGCGCAACGGCCCCAACCCACTCCTTGCCCCGCACGGCCCCTACCACCTCTTCGACGGCGACGCGATGCTGCACGGGGTCACGTTGGGTCACTCGGGTGCCTCCTATCGCAACCGTTGGGTTCGGTCGGCAGGGATGATGGCCGAGGCCGAGGCGGGCCGGCCGCTGTTCGGGGGCCTCGCCGGATTCAGGCCGCCGCCGGACGACGTCATGGCCAAGGTTGGCATGATGAAGAACACGGCCAATACCAACATCGTGTCTCATGCCGGACGCATGCTGGCGCTCATGGAGGCCTCTCCCCCCACCCAGGTCGACCCCGACACGTTGGCGACGCTGGGCGTCTTCGATTACGACGGCGCGCTCGCGGGGGCGATGACGGCTCACCCAAAGGTCGACCCGGCAACCGGCAACATGCACTTCTTTGGTTATGGGCCGTTTCCCCCGTACCTGCGCTACCACGTGGTCTCAGCCCACGGTGACCTGCTGACCAGCGTCGAGATCGACCTGCCGCAGGCGGTGATGATGCACGACTTCGCCATCACCGACAAACATGCGCTGTTCTTCGACCTTCCCGCAGTGTTCGACGTCAATGCGCTGATGGAGGGCAAGCCCTTCACCCGTTGGGAGCCCGACCTGGGTGCACGCATTGGCGTGCTGGCCCTCGACGGCAGCGGGCAGGTTCGCTGGTCCGATATCGACCCCTGCTATGTCTTCCACTTTCTCAACGCGTCGGAGGACGCCGCCGGAAACATCGACGTGGTCGGCTGCCGGTCATCATCCCTGCCGGTCAGCTTTGGTGACCAACCCGCTGCCGACGTATCCCCGACCCTGCACCGCTGGCACATCGACGCCGCCGGAACGGTGACCACGACCCAACTCGATGATCGGCCGGGCGATTTCCCCCGCATCAACGATGCGCTCACCGGGCGCACCAATCGATTCGGCTATGTCGGGTGGCTCCGCGACGTGGTGCAGGGCGATGCCACTTTCGGCGGGGTGACCGCCTGGGACCTGGAGCGTAACGAGTCGGTGACCTGGGAGTGCGCACCGGCGGAGGTGTGCGGCGAACCGTCGTTTGCAGCCGATCCGGAAGGAACAGCCGAAAACGACGGTTGGTTGGTGACCTTGACCACCGACCTGGCCCGTGATCACAGCTACCTCGACGTCATCGATGCCCGCGACGTGGCCGCAGGCCCAGTGGCCAGGGTGAAGATGCCTCGCCGCGTTCCCTTCGGTTTTCACGGCAACTGGTTTGCGGCGGACTGAGTTTGCGGCGGACTGCGTTTGCGGTGGGACTGAATTCGCTGCAACGAGGGTCTTTCAGGCTCAGCCGGACACAGCCAGGGCACGCGCGGCGGCGCGCTCGTCGTAGCCGAAGGGCAACAACGCCACCACCGGCGTGGTGACCCCGGCATCGACGTAGGCGCCGAGGTGCTCGCGGCACTGGCCGGCCGAACCCCAGATGATCAGCTCGTCCACCACCGAATCGGGAATGGCCTCGAGCGCGCCCTTGCGATCTCCTTCGCCCCAGAGCCGCCACATCTCACCAAGCTGCTCCCCTCGGCCCAGCCACTCGTGAAAGGCCCGGTAGACAGGAACGTTCAGGTAGGCCGCAATGGCGTGACGGCCAAGGGCCATCACGGTGTCGCGGTCCTCGGTGACCGCAACGAACAGGCGGGCCACCACCTCGCGTTCGGCGCCATCGGCGGCATCGTGAACGATCTTGGTCACCCGCGGCACGTCGGTGGCGGCCAACCAGTTGAGGATCACTCCGTCGGCCTCGCGTCCGGCGAGCGCCAACATGCCCTCACGCAGGGCCGCAATGTGGATCGGCACCGGCTCAGGCGGCAGCACTCCCAGCCGGAAGCCCTTCACCTGGTGGTGGTTCACCTCGGTCGTGACCTTTTCACCCGACATCGCAGCTCGGAGAAAGCGCACCATGTCCCGTACCTGATGGTATGGACGATCGAAGTCGATGCCGTTCCAGCGCTCCACAATCACATCCGAGCTGGTTCCGAGCCCCAGGGTGAAGCGTCCCGGCGCAGCTTGGGCCAGCGAGGCGACCGACTGTGCCAACAGGGCGGGCCCCCTGGTGAACGCCGGCACGATCGCCGTGCCGAGACGCATCGACGGTGTCCACACCGAGGCCAGGGCCAGCGGGGTGAACGCGTCAGTACCCATCGCCTCGGCCGACCACAGGTCGCTGTAGCCGGCGTCCTCCAGCTCCACGAAACGGTCCCGCTGTTCGCCCAGTGGCACATTGTCAAACGGAACGGTCATTCCCAGTCGCTTCACGGGGTCACCCCACGGACGCCCTTGAGCTCCTTCTCCATCCACGGCGGCAATCTGCCGGGCGTCGGCTCGGACACTTCCCGCACGATGGCCGACTGGCTGGCGATGCCCATCAGGGTGCCGTCCTCCGACCACTGGTACACGTCACCGTGGCCGAAACCGTTGTGCACCGCCTGGATTCGCACATCGAGCAACACCCACTCGGTGGGCACCACGCGAACCACTCGCAGCGTGTTGTCCAGACTGTTCGAGCGGGTCCACGAGCCGAACGCCTGGCTGATGCCCCACGGCACGTAGTCGCCGAGGACCGCAAGGCTGGCGGCCGACGGCTCCACGTCCCGGAGCCGCACCCACATGGCGGCCCGTCCCCCGGGCGCCGGGTCGCCGTTGAGACGATCCCACTGGTGGCCCACGGCCAGACGGCTTTCAATGCGGGACATGATCGAGGTGCCGAGCCCGCCCGTTGACTCACGAACCTCACACTCGTTCGGGCCCGGTACCTCCGGCATCACCGTCCACTGGCCGGTGTCATCCAGGTCACGCTGACCCAGTGCAGCGTTCACGGTGAGAATCTCCCGGTCGCCGACCCGTCCGACCACGCGGGCCTGGGCGGTGTGGCGCCCAGCCGCCGGGATGGTCACGTCCAAGTCCATGATCTCGTCGATCATGGCGTAGCTGAGGTACTGCGCGGTGGCCCACACCAACGGCCGGCCGGTGGTGCGCTCGAGTGCCAGGATGGCGGCACCCAGCCCAGCGCCACCGAAGAGAAACCGGCCCAAGGTGGCCAGACCGGGTGCCACCGGCAGGTACCAACGATGGGGGTTGTGCGTGGCCTCGAGGCCCAGGAATTCTCCGACATCCACAACGCCGAGGGTAGCTTCACGCACATGACCGACGCACCGTGGACCGGAGACGCCAGCTCGCTCGTCGAGGCCTTTCGCAGCGGAGACCGGTCTCCAATCGAGGAGATGGAGGCCACGCTGGCCGCCGCCGATGCCACCCGCTTGAACTGCTTCAGCCACCTCGACCCCGAGATGGCCATTGCCAAGGCGGCCAAGGCCGATACGTCCAAGCCGTTCGGCGGGGTGCCGCTGGGGGTGAAGGAGTTGGACCACTATGTCGGCTGGCCGGCCACGCAGGCCTCCCTGTTGTTCGCCGAGGAGGTCGCCACCGACACGTCGCTCAACGTGGACCGGACCGAGAAGCTCGGCGGCGCCGTGCCCTTTGGGCTGACCACGGCCAGCGAATTCGGCGGTCTCAACGTCTCCAACACCCGGCTCAACGGTGTCACGGGCAACGCTTGGAAGCCGGAGATGACACCAGGTGGAAGCTCGGGCGGATCGGCGTCGGCGGTAGCCGCCGGCATCTGCCCGCTGGCCAGCGGAGGCGACGGGGGTGGTTCCATCCGCATCCCCGCAGGCTTCTGCGGGCTCCCCGGCTTGAAGACCACCGCCGGGCGGATTCCTCGGGGCCCCAACGCCTCGGTCCACCCGATGACCGTGGTCAATGGGGTGTTGGCCCGCTCGGTGCGCGACCTTGCCCGCCACCTCGACGTGGCGTCCGGCTACGACCCCGTCGATCCGTACTCGCTGCCCCGCCGGGATGGTTGGGAAGCCAACCTTGGCAGCTACGGCGACAGCCTGCGTGGCCGTCGAGCAGTGATCAGCCCCGATTTGGGCGTGGCGACCGTGAACCCCGAGGTGACCCGACGCGTACGCGACGCCGGCGAGGCCCTGGCGGCCGATGCCGGGCTGGTGCTGGTGGACGTACCTGTGGAGCTGCCCGGGCTGGGTCTGGAGTGGGCCATGGGCAACCTGTGCCACCTGCGCCACGAGCTGGGCGACGACTGGCGAGACAAGCTGCAGCAACTCACACCGGCGATGGCGTTTGGTCTGGAGATGGCCGACTCGGCCATGAACCTGGACACGATGGGCGCCGCAGAGGCGGCCCGGACCCGGGCCAACGCCACCCTGGCCGAGCTGTTCGCTCAGGTGGACTTCATCATCTCTGCCACCAACCCCGATACCGCGTTCCCGGCCCATCTCGAGGTGAACACCCGGGTGGCGGGCACAAAGGTCGACCTGGGCAACAATGGCGCACTCACCATCCCGTACAACATTGTCGGCAACCCGGCGATCTCCATTCCCGTGGAGCAACTCAACGGACTGCCGGTGGGCATGCAGGTGGCCTCTCGGCATCACAGCGAGGAACTGCTGCTGGATCTGGCCGCGCTTGCCGAGGCACAGTGCCCTTGGCCGCTGGTGGCGCCCAACATCTCGTAGAGGCGCACCTCCTCCCCGGGGAGCAGCCCCCATCCTTGTTTGTCACAGGTCGTCGTCATGATGGGCGCCATGAGTACCCAGTTGTCTCTCCTCGACCTCATCTCGGACCAGGTGGGCCCCGCTGCAGGTGGTGACCCACGCGTGGCGGCGGCCCGCGAGTCGTTGGCGCAGGCCTCGCTCCGGCGGCGTCAGGCCGAGCCGGCACAGCGCTGGGTGGCGGTGCATCTGGACGCCGGCACCTGCGAGCTGGGACGCCGTCGCGTTGCCAAGGCTCGTGAGGTCATCGCCGCCGCGCGCATCCGCGCCGAGGAGGTCGCGCGGAACGAGGCGGATGCCCGCCAACGTGCCGCCCTGTCCGGGGTCATCAGCCTGAACAACCCCGCCAACGTCGCCGACGCCTTGCAGGTGCCCCTTCGCCGGCCACGCCGCGCCAGGCCCGCCGCATGAGTCGGCCACCCACCTCGCCGCCGCTACCCGGGCCCGAGTGATGTGAACACAAAGCGTGTGCCGTTGGTCGCTGTCATGATCGGCGTCGTGCTGGTGGGCCTTCTGGTTTGGGCTCGTGTCGGTCGGGTCACGTCCCAGTCCACCAAACCGGGCATGGCCCAGGTCAGCTCGGTAGCCGACGGCGACACCATCGACGTCACCCTCGACGGTCATACCGAACGAGTGCGCCTGCTGGGCATCGACACGCCAGAAACGGTCGACCCTCGGCGGCCGGTTGGGTGCTTCGGGCCGGAGGCCAGCCACGAGACCAAGGCGTTGCTCCCGCCCGGCACCTGGGTACGACTTGAGCGCGACGTCGAGCTCCGTGATCGATATGGGCGACTGTTGGCCTACGTCACACGGATGCCCGACAAACTGGTGGTCAACCGGCACCTGCTGGCCGGCGGGTTCGCCGATACCCTGCGAATCGGCCCAAACAAGGCGTACCTGGCCGATTTTGCAGCGGCTCGCAACCAGGCTCGTGCGCAGAAGCTGGGGGCCTGGGGGGCATGTCCAAGCCCCTTCGAGTGAACCGACATCTACCCCAGCGCTCGCTCCCCGCCAGGGAGCGTCAGGTTCTCCCCGTACGGGCCGCCTCCACCGACGAGCCTGAGCGGCGACCCATCGCCCTGCGCAACTCCGCCCAGCCGATCAGCTCGGCTCCTGCGCGCTGCATCAACACCGAGATATCGGCGTCCATGGCCACATCCAGGTCCCCCACCCGATCGGCCCAGTCGCCGCCCAGCGCGCGCAGTTCGGGGGTGTCCACCGCCGGGCGCAGCCGCAACTCGGTCACGCCGGGTTCGAGGTTCGACAGCGCCTGCTCGATCGTGCCGCGGGCCGAACCACCGCGCACAGCCACGACGTGGTCGGGCGAAAGCACCCCCGCTTGCGCCGCCAGGCTGCTCAGCGGCACGCCCAGGCTGCGCTGATCGGACGCCGACGGGAGCCGCACGGGCAACCGATACTCCTCGGCCAGTTCCAGATAGACACCGAAGAACTCGGCCCGACGCTCCATCGCTCCCAGGTGCGACGACAGGTACGTCACGTCGAAACCCCACAAAATCGCCCGTTCGATCTGTGCGTGAGCCTCTCGGAACACCTCGTCGAGGTCGGCGTGATCCCACAGATCCTCCAAGGTCCGTGGAAACCCGCCATCGCCGTCCAGCAGCGACGGCGCGCTGGTGACGGGACCCCAGCGATACAGGTCGGACTCGGCGATCAGCGTCAGCAGCAGCCCCACCTGCTCACCCCGATAACGCTTCGCTGCGTGTCGGGCCCAAGGAGTCGGCACCATCAAGCCGGCCGAGGTGCCAAGACCTCGACGCAGCGCCGAATAGACCCCCTCGTTGGACGCGTGACTGCGGCCCAGCCCATCCATCGTGAAAATAACCAGCCGGTCAGTGCTCGACCGGCCCATCGCCTCGCAGAGTTCGCTCACTTCACGGAAGCGTACCGGCGTGCCATGGCCGATGGCCGCCACAGAGCCTTCAGCGGTGGGTCGGGATCAGTTGGCGGNNAGGTCGTTCAAATCGATCAGCTTGTCGAGTTGCGACTCGCCGGCACAGTCCTCGCCATCGACGTAGGCGCCACTGCACAGCGCAACCGCCAGATCGAACACCGGCCGAAAGTTCACGCCCCCGGCGGAATACACGATCGTGACACCGGAGAACCGACCGATCAGGCCCGACCCGAGTTGAAACGCGACCAGTACGTCAATTGCCCCGCCGGCGGGAACGGTGGCCGTCGAGAACTGATCGAACTCCTCCATGCCCACCCGCTTCTTGGATGGCGGCCACCCCTTGAAGACCCTGGCCTCGCGATCCAGCCCCTTGACCCGGACCTCGGCCAGCGCGTCCACAAAGCGCAGGTCTCCCTGCACCTGATCCAGTTGTATGCCGCCCATGCTGACAGGACCTTCGGTGCCGTTGCGAAGGGTAAATCGCAGCGCGTAGGTCTCACCAACCGGGGCGTCTGCGATCTCCTCGTCGAAACCACGCGACAAGCTCATCTTCAGCGGCCCTTTGGCCGGGGGGCTGTCCACCAGCGTGTCGTCGACCAAGACGCTGCCAAAGTCGGCGTCACCCTCATCGGTGCACCCGGCGACCACCAACAGCATCACCATGGCGATCACCGCCACCAGCCGACGGGACGAGGGTCCGAGGGGCGGCCGATGAGGGGTCGCGCGTGTGGCCGCCATGTGTTTCACGGCACACCTCCCAGGCTCGCCTGCCGACCCAACGACGCTACAAGCGACTCGCGGGGCGTCGGCGGATGGTCGGTCACGTCCTCGGCGGTGGCCCCTCAGGCGCGCACGCCGGCGAACAGGTCGTGCTCCGGCGACTGTGTTGCCACGACCGAGTGGTCGAGCACGTAGGTGTCGTAGGGCTCCACCCGGTCGGCCACCTCGTCGGGCACCCCGAACCAGAACCCCACGTTGGGGTCCACCTGGGTGGCATGGGCCAACAATGCGTCCTGACGCACCCAGTAATAGCCCGACACGTCCACAAAGGCGGTTACCCGGTGGTCCTGATCGAAGTCGGCCCAGCGTTTGCGCCACTCCTCGTCGAAGGGTGATTCCAGGCCGGCTTCCTCCATGGCGTGATGCAACGCTTCCATGCGCTTGCGGTACCACACGGTGGAATACACCTTGTCCACCTGGTGCGGGTCGCCCAACTCGGGTCGATATGCAGGGTCAGCGGCGGCCTCGACCGCCGGCATGGAGATCTCGTGAACCCGCAGATGATCCGGGTGGCCATAGGCCCGCTGGTCGTCGCCATAGGTGATCACCACCTGGGGTTGCTCCCGGCGAAGCATGGCCACCAAACGACCCACCGCCTCATCAAACGGCGCATTGGCGAAGTTGTCCGGGTGCGCGTTGGGCTCGGTTCCCTCCATGCCGGAGTCGCGATAACCGAGTAGCTCAACCCGGTCGTAGCCGATGATCTGCGCGGATCGGCCCAGCTCCACCATGCGCACCGCCTGAAGATTCTCGACCACACTCGGCCGATCCATCGCAGGGTTGAGAATGTCCCCCGCCTCTCCGCCGGTGCAGCACACCAGCGTTGCCCCGATGCCGGCGTTGACGTATCGACGAACCGTCCCGGCGCCCTTCGACGCCTCGTCGTCCGGGTGCGCGTGAATGCTCAGCAACCGAAGCGGCCTGCCGTGCCGATCGGTCGGCGCCGGGTCGGCCTGGTCCAAGACCGATGCTCCATGATGGGTCACAGCGTCTCCTTGATGTTCACGGTGAGCGAGGATACCGACCATCGTCCGGGAGCCCCAACGATCATGTGACCAGAGCGACAGAACCAAAACTTGCCGCCCACCACAGTGGCCATCTAAGCCAACATGATGACAAACACCATCGCACCCGTCGGTCAGACCCTCCGAATGGTCAGGAAGCCGCGGCAGTTGGCCGTTGGGGCGCTTCTGGTCACCGGTGTGATGCTGGGCGCAGGCTGCAGCTCCGACGACTCGGCGAGCCCGAGCGAGACGACTGCGGCCGCTCAGACCTCGACGTCGATGAAGATGGGTGCCTCAAACAAGGGCGGTTCGGCCGAGGTGGGCGACCTCAAGCTCACCGAGGCGCGTATCGGAGAGCCCGCTGGTCCGGCCACCGGGATGTTCCTGACGATCGACAACACCGGCGATCAGCCGGACACGCTGGTGGCGGTCACCACCAAGGTGTCGCCCGAGGTGCAGCTTCACGAGACGATCAAGGACGGCGACAGCACGGCGATGAAGGAACTACCCGGCGGCGTTCAGGTGCCGGCACAAGCATCGGTGATCCTCAAGCCCGGCGGCACCCACGCCATGATGATGAAGGTGGACAGGCTGGCGGCGGGCGACGAGGTGCCGGTGACCCTCACCTTTAAGAATGCCGGCGACGTCGAGATGGACGTGCTCGTGGTGCCCCTGGCTGAACTCGGGGGCGACGGGCACATGGACGACACGGACAAGGGCGACGATGCCGACGCTCACAGCGACGGTTAACCCGGCACGCACGCTGCCCGCCAGGCCGGGGCCGGCGACGCCTCGGCCTGGCGATGTGACCGGTTTCCTCCGTCGCTGACTGTGCCACCTCCAAAGATCGGCCTAGCGTGCGACCATGAGCAGCTCCCTCACCGCTCACCTTCTGAAACGCCGGCGAGTCGGGCTGAAGCGGGCCATCTTGGCCATCTCCGCCATGACGCTGCTGCTCGTTGCGGGGTGCGGCTCCGAAGACTCCGAACAGGCGGCGGGCGATACGCCGTCGAAGTTCGCAGGTGTGGTGCTTGGCAAACCGACCGAACGTCCGCATTTCACGCTGACGGGTCCCGACGGCAAGCCATTCGATTTCTTCGACGAAACCAAAGGTGAGCTGACCTTTCTCTTCTTTGGCTACACCAACTGTCCCGACGTCTGCCCGGTACACATGGCCCAGCTGTCGGAAATCCTGGCTCGTCCCGGCATGCCGACCGCCAAGGTGGTGTTCGTCACCGCCGACCCCACCCGTGACACTCCAGAGGCGCTCAAGAAGTTCCTCGGCAACTTCAACCCGGACTTCATAGGGCTGACGGGCACCGACAAGGAGATCCGCGCCGCCGAGCTGGCCGCGGGGGTTCCCCCGGCACAGATCGACACCAAGGACGGCAAGCCCGACCCGGAGGGCGGATACACCGTGTCGCATGCGGGCCAGGTGCTGGCATTCGCCCCCGACGACCTTGGCTACACCGTGTATCCGTTCGGCACCCGCACCGCTCAATACGCAGCCGACATCCCGGTCCTCTCCAAAATCAAGGCCGAGAGCGGCGACCAGGCCGTCGGTCAAACCACCACCACCGAACCCTCCGTCCAATGGGGCGGCGCCAAGTTGGGCAACCTCACCATCGCCGATGCCAGAGCGGTGGCGCTCCCCAAGCCGGTCAAGGATCCCAGGCACGAGGGTCACGGCGGCATACCGGGGAGCCCGGGCCAGTCAACAGGGGACGCCGGTGCGTTGTACTTCACCGTGACGAACTCCGGAGGTGCCGACAAACTGACCGCAGTGACCACCCAGTCGGCCGCCAGGGTCACGTTCCGAGATGCGTCCACCGAGGGCGCTGCGGCAAGCGCGCCGCTGACCGCTCTCGAGGTTCCGGCCGACGGCGGCGTCCCTCTGGAGCCGGGAGGCGTCTATGCAAAATTGATCGACATCAAACCGATCAAAGCCGGCGACATGATGGCGGTGACGTTTACGTTTGAGAGCGGGGGTGACCTCGATGTCCTGGTACCCGTGGTCCCGGTCGCCGGGGCGTCCAAGTGAGCAGGAGATCCTCATGATCGGGGTAACGCCATGAGTTGGTGGTGCGCAGCCAGCACGAAGCCATGGACGTGGTCCCCCCAGATCTACGTGGGTATCTGGCTGTTGATGGGCGCAACGCTGCTCGCCTACTTCGGCGGGGCCTCAAAGGCGCGGTCTGCAGGGTGGTTCACAACCAGCCGAAAGCAGAAGACGTTGTTCACTGTGGGCATCCTGGTGCTTTGGGGCGCCAGCGACTGGCCGCTGGGAACGCTCGGCGCCGGGTACCTGGCGTCGGCCCACATGGCCCAGTTCATCCTCTACACGATGGCGGCAATCCCGCTGATACTTCTTGGCGTCCCGGCCGAGATGTTTCGGAGGACGCTCGCCGGGCTGCGGCTCACGTCGGCGACCAGATTCCTGTCAAAGCCACTGGTCGCAGCAGCCACGTTCAATATCATCATGGTGACCACCCACTCACCACCGGTCACCGACTTTTTGCGGGGCAGCCAAACGGGTTCGTTCGCCATGGACCTGTTGTGGATCGTCGGGGCGGTAGCGCTCTGGCTGCCCTTGATCAGCCCGATCGAATCACATCGCTTGAGCTCGTACCCCGGCAAGATGGTCTACCTGTTCGTCACCGTCGGCATCGTGGTCATCGTGCCGTCGGCAGCGCTGATCATCACTGAAGAGCCGATGTATCTCACCTACGAGCTTGCTCCCAGGGTGCTCTCCAGTTGGTCGGCCCTGGAAGATCAACAGTTCGCCGGGGTGATCATGAAGCTGGGCGCCACACCGATCGTTTGGGGCGCCATCCTGGCGATGTTTATTCGGTGGACCAACGAGTCGGGCCTATCCAACAAGTTCGGGCCCAAGTACCACGGACGTCTCGTGCACGCAGACGGAACGGTCGATGCCGAATCCGATCAACGGACGGCTCAGGACATTGCGTCTGCCCGACGCGAGCCCGACGTACCGGCCATGGCCGGGCTCCAACCCGAACAGTTGAACTGACACAGGGGTTCAGCCCGGGCGCTGTGCTGACGTGGCCTGCAGCGGCTCCAGGCGAAACCCGCCACCGGCCTCCTCGTCCTCATCGATCAGGCGCCAGCCGGCCAACTCGGCCAGCCGTGCCCGGCCTTCGTCCGGGCCGGTGGCGATCAACTCGTCACCCCCGTGTAGCTGGGCAAGACCCCTGGGGCGATAGACATAGCGACCCTCGCGGCGGATGGCCAGCACGGCGAAGCCCGGCTCGATATCCAGTTGAAGCTCCAGCAGGGTTGCACCATCGGTCGGCGAGCCGGACGCGATCGGCATGCGCACCACCACCTCGTCGGCGTCGCCGAGCGCAATGCCCACCACTGGATGGAAGTCCATCTCCTCCCGAATCAACCAGGTCATCTGATTGGCCTGGTCACCCAGTTCCTCGGCTGCTTGAGACAGTTGCAGTAGGCCCCGCAGCTTCGAATGATCCGCGTCGTTGGCGGCGGCGCGCAGCACCCACAGCTGCAGATGATCCTTCATCTCATCCAGACGTTCGGCCAGGTGCAGCACCTCGGAGGCCAGGCCGTCGTCGCGCAGCGCCAACGCCGAATAGGCCAGGCCAACAGCCGCCTCGGAGATGTTCTTCATCTCAACCAACACGTCGACGGCCCGGTCCAACTCGGTCAGCGCACCCGACGTTGCCGGGGCGGGCGGCTCCCAGGTGGGCGCCGCAGCCAGTTCGTGCAGACGAACCAGACCGGCAGGCGACCCGTGGACAAACAGCACGTCGCCGGGCAGCAGGATCTCGTCGCCGTCGATATCGGTGATCCAGGAACGGTCTCGGCGAATCGCCATGACACGCATGCCTGCGGCCACTGGCAGCTCGAGGGCAGCCAGGCTGCGACGGACCATGTGGGAATCGTCCCGCACCCAGACCCGGTGCGACACTTCCTCGGCGTTGGACAGGTCGGCGATCAGTTCAGGCGGGATTCCCAACCGATGAGTGACGATTCGCGTGATGTCGATGGCGGTGTTGGCAATGCCCTCAATCGCCGAGATCAACTGCAACACCGAGGCCATCGACTCGGCCTCGGCCGGCCGTCGACAAGCCAGGATGCACACCTCCCGCATCGACTGCACGAGATCATTCATGTGCTCCTCGAGGTGCGCCACCTCGTCGGCCATCCCCGGATCGTTGAAAAACACCGCGGCATACGCCAGGTCGATCATCAACTCGGAGTTGTCCTTGGCCTCCGCCAGCATGGCTCGGAGACTGCGTGGGCGATCGTCCATAGGCGCCAACGCACACTACCTGTGCGGCGCGTTCCTTTGCACCGACGACTGCCGGGCGCCCGGCCCGTCAGCCCTGAGAGAGCCGCCGGGTCAAGGCTGCGGTGGCCCGACGGCCCAGCAAACCGAAGCCAACACCCACGACGGCTCCGGCGAGTACGTCGGAGAGATGATGCACACCGAGCACCACCCTGCTGGTGGTCACCACGGTTGCCACACCGAAGAGCGACCCCCACGCACCCGGCCGCCCCAAAAAGGTGGCCGAGGCAAACGACGACGCCGCATGTCCGGACGGAAAGCTGGTGGTGCGAAACTCTCGTCCGGATCGCGCCACCTCCACGGGGCGCGGACGTCGCACAATCCCCTTCAGCCCAACATTCACCGCCGCAGACTCGATGCCAAGGGTCGCCGCCAGCCCACCCGCTTCGATCAAGGCCTGGCGAGGGTCGTCCCGACGGTCCGCCATCAGGCGAAGCACCCCCCAGCCAAACCACACCGCAGCACCCTCACCGGCACCCGAGGCGACCACCGCAGCCCGGTCGATCAATCCCTGAGCCCGAAGCGGTGCCACCAGCCGCTCGCCGACCGCATCAACCGCATCCAAGCCGGTATTGAAAGCTTCCATCCAGCTAGCTTGACCTCCGTGGCGGTCTCCACCAAGAACCAGAAGCGCCACCTGTGGATCGGCACGTCCCGGGAGGCGCTGTCGGACAGCCTCTGGTTTCTGCCGATGGGGCTCGCGGCCGGGTACGGCGTGCTCGCCCTGGTCATTGTGGCCTTCGACTCAGCGCTGGCCGCCTGGGTGCCCTACACGTTTGTCGGGGGCGCCTCCAGCGCCCAAGACCTGCTGTCCACCATCGCAGCCGCCATTCTGTCGATGGCCACCCTCGGCTTGTCGATCACCATCGTTGCCCTGCAACTGGCGTCTCAACAGTTCTCACCCCGTGTCATGCGGACGTTCTTTCGCGATCGTGGCACCAAGGTGGCGATCGGCATGCTGCTCGGCACGTTCGTCTACAGCATCCTCGTGCTGCGCTCGGTGGTGCCGCAGTCCGAGGCGATGGAAGCATTTGTCCCCAGCGTTGCGGTCTCGGGCGCATTCCTGCTCACCCTGATCTCACTCGGCGTGTTCATCTATTACGTCGATCACGTGGCCCACGCGATTCGGGTGGTGCACATCATCGAGGCGGTCGCCGAGGAGACCAGGGAAACCCTCGGCGCGCTCATGGGACCGGGGACGGTTCCCGACCCAACGACGCTGCCATCGGGGCCACCCGACGCCGTGCTCAACAACCACCGCCGGCCGGGCATCGTGACCGACATCGATTCGGCCGGGCTCGTGGCGCTGGCCCGCCGCCACCATTGTTGTCTCGGCATCGTGCCCTACGTGGGCGACTTCGTGCCCCTCCGTGCGCCCTTGGCCCGGGTTTGGTTCGATCCCGGACACTCCGGGATGCCAACGCCGGAGCAGTTGGGGGATCACGTTGCCCTTGGCCGCGAGCGCACGATGGGCCAGGACGCCGCCTTCGGCTTTCGCCAGTTGGTTGACATAGCCGAGAAGGCCCTCTCACCGGCGATGAACGACCCCACCACCGCGGTGCAGGCCATCGACCAGATCCACGACCTGCTGCGCCGCCTGGCGACCGCCGACTATCCAACCGGCTACTACCTCGACGAACCTGGAGCGCTGCGAGCCATGCGCCCACTCCACCGTTGGGACGACTACCTCGATCTGGCACTCACCGAGATTCGGCAGTACGGAGCCACTTCGGTCCAGGTGCAACGACGTCTCCGGGCCCTGCTGGCCGACCTGACCGAGGCCACCCGCGATGCACCCGAGCGGGCCCGGCCGATTACGAGGCATCTGGAACTGTTGGAACTGTCGGTGCTGACCGGCTTGCCCGAGGGCGACCGCGAGCTGGCTCGGGTCCCGGACGAACAGGGTCTCGGCGGGGGACCTCACTGAGCCGCCCGGATCACAGGCGGTTGCAGCACCCACCGCAGGAATCGTCGTGTCCTGGGTCACACCACTAACTTCTCACCAGGTCACTCAAGAAGGAACGGTGCGCATGAAGGAACGTATGGACAGGACTTGGCGTTGGCTGGCCGTCAACATGGGCAAGCACGCCGGGATCGTGTCGGTGGTCGGGTTGGCCATCACGATCATCATGGGCTTCGGGCTGACCAAGCTGGACTTCGCCACCGACCAGGACGCCTACCTCAACAAGGACGAGCAGGTCCTCAAGGACAGCGTCGAGTATCAGGACCTGTTCGGTGGCCAGGCGATGTTGGCTGCGATCCGTCTGGACGAGGGCATGACGCTCGAGGACTTCCTCTCACCGGAGAATCAGAAGATTTTCCAGGAGATCGAAAAGACGCTGGTCGCCCAGGATGGCATCGAGGCCGTCGCCACCCCGTACAACACGTTGCTGTTGTCGGACACGCTGATCCAGAAGGCGCCGCCAACCAAGGAACAGGCCAAAGAACTTGCCAACGGCACAATCACCGCATCGGAGCTACCGACCGAATCGGACCCGACGGCGTCGATCGCCGGAAAGTCGCTCTTCGGAGCGGCCGCGGCGGCAGAGGCGGACGGCAACACCACCGAAGCCGCTAAGCGAAGCGAGGACACGGGCGCAACCGCCGCCCGCCTCCTTGCCATTCCCGAGGCCGAGCGAACACTCGACAATGTTGAGTGGCGCAAGTTTCTGCTCTACGACAACGCCGGCGAGGTGCGAGAGTCGCTGCGGCCGTTCTTCCCCAACGCGAACACGGCCCAGATCGTCACGCGGCTGAAGGGCAACATGTCGATCGAGTTGGAGGGTGAGGCCGCCACCTTTACCACCAACACCATCGACAAGGCGGCAAAGAACCTCGACCCCGCGGCGGCCGAGGTCACCGTGGTGGGCGCGCCCACCCTGCTCAAGGACATCAACGACTACCTGCGCGGCGGCATCCTCAAGCTGGGCGCCATCGCGATCCTGGCGATGATTCTGATCCTCCTGGTGCTCTTCGATGTGCGCTGGCGGCTTCTGCCACTTGGCGTCATCCTCATCGGCGTCACCTGGGCCTTCGGCCTTGCCGGTTACCTGGGTATTCCGTTGTCGCTCGTCACGATCTCCGGCCTGCCGGTGATGTTGGGTGTGGGCATCGACTACGCCATCCAAATGCACAGCCGCATCGAGGAGGAGGTGTTACTCGACCGGGAGGACCACCCCATCCAGGAGGCGGCGGTCAACCTGGGTCCGGCGCTGCTGGTCGTCACCCTGGATGCCGTCTTTGCCTTTACGGCGCTTCGCTTCGCCAAGGTGCCGATGATCCGCGACTTCGGGCTGCTGCTGGCCGTTGGCATCGCCGTCATCTGTGTGGTGTCGATCATCGCACCGCTGGCCGCACTGGGCATCCGCGAGTACAAGTCGCCGACCAGTTCCGACACAGACTTCTCCGAAGGTCGGCTGGGTCGATTCGTGGTCAAAATCGGCAGCCTGCCGTCCAAGTTGGCCATCCCCTTTGCCATCGGAGCGCTACTGATCTTCGTCGGTGGCCTGTTGGTGGAGTCCAGCCTCACCATCCAGGGCGACCCGATCGACTGGGTCAACCAGAGCTCGCCCACCATCAAGAAGATCAACACGATCAAGGAGCAGACCAAGAGCTCGTCCGAACTTGGGATCTTCGTCAGCTCCGACGACGTGTTCGACCAGGAAACGGTCGACTTTGTGCACAAATTCGCCTACAACCAGTTGGGCGAACGCACCTTCACCAACTCGGAGGGCAAGGACACGCCGGCGCTGTTGACCGCATCCAGCATCGTCACCACGCTCAGCGGCATCCTCAACGTTCCCGGTGCGACACCCGCTGGCGAGGTTCCTCGGGCGCCGAACGCCGACCTGGTGAGGGCCGCGTGGCAGGTTGCACCTCCGAGCCTGCAGGAGTTCACTGCAACCCCACCCACCGGCCCCGGTCAGGCGGCAAAGAACCTCAACCTGATCTTCCGGGTGGGCTACACCTCGCTGACCGATGGTGAGGGCGTGGTCAAGGACGTCCGAGGCGACGTCAAGGAGTCCTCTCCGGAAGGGGTGAGGGCGGTTCCCTCCGGCCTCGCCGTGGTTGGTGTCGGCCTGCTGGAGAACATCGAGTCCAACCGAATCCTGTTGACCTACCTGTCGATCGCATTCGTCGGCCTGTTCCTGGCCGTGCGACTGCGGAGCGTGGTGCGATCGGTGCTCTCGCTGGTGCCGGTCATGATCGCAACCGGAATGGCATCGCTGGTGGCCTTCGCACTCGGCTTGAAGCTCTCGCCGATGACCGCCGTGGGCGGGCCGCTCATCGTTGCCATCTGTACCGAGTTCACGTCGCTGATGCTCTTACGGTTTGTCGAGGAACGAAAGCGGCACATGGCGCCGCTTGAGGCCGCCGACACCGCAGCCGCCCGCACGGGTCGAGCGTTCATCGTGTCGGGCCTCACCGGCGTTGCCGGTGTGGCCGTCATCGCCACCTCACCGCTGCCCCTCCTGCGTGACTTCGGCGCAATCGTGGCCCTCAACGTGGTCATCGCGCTGGCCTCCGCATTGGTGATCTTGCCGCCCATGTTGGTCTGGGCCGATGCCGAGGGCCGGGAGTGGGTCAGCCGCCACCTGGTCAGCGAAGAAGACCTGGCCGCCAGCCGTGGGGGTGGCGGCCGCAAGCGGGTGAAGGACACGTCAACCACCGACGGTCCGAAAGCCGGCGACGGCGCCATCGACGCCCCCACCCGAACCTAACGTCGTCGTGACGGTGCCTGCGCGGCCCGCCATACCCGAATCACCACAACCGCGCGGTGACATCGGAAGTCACACGTCCAGGAGTGCCACCAGCTTCTTGGGCGCCACCGTCCGGTAGGCCTCGGTGAGCACCGCGGCCACCTCGGCCCAATCAGGGTTTCGATCAAGGCGCATCCCCAACCAGCCCCGGTGCCCCACGTAGGCCGGCACGTAGAAGCGGTCGGGTTCGGTCTCGGTCACCTGTGCCTGAACTCCGGGCGGTGCAGGGCACCAAATACCAAGTTCTCCGTCACCGTGATGGTCGTCGTGGAACATCACCAGCGTCTTCTTCTCTCGGATGAAGAACGATGGCGCGCCGTGGCTCAACCGCTCGCTCACTTCGGGCAGGGCCATGCAGATCTCACGGACGCGTTCCAGCGCATGCAACATCTCAGCTTCGGTGTGGTTGCCATCGGCCATGCCAACAGTGTCGCGTGGCAGGCTGCCGTGGTGACACATGCTCAGCGACCGTCCCCTCAACTTCCGACGTTGGGCGGTGGATCGAGCAGCCCTTCGGATGATCCACGATGGCGGCGCTTGGCCGTGGGCGGCATTGTTGGCCCGGCGGCCTTCATCGGGGCGTGGGTCGCCGGCACGGTGGTACTCGATGGGTACTCCCCCATCACCGACGCCATCAGCAGGCTGGCCGCAGTGGGAGCAGACACCCGGTGGCTGATGAGCACCGGGTTCCTTGCATTTGCGGCGGCCTCCGTGCCCGCCGCGGCCGCCGTTCGCAGGGCCGTTCCCGGCAGCGCCTGGACCGGGGTGCTGGGCACGGGCCTGGCCACTGCGGCCGTGGCGGCACTTCCGCTGGACCGCAGCGACACGGTCGATGCAGCCCACGGGCTTGCGGCCGCCGCCGGCTACGTGTTGTTCGTCTACGCCGCCGCAGCGGCGACGCGTCCGTTTCACGCTTCGGGTCGACGGGGGCTGGCCGCGCTGTCGCTGGGCGTCGCGGTGCTGGCCACAACCACGTTGGCGGCAACGCCCTTCGTCGAGGCGAGCGGCCTCCTGCAACGGGTCGGGCTCACGAGCCTGGATGTTTGGTTGGTGAGCGTGTCCACCCAGATCCTGACGGGTCGCCTTGGTCCCGGCCGGACCCCGGCACCTGCAAGCGGCTCGGGACGCCCGAACGGCGCTGCCGTTAGCCGCCCAGTTGGCTGAGAAGGCCTCCGCCACCCCCACCGCCGCTGGCCGCTGCCGGACCGCCCATGGCACCCTCCGATGGCTGGATGAGGACGAAGCCCTGCCCACCGAATGCCATTTGGAACGTCTCTCCGGTGCCACCGCGCAGCATCGACTTCATGCCGCCGGTGTCGGTCTTGATGTTCATCTGCACCCCGGCGCTCCACAGCACCACGGCCTGGGCATCCCCAAACGTGGCCTGTTGGGTCACGTCCAGCATGACGGGCGGGCCATCGGTGGTGACCGCCACATAACCGGTGCCGCGCAGCACCACGTTGTACAGACCACCTGCCTGCATTCCGGCCATGCCGCTACCCACCCGTTGGATGTCCCACTCGATCGAGTCCGAGAAGGCCAGCACGTTCTTGCCGTTCACCGACACCATGTCGTTCTCCAGATACATGATGATGATGTCGGTGGCCTGGTCAGCGATAAACACCTCGCCCGAACCGGTGATCTTCATCACGTCCACGCCCTCGCCGGTCACGGCCTTCTTGAACATCTTGGACATGCCGCCCGAACCCGTGTTCTCGAAGCGGGCATCACCCTGGTACCCGACCATCGAGCCCGTGCGGGCATGTACGGGGCCGTACGCCAGGTTGATCTTGAGCAACTTCTTGTTCTGGTGGACGAACTGGTCGGTCGCCTCCGCTTCGGAGAACGTGGTCAGTTCGTTGCAGTGGATAGGCATGTTTCATCCCCGTCATGTCCGATGGTGTGCACTGGCACAGTACCGAACCTAAGGGGTACACATACCCAAATCGTCGAGATTTTCGTGGCCGATGCCGTGCGCCTCACCGCCCACCGGCGCCGAACGCCCCGCTACTCGACCGCAGTGGCGACGCCTGGGCGACGGGTCAGCTTGGCCACCTCGTCGGCGCGCACCAGCGTGCCCTCCATCATGGCCTCAAGACCTTCACGGGCCGCTCCGGCACGATCGGCAATGGCGACGCGGCCGTCGGTCATCAGGTGCGCGGCGCTGTCCCGGGATGCAACCACGGCGGTGGCGGCCTGCTCCAGGTGCGACCTGAACATGCCCACATCGAAGGCGCCGTCGCGCAGGCGTGCGTTCTCAAGCGCCTTGGCGTTGGGCACCTTCACCGAGTGGACCACCCGCACGGCCGCCAACGCTCTCAGCACGTAGTAACTCACGTCGTACTCCCACCAATAGAAGCCCTGACGTGCCGATGCCGGGTAGTGGTGGTGGTTGTTGTGCCACCCCTCCCCCATGGTGAGCGCTGCGATGATGGCCGAGTTGCGGCTGGTGTCGTTGGTGACGAAGCGGCGACGGCCCATGACGTGTGCCAACGAGTTGACCAGGAACGTGGCGTGCCACAAGGCAACGGTGGAGACGAAGAAGCCCAGCACCAGGCCCGACCAGCCACCGACGAGCGCACAGAACGCCGCAAGGGTGACCGGGCCGATCCAGTCCTTCTCGTTGACGAAACGGATCTCCGGGTACTTGGCGAAGTCCGAGATCACCTCGGTGGGTGTCGGCGAAGACTTCTCGGACAGGATCCAACCCATGTGGCTCCACCAAAACCCCTTGATGGGCGAGTGCAGGTCCGCCTCGGTGTCGGAATACCGGTGGTGGAGGCGGTGGTTACCCGCCCACCACAGCGGGCCCTTCTGCACGGCCATGGTGCCGCCGAAGGCCAGGATGAACTGGAAGACCCGGCTGGTCTTGTAGCTGCGATGGGCAAAGTAGCGGTGGTAACCGGCCGTAATAAAAAACATCCGCACCGTGTAGGTGGCGATGAACAGCACCACGGCGGTGCGGCTGATGCCGGTGAAGAACAGCGCCAACGGCGACAAATGGACCAGAAAGAACGGGATGGACGACCTCACCTGAACGCGTTCGTCAGGGAGTCGACCGTGGGTGGCGGTGTGCACGGGGGGCCTCGCATGGTCGGGGGACTGACGCCGGAATGGCCACGACGAATCAACGAAGGATACTGGGCACCTCACGCTACCACCACGGCGCCTTCGCCGGTACACGCCCGTTTACTGAAAGTCACGGGAACGTAGGCCGGTTCGGCCGCCGCCCGAACCTCGACCCCGCCCGCCGGTAGTGCCCGAGTAACGCCCGCCCGGGTTGGTGCCGGTGGGTACCGGCAGCGGGTCGAAACGTTCTGCGGCAACCGCCACGACATCGTCGACGGTGCGCTCCAGGCGACCCGACACGATCAGCGCAGGCGCATCGCGCGCGAGGTTGCGGTAGCGCACCCAACAGCCCGGCGAGCACACGATGTTGACCAGGCCCGTCTCGTCCTCGAGGTTGAAGAAGATGGTGCCCCCGGCGGTTTGGGGACGCTGGCGGTGGGTGACGATGCCGCCCACCTTCACCTTCGCCCCGTCGGGCAGCGAGAACAACCCGTCGGTGGTGCACACCCCCAACGCATCGAGACGATGGCGCACAAACCGGGTGGGGTGCCCATCGGCCGAGACCCCGGTGGCCCACAGGTCGGCCTGGGCCTCCTCCCACTGTGCCATGCCCGGCAGGCGCGGCGCCTCGGCACCGGTGACGATGCCCGCCAGCCTGTCGGGCGTGCTTTGTGCCGCCGCGCCAACCGCCCACAGCGCGGCACGACGGCTGAGCGGACGTCCACCCCGCTGTTCGTCATCAAAGCAGCCCAGCGCCCCGGCGGTGGCCAGCGCCTCCAGCTGGTTGCGGGTCAAACCGGCACGCCGGGCCAGATCCTCCACCGACGAGTACGGCCGACCCGCCACCACCGCCGCAGCCGCGTCGTCACCCAGGTGCCGCACGCCGGAGAGCCCCAGCCGAACCCGCGGCTGGGGCCGGTGCCGGTTCCAGCGATGCCGTCGATCGGGCCACGGCGCCGCGGCGCCATCAACCGGGTCAACCCCATGGCCACTCGACCCCTCGGGCCACCACAGTCGGCTCTTGGCCGCCGAAGTCGCCACGTCCGGGGCGTCCACCTGCACCCCATGGCGTCGGGCATCCTGCACCAGCGAGTGCGGCGACCAGAACCCCATCGGCTGAGCATCCAACAAGCCCGCAAGGAATGCCGCCGGGTCGTGGTATTTCAGCCAGGCCGACGAGTACACCATGTAGGCGAAGCTCACCGAGTGGCTCTCGGGAAAGCCATAGTTGGAGAAGGCGGCCAGCTTGGACCACAGCTCCTCCCGGGTGGCCTCGTCCAGCCCGTTGGCGGCGGTGCCCTCGTCGAAGCGCCTGGCCAGCCGGGCCATCGCCTTGGCCGACCGCTTGGCCGCCATCGCCTGGCGTAGTTGATCGGCCTCCGTGGGGGTGAACCCGGCCACGTCGATGGCCAACTGCATCAGTTGCTCCTGAAACAGCGGCACACCCAGGGTTTTGCGAAGCGCCGGCTCGCACAGCGGGTGCAGGTACGTCACCGGCTCCTCGCCCCGGCGGCGACGCAGGTACGGATGCACCGAGCCGCCCTGAATGGGGCCGGGACGGATCAGCGCCACCTCAACCACCAGATCGGAGAAGCAGCGCGGCTGAAGCCGAGGCAGGGTGGCCATCTGTGCCCGCGACTCCACCTGGAACACACCCACCGAATCGCCACGGCACAACATGTCATACACCTCGTCGTCCTGCGGGATCGTCGCCAGGTCGATGGTTTCGCCCCGGGCGGCGGCCACGTGGTCCACCGACGCGTGCAGCGCTGTCAGCATGCCCAGGCCCAACAGATCGAACTTCACCAATCCGGCCGTCGCACAGTCGTCCTTGTCCCACTGCAACACCGAGCGGTTCTGCATCCGCCCCCACTCGGTTGGGCACACCTCCACCACCGGCCGGTCGCACATCACCATGCCCCCCGAGTGAATGCCCAGGTGCCGTGGCGCGCCCTGAAGCTGCCCGGCCAACTCGATCACCGCGTCCGGCGCGCTCAACCCCTCGGCGGTGCCCTCGCCGGGCTTGGGCAGCGGGCCCCAGCGCCCCAACTCCTTGGACCACGCGTCCTGTTGGCCCACCGAGTAGCCCAGCGCCTTCGCTGCGTCACGCATCGCCGACCGACCCCGGTAGGTGATCACGTTGGCCACCTGGGCGGCGTGGCTGCGGCCGTGACGCTCGTAGACGTACTGGATCACCTCCTCTCTGCGCCCCGACTCGATGTCGAGGTCGATATCGGGCGGTCCCTCGCGTTCAGGCGACAGGAAGCGCTCGAACAGCAGGCCCAGGCGCACGGCGTCGGCCTTGGTGACCCCGAGGGCGAAGCACACCGCCGAGTTGGCCGCCGACCCCCGNNGAAGTAGCCGGGAAACCCGAGCTGTTCGATCACCCCCAGTTCGTGGTCGATCTGGGTCCAGGCACCCGGAGCGGTCTCGGCCCGGCGGGAGCCGTAGCGGACGGTGGCGCCCTCCTCGGTCAAACGCCGCAGGAACGCCATCTCGCTCAGCGGCTTGCCGGCGGGCCCCTCGGGACAGGGATACGGCGGCAGCGATGGGGCCACCAACGACAGATCAAAGGCGCACTCGGCGCCCAGCGCTCCGGCGGCGGCCACCACACCCGGGTAGCGGGCAAATCGCGTCAGCTGTTCGGCCCCCGAGCGCAGGTGCGCACCACCGTTGGCGGGCAGGTGGCCATCGCTGGCGTCCAGGCTGGAGCGTGACCGAACCGCCGCCATCGCCGCTGCCAGGCGGCGGGCCGCCGGGGTGGCGTAGTGCACGTTGTTGGTGGCCAGCGGCTGCACCCCGGCCGCCGCCGCCAGGCGCACCAGTGCGTCATTGCGGGCCGAGTCCAGCGGGTCGCCGTGATCCCACAGCTCGGCGAAGACCGAGTCGGCACCGAACGACGCCGTCAGCGCCCGCAGCTCACGGGCGGCCGCCCGGGGCCCATCGGCCATCAACGCCCCCGGCACCGTGCCCTTGCGACAACCGGTGAGCGCCGCCCAATGCCCACGGGCTCGTCCGGCCGCCTCGGCGACCTCGGCAAAGCTCAGCCGTGGCCGCCCCTTCTGTCCCGCCATCTGGGCGGTCGACAACAGCGTGCCCAGCCGTGCGTACCCCTCCGGGTCGCGAGCCAAAATCACCAGGTGGCGGGCGGCCGGATCGTGGCTGGTGCCCTCACCTGCCCGGGGTTCGGCCGCCCCGATCGACACCTCGGCGCCAAACACGGTGGGCAACCCCAGCTCGCGTGCCACCTCGGCAAAACGCACCACGCCGTAGAAGCCGTTGTGATCGGTGAGCGCCAACGCGTCCAGTTCCAGAGCGACCGCCTCGTTTGCCAGGTCCTCCGGCGACGAAGCGCCATCGAGGAAGCTGAAGTGCGAGTGGGTGTGCAGTTCGGCGTATGCGACGCCCCTTCGCCGGCTCGGTGGTTGGCGCTGTGCGGCACCAGGCCGCTTGGCACCGTCCGGTCTGGGACGACCCCGGACTCCCCCACGTTGACGAGGCTCGATAACGTCGCCTCGCGTCGCCGGTTCGTCCGGGTCGACACCGGATGGGGATGGCCCCCGCTTTGTGGCACGGCCAGGTGATCCGGAGACCGCCGAGAGCTGGGCTTCCAGCTCCGACCACGACTTGGCTGGGTTCCTCCATCCCACGGAGACACCATATCGAACGCCTGTTCGTTTTCAAGAGCCAAACGTCACCACGCCCAGGTCCGTGCCGCCCGGCCGGAGGGTTTACGGGGCGGCGAAGGCCACCAGCGCCTCCAGTTCCTCCTGAGTGCCAATGGCGATGATCACCTCGCCGATCGTGATTGCGGTGTCGGGCGAGGGGTTGGTCTGGAAGGAACCGTCCAGGCGCCGCAGCGCCAGCACGAGCGCACCGGTCTCGTCGCGCAGGTGGGTGTCACGCAGAGACTTGCCCACCAGCTGCGAACCCTCGGCCACCGGCACCTCCTCCAGGCGGAACTCAAGCGAACGTTCGTGCATCACCACGTCGACAAATTCGGCCACGTGGGGATGCAGCACAAAGGCCGCCATGCGGACACCGCCGATGCTCTGCGGGTTGACCACCCGATCGGCGCCCGCCCGCATCAGCTTCTCGCTGCTCTCGGGGCTGCGGGCCCTCGTGACGATGAACAGGTCCGGCCTCAACGAACGGGCACTCAACGTGATGAACGAGTTCTCGGCGTCGCCATCAACCGCGGCCACCAGCGTGGCAGCACGCTCGATACCGGCCTGACGCAGCACATCGTCGACGGTGGCATCGCCAACGATCACCCGATGGTCGACCCCCACCAAACAGTCGGGGTCGGTGTCGACGATCACCAGTTCCCGCCCTGCCTCGGCAACCTCCTCGGCGATCGCCTGACCAACCAAACCCCAACCACAAATGATCACGTGGCCACGCAACGATGCAATGGAATGATTCATACGGCGTCTCCCAAACAACTCGTTGATGCGACCCTCAATCAATCCCTCAACCAGCACGCTGAACGCATACAGCGCCGAGGAGACACCCACCATGATCAGCGCGATGGTGAAGGCCATACCCAGTCGGGACAGCGGCTTGACCTCGCCGAAACCGACTGTCGAGACCGTGGTGACCGTCTGGTACACCGCGTCGAGCGGGCTGAACCCCAACAGCAGGTAGCCGACGACGCCCACCACCAGCACGCCAACCAACACGATCAATGCGTTGGTCAGACGCCGTCCCTGCCCCATCGGCATCCACACTAGGACGCCGTTGGGCCGGTACCTCTACCCTGTTGGACGTGGCCGACCGATCACGCCTGTGGGACGGCCCGCTCCGACGTTGGCATCCATCCCAGGTGGTGGTGGTCGGGTTCATCGCGGTCATCCTGAGCGGAGCAGCCCTCCTACACCTGCCCATCGCCACCACCGGGGTGGACTACAGCTTTGGCGACCGGTTGTTCACCGCCACGTCGGCGGGCACCGTCACGGGTCTACAGGTGGTGGACACCGCATCGGGCTGGACCCACTTTGGCCAGGTGGTGATCATGGTGCTGGCTCAGATCGGCGGGTTTGGGTTGATGGCGGTGAGTTCGGTGGTGGCCGTTGCTCTGGCAGGCCGGCTTGAGCTGCGTCACCGCCTGGCCACCCAGGCAGAGGTCAACCTGGACGGCGCCGCCAACTTTCGCTCGGTCATCCTCGGGGTGTTCAAGTGGTCGATGGGCGTCGAGGCCACGGTTGCGGCTGCCCTGTTCATCGGGTTCGCCGGCATACACGGCGAGCCGGTGGGTCGAGCTGCCTGGCTTGGGCTGTTCCACGCCGTGACGTCGTTCAACAACGCCGGTTTCGCACTGTTCAGCGACAATCTGGTTGGGTTCGTCGACGACCCTTGGATTTCGGGGGTGATCGCCACCTCGATCGTGCTCGGCGGCATCGGCTTCCCCGTACTGATGGAGCTCCGACGCCAGTACCACTTCCCCAAGCGCTGGTCGCTGCACACCAAGATCACCCTGTTGGCAACGGGCGTGTTGATCGTCGTTGGCGCAACCGCCGTGCTGGTGCTGGAGTGGACCAACCCCAGCACGCTCGGACCGATGGGCGTGATCGACAAGGTGACGGCCGGTGTCTTTCAGGGCATCACGCCCCGCACCGCCGGGTTCAACACCATCGACTACGGCGCCATGCGCGAGTCCTCGATCCTGGTGACCATCGTGTTGATGTTCATCGGAGGCGGCAGCGCATCCACCGCCAGCGGCATCAAGGTGACCACGTTTGCCGTGCTGGGTTGGGTGATCTGGGCGGAACTGCGCGGCGACCGCGAGGTCGATGCGTTTCGGCGGCGCATCCCCGCGGCCGCACAACGCCAAGCGATCACGGTGGCGCTCTCCGGCGTCGCGCTGGTCGCGGCCGGTACGATGGCCTTGGTGACGTTCGATCGCGTTCCCTTGGGCGACGGCCTGTTTGAGGCCACCAGCGCGTTTGGCACCGTCGGCCTGACCACCGGCATCACACCCACCCTCGGAGGCGGCTCCCACGCGGTGCTGATCGTCATGATGTTTGTCGGACGGGTCGGGCCCATCACCCTCGGCGCCGCCTTGGTGCTCCGCGAGCGCAGCCGTCGATTCAAGTATCCCGAGGAGCGTCCACTCATTGGCTAAACACCAAACACTCCTCGGCCCACTGGGCCACGCCGACACCGTGCTGGTGATCGGTCTCGGCCGCTTCGGCTCGGCGCTCGCCATCTCGTTGGAGGAGATGGGTCACGACGTCATGGGGGTCGACCTCGACCCCAACCTCGTCGCCGACCACGCCAGCGCACTCAGCCACGTCCTCGAGGCCGACACCACCCGCCTGGAGACCTTGCGCCAGATCGGCGCCGAGGATGTGAGCGCCGCGGTGGTTGCCATCGGCACCGACATCGAGGCATCCATCCTGACCACCGCTGCGCTCGTCGACCTGGAGGTCCCGTCGATCTGGGCCAAGGCCCTCACCGAACCTCACGCCCGCATCCTCGAACGGATCGGTGCCACCGAGGTGGTGTTCCCCGAGCGTGATATGGGCGTGCGGGTTGCCCATCAGGTGACCCGACGAATGATCGACTGGTTTCAGCTCGATGACGGGTTCGCCCTCGTCGAGGCGGCCGCGCCCGTCTCGATGATCGGGAAAACGCTGGAACAGCTCAAAGTCCGCAGCCGCTTTGGCATCACCGTGGTCAGCATCAAGCCCATGGGGGCGCCGTTCACCTACGCAACCGCCGACACTGTGATCGGCGAGGGTGACATCCTGCTGGTAGCGGCCAACACCGACGCCGCCGAGAGGTTCACCCGACAGAAGTAGAGGAAGCCATGGTCGAATCAGCACCAAGCACGAACGAACTGCCTCCGATGCGCGAGGACTGGCAGCGGGCGTTGGCGGTGGTCGCCCACCCCGACGACATGGAGTACGGCGCCGCCGCTGCGGTTGCTCGCTGGACGTCTGCCGGTAAGGAGGTGGCCTACGTGTTGGTCACCCGAGGCGAGGCGGGTATCTCCTCACTACCTCCAGGTCAATGTGGCCCGCTGCGCGAGGAGGAACAGCATCGCAGTTGCGCTGTTGTCGGCGTGACCGACCTGTCGTTTCTTGATCATCGCGACGGCCTGGTGGAGGCCGACCTGAAGCTGCGTGCCGACCTGACCGGGGCGATCCGACACCACCGACCCGAGGTGATCCTGTCGATCAACCATCGCGACACCTGGGGGGTGCCGGGCTGGAACCACGTTGACCACCGTCATGTGGGAGTGGCCCTGCTCGATGCGGTGCGCGACGCCGCCAACCCGTGGGTGTTCGGCGACCGGGGACCTGCATGGGAGGGCACTCGGTTCGTCGCCTTCGGCGGTTCGCCGCAGGCCACCCATTGGGTGGACACCTCCGCCACCCACGCCACCGGCATGGCGTCGCTGGCCGAGCATCGCCTCTACCTCGATCACGTCGACGACACTCCCGGCGCAACCCAGCAGTGGCTGACCGATGTGGCCGCCGAGCAGGGCCGGCGCTTCGGGGTCGACTTTGCCGCCAGCTTCGAGGTCGTGCCCATGTAGCCGACGCAGCGCCCACTGCCACCCGCCGCCTCCACCGCGTGGCAGATTGGTGGGATGGGACTGCTCATTTGGATCATCTTCGGCCTCTTCGCAGGCTTCATCGCCCGCATGCTGGTGCCGTCCGGCAGGGGTGGACGCGACCTGGGCTGTATCGGCACCGTCTTTCTGGGGGTGATCGGCTCGCTGGTCGGCGGCACCGTGGGCAACCTGATCGATGGCCGCGGCATCGAGTTTGCAACCAGCGGTTTCATCGGATCGGTGCTTGGCGCGTGCGGGCTGTTGGTGCTCGTCCGGGTACTCAGCCGATGAGCGTCGGTATCGACTCCACACCAGCTCCGCCACCCTTGTTCGAACGGGTGGGCGGCCATGACTTTTTCAAGCGCCTGGTGGACGAGTTCTACGATCGAGTCGAGGCCGACGCCGAACTGCTCGGTCACTACCCGGACCTCGACGATCTACAAGGTGCCCGCGACCGGTTGCGCATGTTTCTCGAGCAGTTCTGGGGTGGGCCCACCACGTACGTCGAACAGCGGGGCCACCCGCGCCTGCGTATGCGCCACGCCCCGTATCGGATCGACGCCACCGCCCGCAACCAGTGGCTGGCGGCCATGGCCGGAGCGATCGACGTCCTTGAGGTGGCCGAGCCCGAGCGCAGCGAGCTGATCAGCTACTTCGCCTCGGCCGCCGACCACCTCGTCAACGCCCGCTGAGCATGCTCGGTAGCATCCCCGGATGCCACCGCCAGCCCAAACCGGCACCGCCATAGCCATCTCAACCGAGGAGCTGGAAGCGGCCGATGCCGTGGCACTCGACCCGCCCTACCTGTTCGGGCGGCGTCTGCCCGCCACCACCGTCGCCGAACGAACCAGGCGGGCGGCGGCGATGGGAGCGGTGGTCGCCCGACGGTTTGGCCCGGTGCTTGCCCACGGTGCCCGCCACCGCCAGGTCAATACCCATGACTGGGTACCGGCGCTCCGCCACACGTTTGAAGACCTGGGCACCACGTTCCTCAAGTTCGGCCAACTTGTGGGCTCCGCCCCCGGCGTGTTCGGCGAGGGGGTCGCTGCGGAGTTCCGCAGCTGCCTCGACACCGGTCCGGCGGTACCCGCCGACGAGGTTCGGGCGCTGATCGAGGACCAACTCGGCCGCTCACTCGAAGATGCCTTCGCCACCTTCGACCCCGAACCCATCGGCCGAGCCTCGATCGCCGTCGTTCACCGCGCCACCACCCATGAAGGCGACGAGGTGGCCGTCAAGGTCTTACGTCCCGGGGTCGACCGTCGGGTGGCGGTGGATCTCGACCTGCTGCAACCGCTGCTGGCCAAGGTGGTCGAATTCACCGGCGAGCAGGCCGCCGTTTCAATGCTGCAACAGTTCGACGGATTCCGCCTGCAGTTGGGCGAGGAACTCGACCTGCGCAACGAGGCCCGGGCGATGGATCACTTCCGTGACCTGCTGGGCGTCGTCGACCTACCGATGGTGACCGTGCCGCTGGTGTACCCCAACCTGAGCAACGGCCGGGTGCTCACCATGGAGTTCATCGACGGTGTGCCGGTGGACGACCTGGCCACGATCGACGGTTACGGCACCGACGCCGGTGCCGTGGTCCAGCAGGTGGTGCAGGCGTTTCTCTTAACCGCACTGCGCTGGGGCACTTTCCACGGCGACGTACACGCGGGCAACCTGCTGTTCCGCCCCGACGGACGCATCGGCGTCATCGACTGGGGCATCGTCGGGCGGCTCGACCCCGACACCCATCTGCTCTTCCGAAAGATGATCGAGGCCGCGTTGGGCGACGAGACCGCTTGGACCGACATCGCCGCCGTGTTCAAGCGCAACTACGGCGACGTGATCGAGGCGGCACTGGGGTGGGACGACGACGGGCTGACCGCGTTCATCAAGATGATGATCCAACCGGTGCTGACCCAGCCCTTTGGGCAGGTCAGCCTGGCCGACCTGATTCTGGCACCCCAGCGGGCGGTGGCCGAGGCCTCAGGGATCGACCCGGCTGATGGTTCGTTCAAGGCCCGAATCCAGCGGCTGAACGAGCAGCGCAAGGCCCGCAAGCTGGTGGAGACCGAAGGTGCCGTGGCCACCGACTTCGACCGCGCCACCTTCCTGCTGTCCAAACAGCTGATGTACTTCGAGCGCTACGGCAAGATGTACATGCGGGACGTCTCGCTGTTCGACGACCGCGAGTTCTTCGTCACCGCCCTTGGCCACGACCCAGCGGCTGCGAAGACGGAGGACGCTGGCCAGTAACGACGAACAGGACTCACCGGTGAGGTGAAGACCAACGCCGCAGGA
>MTKZ01022812.1_pt1 | contig 55520 bp, 50 predicted proteins | sample 1042781 | NCBI WGS metagenome assembly MTKZ01 (sample SAMN06212207, study PRJNA360539) | anaerobic digester metagenome | biome: Wastewater treatment plant; material: sludge; isolation source: anaerobic digester fed with sludge from wastewater treatment plant | place: Denmark: WWTP Viborg ...
AATTACTTACATTCTAATGGAGATTCTCAGAATATGTTTCTAGTTTATCGGGTACCTCCCAGTATTATTTATATAATTAATTGATTCTTCTTTGCCCAATGGTTTTAAATAGTACGTAAATAGATTAACCAATGTATAAAACTGATCCATTTCTTCGATTGTTCTTAAGTCTGTTATCTCCCTATCTATTCCTAGAATAAATGTAACTTTCCTTTTACTATTTTTTACAACAGCTCTTATAGCGTCAAATATATCTATAGGAAATAGTGAACATACTTTTTCAAATCTATCAATTAGAAAAACAACTTGTTTACTATCCACAGAGATATTAAGAAAGTATTCCATAATATCCCTATATGTCTCAAATTTGGATGAAGCATTATTATCTGAGTAAGTCAGTTCATTCTTAGTACATTCATACAGGTAATTAAAAAAATCATCAACGGAATATTTATGAAGCATATTTAAATCTGTAAAGACAGTTATAACATTATCTGTATGTAATTTTTCTTTCAGCATCTTTAAGAATGAAGAACATCCGAATCCGGGTAAAGATACAACCAAGACAGTCTGATTTAACTCAACCTTATCTTTAAAATAGTCGATCTCGTTGATTCTATAAGCAAACTTAGTTTTGGGCATTAACAATAGTATATCTTTTACTTTTTTGTCAGTAAACCGTTAGGTAATTAATAGCGTTATGTCAAGTAATAAACATAATCCGGAAGTAATATTTGCTTGTTAGAAAATATATCTAACAAATAACCTAACCAAATAAAGTTAGGTAAGAGCATTATTCCTTTTAAATAGGTTGATTTGCTCTTTTTGTGCTTTTAGCAAAAGAGCTTAGGAAGAGCAAATCAACCAAGAGCAAAAAACCAATCCCGTTCCAAAGTTAGCTTCGACTGAGGATAAAACGGAGGGTTTATTTGATAGAAATATCAAAATCAAGTTAAGGAATAATTAAATAATAAATATCCTGTTGTTGGCTACAAAACCATACAGAGCGATGTGCTTATAAACACTTGTAGGTACATTGCTTCGTATGGGAGATAAACACCCAATTTTTCTATTGCCCGAGCCAAAATAAGGCAAAGGGCTAATCAGTCATAGGAGGCTGAAATGAACGCAAAAGTCTTTACAATCGAGAGCGGCTCTGTTTCGGACGGTGCGAAGGTTCAGATGTTTCGTTTGAGCGGTGGTATGGAAATTCCCGCGATTCTGATTGGTGAAAGCGGTCGTGGTCGCGAGCAAGGAGTGTTACCTGTAGGTAATGCCCCCAAGATGCCCTGCCCCAACCGTCACATCAGTTGGAAGAACGGTCCTGATTATAAGTCCGCATTCAACGGCAACGAACCTGGTACTAAACCTGAGCGTATCCCCACCTGTGAGTTGTGTGGTGAGCAGTATACCCCTTGGGAGCTTTATAGCTTCAACGATGGTGCGGTTCATGGATGGAAGTCTGTACACCCCGACCGAGGTGAAGTACTTGCCACTTTGCTTTATGCAAGCGTCGGTGAAAGCAAATCTGGTCGCCCTAAACTGGTTGGTGCCCGTGCTGCCGATACCGATGAAGTTGCTATTGTGGTTCTCCGAACCAAAATCGGCTTTCGCGGTGGAAACAGCCACACGGGTGACCGCTCAGGCGAAATGACTCCCTGCCCAAATGCTGGGAAAATCGGGCGCTATTGGGAACAATCAGATGGTACTTGTCCAGAGTGTGGTACCCGTCCAGAGTGGGTATTCTACAATGAAGAGCCTGGTTTACAGGAAGCAGCGAAAGCTGCTGACTATGACATGGAAAATGGTACATTCCGACATCCTGCAACCCAGATTCGAAAGAAAGAATGGGCACCATTTCCCGGTCAAGTTCTTGTTACAGGCACAATCGCGCAGGGTGACGCAGGACGCGCGGGTAGTGGAACGCAGATGATCGCTGTGGTGAAGAAAGGCGAAGTTTTTCGCACCAGCTATAGTGGTCGTCTTTATGGTGCCCCGTCTGCTCACTACTATATGTTCGATGGCGAAAAGATTCGCGTAGCTACCTGGGAAGAACGCCAGACCACCGACGATATGGTCTTTGAGATGTAACCAACAAGCACGGGAAAATTGGGTGACACTGTATGGTCTAAAACCTCCTGCAGTACCACCCTTTTTCATTTCTATGAACATTATTCACTTTTCAAAGAGTTTTATACATAACCAAGGTCAAATTCGGCCTTTGGGAAGTGTTATAATCCATTTTGATTCTAGCTATATCAACTGAGTTTCTCTGGTAACAGAGGATGGAAGTAACACAATCCAAAGTTTTTGGAATGTGTGAAAACAGCAGTAAGTCAGCGTACTGCACTCGAGCTAGGACGTTAAATTAATCCATGAACAAGATTAATTTAGCGGGTGTAACATAGGTTCTCGGAGTTATCCGATGTTCGATGAGGCGGATCAGTCGAACAGAAAATAACAATAATACAACCTGGGTTGCGGTACTAAAGAGTATTTCAATCCAGGTTCATTTTATTTCAAGATATAAAATTATTTTCTTTTGGAGAAAGTAACTAAACGAATCTATATCTTATTGTTTAACTTCTAACTTCGTTATATTAGCTAATTAGTATGTATTTATATACAATGGTCGGGGTGACAGGACTTGAACCTGCGACCTTTCGCACCCCATGCGAACGCGCTAGCCAACTGCGCCACACCCCGCCGTATGTGAAATATTTTACCATTGTTTTATATTTTTATGATGTTATTTATCAATACGTAAATACTAAATCCCCCATAGAATAAAAAGGTAAAAATCATCATAAGTGTTCTGAATATACCCGGTCTTAGTGGTTTTTCCAGAGTAGAGTAGTTTACCCAGTAAGTTAATCCTACATGGATAAACATAGTAAATGCATTTAATACTGCAGATATAATTACTAATTGAAGGGGTTCCTGAGAGATAAAAAGATAAATTAAAATACCAATGATAATCTGCATCCAAAGAACTGAGTAGTAAACATAGGGTATTTTCTTCTCACTAATCTTGCCTCTTGAAGCTAACGCAATGTTTTCAGAATTAATTCTACCCGTTGCATCCATTACTGATAATTGAGTAGCAAATAACATTAAACCTAAAATAACTAGAAATATGGTTCCCACAATCGAACCAACAACCTCTGAAATTATTTGACTTTCTAAAATAGCAAAATTTATCCCTTCAGGTTTAAAATTAGCCTCATAAGTAGTTGCGTAAGATAGAAGGGATAATATAAATATAGTTGATATACCTATAACCCAGAATAATGAGAAATGTTCAATGTTAATATTTTTCCACCATTTCTTAAACTTGGATATATTCTCCGGATTTATTTCAAATTTATTGCCACACAGGGTAATATCTTCTTTCTTTGAAGAGAACAAACCGCTAATTTTATCTGTGTAAACACCCATACCATATCCTTTTTCCCTTATATATGAAGATTGAGCTAGATTAAGATTGCCACCGGCCCCCGTGTAGGTTAAAGCAGCCAAAAAAGAAAATAACGACATTCCTGGAGGTATAAATCTATAACCGTCTCCTATTCCTCTAAGACCGTTTATTAATGCATTTACATCGTTTTTATCAATAATAAATAATGCAATTAATATTATGAGAGGTATTCCAATTGTAATTAGAATCTTTTGAGTAGTTTCAACTGTTTTATATAATACGGGCCCCAATGACAGTATAAATCCTATGAGCAATAATATGCCAATGGTTAATATCTTAGTATTTTGTATACCAAAAGATGTTGATATGAATGTGGAAGAAGATGCTGCCAGTCCCGGCCACATCCAGGGTATGAACGTAGAAAATATGAACCAGTAGGGTAATATTTTAGATTTTCTGGCAAACCCTACAAATATACTTTCCCCTCTTGCTAATGAATATCTTTCTATTTCCATATTCATAAAGAACTGAAGAGTTAGTCCTACTAATACCCCCCAGATTAATCCGAATCCCCAGTTAGATACAAGATAAGGCCAAAGAATTACTTCACCGCTTCCCAACCCCATACTAAGAAGAATAAAACTAGGTCCGATTAATTTTCTCAAAGAAGGTGACTGAGGTAATTCACGTATACCAAAGGGTAGTATCTTCATATTTATAATGTTATCACAGGATAGAATTTGAAATATCTATGATGAAGTATAGTTTAGTTATTCTTAGAGAAACTAAGATAATAGATGTTCCTTTCCCGTATATTGTGTTTATTACGCAGATATAATAACTTCTTCATCCATGTAGTATTTATACCATTCTCATTGTTATTAAATTCCTCACATTTATTAATATTTAATCCCAATGATTTATACCTTGGTATTAATATATTATTTATATACTCTAAACTCATATCGTTTAAACCAAGTCTTCTCGTTTCATTTTTTTCCAGGAAAGATGAATATCCGAATATTATTTCCAGGGCAGCTCCTACTTTCATTAATTCAATTATTTTATTAATGTTTTCATCTATAGGTTTGGATATAGATTCCAGAAGAGTGCCCCAAGGAAGATTAATTACTATCTTATCCGCTGTATTTTTTAGTTCAGGGGGAAGAGATTCAATAGAACCAACTGCCAGTATAGCATTATTTATTTTCTTTCTTTGTATATCTCTGGAAGATACTTTTAGTTGTTTTTCCGAAGGGTCTATCCCTATATATAGTGTATTTTTGTTACTCTGTGCATTCTTTAATACGTATTTTCCATCCCCTGTTCCCAGATCTATTACTACACTGGTGTATTTATCTATATAGGAAGAGAGTGTATTTCTATCTATTTCTATTGTTTTATTTCCTTTTAGTATAATCATATATGGTTTGTTTTTTCTTTGGCTTATGATAGTATAAATTCCTGGCAAAGGAAAATTATGAGTGTAGAAATAGTAAAAAAGAGATTAAAAATAATATCTGATCTTGAAGGTGAAATAAATAAAATTAGGAATGTATTCCAAGAATCACTTGAGGATAATTCTGATTACCAGAAAGTACAGGAAGAAGAGCAGAAATTTAAAGAACAGACTAAAGAGAGAAAGCAAAGGGTTAAATCAATGCCTAATATCATGGCAATAGATACGGAACTTAAAGATCTTAGGAAACAATTAAAAGAAAATAAGGAAATATTGGCTATTGAATTAGCTGATTACTATAGAGACAGCGGATCTCTTGAGATTGTTGATGTTGATGGTGTAAAGAAAAGGATTGTATTTTCCGTAAAGTTGATCAGTAATCAAAAGGATTGATATTTAAGTATCAAATTGTTTATTATTAACATATGAGTATCAGAAAAAAGAAAAGAGACTGTCAGTATAAAAAGAAAATAAAGAGAACAAGAAAAAAAATGAAAAGGATTAGTTAATCTATTTCTTACTGTCTCCACCAAACCTTCTTTCTCTATGGGAAAAATCTTCTACTGCTTTTTTTAGTTCTTCGGGAGAAAAATCGGGGAAGTGTGTTTTTGTGAAGAATAGCTCAGCATAGGCACATTGCCAGGACATAAATCCGCTTAATCTAACCTCTCCCCCCGTTCTAATGATGAGATCTATTTTAGGAAGCGTTGCTGTATCAAGATTCTTTTCAATATTTTCCTCATTTATCTCAATACCACTATCTTTAAGATGATTAACTGTTCTTACCAGTTCATCGTGTCCCCCATAGTCTATTGCTAAACACATAGTGAAGTCATCAAAGTTTTTTGTTTGCTCTTCTAGATTAATTATTCTGTCCCTTAACTTATCGGGTATTCTATCCTTTCTGCCTATGTGGACAAATCTACTTTTTTCTTCTAAGAATTTATTCCTGTAATCCTGTACAGTATCTCCCATTAATTCAAAAAGGTATTTTACCTCTTCTTTAGATCTTTTCCAGTTTTCAGTTGAAAACACCCATGCTGATATGCATTTAATACCCATCTCTTTAGCAGTTTTAACTAGCTTATTTATATTTTCTGCACCTGCTTTATGTCCGCTAATGCCGGAAAGCCCTCTTTCCTTGGCCCATCTTCTATTTCCATCCACTATTAGTGCAATATGTTTAGGGAGTACATTTTTATCAATATCGGAATAATCACTCATTGTTATCTTTCTAAGCAGGGGAATTTATTACTCATTGGCAAGTCTTAACTCTGTCCTATTTTTCTGTATTTCCTCGGAGTTTTTTTTATCAAAGACTCCCCTATCTATCATGATAATAAATACTGCCGCCAAAATTATAAGAAAACCGGAAGCTATCAAGGCAGATATTTTCTTATGGTTTTGATCCATATAGAAATTATAAACTAATAATTGTTTATAGCAAAATCTCTAGCGGATATAAATCTAGGTTGAGGCAAATCCTTATAGTTATTGTTAGGTACATATGTGATATTCCCTTTATCTTCAATGAGATAATAAGCCATTCCTTTATATTTAATAATCGGGGTATAGTCATCCGGTGTATGTCCGTCTTTCCAGTTATCAAGAACGATTAAAGGGTTTTTGCCTACATTAGACCATGAGTGAGCCCAATGCGGTTTTACTATAATCTCATCCCCTTCTTCTGCTTCAACAAAGAAAACCTCCTTTACTCTACCTTGATCCCACTTACCATCAGAAATGAATTTCTTTTGAAGAACAAACACACCTTTTCCCTGAAGTACTTTATACGTTTCATCCGAAGCATTTTCTTGATGATAATGTCCATGTGTTTTAGTAAATTCTCCGTTAATCCTGTCCGCAGAAATAATAGTACAATTTTGCCAAGGTCCTTGATTTATCTCCGTTGTACAAACATACATTATCGTATCTAATGATTTATCATCATCTTTATAAAGCAAAGGTTGGATAAACTCTTTAGTTCTGGTAGTTATGGAGATCATTATATTAATATTCTACGAGGTATTTTATATCAGATTTTGTTTTAACAAGCTGATACCAGTTTTCAAATTCAGTACTCATTTTTTGTGATCTAAGATCCTGCATAGCGATATTCTTGATTTCTTCCTCTGTCATATTTTCAGGGATCATACTTTTATTTTGTTCTATGAAGGCATTAATTTCTTCCTCTGTTACGTTTATTTTATCTTGCAGTAGTTTTTCTACAGTTTTTTGCATTCTGATCTGAGATTCAAAGTCTTTAATATTTATCTGCTGTGCTGCAAGTAATGCATCTAAATCCTGCCCTGAATTTTTTAATTGACTTCTGATATTTTCTATTTCTTTGTTTATTTCTTCGTCGGACGTGTTAATTTTCTGCTTCATTGCTTCCTGATAAATAAGGGTTTGCATAATCAATGATTCAAGCTCTTCTTTCCCGCCTTTACTTTCAAGAGTTTTAATAATCTTATGTCTGAATATAGGCTGTCCATTTACTGTAGCTGATATGAAAGATGACCTAAAGTAATAAATAATTCCTATCGCAACAGTAGCCAAAACTAGAATTACACCTATCTTGTTGTTTTTATCCTGATCGGGGCTATTTTTCTTTTTTAAAACAACAGAAAAAAGACCTTTTATTTTATTTAGAACCGACGCAGCAATGTGTTTTATTTTTTCCATTCTGAAAGTATAACACAATAATAACTACAGGAAAGATATAATTTTCTATTAACAATAGACTATGTCAGTTTACTTTTATTCCAGATCGCTTAGGCTATTTTCATCATAATCAGTTTCCGCTTCGTTAAGGTTGAGTGAATCCATCTTTTGAATTGTATCGTCTATATCCTTTATTATTGGTTGAATACTTTTATCATCATTATCTGTGTCTTGTTTTTCTGTGTTCTCATTCTGTATATTTTGATTTAAATTAGGTTCAGTATTACCCGTCGTATTTTCTGAGGATATTCCGTGATTGGTTTCCTGTGTAATACTTTCTTCGTTTCTTTCTGTTGATATAACCCCACGCTCTTTAATATCCAACCTGTTTGTAATCTGAAGAAATGCCAGCACAGCTAGAGCTGCGAATATTAACAATAAAATAATAATCAGTAGTGTGTTATTTGTTTTTTTATTATTCTCTATATTTTCATCCATATCATTCCTCCTCGGAAATTAATTGCTGTTTGAATTCCAATATATGCGGTCTTATATCTGTATAATAATATGTTTTTATATCAACCACATCTTTTCTGACTTCTTTTAATGCATCTTTAGCAGCTTTTATTGAATTCTTATATTCATCTTCAGTATGTGTACAGATGTTGTTTTTTATATTCATTAATTTCTCCAAGTAGACATCATGATCCTGATTATATTTATCTATCTTTTCATTTAATGTTTCCAGATCTTTTTTGATTTCACTCATACCGTATCCTTCCGATTCTCCTTCCTCTATAAAATCCTCCAAATCTTTAGATAGGCCAATGTATTTTTTATAATGTTTCTCTTCCTGTTCATTTATCTTTTCTATTTTTTTATCAACAAGACCCTCATATACAGTGCATCTTATATTCCAAGGTTTAACTGTTAAAATGTCCGGATCAACTTTTATCTTAGGATTTTGTACTGATGGAGTAATATACGGAATAGGTACTAAAGCATGTGCTTTAGATATCGGGGATAAAAATACAAAGGCAGAAATTAATAAAGGGATTATGAATTTAACCTTAATTATTTTCATACCATGATAATACTATTTTTTTTGATAAGGGCAAATTAAAAAAGATGGGGAGCTGCCTGTTTTGGCAACAGACAGCTCCCCCAAATCATTTACAGAAATTCTCTCCTTCCTTCCATTCGTTATACCAATAACCATTCATCATATCCTCAAGGGTACAAGGATGGGGTCTCCCGGATATCCCACTCGAGTTGGGAGGGAGAACTCTGGGGATTTGGAAATAATCCTCAGGTATCCTCTTTGCAGAGTTGTCCTTAATTGGGTAGGTGTTTCCGCCAAACCCTACAAAGAACCCTACTGTATTAATTTTCTCTCCCCAATCAGGTACCGCCTCAAAAGGCCAGGTCAGGGCTTGAACCTCTCCCCCCGTGCGGTCTTCAATAATTTCCTTTGAAAGGAGAAGTTCCTTCAATCCCTCACTCTCTCCTACCAAAGTAAAGTCCCTGTGTGTGATTGTGTGGCTGCCTAAACTGGCGTAACCACTGTTGTAAGCGTATCGATACGCTTCCCAGCAGGCGTTGCCCTTACACCCAAGAGACTCATTGGGTTCCATTTCGGATACCCAGATGGTAAAGATTACCTGCATTCCTGTTCGTTCCAACAGAGGAATTATCCTATAAATACTGTCCATTGACTTGTTACCTAAATCAAAGGTCAGCACTACAGATTTCTTTGGAAGGTCTATCTGACCCTCAATCCACTGTATGATTTCCTCTGCAGTAACTGCATGGACATCTTCTGCCTGGAACCATTCCATCTGACTTTCAAAGCCGGCGGGATCCAATTCAACTACCGCGCCGTTCGGAAAGGGTATGCGGTAATCGTCGGAATGGTATTCCAGCACCGGAACGGATTCTGCAATCCCCTGTTCCTCTATCCTTCTCAATCTTTCGGTTTCGTGAAAGAGGAGGACCTTATCCCTTTCAGATGGTGTTGAAGTTGGTACTATCTTGGGTGGGAAATAATCCTTCGGTATATCCAATGGATAGCCATTCTGAGGCGTTTTATTTTCCACCGTTGCTTTTACCAGCGGAGTTACCATTGTCAATTCCTCCGCTGCCGATACTTCTTGAATTCCCTGCCCAACATTACATCCAGTCAGGAGAATAAGAAGAATAAAGAAAATACACACACTCGCACAGTTTTTCATCAGGGTCTCCTTACTCGGATATATTCCCGGCGCGGTTACTCAGCCCGCACCGGGATATTCTTTTTTGAATTTTTGAGCAATTTATCCCTGAGGAGGGGAAGAAAAATTTGCTCAAAATACTTATCCCCGGGATCCGTTTTTCCGCTACCGGGTTGCATATAATGCCCCTCGATATTTCCTAAGGGTATTTTATATGCAACCATGAGTTTTACCACGAGGCTTGTCGTTTTCCCCGTGATTAACTCTACGGCTTCTTTCATTTCCCGGTCGGCCGTTCCCTCTACAACCTTGTTGTAGTCACGGCCACACATTTCTATTTGGATGGAATAAGCATCCTTTTGGGATGCTCGTCCTTGCATTACCATATGCTGGTACATAGGTAACATTTGGACAATCCCATCCACTCCCACAGCGAAGTGAACAGACCTACCGCCTTCCTCACGACCGGAAAGGCCGTTCCACGTAACGGAGGTCTTCCATTCGCTGGCATCCCTTCCCGGCTGATCATCCGTGTGGATGACAATCCAGGTAGGGGTAACCTTGATTTTGTCGTAGGAGGATTCCGGGAGAAAATGAACCCGGTCCTCTTCGACAAAAAAAACCTGATTGTCCTCCGGCCCCATTGCTGAGGCTTTGCCTCCCATTAAAAGGGAAATGAGGAGGGCTAAAGAAATAACAAACAGATACTTTCTCATCTTTCCCTCCTTTCTTTTGTATGTTTAAGTTAGAGAAAATATACCCTATAAAAAATCAAGGTCAATGATTATTTCCTATAGTATATAAATAAACCTATAGTATCTTAGTAAGAAAATTTGGGTGTATTTAGGATAAAATTAGAACAATAGTCATCATTTCTTTGAGGTAATATAGGTTTATCCAATAGTGTATTTATATCTTTATAATCCTCAGGAATGTAGTAGAAGCACTGAGATATTTTCCAATTTATCCCGTTGTCTGATGAGCTGATAAGTTTAGCAATACCTTCTCCGCTTCCTGCCCCTGTTTGATCTACTATTAATGCATAAATATTGTTATCTCTATAAAGCATATCGTATACATTATTTGCTGAAGTGTCATAGCCTGTTTTATCTCTGACAGTCAATATTTTTGTACATTTTTTATTTTCTGCTGATATTTCTATAATTCCTGATTCCTGCGGTTTAACATCACATACTTCTTTAGGGTGGGGAGTATTCATTGAACATCTTTGATAAATTGCATAGTTTTTACTTCCGTATTTTACATTTTTATATATAGAGGAAGGAAGTATATTGATTTGAGATAAACATTCTTCTAAAGGAAATACTTCTTCATCACCTTCTTTATTAATATCGATATTTTGTTGAATCTCATTATTGTATTTGTTTTTTATAAATAAGACGGAAAATATAAGTGTTATAGAAAGGAATACAATAATATATTTCAACTTCATGAATATATTATACATATAATCTATATTAGGATACACCAGACAGTACTTATCTTATGATATTTTTCTTCCCATAATATAGTATGCTTTGGTATCTGATTCTCCCATAGAAAATGTTTTTCTTGGAGTTACTCCTTCTTTAGCTACTGTTTTAAACAAATCAGATTTATTCATACCGGGTAGAAGAAATCCAACATTGCTTTTAACTCCCAAATTATTTAGTAAATCTTCAGTACCATGAATGTAATCAATTTCCACATCATTATTTCTTGATAAATAATCATCTAAAAATAACTGAAGACTTCCTACGGTAATGGAATGTATACCGGGGTTTAGTGTAACAGTATAAGTTAATATTTTTTCTTCGGACATATCCTTGTGCATAATCCAATATATTTGTATCTCTTGCCTCTGAATTTTTTCTTCAAATTTATTATCTATTAAACTATGATTTTTATATTCTTCTTCTGATATTTCAACTTGTTCAATACTGATACCAATACCCTTGTTTGAATAGAACTCCTTTATTTCTTTATGAAATAGGTCCAAATCCTTTATGTTGAAAAGAACTCTATGGATAGGTTCAAATTCGAGAGATTCATCATGTATATTCACTACTTCTGCCATAGCATATCTTGCGGGGTGATTTTCCCAAGCCTCATTATTTTCCATCAGGTTCTTTTTTGTTTTTTCCCATATTGATTTAGCTGAAGCTAATGAATGATTCCCATCTCCTACTGCTATTACTATTGCCGGTTCCTCTCTATCAAAGCCGTACCTTTTGGAGAATTCTATAGAATTAGATAATCTATCCAATCCCGAGAAAATATTATTTTCATATTTTTCAGAAGTTATAGCATAACCTTCAATATGGCCCCCTCCCATCATTAGATCAAAATCAAAAAGTTTATGATGTTTATCCAGTGTATCTCCCAACGGCTCAATGATTCTTTTATCAGGATCATCAATAAGCATAAGAATATGGGGAAATTCTAAAGGAGCTCCCTCTCTTATTTTTATTCTAATGGGAAGTCTTTCTTCAACAATACCTTCTGTAGGTCTGATTGGAGATTTATCCCCTTTCTTGTAAGAGTATTTCTCCAAATCAAGAAGAACTGTTAATCCCTGCCTAATCTTATTATTTGAAAGTTTTCTTCTTGTGTATATAAAATTACCTTTGCCGTTATTGCCATATATAAATTTTTCTACTATACCGTCTTTTAAATACTCTTCCATTTTCTTACGGATTAAGTTTATTCTTTCTTCAATATTATCTTTATCGTTTAAATAGTACTCGGGGAATATTAGCTTGAGAGTAGAGGGATTATCTCCTACATATTTCTCCACTTCTTCCCAGTAAGTACTATTGGGGGATGTATGCTGATCACAGGCAATTACAGCCCATTTATTATAATCGATGCCATTTTTAGGAAGAAATACTTCAGGTTTTTTTATTATAATGTTACTTTTATTTGATATATTTTGCATTGGTACAAAATACTAGTCTTTGGAATAATTGACAAGCATATTTATTCTAAGTTGACAATATGTATGGGTACTCTAAACTTAACATACACAGCATGAAAAAGAAAAGATTAATAATTAAAGCATTAAGTGTTTTCCTTTCTTTGTTTCTTTTATCCCAATCGAGTTTTTATTGTTATGCTGATTCTCTTCCTACTTTAATCAGGGCAATACCGGAAAATACACTAACTTTAGAATCTCCATGGGGAATCGCAACTGATAGTGAATCGGAATATTTCTATATTACGGATACTAACAACAATAGGGTTATACAATTTTCTACAAGCGGTGAGGGGGTAACTGCTTCATGGGGTGGTTTGGGGACAGGTGAAAGTGCATTCGATCATCCTAGAGGTATTGAATTGGATGGTATGGGGAATGTATACGTAGTTGATACAGGTAATGATCGTGTGCAGAAGTTTAATTCCAATGGAAGCATCTTTATTCTTGAATGGGGAGAAAACGGAAACGGGGAGGGTGAATTCGATTCTCCTGTAGGTATTGCAGTAGATTCTTTTGGAGATCTTTTCATTGTAGATACAAATAATAATAGAGTACAGAAATTTGATTCAAATGGTAATTTTTTGCTTGAGTTCGGATCAGCTGGATCGGGAGATGGAGAATTCTTAGTTCCCAGGGGAATTGATATTGATGAGGATGACAATATATATGTAGTTGATACAGGAAATGATAGAGTACAGTATTTTGATTCCGGGGGAACTTATCAGGGTAAGTTTGGTACTTCGGGTTCAGGTGATGGGGAATTTGATACCCCCGAAGATATAGAAATAAATGATATAGGGCAGGTTTTTGTTTCTGATTTAGGTAATGATAGAGTTCAGGAATTTGAATTAGACGGAGATTATATTGGTAAGTTTGGAACTACAGGTATAGGAGATGGGGAATTCTATGGAACCGCAGGTCTTGTTTTTACTTCCGATGGATATATTAATGTTATTGATTTGGGAAACGGTCGTATCCAATCATTCAATGGCTACAGTTATGAGCTATACAGATCTACACGTGGTTATAGCACTGAAGATGGTTATTTCTATACCCCCCAAGGTATGGGATTAACTAAAGACGGTACTCTCTATATCTATGTAGCCGATTCAGTAAACGATAGAATTCAGAAATTATATGGGGAAGGAGATTACGTAGATTCGTGGGGTATGCATGGTACGGGTGAGGGGGAGTTTGATATGCCCGTTGATGTAACTACAAATATTAACGGGGATGTTTTTGTGGTTGATAGAGATAATCATAGGATTCAGGTTTTTACATCTGATGGTACGTTCATTAGAGAGTGGGGGTCGGAAGGTTCGGGAGAAGGGCAGTTTCAAAGTCCGATGGGGATAGCTATAGCTTCGAGCGGAGATGTATTTGTAGCTGATGCGGGAAATGATAGGATTCAGAAATTTACTCAGGAAGGACTATTTCTAGATGAATGGGGTACCAGTGGAAGCGGAAACGGCGAATTTGATAATCCTACAAGAGTAGAAGTGAATTCTTTGGGTATGGTTTACATTACTGATACAGACAATGACAGGATTCAATACTTTAATTCTTCAGGTGTTTTCCAAGGGATATTTGGCGGTTCCGGAGATGGGGAAGGGGGATTTAATAGTCCCCAGGGTATTGTTATTGATGATGATAACAACATTTATGTAGCAGATATGGATAATTATAGGTTCCAGAAATTTAATCCAGATCATGATTTTATTTATGAGTTTGGGGATGCAGGAGCTCCTTTGAACTATTTTGGTATGAGAGGAAGTTCTATCGCAGGTAATAACCACGGACCTCTTGATATTGCAATAGATGCTGAAGGAAGAATATATGTGTTGGATGGAATAAATAATAGAATACAGGTATTTGGAGAAAGCAGTGATAGTGAAGGAAAAAAAATAACTGAAGATAAAAGGTGTCATTATTCTGATCCCGGTGTAACTACTTGGATAAAAATGATGCCCGGTGAGAAAGATGGTATTGAAGGTATGTATATTACATGGACACAGTATTCAGCAGATAAGATAAATATAAAGATAGATGATGGAACGGGTAATTACCCTTGGGTTTATTCAAATACCTTAAATGACGGACATGAGTTCCTGCCTAATGTTTTTTCATGGCAGAGAATTAAAATTCAACCAATAAATCATTGTAATAAGGGAGATTATTCTATACCCGTATCATATTCATCCTATCCCATTGGATGGTACAACATAAATTGATATTTTAAATATCTACTGTCTTGAACATGTAAACAATATTTATAGATGTTTCATCATTATTTATAAGGATTCTGGTATCTGAGGCCGATCGTATAATTATATATTCCTGTTAACGGGTTTTTGCTTTCTATGGCTGAGCATAACGGTCTAGAACCATTATGTTCTCCAGGCTGTTATGGTTGCTTATCGCGGAAGAAGTTCAAACTTTATCTCAGTCCTTTTTTAAACTAGGTAAAAATATAAAAAGGGTATTGACAAATTATCACTTGTTATAATATATTGCTAATTGTAAGTAAGATTGGTGTTTGGACGCCCAGATACACACTCTTATTTAACAACTTTATAAGAGAGTTCTCCTTGTTCCTACATCAATTTTACTGATAGATGCCTATGAATGGTATCTAGCAAAAACTAATACTCTTTACAACTTAATACCTTTCTATTAAACCGCTCATTTGCGGTGTCAACTGGACTGGTGTTTGGTTTGTATAACAGTTTAGTTTTGGGCGCTTAGGTCCTGTCGGCGCCTGTCTAAATTGGCAGGGCGTAAAGTAATTATTAAATTTATAAGAAGGTATATATATATGAAGATAATAAAAAGAACAGATAGCAATTCTAGGTTAATGCCATATAACCCAATGAGGTCAATGTTGGACGATTTTTTTTCAACTGGGTCGTTGATTGATGATGTGTTTAAAGGAAACTTCACGGCTAAGAATTTATTTGTGGATGTTTGGGAGGAAGATGAGAGTTTCTTTGTGAAAATGGCAATGCCTGGCGTAGACAAGGATAGTATTGAAATAACAACCACAGCTGATTCTGTAACAATTAAGGGCAGTACAAAAAAAGAGGAGGAAAAAAAGGAAGGTAAAAGAAACTATTATTACAGGACTTTAGAATCCTCTTTTGAGCAAACCTTTAACCTACCGACCAAAGTTGACAGTGACAGGGCAGCGGCTTCCTATGATGATGGTATTTTGATTCTAACATTACCAAAATCAGAGGAAGTTAAGCCTAAAAAGATTGCTATTAAGTGAATCCTAGTTAAGGGTGGGGTTTTTACACCCCGCCCTTTTTGGAGGTTACCGTGATAAAAATAAATAAAAGAAAAATCATATCCATCGGTTTATTAGCTCTTGCTTTATTTATTCTTATGTCTGGTGTTTTTTTAAGTGGTTTTTATATTGGTAAAAAGGATGAGCTAAATTTCTTGAATGAGTTTAAAACTGGAAGCAACGGGAAAATTATTAATAAGCAAAGATTGTACGATTTATCAAGCTGTAATGAAAGCACGGCTAATATAGCGGAAGAACTATCAGACTCTGTAGTTACAGTCTCAATTAAAAAATTAAACTTGAAATCTGACATAAACAATGTTTTTGATCCATTTAATTTCTTTAATTTTTCTCCGAAAAGAATGAATCCAAGCCAGCAACCTGAGTACGAGGAGATACAACAAGATATCGGCACAGGATTTGTAGTCGGAGATGAAAAATTTGTTATTACTAACAAGCATGTTGTATCAGATATCGAAGCAAAATATAAGATTATTGATAAAAATGATAAAGAATATGAGGTTTCGAAAATCTACCGAGATCCCTCAAATGACCTGGCTGTTCTCGAAGTTAAAAACATTACAGTGGATTCAATATCTCTCGGCGATTCAGATAAACTTAGAGTTGGTGATGATGTAGTAGCTATTGGTACAGCATTAGGCGAGTTTAGACATACAGTAACAACAGGTGTTATCTCAGGACTGGGTCGAGGTATAACCGCAAGCGATGGATTTGGAGTATCACTAGAATCGCTAGAGAATATAATTCAAACCGATGCCGCAATAAACCCTGGTAATTCTGGGGGACCGTTAATTAACAGATGTGGTGAGGTCATTGGTGTTAATGTAGCAGTTTCCAGAAACGCTGAAAATATTGGCTTTGCTATACCAATTAATGTTGTTAAAAATTCGCTTGAAAATTTTAATAAAACTGGAAAATTTGAAAGAGCGATGCTTGGTGTTAGATATAATATGATATCAGAGCAGGCTGCGCTAAGAAATGAAGTTCCCGCTGGTGCATACATCATAGAGGTTGTTGAGGATTCTAGTGCTGATAAGGGAGGGATAAAAGAGGGTGATATTATAACCTCCTTTAACGGTGAAAAGCTCGTGAACAAAAGTCTAGCTGATCTTGTTGGTAAGACTAAAATTGGAGACAAGGTCAAAGTGAAGGTATTTCGATGGGAGGAAGATAAGGAGATGGAGTTGAATATTACAATGAGGGAAAGCAATTGATTTGCTAATTTAACAGCAAAAATTACGGTTCGGATCTAGGTTTTGAAAGGAGGTATTTGCTAGCTATAAAAGGGTGTTTGAGGCTTTGTGGTCACTTGCGTGCCCATTCTGGCTGAGCATGTCGATCTAGAACCCTTTTTATTCTCTGGGATGTAAATGAGACAGTATAAAAAAAGACCTATCTACAAGGACTGAATCCCCATAAACAGGCCTTTCGTTGGTGTGCCCGGCTCGATTAATTCTTACAGTCGGAACACTGGCACTGGCACTCGCAGTCACAGTCGTAACAGTCATGGCCGCATTCGCAATCACAGTCTTTTTCGCATTGTTGGCTGCACTGTGACGCACAATCGGTTTCGCAGTCGCGACATTCGCCGGCTTGACTTTGAGAACCTGCAACATGGATACCAAGAGCGCTCAGGGTAGGCATGTCTGCTTTACCTCCTTTCTTCGGATTTTTCTTCCCTCATACACGAGTATAGCGGGAAGCACGTCTTTCATCAGTTCGCACATTACTGATGGTTCTCCCAAGGTGTTTGCGCTCAAAGCAAGCACCGCACATCCACCACAACACACGTATCGCCAAAGGCATTTACCGCAGGCGCCGTCTCGACCTAAAGTCTCAATGTGAGTTGCAAAAGGTAGGATGCCTCCTTTGTCCGAGGCACGCCCCAATGGCTTATCGACGGTCATTTGGCAAAAGCAGATGTTAGCCTCCGGATCAACAGCAAAGTAGTTGTTATCCCCACCACAGATCCTAGTCCTACTACCGTCGAACTGGGTACCATTGAAGCTTAGTCTTGGAAGCTCGTTGTCAGGAAGTAGGCTGACTTGTTCCAAAAATGCAACCATACTGCTGGTAACGTGGTCTACATTCATGGTCAAACCCACGCCATGCTCGTAATCCCGGGACAGGCTCAGACTGAGCGTTAGGCCTTTCCCCCGAACATATTGCATAAGCTCCCAAAGCCCCTCTACGTTCTTGTCAGAAATCGTTGTTAGAATGGTGGGTTTAATCCCAGCCAGCATCAAAGCTTCGATTCCTTGAAGTACGTGTTCTACGCTTGGTCGGCTATCTGCGTACTTTCGGGCGTCGTTGAAACTTCCAAGCCCGTCGAGCGATACCATCACGGAGAAACCTTTTTCTTTCAGGAAACGAGCTTTGGTCTCCGTAACCAAAGTACCGTTGGTGATTATTGCCAACCGGACTTTGATACCCAGAGGCTCTAGTTCGGACTTTGTCTGGTCTACAAGGTAGGCAATTATCTCCGTATCGATAAGCGGCTCACCACCAGCGAATTTCAACTCCACTTCCCTAACTTGTCGGGTCTCCACATCGTTGCGTAAAGCGGTAACGATTGCGTCGCACGCTTTCCTTGTCAGGCTGCGTTTGCCTTTATGCACGTAGCAGTATTCGCACCGCAGATTGCATGCATCCGTAACATGTATCCAGAGAGCTACGGACTTTACCCGCTTGGACTTGGCTTTCACCTGCTTAGGAACCTTCGTGCAAAAAAGCCCCTCTTCCAGGAGAAACTGGGTTATGGCGCGTAACGACTCTTCCCAGTCAGTGTCGTCTCTTGACTGGAGAATTTCCTGAAGGGTTAAGCCCTTTGCCAATTGCTCGTATACGTACAGTGCTGCGTTTGAAAGCACAAAAGCCTTGCCGGAACCGTAAGGACTGTAGATCACCGCCTCACCATTTTGTAGGTTTAGCTTAATGTGACCCGACATATCCAATAACAGTCCCTGATACATCAGGTCTGTCATGATGATCTCTCCTTTCGATTGATATTTTGGATTATTGCCGTAGTTATAGCACAAATCCGGCTCTAAAACAAAGGTGCTGATTGTTATTATCCAGCTGTAGCTATTTTTCAAACATACTATTAAAGGTATCGTAGTTTAGTTCCATGTTGTACGTTTCTTGAAATAACTTAGAAAAATCACCAGAGTAAGACTTATAATCTTTTAGAAATTTTACAAGTTTATCCTTTCCGTACTTATTAGAAAGTAAAAGTAGGGCAAACCCAGCTTCAGCATATGTATCTTTATTGTCAAGGAAGCTCCTAAATTCTGTGGGTTTATTCCATGCCTCAGCCTGACCAGAAGCTAGAATGGATACTCCTTCCCATAGCCAGACGGGTTGTGTTTTCCCACCGGTTACAATTTTAAAAAAGGCGTGTGCTAATTCATGTTTTATTAACATCTTATAATCATCCTCAGAATACTTATGATCACTGTCTGTTGCAAACGAATCTTTATGCAAGACATATACCGTCCTGTCCATACTCCAACCTACCAACCATCTTGGAGTTTCTTGATCTTTCAAAGCGTCTATTGTAGCTCTATTATCAACAACACAGATCCTAGGTTTGTTTACGGCCCAATTCATCCGGAAAAACTTGTTTAGCTCTTCCATAGATATTTCATATATATTATCTAGTTCGTGATTTTTCGAGAGAGTAATATCAAAAACGTTTCTCATTAACTGCTATTATACCCCGTTTTATACGAATATTTTAATTATTATTAATCTTATCCTGTACACGGTTTCTCCAGGCTATATGGCTGAGCACTGTGGTCAAGAACCCCAAGCATTCTCCAGGATGAAAATGAGACAAATGAGACAGTACAAAGAGGCTAAATTGATACACTTTCTTGGGTTACGCTATTTTGTTTCTTTTTAAGTTTAGCGTCGAACTTATCGTACCAATCTTCCCTCCACGATTTAACTCCTAGATATATCTGCTGTGATGCATCAACGATGTCCAGGAAGTCGTGATTGTTTCTATATTTATCATTATCTATGTTCTCCCAACAATAGGGCATTCCATGTAGACTAAATAGCTCTTTCCTGGTAAGTATAAGAACAGGGTTTATAGGACGGTCGTTCTTCCAATATTTTCTACCCTTTTTTGCAATTTTTGTTATTTCTTTTATTTCATTACTGTTTAGATTTTCTTTTAGAGTACAAAATGCTATAACAGCACCGGGGAATTCTTTAGCAAGGGTTGCCATTTTTTGAAAATCTTTTTTTTCGAAATCACCAAACGTTTTACATTCTCCAAACAACGATCCGCCTAAAGTGCCGTGAAAACCATGTTCGTTCCATAAGAATCCGAAGTCTGCTTCCAATATGTTGTTTTTAGTGTTTTCCATCTCAAAGCTATATACTGGTGTGATATCTAAACGTGAGTGAAATTGTAGGAACACGTTTACCGCGAGTAATACTGAATAAGCGCCGTTTGCATAATCAGCAATACTAAAAGGTCCGGTTGGTTTATAGTACCAACTGCCGGATTCGATATTTCCTAGAGTCTTTATGTCTGAAAGGCACTTTGGACATTGCATCAGATTGTTAAGCTTGGAGAGTTTATACCATGAATATCTCATGCAGGTATTGCATTTAAATTTGTACCCAAGAGTTAACATACCTTTGTCGAGTAGTATTTCAAGGTTTGGAAATCTTTGCTTAAGTTCACCCACCGGTTTTTCAGTATGATTCTTGTTCATATCTTCAAAAATATTAAGTAGCTGTTCATTAGCAAGAATGTGCGTAAGACCACCTAAACGTTCGAAAATCTGATATGAAAGAATTCCTGGAGGTGAAATTTTTGCATTCCAGCCCATATCCTTTAACCAAGCAAGAAATACGTCTTTAGCGGCTGGTATATCCCACACTTCTGAAATATTGCTATTTATCATTTTACATACACCGTCCCTACTAATACGCCAATCACCTCTCATACCTCCTAAACCAGACACACTTCTTAATACCGCATTTCCATATTTATCAGGAAGTGCCTGGGCATAAATTAAATCTCGACCATAAATTCGAAACTTGATTTCATTTACAAGTCGAGGTTTGTTAAATAGTGAATATTCACTACAAATTTTTGGAATTAGTGGTTTGAATCTTATAGAACCCTCATTTTGTATATCAATACTTGTTTCTTCTGAATATACGCTATCAGATTCCGAACCATTATGCTTTCTAGACCATTCATCCCATATTTCTGGATACCAGGTTTGAAGGGCATAAATACTACCATTTTTAGAATCTTTAGAAAGATCTAAATTCTGCATATAATTTTTTACATCTTCAGGTGAGACACTCCTGCTATTCAGCGCATTAACATGGAAAAAAATATCTTTGTTATATCTGGATTGTTGGTAGTGCTTAGTTACAAAGTCCTTAACATAATTCATAAATTCTGAGGAATCTTTTAGTCCGTTTGGTACAGCAAGAACTTGTTTACCCAATGCCCGAAGGTTCCAAAAATCTAAAATATCCTGAACCTTTTCAGGATCCAGAAAGAATAAGTAAGAACGATCCCAGCTTTGACGAGAGTTTGTAGTAACTTTGAATAATCCTATTCTTCGCGGAAACCAGTTATCAATGTCAACAATTTTTAAATAATTATCGTTTTTTACCTTTGGATACTCGAGATTTAGGATATTTTCGTAGTTCTGTCTGACTAATTTAGTAAGATTTTCCGGAATTTTTCCAAATACAGACATGAAAAATAATTCGTGCTGATTCCCAATATCCGGAAATATTATTTTAGGCTTATATTTCGTTTCATATCTATAATATTCTTCAAATATTTCTCTCAACACCTCAAGAATACCCAGTCCGTAAGAAGGGTAATCCTCAGAAAAGTCGCCTAGTATATTGAATATTTCCGTATGCTTGATTATTTCCCTCCCTGTTTCATTTAAAAAGGAGATATCACTTTTAGTACAATTTACGATGATGTCTACATCAAATGCTTCTAAATACCCGTATAAAATGTCTTTATATTTTGCATTCTTTTTATAGATTTTCCAGTTTTTAGGAATCCGTTTATATATGGGAATTATGGGATTAAACATTCCACCCCAAAGGCTACTGTTTATTAATAAGGCTGTCTTAACTGACTGCTTATCCTTAGGATCTACAATCATCCCCAATCTGATAGGCCTGGATTTTATATCAATACTTCCAACCATAAAAAATGCCCATGTTAATCATGGGCAGTAATCTTAATACATTAATATTTTAACAGATACATAATTTCATGAAACTACTATTTCATAGTTTCCGCTAATTCTTCGGCACTTTCATAACATCTCAATTTTCCGCTTAAATAACCCACCCGATACTCGATTCCCTCGCTCATAAGGCGCCAGTTAGTGCCTTCCAGAGTGCTTGTTATCAACTTTTTGAGTGCAGTCTTGCTATCATAGTCACTCCTTTCCGGTTTTCCGTCCTGGACAACAAACGGAACCGCCACAAATCTGCCCATTTCCGGTTTTTCAAACTGTAGGTCTATGTAACCCTCCGTTTCTGTGGTTTCTTTAATAAGCTTATTTACTTCCACGACTTTTAACTTTTTCAGACTGACTGCTTTTTGGTAAACCGGGTCCTTTTTCTTTTCCTCGTCTTTTTTAATGCTGTCCATAAGATTTTTCAGATTCTCAAACCAGAGTACCGCTTCGTTTCCATCCTTTTCCGTAAAGCAAAACTCACTTCGGTATTTTTCCAGAAGCTCCTTGTCTTTTGCTTCCTGTTTTTCATGCTCCTCCTGCCACTTTTTATGGTCATCAACATCAGTTTTCTTAAAGTCACAACCGGTGCATTTATATAGCCAGGTGGTTGTGTCCTTTTTATTGTTTATTTTTATGGATACCTTTACTTCCGATCCGCATTTTTCACACAAAGTAGGTTTGCTTTTATACAGTTCTCCGTTATCATAGTAGCCTTCCTTCTTTTTACATCGGGGACATTCGTATAAGAACAGCATACGGAGCGGTTTATTAAGATCGTCGTGTAAACTCTTATGTATGGGTTCCAAAAGTACTGAACAATCCCGGCAGTAATATTCCCCGGGCTCTGTGTTATCAAACATTTCCTGTTTTTCCCGGTCACCCTGCATCCATTTTTCTACTGTCGGCTTTTTGTTTTTGAAACGCTCCATTATAATTGCGTGAACAGTCATGTTTATCATCCGAAGCCAGTCGTTTTTCTTTTTCTCTTCAGTTTCCTCTTTTTCCAAGGGGTTTTTCATTATTTCTGGAAGTTTGGAATAAAGGCTCCGGCCATAATAAAGACATTGCTCTATGGTTCCGAGATCGTATCGGTCTATATAGTGCTGTTCAGGTTGGAGATAAACGAACGACTGTTGGTGTTTTTCCATATGTCCATGATATCATCAGGATATGGCTATGAGTTTAATTAATCGTAAAAAAGCTATTGTTCTCATATTTTCTATATTACTGATATCCGGTGTCGTTTTATTCACTACTAGAAAACAAAATAAACCAGAAATTCCGAATAGCCCGCAGACAAAACAGGTAGCTACGGATAAACTACAAGATGAGTCTATCAGCGTAGACTTTGACGGAGATGGAAAAAGCGAGACTGTAAATGTTAAAGAGGTAGAAAAGAATCGGGTAAATATGATCGCTTACAATAGCGAGGGGGAAAAGATTGCAGAACTCTGGGACGGAATGGTTCTTTATCCGACTACCCTATATAAAGTTATAAACCTAAATACTAAAAGCCCTAAACAATATTTGCAGTGGAATATGGCCACGGGACCCCATCAGATTGAAACTGTTTTTCTGACAATCGTAAAAGATATGATCCACCCCATTTATAGCTTTGATTTTGAAAAGAAGACCATGTACTCACCTTTTTATACTTCCAGAGGCGGTATAGTGGTTGAGGATGCCAATTACGATGGTTTAAGAGAAGTAATAGAAAATGTCGATGAGTATCCTGTTAATGCACCAAGGTTAGACGATCCAAAAATTGAAGATATGATCAGACAGGAATTTTCAAAGAGCGGGTTAAGCGAGGAAGCTATACAGGGAAACATCAAAATAGTAACCAGAGAAAACTATGGTAAAGGACGAGGACGTAAAGTAATTATGGCAATTCATAGCTTTGTAGATGCAAGCACACCATTTTTCAGAAGATTACCTGCGGACGAGTACGAGAAGATTGCAGGACCTTTGGTAGCAGCGTCAATTGACGTTGAAAAAGGACCGGACGACACTGCAGATAATTGGGAGGATGAGAGATTCCTAAGGTACGGTGAGTTAGAACAGGATTCCCAGGATTTTAATGCTTTTGTAAGGGATTTCTGGACACACGGAAGACCTTTTGAATCACCAATTCCTGAGGATCAAGTAAACTAAAGATGTATTCTTTGAATGAATATGCTGAACTAAAGAAAAAATATAGTTTCTACTCAAGTTGGGCTATTTGGGATTATTCAGATCCCTTTAATACAGAAGTTATAGATAATAATGTTAAAGATTTGCACTCACAGTACGTACTGGTTGGGTTAAATATTTCTCGAGTACTGGGCAAGGTTCCTTGGTCAAACTTTCACGATAATACTCATGCAAGAAAGCTAAGGTATGCCTGTAATAAATCTTATCTAAGAGGTTCTTATATTACAGATCTTTTTAAAGATCTACCAGAGCCAGTTTCATCAAAGTTGGATAAACATTTATCTAATAGTGAAATTGAAGAAAATATAAATATCTTTTGTAATGAGATGAAAGACGTTAAGCTAAATATTGATTCGCAGTTTATCATCTTTGGTAAAATGGCAGGTAAATATTTTAGTAGTTATTTTAATAAATATTTTAAGAACGAATACAAAATAGTTAGGCATTACTCAGATTTTCGAATGAGTGATGAATCATGGGTTGATAAATTCTGGAAAGACATGAATATTATCGGTGATCCGAGACTTACTATAATGGAGTACAAAACTGATGGGACTACTTATACATGTTGTTAGTGTGCTGCAACAATAGATTCTATTCCCAGTAGAAAGTTCTTCTTGCCCCGATATTATCCTTGCGATATAATCAGACATAATGAAATACGATAAAAGTAAAGCAAATATGGAACAAATCCCTATGCTAGATATCAATACTTTGACTGAAGATGTGTATGAAAACGATCCAGAAACAGTTATTAAAAATATTTCAAAAAGAGAATGGACCTTCCCTCCTTATAGTATACAAAGCTGGGGCAGTTGGTTGCACAGGTTATCGCCTTATGTAGGGAGAATTAAACCTTCATTTGCACATTTTTTAATTAAATATGTTTCACAAAAGGGTGATACTGTTCTTGATCCTTTTTGCGGTATAGGCACTATACCGACACAAGCAGCAATTTTAGGAAGAAATGCAATAGGTGTCGACTTAAATCCATATGCATATTACATATCTTTAGCAAAGACTGATAATAAAAGGGATGTAAGTGAACTTGTAGAGTATTTATCTAATATAAAGATTAATACTTCCGACATCTCATTAAATAAAATACCAGAATGGGTTAGAGAGTATTATAACCAGGAAACATTAAAGGAAATATTGTATTTAATTACTAAACTTAAAAAAGATGAGCAGTGGTTTATTCTAGGAAATCTTGTAGGTATAAGTCAAGGGCATAGAGTAGGCCATCTATCTAAACCTTGTGCATGGACCTTACCTTACAAACCCAGGCCGGATGATAAAGGAGAATATAGAGAAGTTTTACCGAGACTAATAGAAAAAGTTAAGAGAACCTATAAAAGCGACTTTCGTAACATGGCTGAACTGAAAGTACACCTAGCTGATGCAAGAAATATGCCTGTTGAAAGTGGTTCTATAGATCATATAATATCCAGCCCTCCCTACTTTGATACTCTAGACTATGTTAATTCCACAAGATTAAGATTAGCTATTCTTGGTTTCCATGATGATAATGAAAAAAATATAATCAAAAGAAATCTGATTCAGAAATATGATACATATAAAGATGAGATGTATTTAACAATTAAGGAATCTTTTAGAGTTCTGAGAAGTGGAGGTTATTGCATCTTTATAGTAGGCGATTGCTTTAAAGGTAAAAAAGTAATAAATACCGCTGAAGAACTTAAACCCTTGTTAGAAGATGTAGGGTTTACTTGTTACGATATTATTCAAGATGAAATTCCAATTAATAAATCAGTACAGAAGAAAACTACAACACAAAAACACGATCGTATTATGATTCTACGAAAGCCCTAATGGATTTTAAATATAAAAAAGCAGGCACAATTTTTAATATGCACTCTTATTGGACTAAACAACCTTTAGATCCAATAAAATATTTTATTGAGAAATACACAAAAGAGGGCGATACTGTTTTAGATCCGTTTTCTGGATCTGGTATGACTGGAATTGCTGCTTTACAGCTTAAAAGAAATATCATCCTTAATGACATAAGTCCACTTTCCATTCATATCTCTAAAGGCTACTGTACAAATTTTAATTTAAAACAAGACTATGCAAAGTATGAAACGTTAAAAGAATCAATTTTGGAAGGAGTAAGTGATCTTTATTTAACACACTGTACTAAATGCGGATGTCTGGCACCTATCTCTTTTAGTATTGTTGGTGAAATATGGTCTAGTAAAGATGGCTTAGAAATAGAGAATCGAGGTCTGCTAATGCTTAATAATAAAGAGAATGTGAAGTTTAAAAAAGACTATATTTTTAAAGAATTTTCACTATTAAAGATTTGTTATAACTGTAAATGTTCTAAAGGAAAGCAGTACAAAGAACCTGATAGTTTTGATATAGAAAAATATAGGGTCAAGAAATACGAAAACTTATTTATACCTAAAGAAGAGTTTTTTGGACAAGAACCGAAAAGAAATTACAAAAAAGGTATTAGAAGTGTTTACCAAATGTATTCTGCGAGAAACCTAAGTGCTTTAGCTATTATAAACGAGCGCATTATTAAAATAAACGATGCACGGGCGAAGCAATTGTTTAAATTTATTTTTTCTTCTATTTTATTTAATTCTTCTCTCATGAGTAGATATAGAAGTTATGAAAATACATCGATAAAAATGGGCACTTTTTATATTCCCCCTTTGATTAAGGACACCAACGTTTACGATAACTTTATAAATAAATATAAGAATGTTACCAAAGGAAATATTGAAATATTTGACTCATTGGAGGATGAAAATATTAATTCATTATTTTTAATAGGTAGTGCGGATGAATTACCGGATATAAAGGATAATAGCGTTGATTATATTTATACAGACCCTCCTTACTCCGATATTATAAGTTATTCGGAACTAAATATCGTATATGAATCGTGGCTAAATATAAAAACTAATCAAAGTGATGAGATGATTGTAAGTAAAGCACAAGGTAAAGATATTAAATATTTTTCTAATAAATTTAGAGATACCCTTTTAAGGTGTCGCGACGTATTAAAGGATGGAAAGTATTTAACTTTAGTGTTTCATCATCCTAATATTGAACACTGGTACAACATTCAAGAATCATTCGAAGTACCTGGCCTAGAACCCATATTAACAGAGGAACCAACGCGACTAATATCAAATTCAAAGACTTCTAGTCAGCATAAAACAAATAAAGCAACACAGGACTTTTTAATCTTTAATTTTAAAAAGAATTCTAGCTATAAAGGGAAAAGCATTAAAAACTTGAACGATGAGGATTATAAATCCTTATTAACTAAAATTAGAAATGATGCGATTATAAAAGGCTACACGGCTAGTTCAGATACTTTTGATTATATCGTCAATTACCTTATTTTTAGATATAAAATTAAACCTAGCTATCGTTTGATATAAATTACACCATTATTAAAAGCTTGTTGAATCTCTTTTATTAGGGCTTTTTCAGTATTGGTATGTAAATTTTGTTGCCTAAAAGTCTTAACTTTTGTTGCAAGATTTGTATCCTTAAAACCTAAGTCATCGAAACATTTAACACAAATCTTTGGATGATTTAGTAAATATGTAAATTCTTTAGACTTTCTAGCTTTTAGAGTTTCAATATCAGAATCATCCAGTCTAATAAATATTGAATAAACGGTATCAGGGGAGGAAGAAATAAACACCAAATTTTTACCTAACAATCCATGTCCATCCCTTTTAGTAGATGTGGTAAGAGCAGCAATATTTTGAGTATAAAATCTTGATGATTTTGATAATATATTTCCTTTAACGTCTGCAAGGGAGCTTATAGTTTGAGTACTTCTTTTACCGTAAATTGAAACACCAAGGTAATCAACCATTCCTGCTAGGATTTTAGAGATACATTTATCCAGTTCATTATCAACTTTATGATAGTTAAGAGTAGCGTTAACTAAGAGATCTAAAAGTAAGTCTGGCTCATAAGGGTCTATAATAAGGAACTTTCCTTTTTCTGTCTTCGATACGTTAAGAGCACCGGTCACCATTCCTTTATGAAGTAATCCATTAGCGTAATTTATATTCTTTACTGAGATATCATTTCGAAAACCTTTTTTAATAAACGACTGCCCCTTAAAAGGAACTACTGTGATACCTAAATAACCATTTAAAGCTACTCCAAGACTGTGACTAAATCTATTTAGCTGTCCATCCCCAAATTGTCCTCTTTCCGTTGCATATGTTCCTTCAACAATTAGTAAAGGTATCTTATCGTCAATAAACCATCCAGCATCGTTTGACCCCAAAGGTCTATTGGTTTTAGGGTCGTTAAAAGCTAGACCACCTTTTTCCCATGGTATAGCATCTTCATTTGACTCATCAAAAACACGTAAATATAATGAACTATCAAGTTTATACTCATTAAGAATCGTTCTAGCTCTAATATCGATATCTTTTAAATAATTTTTTATTCTGAGGTCGCTTGTATAAGCCATAATTAGTTCCAACTTTGAGCTAGATACTCAAAATATAATTTATTATCTACGCTAATGACCGTATCAAGTAAATGTATAGCCTCGTACTCTTCTAAAAGTTCTAAACCTAGGCTACTACGATGCAAATTAATCAATTTAGTAATATAATTAAATTCTAAGTTACCCAATAAAAGCATCTTAATATACGTATTTATCCATTTATCGTCTATTTCTCGTAACTGGTTGTTTTTGCGAATAGATACTTTGGGATTATTTACCTCTATCTTAGAATTTTTTAAATACACTTCGCCAAACTCATCTATATGGTTATCTACCAAATCGGGAATTATAGTAAGGTATTTATCAGCTAACTCTGTGGCAGAGTACTTATATAATTGGGTTACAGCAGCCTGTTCACTACTTCTAGAAGATTTGACTTCACCAATATATAACTCATACTCAAAATTCGTATCTGTATTAGAAATCTTTTCTAACTTAGATTTGAAATTTCTTAAAACCGGTAGCATGTTTAATACTAAACCTTGATCTTTCTTTACAATTCCATACTCTATTAAATATTTGAAAATAGATGATTTAAAAGCAGAAAAATCGGGTATACCTCCATTTAGTACTTTATTGTTATACTTGTAGTTTTGCTGAAACCACGGAACTTGGTTCTCAGTTATGTATCCGCTTTTTAGAAAGTATATGGAGGTAAGATACTCATAAAAAGGCTCGGTAGAACTACCTGATTGAAAGTTCTTATACAAGATAAAGTTAGAAGGATCCTCATGACCTACTACTTCTTCGTAAACACGCCTCTCAACATTTGAACTAGTACCAAATGGGATATCCCTGACCAAAACATACTTTTTTTCTAAAAATACTTTTGGATATGCCTTTTTAAGAAAATTAGAAGAATTACCTTCTCTAAGCTTTCCGCTTAGATCCCTATCAAACAATCCCGGACTATAAATATAATAACCATTTTGGAAAACGGATCTGTGTATAAAGACTTCGCAACGACCCTTCATCGTAACTCCATTTAAATTACATAGATATGACGCACCTACTATTGATGAAAAAACGAAAGCGTCCTCGGGACCCATTTCAATTAATGTCCCAAGTTTTTCGTGTACTAAAGTATTAAAACCTAAGGATTCAAATATCTTGATTATTTCGCTTGATACCATGCAAAAAAATTATACACCAGGCTATCACGTAGAGCGATAAAAATGTTGATTACTTCATAAGTTGCATATGTTTTTATATTTCGTATAATACATTTATAACTCCATAGGTAACTATGGATAGCTACTTTCAAAAGAAAGCGGCGGATAGATAGATACAATCGTATTTACTTATCCGTCGCTTTTTTTATTGCCACGGATAGAAGGAGGAAATATGGAAAGTAAACTATCCGTAGTATACGTTCCCATAAACAGTATTAAATTTGCTGAGTATAACCCCAGAAAATGGAGTGCCGAAAGTAGGGAGACGCTCAGAAAAAGCCTAGAGGAGAACGGATTCGTGGATCCCGTGATTCTAAACTCCGCTCCCGAAAGAATAGATATCATTATCGGGGGACACTTTAGGGTTAAGATGGCTCGGGAGCTTGGTTATAAGGAAGTTCCGGCTATATACGTGAATATTCCGGATATAGAAAAGGAGAAGAAACTTAACCTTCAGCTTAACAGAGCTGTTGGAGAATGGGATTTTAAACTTCTTGCGGCGTTTGACCCCACAATCCTGGACCACATAGGGTTTACCAGCGAAGAACTGGACGACATATTCGGGTTGGATGATACTCCCGAGCAATTTGACTTATCCAAAGAGCTTAAAAAGTTAAATATTGAAAAGATAGAAATCCAAAAGGGAGATGTTATCCAGCTTGGGGAGAATAGACTGATGTGCGGGGACTCTACCGTAGAAGAGGACATGCTAAAGCTTATGAATGGGGAGAAGGCTGACATGTGCTTTACTGATCCACCGTATATCTTGGACTACTTAAAAGGTAAGAGAAAATCCGGTGAAGCCGTAACGGGGTTCGGAGCCAAGCGTAACCGCAGGTATCTGGAAACGGATGTCCTACCGCCTGATTTTACTGAAAAATGGATGGCAAACATTCATAAGATCCAGCAGGAAAACTTTTCCATAATCGTGTATGAGAATTGGAAAAATATAAGGACTATCTGGAACGAAATGGAAAAGTACTGGCGGGTTAAGAATATGCTGGTATGGCATCTTCCGAATCGCACCCAGGGGTTCTCAGGGAAATACAGATTCTTCTCAAAACACGATATTGCGGTAGTAGGAGCATCTCCGGATGCTGAGATACCCTTTAACCTATCCGAGGAAGTGGACGGACTGCAGAATGAGTATGAAACAGCACTGTATGCTATTGCAGGAAAACCGCAATGGGAAAGCTATAAAAAAGGGAAACGATTCCAACCAACTGACTTCATCGAATGCGTGGCATCGGACGAGAAGAGTTCCGGTCAGGGAATAGTATTCGGCACGAAACCTCTGGAAATACTAATCCCCTACATTAAAGTTCTGACAAAACGCGGAGATCTGATCATAGAACCATTCGGTGGAAGCGGAAGCACCTTGATTGCAGCTACAAAGATGAGAAGGCGTTGTTATCTCATGGAAAAGTCTCCTGTATATGCCGAAGTTATAAAAAACAGGTGGGAAAAGTTATCAGGACAGAAAGGAGAAAAAATAGCATGAGCGACAGTATCCAAAAACGACAAACAGAAGAGAGATCTGCTCTGGTAGAAAATCTAAAGAAAATGCCGATCATACAGATTGCCTGTGAGAAAACCGGTGTATCCAGAGCTACTTTCTACAGGTGGAAAAACTCTAATAAAAGGTTTTCCAGGCAGGTAGACGAAGCCCTTAAGGAATCAGTAGAGATCGTAAACGATATGGCAGAAGCAAAACTTATCGCTTCCATAAAAGAAGGGAACATGACTGCTCTTATCTACTGGCTTAAACACAGACATACTGCCTACTCTAATAAAGTTGAATTATCAGGCTCGCTTACCCACGTAAGCGGTGAAATATCCGAGGAGTACAAGGAATTAATAAATAAAGCTCTTCGGATTGCGTTACCTGAAGAAAAGGAGGTAACAGATGAATCCTGATGAAATTAAACCTATTGTCGATAGAGCTGTAAAGAATAAAGCCTTCAGGAAAAACTTAGTCAGGAAGAGTTTATTTTGGTTTCTCCATATCTACTTTCCTGATTATCTGGAACATCCTGTAGCTGACTTTCAGAAGGAGATGCTTAAGCTGTTTGAGAATAATAAAACAAATCTGGCTATAGCTGCATTCAGGGGTTCGGGAAAGTCTACTTTAATATCAACCGCCGCGGTCATTTGGGCGATGCTGGGTAAAAAGGATAAAAAGTTTATCGTAATTATCAGCAATACAACAAGACAGGCGGAGTTCATGATGTTTAATATCAAGAGCGTACTGGAGACAAACGAACTGCTTAAAGCAGATCTGGGACCGTTTCAGGAAACAGCCGGAGAATGGAAAATATCTTCGTTGGTATTCAAGGATTATGACGCAAAAGTATTTGCAACATCTACGAACGAAAGTATAAGAGGTATTAGGTATAAAAGACGAAGACCTGATCTGATAATCCTGGACGATGTGGAAACACTTGATTCCGTTAAGACCGAGGAAAACAGGGATAAGCTGTGTACCTGGTTTGAACGGGATATAGTACCGTTAGGAGACGAAAAGACAGAGATAGTGATGGTCGGAACGATTATGACTGAGGGATCTTTAATGCAGGTAACAAAAAACAAAATCGAACTCGGGCAACTAAACGGCACATTCAGAATATTTCCCATTATTGACGCTGACGGAAACATACTTTGGAAGTCACGCTGGCCTACTGTAGAAGATCTTGAAACTTATAAACTGGATAGGGGTATTACGGATCGTTCCTGGGAAACTGAGTATATGTTAAACGATTGGGTCAGTGAGGATCAGATAATAAAACCGGAAATGATTGAGTACTACGATGAAATACCGTTCGGGCAGTACCCGGGTATCCAAGGTTTTATTTCTGTAGATCTTGCCATATCTAAGAGTATAAAAGCGGATAAAACAGCCATATTAGCCGGGTATATGCTACACATTAACGGTAAGGAGCATCTTTACTTACTTCCTGATTATATTAATAAAAAACTGAATTCCCACGAAACCATTGAAGAGATTAAAAGAGTAGCTTTAAGCATGGATTCAGGTATAGAGACGCATATCATCATAGAAGATGTAGGTTATCAAAGGTCAGTTGCAGAGACACTTGAGGAAGAAGGTTTCTATAACACCGTAAGGTTTGAAGTGCGTAGCATGGACAAAGCAGCCAGATTACAGATGACGACGCATAAGCTAAGCAACAAACAGATCCATTTTCCGAAAAACACTGATAATGTCCTTGTAAATCAGTTACTAAGGTTCGGATACGAAAAACACGATGATCTAGCTGACGCCTTTTCTATGATAGCCATTAAAGCCTTTGAAATAGGGGCATTTAAAGGACCTTATATTGTTAAAGCTTCGGGGATCAAAGATTACAATGTAATCGGATCAAGAGATTGGGCCGATGAAGAAGATGACAGGATGTTCCGTAAGTTAGGCGGTAAATGGAGAAGGATCATGGGGTAAGTCTGGACTAAACTGAGTTCTTGCGTCATTGATGTTAGTACTATGGAACAAAAACTAACATACTGCCTCTACGCAAGAAAAAGCTCCGAATCTGATGAAAGACAGGCCATGTCAATCGATTCACAGATAAAAGAGATGTCGGTTTTAGCAGACAGGGATGAGATAGAAATTGTTGAAATAAAACGTGAGAGTCATTCAGCTAAAAATTCCGGTACAAGGCCGTTGTTTCTGGAAATGCTCTATGACCTGACTATTGGAAAATATAACGGAATTCTAACCTGGGCACCGGATAGGTTAAGCAGAAACGCAGGAGATTTAGGATCACTGGTAGACTTAATGGATAAAGGAAAACTAGTCCATATAAAAACCAGTTCTCAGTCTTTTTCTAATAATCCTAACGAGAAATTCCTTCTTATGATTCTCTGCTCACAGGCAAAACTGGAGAACGATAACAGAGGTCTAAATGTAAAAAGAGGTATAAGGGCAAAATGTGAAATGGGCTGGAGACCCGCACCAGCCCCAATCGGCTACCTGAATTACTCACATCTTGGTACCAAAAAGCTGATGTTGGATAAAGAGACAACGCCCTTAATAAAAGAAATGTTCATTATGGCATCAAACGGGTGTAGCGGAAGGGATATAAAAAGCTGGCTTGATAAAGACGGCAGACTGAAAAAACATACTCAGCGAAACATACCTCTTAGTATGGTTTACCGGATGCTTAAAAATACCTTTTATTACGGAGAGTTTGAATATCCGACAGGCAGTAATAAATGGTACCGGGGATCACACGACCCTATTATCTCTAAAGAACTATTTAATGAAGTCCAGAAAAAGCTAAGTTTCTACACGCTGAACAAAACGAAAACTACATGGGGATCAAAGACATTCGATTTTAAAGATATATTTAAATGTGCATACTGCGGAGCGAGTGTTATAGGAGAGGAGAAATATAAACTATTAAAATCCGGAAAGAAAAATCGCCACGTTTATTATCATTGTACTAAAAAGATAGATTCGAACTGCCCGGAGCCTTATGTTAATGAACTTGATTTAGTAGATAGTTTTATTAAATTCATCGAACTTATAGAGAAACGAAAACAATCATCAATTGAAGTCGGTAAAGAGGTCAAAGAGAAAATGGCAAAGTATAAAGCTTTTCGGGATCAGATACTGGAACAACAAAATATTAAAACAGAAGACAAGGATCTACAATTTTCAGAATATTTCAAACACATCGTTCTTAATGGGAATAACGAAGAAAAACAGGAGCTACTGCGAAGTATCAAACAACCCTTATATCTCCATAACGGAGAGATATTTTCAAACCCATTAATTTAATAAACAGGAAAAAGCAGGTTCGGATCTAATGTTTTAAGTAGAGGAGTTTGCAAACCCTAAAAGGATATTCGAGGCATTGTGGTCACTTAGGTGCCCTACATGGCTGGGGGACCTGGATTTGAACCAAGATAAACGGAGCCAGAATCCGTTGTCCTACCGTTAGACGATCCCCCAATATTTTTAACCTAGCTATTTTATCATTTCTTTCATTGAATCAATGATAACTGTTTCAAAATCAGTGCGGAGTGAATGTTTTTTAATTTCTCCAGCATTACTGCTCTATCCCCATCACTATATTCTTCAGATAGTATTCTAACTGTCATTTTTGTTATTGTATTTATAACAGAAGTTAATCTTTCCAGAGATCTTTTTCCATTAAACAACCAGAATAAAAAGAAATTTTCTTCATTGATAGTTACACTTCCGTTCACAATGTCATCTTTAGATGGAATATTTTCCAGCATGCTTGAAATATCATCAGTACTACTGACTAAAGACAATATTCCTCTTTCGTTATGTATTTCTCTAACATTATCCAACATGTTACCTATTAATTCTTTTATCTTCATGGGATCAGGTTTATATCCCCGTTCAGGATAAAAGGAAGATACTGCAACCGGTGCTTCCATTGTTTTATTTTCTTTTGTTACTGTAATTTTGCTTATATTAGCTATTGTATCCATAACAAAATCAGGGATATCTGAATTATTAGCACACATAAATATTGTGGACCCTTTTCTAAAAAACATAATTCCTTCGTATCTTATTTCTTCTACTCCCGTATATTCTGTATCATCTTCTTTAAGTACAGATAGAATTTTTTTCCATACTTCTTTTATTGCAGCATCTCCTGCATCTAATCCGAAAATATCATTAATTTCTTTTAATCCTGACATATCTATAACAGTAATTCTGGAAAAGGGTTTATCCATATGTGTTTCAACCATTGATCTAATGGTCTCAACATTGTGTGACAGTAAGGGATCACATACAATATTTCTCAGAAATTTTTCAAATTCTATATATAATTCGTCCCTTTGTTCCGGACTTATATTATTAGCGATAATATTTACCTGTTCCATCATTTCCCTTAGTTTCGGATTAGAACCGACAATATTAATAATATTTGTACGTGTAGACAAATCGTCTGTTATAGATGTTATTTCTTCCTTATCCTTTTCATATGGAGAAGATGAAGAGCTTTTAAAACTCACAGGTTTATGTACGATAGTTTTATTATCTTCATCAAGAAATATACCTTCTATATCCGTTGTGATGCTTCCGTCTTCTTCTATTTTCCCCCCTGTAAGATAAAGCTTTAAGAGTGGGCAAATATCAAATGAATCTGAGTTATAGTTATTAATGAGTCCTTTAACTATATCTTGAATTTTATCTTCATCTTCCAGATTTATTTCATATAGTATTCCAAACTCATCTCCTCCGTATCTGCAAACTGTAATCTGGGATTGTATACCCTCATCTTTAAATATTTTATTTATCTCCTCGCACCTTTCAGTAAGTTTTTCAGCCACTCTTCTTAATACTATCTCGGCTCCATTTTCTCCATTAGGGCTTTTTACCATATCGCAGCGTCTGAATTCTTGAATATCCAATATTTCTATTCTTCTATCAAAACCATCATCTATGTTTCTTTCTTTAAGATAGTTCATAAATCCACTACGGTTCAATATGAATACGGGGTTTTCGGTTATGGGATCTTTACCCGGAAGGAACAAAGTGATACTAGGTCCGCCACACCCCCCATCTACAAGATATGAAGATCCTATTCTTACAATAGTAGCAACCGCTTCATTGACTATTCTCAATTTTTCAGGATCAGTATTTTCCGGTATTATTTGTGAAAGATAAGAAAAGAAATTAGGTAGATTATTTTGAGGTATTCCTATTTCATTACTTTCTATCCAATTATTTGATGTTTCTGTCCCACTCATAATAAATATTTTATACTACTTTGTTCTTTGCTAGAATAAACAAGGTATGATTCCTTCACAACAAAAAGAACAAAGAGTAGCAATATTCGTAGATGTACAGAATATGTACTATTCTGCCAAGAACCTTTTTTCCTCAAAGGTTGATTTTGGCAGACTTCTTACCACAGCAATAGCAGGAAGAAAATTAATCAGGGCTTTTGCTTATGTAATTAAAGCTGATGTTGGTGCGGAGAAGGATTTTTTTGAAGCATTAAGCAAAATAGGCTACGAGGTTAGGGAGAAGGATTTACAGGTATTTTACGGCGGGGCTAAGAAAGGAGATTGGGATGTTGGTTTGTGCATGGATGCGGTTAGAGTTATGCCCAAGATTGATGTAATGGTTTTAGTATCAGGGGATGGTGATTATACAGACCTTTTGGACTACGCAAGAAGTCAGGGAGTAAGAACCGAAGTTATTGCTTTTGGTAAAACAGGATCAAACAGATTATTCTCTGAAGCTGATTATGTTGTGGATATTGGAGATACTCCGGAAAAGTATCTAATTGGCCGAATAAGAAAAAGACCACCTAACATCAGAGTTAACTCACCAAACGGTCGCCTATCATTTATTCCAGGCAGAAAAGAGCCATCTGATTTTTACGATAAAACAGTGCAAAATAAAAATATTCAGATTGATAAACCAGATTCATTAAGTGATACATTTAAAAATGACAAAGATACCATTATATAAAATAAAAGAGCTCATAACTTTTGAAAGAATAAAATCCACCATCTACGTATTATATTTTCTTTTATTCATATCTGTTGTATTTCATTTTTCCTATGCAAGAAGGATAATCCCGGGAGTAAAAATCGGAAGTGTAAGAGTAGGGGGAATGACTTATCTTCAGGCAATTAAAACATTAGAAGAACATGAAAAGACAGTAAGCAAAGAACTAATCTTAAAGGCGGAAGATAGGGAATTCATAATAAAAGCATCTGATATTAATCTAGTATATGATTGGGACGCATCTGTCAGCAGAGCTTTTGAGGTTGGCAGAACGGGTAATATATTTATCGATAACAAAGATAAAATTGCCGGTTTTCTTAGAGGACTATATATAGGGGCATTTTATGAATATGACGATAATCTTTTGGCATCTAAATTTTCCTTAATTAAAGCTGAAACAAACATTGATGCACAAAACGCAGGTGTGGGTTTTGACCCCAATGGCAAATTGATTATCACCCCTCCAAGAGAAGGATTAAAAGTTATTGATGATTCTCTTCACAATGGTTTTGCATCGTCCTTTGATAAGATGGATTTTCAGACTAAAGTACTTCCTACAAAAAAGATAAAACCAAAAATAAGTGAAGATCATGTTAAAGCAAATATGCCTATGATAGAGAAAATATTATCCAATGAGATAACTATAAAAAACGGGGACAAATCGTGGGTAGTAAATAAGGAACAGCTGCTCAGCTTCCTCGAACTAAGAAATAACAATAATAATATCGAATTTGTTCTAAATGAACCTAGATTTGAAGCATTCTCCGAGTCTGTAGCTCAGGATGCAGATGAACTTCCCAGGGGAAAAGTTACTTCAGTAAATGGGGAGAGGGTGTTAGGGTTTGAATTAATAAAAGATGGAAAAGAGCTTGATAAGAAAAAATTTGCAGATGCTTTTAGAGATGCTGTATTTCATTTCAAACCGATTGTAGAGCTTCCTATGATAGTTATTACCGGACCGGCCAACAAGGAAAAGTATGGGATATTATCTTTACTGGGGGAAGGGGTGTCAACATATAAGGGCTCCGGAGAAGGAAGAATACATAATCTTTTACTTGCAGCCGAAAGAACGGATGGTGTTCTTGTAGCACCCGGTGCAGTTTATTCAATGAATGCAGCTATTGGGGATGTTAGTTATGAAACAGGGTATGACTTTGCATATATTATAAAAGAGGGGAGAACTGTTTTAGGAGCCGGAGGAGGTGTTTGTCAGACTTCCACCACCTTATTTAGAGCCGTATTAGATTCAGGATTGCCTATCATTACGAGACACCCCCATGCATATAGGGTAAGTTATTATGAACAAAATATGCCTGTAGGTTTTGACGCAGCTGTGTTTCAACCATCCTGGGATTTTCAGTTTAAGAATGATACAAACAATTATGTACTTATTCAGACAAGTTTTGATAAATCACAATACTCTCTAACCTTTAGAATATACGGCACCCCGGATGGAAGGGAAGTTGAGATTTCCGAACCTGTGATAACCAATCAAACACCCCCTCCTCCCGCTTTATATCAGGACGATCCCACACTAAATAAGGGAGTAGTAAGACAGGTGGATTTTCCTGCATGGGGAGCAAATGTTTCATTCAGTAGAAAAGTAACCAGGAATAATGAATTACTATTTGAAGACATATTTAACAGCAGATATCAGTCCTGGAGAGCAGTATATTTAGTAGGAACAAAAGAATAGTATTATTTCCTGTCCGATATTTCTATACCAACTAGAGTATATATTTTTTCATTTCCTTCAGTATTTGTTGCTTCTTCCTTAGATATAATTTTTGCAATCTTATCTTTGCTTTTATATTCATATACAGATGAATTATTTTCTTCACTGATAGATTCAATTTCCCAATCTAGATCAGAAAATATATTTTTATAAAAGGATTCAATCGATGATCTGGGTTTTTCAATGCGATACGATGTTTGATATATATTTCCTATTTCATCTGATGATATAGTTTCAGCTTTATCAGGATAAAGAAGATTTATATCACTTATACTCTTAGCACCCTTAACATCTTCGATCTTCTTTAATATCTTAGGTTGATATCCGGAGAAATTTATGTAGGAGATTATTGATATTGATAGAAGGATAAAAAGGGCAGTAAATAAAACGATATTTTTCTTTTTATTGTTCATGGTAAGTTAATTATATGTTCTAAGTCGGATTAAGAGCAAATTTTTGGTAAAATGCTTTATACAGTCTTTGATAGTTGATTTTAAAGGCCCCATCGTCTAGTGGTTAGGACATTGGATTCTCATTCCAAGAACCGGGGTTCGAGTCCCCGTGGGGTCACCAAATGGGACTAGGTTACCACCTAAGTCCCTTTTTAGTGCTAAATATGGCGCTAATTTTGGGGTTCCAGAAGTTAAATCAGCATAGGTAGGCATCTCATCAAATATGAGCCCAAAGAAGGCAGCTCTTTTGAGCGGATTAGCCGTATCTATCAACAATTCTTCAAGGTGTTCCAGAAAATATCCAATGCGCTTCATAACCGCCTCCATATTAATAGTATTTTGAGTCTTTTTACGTCGAATTTTCTCTTCTTCTAGTTCCTGCACCTCACACTCTGCTTTGACCAAATCGGCCTCCAAATATTTAATGGCAACTTCGGAGCTTAAATACTTGATCTTGTCTGCTGCAGCCTGTGCAGAAGCCTTTAGAGCCTTTATTTTAGTGTCTATAATAGATTCATCCTCTTGCTTGCTTTCAACTCTTTCTTTCCATTGGGTTACAACGTATTCCTTTAAGGAATCGATATATTCCTGAGTAAAGTTTAAGTTTTTAACAAATGACTCCACTGTATCTTCGAGTTCTTTTGATGTAACCCTAAAATAGTGGCCTCGCTTGTTGCAGTGATATGCCGGATAGTATTTCCCAAGATGTCCGCGTGATGCACTGCCAAATAATGGTTTATTGCAGTGGGGACACATGATGACTCTCTTATAAGGAAATTTCGGATTATTGATTATTTTTTTGGTTTGCCATTCAGGAAGTTGTTTCTTCCATAGTTTTATCTCTTCACCGTTTTGAACAAGAGTAAATTTCCCCCGATTAGCGAGGTTATACATTTCTATTGAGATTAAACCATCAAATTTTGACTTAACTACTTCTCCTTGAGTCCATTTCTCAATATTAGCTCCGGCATAGATTGGATTTTGAATAAAACGCCAGTATTGCTTGATCTGAAGAGGCTTGCCACCGCGTTCACCCATGACCTTAGTACGATCATTGGGATTCCGCACATAACGTTTGCGTGTTTTATAACCCATTTCATTTATTTGATCGACTATCTCTTGATCGGATAATGTGCCTCGACTTCGAAGCTCAAACATTTTTTTAATCCACAATGATTCTTCTGGATGGGGTTTCAGAATAACTCGCTTGCCGTGAGGAGTCTCAACTTTTTCATTTACATAACCAAATGGAGCTTGTCTTACTCGATAACCCATACGGACATAGCGTATTTCAGCTCCGATCATGCGGGTCATAATATCTCGCATTTCATCTTTGGCACGTTCTGCCTCAAGAATTTCAGATTTCTTGGTTGGACTGTATACGCTCCAGTTATAAGAGATGCCAAGATGTTCTAGTGTATTTACATCTTGATTACCGATAATGCCATAGATATCAATTAGTCGAACATCATGCTTTTCCAACTGCATTTTGAGATGGTCATAGAGATATGAGCCACCTCTCGTGAAACGATCAATAGACTTAATAATAAATAGTTGAATGCCGTTCTTGGGATTTTTACAGTAATCAATCGCTTCTTGTACTGGCTGCTCTTCTTTGGATGCTGATTCCATGAAGATAAAAAACTTTTTGACCTTTATGCCTCGATTAAGTGCAAATCGTTCAATTTGCTCTTTTTGCGCTTCAGGTGAATCACCTTGCAATCCCTCTATTAGCGAAGAAATTCGGATTGCTGCTACTGCTTGTTGTTGGACAGGCTCAGTATTCATGGCTCTTTTACTTGTTTAACTAATTGCTGTTCCAAAATGCGATCAACTATTAGATTGGCAATGATTTTGAGACGTTTTTCGACCGATAATTGAGAGCCTATTTGGGGGATATTTTTGCTTTCTTGTGGTGTTACTCTTATTCGTTTCATATCAGGTATTTATTACAGACTATCACTATAGTGATAGTATAGCAAGTACACGCACGGTGTCAAGTCGTTTTACTCAAGTGCCTTTGCGAAAAACCCTGGTCAGGAGTATCATTCAGACATCATCGAAAACAGTTAGTATTTGATGGTAAAACTGCCCACTTATGGGTAGTTATGTTGGAAAATAACCTAATCTTTCAAGTTTTACGAAAAGAGATTTCTTTACTGCTTAATTTTTTGTCTCCATATGCTGCCTTATTAAGGCTCCAATTTGAATTTGCGAAACCCTGGCTAGTCCTAGTTCTTATAGCTTCCGCACTCTTGTGGCTTGTTTACTGCGTGGCCAAACTTTATGTCACTTGGTTAGAATCAAAGAGGCCGGCCACAATATTCGAAGTATTACCTCCTACTTCTACCGAGCAAAGCTCATACACAACAACCCAACTATTTAGCTCGGTCTATGGCTTACTTCGCCAGAGAAATTGGACATGTCGACTTCTCGACGTCTTAAAATCCTATTCATTTGAAATTGTTTCCTCAAAGGATCAGGGTATTCGCTATATTTTGCGTGTCCCCGAGGAAGACGCATCAATCGTTAAAAAAAGCCTGATTTCATACTTGCCAGGCATTCAAGTCAAAGAGTCAGAAGATTACATCAACTCAAATATTAGAAACGGCCACGTTATTGAAATCAAATCTACTAATAACTTTGCATTTCCACTTAAAAAGCAAGATAACCTCAAAGAATATGATCCAATCGCCTATGTAACTGGTACCATGACAAAGTTAACTGAAAATGAACAAGTCGCAGTACAAATAATAATTTCCCCAATCAGTCACAGTAATAATCAGGTTATAAGTAGGCTTCGCTCCATATTCTTAAACAATAAAGATGTATTTTCGGATCTTAGGTCTTCAAATCAGGTTGGTTCTATATTGATTCCAATCATTTATCTGGTATTACAAATTTTACTATTTCCTGTTGGTTTAATAATCTGGGTTTTTACCGGAGGACGAGAAGGGCCGGTATTACCAATTATTAGGTTCAACTCAAAAATGCCAGATAGTACTTATCGGGATATCATCGAAACACAGATTAAACAAAAAATTGATCAGCCACTATTTACCACTTCTATCAGGTTCCTGACTATTGCAAGCTCATATTCTAACCAGCATAAGATTGAAAAAGGGTTCATTGCTGCTTTATCTCCATTTACGAATGGGGGCTACCAGACGCTTAAACCAATACGATATTTGAAGATAACGGCCATCAATAACTTGCTTCTTTGGCTTTATTCTCATAGGTTAATCAACGTATTATCCAATCTCATTCTTTCCGCTACCGAAGTATCAGATCTGTATCACTTCCCATTTACCAGTACAACAAAGACGGAGAACCTAGCCAAACTTCACAGCAAAGAGCTACCCGCACCACTATCACTTAAAAAGAACACTAATCTCGATATCTATTTTGCAAAAAATACCTATGGTGGAGCTGATACATCAATTGGATTAACTGAAGATGAACGTCGTCGTCATGTTTATATCCTTGGAGCTACTGGTACGGGCAAATCAACCATGCTTTTATCCATGATTAAACAGGATGTTGATAACAACAAGGGTCTGGCAGTTATCGATCCTCATGGCGATTTGACTGATCAAATTATCTCAGTTATTCCCAAAGAGCGAATTGCCGACGTTGTCTACCTTAATCCAGATGATATCGGTTATCCAATGGGGATCAATTTACTTGAATTAACCCCGGGACTGCCCGAGGAACAAGCCATCCGTGAAAAAGAGTTTATTGCCGAAAGTATTATTTCGGTCTTTCAAAAAATCTACACAGATAAATATTCAGGGCCGAGGATGGAATATATTCTTCGCAATACCATTCATACAGCTTTTACTGTGCCCGATGCTACCTTGTTTACCATATATAAACTGCTGATTAACACAAGTTATAGAAAATCAGTCACTAAAAACCTTACTGATGAGAATCTAAAAGATTTCTGGAAGTATGAATTTGCCAAGGCTGGAGATTACCAGAAAGTCAAAATGATCTCGCCAATCACTAATAAGATTGGTCGTTTCTTGTTTTCACCAACTGCAAAACGAATACTTGAGCAAGGTAAATCTACTATTAGCTTTGATCAGATAATGAACGAGGGAAAAATTCTCCTTTGCAACCTCTCTAAGGGAAAGGTTGGTGAAGATAATTCCAGTGTCTTTGGTGTGCTTATTATGGCCAAGATTCAATTAGCTGCACTTAAACGCGCCAGAATGAAGCAGGAAGACCGTAAAGACTTCTATTTATATGTTGATGAGTTTCAGAATTTTGCCACTCCCGCTTTTGCTCAAATCCTTTCTGAAGCCAGGAAATATAGACTTAACGCAGTATTGGCTCATCAGACTACCTCACAAATTGAAGATAATTCGCTAGTTAACGTAACCCTGGCTAATACTGGTACAGTCATTTGCTTTAGAACTGCTAATCCCGAAGATGAACGAATGATCTTGCCACAATTTAGACCATATATAGAACAGGGTGAAATCGCTAGTTTACCGTCATATCACTTCTATATGAGGCTTGGAGCACTCAATCCAGAAGAGCCATTCTCTGGAGTAACAATCCCGGTAAAAATTGAATACAGTCAAAATAGAGTTGATGAGGTGATTGAATCGTCGAGAAAGTTATACGCCAAAAAGTACGACGGATCACATGAGACATCTATTAAACCAAAAGAAAAGCAGACTAGTAAGAAGGTGTATTCTGCACTTCCCTGATTACCTACCGGTAGGAAATGAATAATTCTGATTTGGATTGATAATACGGTATTTTATATTTTACTATTGCCCTCTTATTCCTTATATATAAGGGAGAGGAAGTGATACAATCACTTCAAGTTGCCCCAACAAAAAACTTATGGACAGTCCAAAACTACCGCAAGCACAATTCGATATTCTTCATTATCTGTATAGATTCCGATTTTTAACAAGCCCTCAACTTCAAAAACTACTCAAACACTCAAACATTCGCCTGACTAACTATCATCTCAAAAACCTAATCACACAAAACTACATAGGCAAACACTACTCACGCTCACTAGGCCTTGCCAATCAACCAGCAGTCTACTACCTATCCTCTGGAAGCATAAAGCTCTTATCTGACAAAATTGATTTTGATAAGCGAGCCTTAAAACGCATTTATCGAGAAAAGATTCGTTCTCAACAGTTTATTGCTCATGCTTCATTCTTGGCTAATTATTTTCTATATCTTCGAGATGAGTCTGAAAATTCAGGCCATGCCTTCCATTTTTTCACTAAAACTGATCTACTGGCTCATCCGTACTTAATTCACCCTTTGCCGGATGCGTATTTTGCGAGAGTAGATAAGGCTAATAACACCAAGCGATATCTTGTCGAAGTGGTTGAAGATAGCTCACCACGTTTTGCCCTCCGAAAGCGTATAGAGCAATATTGTGATTACATTGATGATGGCAAGTTTACCGAAGTGACTAGTCATGATTTTCCAACATTGCTATTTATCTGTCCTGGCTATGCCAGCCTGATCTATCTTAAGAAACACATCTGCCGTATATACGAGGAAACATCTCTTGATCAGATTGATATCTACATTTCAACCAAAGAAGGGGCATTCGCCGGATCTTGGGAACAGATTCAAGCCGAAGACGAATAGCCCCTATCAATGTTAGTCTTCTCGACGTCCTAAGAACCTATTTAACTCTCTTCTTCCTTCCTCAGTTTGTTTGAATTCGTAAAAAAGACGTGCACCTTTATCAGATAAAAATGGCACAAATTCCGGTAAATCGTTTAATGGCACCTTTCGAAATTCCTGTAACCTCATATCGACTGTATAACCTTTAAAGACTGGTAGTATTCTGATCATATTTTTTCCTTTATATCAAACCGCGGGGTTGGGGCCCCGCGGTAGACAAATATTTATAATTTTGCACTTGGGACAACCTCACTGATTCTCTTCTCCCCAAAGTAGAGATCTCGCTCTATTCCTAAACCAAATTTGCCATGATAGCTTTCTAACTCTTCAAGTGAGAAAGAACCCCATTCATCATTCCAGTCACCAAATATTGAAACAAAGCCAAAAAATATTTTGTCATTGGGATCATATTCGGTCGCGTACCAAGTCCCAGCTCCGCAAGGATTAAAGAACTTAGCTATTACTAATGGGTCACTTGAGTCTTCTTGCCTTCCGACTTGCTCAAATCGCTTTAGTAGCTCTTTAGTTAATAGTTTCATAGGTTTTCACCTCCCTCTTGGCTTCTTCCCTAAAAATTAATAGTTGGGAAGTATGGCCATACTTCCCATACTTGGGAATCCAAAAAGCGGGGTGAATTTTGCAAGGGCAAGCGAAGCGCAGTTTATTGGAGTGAAACGGAAACCCTTGCGAAATGAGGGGCAAGGCCCCTAAAGATCAACCTTTTCTATCATATTTTAGGTACAATATTTATGAGGGGCCAGATTTTCATAAGTTAAAACAAAGCTTTGAGCTTGTGAAAGAGAGTTCTTAGAAATCAAAGGCGATTCATCCACCTAAACTTGGGTAGGAATTAACAGAGGTGAATATTTGCGGCTAACAATTACTGGTCAAGTACCACGAACAGCAATGCCACGCAGAATTCGTGGAACACGAACCAGAACAACGGGAACACGAACAACAATAATAAGACGAATAACAACTCCGTCAGGTGTGTCCGTTAGCACAGGACTTTGGTACTATTAGTACATGTTTTATCAAAACATGCCCCTCTATTTGCAACTTATCGATTTACTTAAGATCGAATATGCCTACGTACACAACTTACAAAAAGAATACAAATATTCACTAGGCGAAGATGTAATCCGCATTACTTGGGAGTTAGTTGATCTTTTTATTGAGGCGCAAACTAGCGGATACAATTGCACCGACAAGAGAAAAGTTATTGGTGAAATTGCCCGTAAGTTTGACAGCCTCAAACTACGAATCAGATTTTTAACCGAACTCAAGCAATTATCCCTGCATCAAACAACGCATATTAATGAGCTGCTGGTTGGCATTGGCAAAATGATTGGCGGCTGGCAGAAGAATGCCTAAAACCATTCTTACCAATACTAATGTCCTCAAAGCATACCTTGACTGCCGTCACAATAAACGTAAAACCATCAATGCGCTCAAGTTTGAAATGAACTTGGAGCATAACTTAAGCGAGTTATTATTAGAATTACAAAATAGAACCTATACTCCCGGCAGATCAATTTGCTTTGTCGTCACAAAACCAAAGCCCAGAGAAATTTTTGCCGCTGAGTTTTGTGACCGAGTCGTCCATCATGTCCTCATTAACCAAGTCCAGAAAATCTGGGAAAGACAGATTTTTCTTGACGACTCGTATGCGTGTCGTCCCAACAAAGGCAATCATTACGGCGTGGAGCGACTGCAAAAATACGCCAAGGAATATTGTTACTACGGTTCATTTGATATTGCGAACTTTTTCGGCAGTATCGATAAACAGGTCATTTATGAAAGTTTTGCCAAAGTTATCAGAACTGCCAACCGCCCCGATTGGTGGAAAGAAGAAATACTTTGGCTATGTAAAACCATTATCTTTCACAATCCAGCGAGCAACTACACCTATAAGGGAGATAGAGCCCTGCAAGATTTAGTCCCACATTACAAATCACTCATCCACAAAGACGGCATGACAGGAATGCCGATAGGAAACTTAACTAGTCAATTCTTAGCCAATGTTTACTTAAACGAGCTTGACCAGTTTGTCACCAAAACACTCGGTGCTAAAGGGTACGGGCGATATGTGGATGATTTTGTGGTGTTTGCCAACTCAAAAGAGGAACTTAGAAACTGGCGTGACCGCATTGGTGAATTTTTACGTACCGAGCTTCATCTAAAACTCCATCCCAAGAAACAGCAAATCCAACCTACGAGTCATGGCATTCCGTTTGTGGGGTACTTTATTAAGCCCTGGGGTATGACGGTCAGAAGAAATGTGGTCAAAACTCTCAAAAATAAAATATACGGCTGGAATAAAAGTGGCGACATCGAAACCATGATTCCTTCGATCAATTCCTATTTAGGACACCTTGGCAAAGCCAAATCCTGCAGACTTAGACACCATCTGATCAAAAAACATTTATCCCCAGAGATGAAAACCAAAATAGTGGTCGTTGGCAACTGGCGGTACCTGAAAGCTAGAAAAGGAGTGACAACGATCAAACCTGGTCAGATTCCATTATTCGATTTACCTGACTCGTAAAAATTTTTTTTGCATCGACTCGCTACGCGAGACACCAAAAGAATAAAAGCCAAATAAACCAAAATCCCGCCTATACGGCGGGATGATAATCAAAGGCCTGTGTGCTAACGGACACACCTGACGGAGTTGTTATTCGTCTTATTAGTGTTGGTCGTGTTCCCGTTGTTCTGGTTCGTGTACCACGAATTCTGCGTGGCATGGCTGGTCGTGGTACTTGNNCGAGCTGCGTGGCATTGCTGGTCGTGGTACTTGACCAGTAAGTGAAAGCCGCATTAGTGAGGTTTGCCCACGAGCCATCAATATAAGACATCATCAGCTCTTTTTGAGTGGGAAGTCGCCAGTTGCCGTCACCCAAGGCTTCACAGCCTGTTTTGCTGCTTGTAAGCTTGACACATTGACATGCCACCTCATTGTGAGTGTTGCAAACTCCATCATCACCCGGTAGAGCGTTTGGATACTTACAATTATTGGCAGCAAACCAATTCTGGGAGGAGCTAGTGCGAATAGACCACACGAGTCCGGTATTTTCATCTTTTTTCTCAGCATTGGTAGCATCACTGGTACCACAATAGCTATTTCCGACATTACACGCTGTCCAGGTGGCTTGATATGAGTCGGCTGGGATGACCCCGTTATTGTTGTAGTCGTCCACACCACCCACACTTTGTGGGTAGTCGGTATTGCCACCATTTTTCAAGGTATTGGCAATGGCATCGTTAAATGGCTTGGTGGCTGCTGAATAAATACGGTTCCATGAAGTACCCCAGTCTCCCCACGATCCCGCGGCGGTTGAGCCATAACTTAGAGAAGAAAGTGCTGTTGCAAGAGTTGAAAGGCGCGAAGTGGCGCCTGACTCTGGGGAGCCACCACTTTGTTCGGCTCTAACAATCTGAATGTGACGATATGAAAAAACAATGNNAATGAAAAAACAATGGTAAGTAGTGTCAAAAAACCGAGTACGATAAAACTTGTCTTTTTAATCTTATTTTGCATATCTTTATAATCCAATAAACTAACACGAAAGTCAAATCGACAACTAGTTGTAAAGCCACCGATATTATTCTAACATGGAGTAAATGAAGTAATTAATTCTTGCTTGTCGTATTTGGTACTAAATGAACAATTGGTTAATAAAATACAGGCGCACTACAAACAAGAAGACTCTAGCGATTCTCGTAGGGTTTTTCTTGGGGTTGTTGGCACTTGGCGGATTTTATTCAATCCGACCAGTGTATGCTGCCAGTTTAGCCATTATTGGACGGGCAGTGTCAACTACGGGAGTTTACCTGGATTTTGCCAATTATAACGCCAATGTCAGAGTCAATTGGTCAACCGGAGATTTTAGTGGCTATGCTTTCTCCGAAGATGTGGGCTGGGTCGCTTTTGGCACTGATGATAACGCAGAGGGGCCAGTTCATGTAAATCCCTCAACTGGAGTAGTGACAGGTAAGGCTAAAGTTATTTCAACTGGTGCATTTCTAGACTTTACCTCCTATAACAGCAACGTCACGGTTAATACTTCAAATGGTGTGCTTAGTGGTTATGTGTGGAGTGAAGATGTTGGCTGGCTTAACTTTGGCGATTCCGGAGTCAGTATTGATGATTTCAGTAATGATTTAGTTGAACCAGCTACCAACGCCTCATCGCTTTCTATGTTAACTGATAACACTGGAGGCTACAGCGTTGCTGACGGAGGTTGGACAAATAGCAGTGTTTCAGCATTCTCCTGGACAGCTGGGGCTGATAATGTGGGTGGATCAGGTCTTCGTGGTTACTGTCTCTATTTAGGAACTGACGCTAATGCCGATCCTGGTAACTCCGTGACACTTACCGGTACGGCAGGGATGCTGACCAACTCTCCCGCATCTGTCGTTGGGACTGATTGTTTGTTTATAACCACAGGCACTAGTCTTGATCTGGGGAGCGCCAGTTATTTATCCAGCTCTTTTGTTAACGGTGAAACATATTACCTGAGGATCAAAGCCATTGATAATGCAGGAAATACCTACAATACCGCTGCTGCCAGTTTTTCTTTCAAATACGACAATGTAAGGCCAACTAATGTGAGTTATATTTCTTGTGCCTCCGGATCATTTTCCAACGTTGCTGATATGAGTTTTACCTGGCCGATCACGGGAAGTGCCATGTCTGCCGATGCCGACTCGCAAGTTTTAGGATGGCAATATCAGATTAATTCCACGAGTGGCACATGGCTTGGTACCTCAACTGATTTGGGTCTTAACTATATTGCAACTGGTTCAGCTACACGAACACTCACGGCAGATCAAGATGGTTCATCTATCGTTAACGGCACCAATGTCGTTTATTTCCGTACTGCTGATTATGCCAGTAACCTCTCAACTGACGCCACAATTAGAACGTGTAACTTGCAATTTGGCGGTGAAGCGCCGAGCTTTGCCAATAATGAGACTGTCACAGTGACCCCAAGTTCTTCGACAACAAACTCATTTGCTCTGAGTTGGTCAGCNNTTGCTCTGAGTTGGTCGGCAGCCACTCCTACTTTTGGTCAAACCGTTAGCCATTACTACTACATGGTTAATACCACACCGCCTTCAACCCTTGCTACACTTCAAAGCAACTCTTCTACCTATATCGACAATGGTACAAATTTAACTGTAGATGCTACAGCGCTACCTAATGTCAATAAAGGGACAAATACCGTGTATGTAGTTGCAGTTGATGACGCTGACAATTATTCTCCAAGCAACAGTATCAGCGGTACGTTTACCCTTAACTCAACTGACCCCGATAACGTTTCCAATTTGGTTGGCTCCGACTCGTCGATTAAAGCTGACTCTAAATGGTATGTGACATTGACTTGGACGGCTCCGACCTATCAAGGCGCGGGCAACTTGACCTATCTCGTTTATCGTTCATCTGACGGAACCACCTTCTCCCAAGTTGGATCATCGAGTGGTTTGTCGTATGTAGACAATGCTCCCTCATCGGCCAAATATTATTACAAGGTCTACACCAAAGACGGCGCTAATGCTCAATCATCCGGGACTAATGCAGTTAGCATTACTCCAACGGGCAGATACACTACTGCCCCGACCTTAAGCTCAGGACCGGAAGCTTCTTCGATTACCACCAAAAAAGCTAAGATTAAATGGTCAACCTCAAGAGGCAGTGACAGTAAAGTAGCCTACGGCACCAGTAAAGACTCATACAATTCTGAAGAGCCAAGTAATAGTAGTCAGGTGACCGATCACGAAATCTCGCTTACCGGACTTACCGCTGGCACTACTTACTACTACAAAGCCAAATGGACTGATGAGGATGGCAACACCGGAGAATCAGAGGAAAAGAGCTTTACAACAGCCGCTGCCCCCACAGTTCATGATGTCGTCGTCAAGAATATTGCCCTCACGTCTGCCATTATTGAATACACGGTTAAAGACACATCAAAGGTTAAAATCTATTACGGCACAACTACGAGTTTTGGCGGACTCAAGGAAATTTCTACTTCTACAACAGAAACTACCTATACGACCCAGTTAGATGAGCTAACTGATGGTACCAAGTACTACTTCAAAATTAACAAGTATGACAGTGAGGGTGCTGAGTATGAGGGGGACGTCTATTCCTTCGAGACTCTGCCTCGGCCAAAAATCTCTAAAGTTGTCCTTGAATCGGTTGCCAATACGGCAGAAACTACTATCAGGGTAAGTTGGACGACTAACACTGAAATCTCATCCATCATAACTTTTTACCCAGAAAATGATCCGAGTAACACCCGTGATGAGGTCAAAGTGACTTTAGAAAAGGGTGAGCGAACGATGGTAGTTCGCGGATTACTGCCTAATACTAAATACCTCTTGGTCGTTAAGGGACGAGATAAATTGGGCAACGAAGCCTCCTCAGACTTACAGCGCTTTACCACGTCAACTGATACCAGACCTCCAAAGATTTTGAACCTTAAGGTTATTGGTGGCACGATCCCACCAGTTGGCTTTGCAGCCGGAGAAGTCAAAGCACAACTTATTATCACTTGGGATACCGACGAGCCAGCCACCTCACAGGTTGAGTTTGGCCAAGGATCAGGCGTTGATTACTCTCAAAAATCACAATACGACGGTAATCTTGCTACCAACCATACTGTTATTCTCTCAGGACTCACTCCAAGCCAGGTCTATCATTTTAGAGCAATGTCCCTCGACAGTGCTGGCAACACTGCAACCAGTGTCGATACGGCCACCATCGCACCAAAAGCCACCAGATCCGCACTGGACTTGGTCATTAAGAATTTGTCAGAAGCCTTTGGGTTTGTTAAGTCGATTAAGTTGAAATAAATAATGAATAATCAAACGAAAATACCTGCCATCTCAACTTCGAAACTCATTAAAACATTTGAGGTCAAGTCTAGTCGGATTCCGGTTATCAAGGATGTCACCGCTACTATTTGGCAGGGTGAGTTTGTAGTAGTCACAGGCCCCTCGGGCTGTGGTAAATCAACCCTACTCCATGTTTTACTTGGCCTAGAGCCGCCAACTCAGGGCACAGTGTCGTTTTTTGGTCAGGATTTATACAGCCAACTGGATGAAGACGGACGCACTGAACTTCGTAAAAAGAATGTCGGCATGGTCTATCAACAACCCAATTGGATCAAAGCCCTCACGGTTCTTGAAAATGTGATGTTTGCACTGCGTATCAATGGTGAAACTGACGAAGCAGCCCGCAAGAAATCGCAGGAAGCTCTGCCAATGGTCGGGATGCTTGATTGGCAGGATTACACGCCAACGGAACTGTCTTCTGGTCAACAACAAAAGGTTTCTCTAGCTCGGGCAGTTATTACTAACCCCAAAGTTAGTATTGCCGATGAACCAACCGGAAACCTGGACTTTAAGTCTGGTGAGGAACTGATGCAACTGCTGAAAAAACTCAATGACGCGGGCAAGACCATTGTGATGGTTACCCACGACTTGGAATATTTAACGTTTGCCTCCAGGTCGCTTATCATGTTTGATGGCAAAATTGTCGAAGAAGCCAATTCTCATGATCTATCAGGCAAATTAACTGGCTTTAAAAAACTTTTTGGCGAGGTTTATAAACAATGAAAAATCAAATGTCAAAATCTATCGGTTTTAGTCAAAAATTGAAAAATCTTTGGCATGTTTTCCTCAATACATTATTTTTTATTGTTCTGGTTATTCTCTACTCATTCTCACTTCTGCTTCGAAGAATAGGTCGCAAAAATAAATTCTTGAACGGTTTAGCTATCAAAAATACCCGTTTTGTTAACTCACTTGACCGCAGTGACACGAGCGGAGTCAGTCAACTCTATTTGATGGAAATTGCTTTTAAGAATATGGCCGCCAAAAAGACCCGTACCATTGTAACTGTTGGTGGCATGGCTATTGGCATTTCGTTCATAGTCTTTTTGGTCTCTATAGGCTATGGGTTACAGCAAGTTGTTGTGGCTCGCGTAGCTAGACTTGATGAGCTCAAACAAGCAGAAGTTGTGCCGGGGTTATCTGTTGACTTGGCTTTAACCGATGCTACCATCAACAAATTTAAGGAAATTAAGAACGTTGAAAATGTCTTGCCTCTCATTGCTGTCATTGGCAGAGTGTCGTACCAAAATTCTGTCTCTGACCTGGCCGTCTATGGCGCTACTCGTGATTATCTAAAATATTCAGCTCTCCAGCCTACCAAAGGAACTTTATTTGAAAGTAACTCTATTACACTTGATGTTAATAAAATTAAAAGTAACCCAGAAAATGAAGGTACAGCAAAACATGGCGAAAAGATTAAAGATGTTGCTATAAATATCGAATCTGGCACTTGGCTTAAGGTGAGAGAAAATCCAGAAACTAAAGCGAAGATTATCGGCTATACCAAAAGAGTTGAAGGAAGAACTTCGGGCGAAGAATATTGGGGTGATACCTATGCTGATGACAATAAAGCAGGAGTAACGGGGAAAAATAGTGAAGGAACGGTTTTGGGAAAATGGGTTAAGTCAGAGTTTTTGTTATGGGAGAAAAAGAGTTGTAGTGTTGAGGAGGACAGTGAATGTGAGGAAGGTCAGTATGTTGTACTGCGCGACAAAGATAATTCCCAACTCCAAGAAACTGGCTATGTTGCCGAAATTGGAATGACTGTCACAGACAACAATCACNNAATACAACAGCAGATAATGGATCATTGCCTGTTGTGGAATTGGCAAGTGAATCAGCGGGGGTTGCCGATCAGCAGGTTGAAAAAGTATCCATTGATAGTCGCGAGAAAAAGGAAATAGTTGTCAACCAATCAGTACTGCAACTTTTGAGTATTGATGAAAACAATGCTATTGGCAAAGAACTAAGCCTCTCATTAGTTGTGGTAGGTGAATTACTCGAAGATCCAAATGTCCGGATTGAGTCAGCGCCGCTTAACTACAAAATTGTAGGTGTCATTCCTGATGAAGGAACGCCAATTATCTACGTGCCATTTATGGATGTACGATCACTTGGCGTTAATAAATATTCTCAACTCAAGGTTATCGCTAAGGATAACGGATCACTTCGTGATATCCGCACCACCATTGAATCTGCCGGATACGGCACTGTGTCGGTCTCTGATACCGTTGCACAAATTGATAGCCTCTTCTCTAATTTTAGATTAGTGCTCTCCATCCTTGGTCTTGTTGCCTTATCGGTTGCCGCACTTGGTATGTTTAATACTTTGACTGTTTCACTTCTTGAACGCACCAGAGAAGTGGGTCTTATGAAGGCCATGGGACTTAAATCAGGTGAGGTTAAGTCACTGTTCTTAACAGAATCTATGATTATGGGTCTCTATGGAGGAATCCTTGGTCTTCTTCTTGGAATTGGATTTGGGAAATTGCTTAGTCTGATTTTGTCCGCGTTATCCGTAGTTAAAGGCGTTGGTTTTGTTGATGTCTCCTATGTCCCAATTTCATTTGTGGTGTTTGTAATTTTTCTTTCAATTTTAGTTGGTATCGCAACAGGATATTACCCGGCAAAAAGAGCTACTAAAATCTCCGCTTTGAATGCACTTAGGTACGAATAAGTAGTACTTTTAACTATTTTGGCGTATATCTAGTTGACTTTCAGCCTGGTTAGGATAATAATTCCCTCAAGTTCAACAGAGCTGCCCCTCCGGATAGGGGCTTTTTTGTAACCAGACCTGCCTGATATTTATAAATTAGTAATTTATATGGAGGTAGGTTATGAATAAAAAGATTATTATCTTCTCATCAGTCGCCATCACGGCACTAACTTTTGCTTCACCAGTCTTTGCCGCTTCGGGAGATGTCACCAAAATCGAAACGTTCATCAAGAGTGTCATCCAAGTACTTGTAACACTTGCCGGACTCATTTCTGCTGGATTCTTTGTCTGGGGTGGTGTTGGCTATATCACCAGTTCTGGCAACCCAGAAACATTAGATCGCTCCAAGAAAACAATTTTG
>MTKZ01009251.1_pt2 | contig 55456 bp, 48 predicted proteins | sample 1042781 | NCBI WGS metagenome assembly MTKZ01 (sample SAMN06212207, study PRJNA360539) | anaerobic digester metagenome | biome: Wastewater treatment plant; material: sludge; isolation source: anaerobic digester fed with sludge from wastewater treatment plant | place: Denmark: WWTP Viborg ...
CCATACATGTCCAGATCATCCATAGAACACAGAACTGCATCAGCCTGTGCCGCTTTACTTTTGATATCGTCGCTGTAAAGACGTGGGGTGGCTGTCATATACAACCTTTTCTTTGCTTTGATGAAATCATTGTCATGCACTTTGACAAATGCTGACTCATCATCTCCTTTTAGAGTTACCCCTGTGGTCCGATGGGCTTCATCACAGATAATCAGGTCGAATTCATCAATTTCAGGTAGTTCTTTACGAAGTTTCTTTTGTGTTGAAGATATTACCTCAATTGATTGGTATGTCGAAAATACCACGGTCATCCCTTTACTCCCGTTCCGCTTATAGTACCGAAACTGACGTATTATATCATGCACATCCGTGGAAGCAGGTAATGCTAAATCAACCACACTAAAGCTATCTAAGTCCTCATTCTTGGATTTACTTAGAGAAACTTCTGGATCGGAACAGATGCAGATTGAGTTTATGGGTTCCTGGGCATAAGTTGTCCATTCACGTAAAATCTGACCTAAAAGTGAAATTGAAGGTACAAGGTATAATATGGTGCCTTTACCATTTGTCTCATTTTCTGCAATCCGAAGAACATTAAAGGTTTTTCCCGTTCCGCAGGCCATTATTAATTTCCCTCGGTCATTTGTTTTAAAGTATTCGTGAGCTTTTTCTAAAGCTTCCCGTTGATGTGGCCTTATCTGACGGTCTGTAATTCTTGATTTCTCGCCATGAATTCCACTCTCAAGCTTAGCCCAATCGACTGGGGCTTCCTGCAGTTCATAAAGGTTTATTCTTGTTACGGGCGGATTTTGGTTCTTTATGGCACCAGTGGCGTTCGGGCCCCATTTATTGGTTGTGGAAATCCATAACCTGACTGAAAATCCGACTGTCCTGAGTTGCTCATCCTTAAATTTACGGCTTGAGGTAGCAAGGAAGGAATCCACGGCAGGTTTGTCAATTACAGTGGACTCTTGATAACATTTACATTGAATAGCCCAATAGTCGCCTTCATGTGTCAAAGCAACAAGGTCTATTCCTGTGTCACTGCCGCCGAGGTCATTTTTTGCAGGGAATTCTTCCCAGAGCCATACATGCTTAAACTTAAACGCATATTTCGGATCCGTTTTAAGGTAGGCTTGCATTAACCTTTCGAAACGGGTGCCTTTGTCTTTTTCAGTAAAGGAAATTTTACGGTACTTATCGAGTATCTTCTGAAAGCTCATTATACTAAGAATAACTGTTCAATAAAGGTAGACATAAAACTTAAAAACTTTTACTTCACAACCATTTTATCCTCAATCCTGTCATAATGACAGCATTAATGCTTTCTTCCTTTTATGAGATATTTTAAGGTATAAAATGCTAAATTTGTAATGTGAGGACTGAAATAAACGTTAATGCTGATATTCTTACATGGGCTATTGCCCGTGCAGGATTTGACTTGCATGAGTTTACTGATAAGCTCCCTAATGTTCAAAAATGGATTGAAGGGGAAAAGAACCCAACAGTCAAGCAGTTAGAAGATTTTTCCAAAAAAGTATATATTCCTTTCGGATATCTTTTTTTACCTGCTCCACCAAAAGAGAAATTACCAATTCCCTTTTACAGAACTGAAGGTACAAAAACAACCACTGTCAACATTAACATATATGACACAGTCCTGACTATGCAGCAAAGGCAGGATTGGCTGAAAGATTATCTAAGGGATTTATCTTATAAACCTTTACCATACGTAGGCAGGTTCGAAAACCATCTTAATGTTGCAGATATTGTGGCAGACATTCGAAGGACCTTGGAACTGAATGAGAATTGGGCAAGCGAATTTAGAACATGGCAGGAAACACTTGATTTTATCACTCACAAAATTGAAAACGAAGGAATAATAATTGCTTTTAATGGAGTAGTTGAGAATAATGTGTACAGAAAAATACCTGTCGATGAATGCAGGGGATTTGTATTGGTTGATCACATTGTCCCACTTCTGTTCGTAAATAATGCTGACAGCAAATCGGCACAGCTTTTTACGATTATCCACGAGCTTGCACATATATGGACTGGACACAGTGCTGGATTTGATTTTCGCAGGCTTCAGCCTGCAAATGAACCCATTGAAATTATTTGCGACAAAGTAGCAGCAGAATTCCTAGTGCCCGAAAGAACTTTCAATTCCGTTTGGAGCAAAAATCCAACAATCAGATATGCTTCCAGGTTCTTTAAAGTAAGTGAGATTGTTATTGCACGAAGAGCTCTGGATACAGGTAAGATTTCCAGGAAAGAATTTTTTGAGTTCTACGAGGATTATATCAGAAGAGATTTTTCTAAAAAAGAAAATCAGAAACCTGGCGGTGATTTCTATGCCACAACAAAGAAGAGACTCAGCATTGTATTTGCAACCCATGTAAATAATGCTGTCAAATCGGGTAAATTGCTGTATCGTGATGCCTGTAAGCTAACCAGCTTGAAAGGAGATACATTTCAGAAGTTTTTTACTGAACATTTTTAATAGCTGCCATGAGTGTCTTCATCGTGGATAGCAACTTCTTTATTCAAGCTCATAGAGTAAGTTATCCCCTAGACGTTGCATACAGCTTTTGGAATAAGGTAAAGCAGTTAGCGGATTCAGGGTTCATAATGAGTATAGATAAGGTAAAGGATGAAATTTTTGATAATCACGACCTCCTTTCTGAATGGTGTGAAGCTAACCTTCCCGATGACTTTTTTCATGATACTGCATCGAGTATTGAAAGCTATAGGCTAGTCACCTCATGGGTTGTATCAAGAAGTACACACTATCTTCCTAATGCAATTAATGAATTCTTGTCAGCAGAGGAGGCAGATGCATTTATTGTAGCTTACGCCCTTGATGATCCATCAAACAATATTATAGTGACACAGGAAGTAAGTGAACCTTTTCGTAGGAATAAGGTAAAAATACCTGATGCCTGTGATGCTCTTGGAGTAAGGTATGTAAATATGATGGATATGTTTAGGTTGCTTAGTGAGACCTTTTAAAATAGGACTACTAAGATGATAATTTCAATATGATGTTTGACTTCTCGCCTTCCTAAAATAAAAAGCCGAGATAACTCGGCTTGAAAATATGAAGCATAATTACTTTTGGCGGGTGGAACGTATGCTCCTCATTAGGGTTCTCTTTGTCCAATCCAGTGTGTCTGTTTTAGTCCACCCACGTTCCACACCAGCTTAGTTTTAGAAATCATTTTTAAAATTCTTGTCTTCATATTTTTCACATTTTTTTTAAGGTTTGTTAATAATTTACCGACGCTTTTTATGGCGTTAACTATCGAAACTAATATTTCTACTAATCTCGCCCAAGGTGGAAGAATATTCAGACTCACTAAAAGAACAAAGATACTTAGCAATCAATATTTTCACATACTAAGATAATCGGAATATATAAGAAATGCAAGACTTTTTGCTCGATGGAAAAGCTTGTTCAGATAATACAGCCTTTGAAAACGTATTATCCTACTATCTTTCCGCTATTATACTATCAAGATTGACGATCGCCATTATGTCCCTAATCAAATTTCGGTTCGATATTTCAAACCTCTTGTCTACAAAGAAAAAACCCTGTCGCGTTAACGGCGGGGTTTTTTATTGANNAATCCTCCCTCCGCTACAAAGAAAAAACCCTGTCGCGTTAACGGCGGGGTTTTTTATTTCGAGCTGAGCATCAAACGCAGTTTGAATGCGAAGTGAAGAAATAAAAAACCCCGACAGCCGACGCAGGAGGCTGACTGGGTTTTTTCTTTGGGCTGTTACCCCCAGAGGATCATGTAATAATCCTCCCACTCCAAAAGAAATTGGGCTAAAGTCCTTTTCAAATTCTATATCCTCTTTGCCGTTGGCTTCAGCCAACGGCAATTAAAGGACCCTGCAGATTCTGTATGCAAATAATTTGAAATATTCAGATCGGTTTTTGGATTAGCTATTCCTTTTCCCCAGCGACAGCCTTTTTTGCTGCCTCAAGGTGGAGGTAGACCTCGTGGTCATAAACAGGTTTCAGGTTCCAGGCTTGCTGAAGCATATCCAAAGCTTCTTTATATTTCCCTTGTTTATATAATCCCCAGCCTTTAGTGTCAATTATAAGATAATCATTAGGACTAATTATCAATGCCTTGTCAGCCAGTTCAAGACCCTCGCTGATATTTATATCTTTATCAATAAGTAACCAGGCAAAACTGTTTATAAACTCCGGATTTTCAGGTTCCAATGAAAGTGCTTGTCTGACATATTCTTCAGCTTTGTTAAGGATACCTGCAGCCGCATAAATATATCCCACGCCATCGGTTATTGTTGACTCAGATACAGAATTTTCTTTACGGATTGAAATATATTTATCAAGGTACTTCTTTGCCTCCTTGTCCTTTCCTTCAGCAAGCAACAGGATAGCCTGCCTGCGGACTATCAAGTCGTTATCAGGAAAATCCTGTTCCGCTTCCATGTACAGTTTCTTCTCTTTTTTATATTGCTCTGTATTATGATAAGCAGCTCCAAACTCACTGTAATAATATGCCCAGACTGGTTTTAGCCCCCATTTTTTATACAGATCCAGGGCTTTTTTAAATTCCGGTATTGCCTTATCATACCGATGCAATTCATTGTATTTGATGCCAATGATATAATATGGGAGAGACCTTTGATCATCCAGTTCCAGGATTTGTTTCAGGTATTTTATCTCTTCATAAGGGGTTTCAAAATATGAAGCATATAACCAATCGGCCAGAAGTTTCTGACTCAATGGCAGAAGTTCTCTTTTATCGTAAACGCGCATACACCATTTCCTGCCCTCATCGTATAAATACTGGTTTGAATATGACACAGCAATATAGATAGCTGCTGTAACTAAATTGGAGTCAATTGCCAATGCTTTCATATACCATTTCCGTGCAGCAGGATAATCTCTGCTGATGAAGGCTTTGTTCCCGTAGAAGTAATACCTGATTGCTTCCGGAGAATCTGAGGTTGTCCCCGAAAACCTTAGACCTAAAGGTATTTCTTCCGTAAGTTTGGAAACAATAAGAAAGTTCTTCACCATCAGTTTAAGAGAGTCTGTGATTTGAAAGATCAACTCTTCTTTTGCAGTCCCGTCTAATTCGAAAGCTTTGAGAGTTTCCAGGGTCCTTGAGTTTATTAACTGCGCATCAAGCCTGATTCTTGGGCCGGCCTGCTTTATACTCCCGTAGATTAAAATATCGGCATCGAGCTTCTGTGAGATTTTACCGGCAAGCGATGGTGTGATGGAAGTGTAATTAGCCAGTTTTTCAACATTAACAAGATCATTGACTGATTCTGCTTGCGGTACTTTCAGCTCTTCGGTATAGTTGGAAAGATATGTGATCAAGATATCCTGTATGCCTTCCTGCCAGATATTCCAGACAGTATCATTGGTCATGTTCCGGAATGGCATTACAGTTACTGAGATTCTTTCGCCTGATGCTCTAAGTTTTTCAATTGCATCACTACTGAATATTTTCGGATAGATAAGAATTGCAACTGTAATTAACATTGCACCGGCAACACCTGCAGATATCCATTTGCGTTTTATTGATCTAACGCGTGTATCAGCTTCTTTTTTTCTTTCGTTTTCCAGGACTGCTTTAAACGGTACTGCGGGCTGAACCTTTTCATTCACGACTGATACCGGTTCTGTTTTCAATCCCGATAAAATCTCTTTAATTGCATTTGCTACCTTGTTTACCTGTATTCTGTACTTTGTATTGTTTAAATTCTTCTTTTCATCATCATCGGCGACCAGTGGTTTATTTACTCCAGGCTCTTTATAAATGAATTCGACCCCACGCAGCATACTCCCCAGTACAGATTCACACTCTTTAATATCATCAATGTCGAGATCATGTATGCGGACCGGAAGCACTCTGCTTGCTACATTTCCATTAGGCAGTTTTACTTTCAATCCAAATTGATCCTTTGATGCCTCTTCAACAAATGCTTTAAATTCATGTTCCCATGCAAAGGATTTCGGATCGCAATATGTCCGGGAAATTATCGGGATAAAGACCAGACAATTCAGTTTTTCTTTTAATGATGCATCCACATCATGTGTCTCAAGGAGCCCGTCGTGAGGATTTATATCGAAATAAACGCTGATCTCTTCCTTGAAGGTTGACTCCAGCTCCTTCTTCAGGTTGTCAACAAATTCGGTTACCCAGCCGTCATATTTGTTGTCTTTCTGGCGGTAGCTTATAAAGATGTCATAATTATATCCTTCGATTATGCTTGACATCAGGGCGCTCTTTTGTTTATTATCAAATTTAAACCATAATCAGGGTAAATGCAAAATTTATATTTTTACAATAGAAATCAAGGGCAAGTGAAACTATCGTAGTATCACGGGAATGATCTTTCTATTTCAATAATAAATGACTCTTTATCAACCCATTCAAGTACCTGTAATGAAAAAAGAGGTCATCTCCGACCTCTTTTTGTACTTCTTAGATGCAATTTCTTATTTAAACTTGATGTGTATCTTATTATCCTTAGGTGGCAGGTCTGTCCATAGACTCCTCACAATATTCACCAGTGGAGCGAAAGCAGTTGGCAGCGCATCAAGCTTAACGCTTTCTTCATCCGGAATTTGCTCATCGCCTGCAAAATAGGCCTTATAGCCACTTGTGCCATAAGGTGCAAAATAAGTTGCAGCTGCCTCAGATAGCCCGAACATTCTCGGCAGATAGTAAATAAAGAAACCATTGATTCTTGCCGTGATTTCAGTATCGGAATATTCCTGGAAGCTTACCCCTCCAGGCAGTTGCTCGTCAATGTCTGTTACCCGCCTGGAGTCGATATTGATAAAATTATCGTCGAGTCTCATTATCCTGTAAGAGTATGGCGGCGTAACCAGGGAACCTGTCTGTATATCATAAAGGGGTTTACCGTTATATTCATATGAAACAATGTCATTTGCATGATAGTGTCCAGTGAAGATCAGTTTTATCCCCGCATCCATAAGAGCCTCTGCGATAGCCCTCTGGCCTGAAATAAGTGGTTCAATCCCTTTCTGACCGTTATAGTGCTCAAGTATCCCGTAATGCATCATCGCCATAACTTTGATACCTTTTTCGTTTGCCTCGACCATCTTTTCCTGTATCCAGGCCATTGTTTCCGGCTTTATGGCACCGCTGACTTTTAAACCTTCTGTTGTAAAAGTGTATTTGATATTGTCAATCCCCAGAATCCAAAGGTTACTATGAGGCTGACAGATATAACTCAGCGAATTTGGATCCCTGTAGAGGAGGGACTCGTCGTTATAACCGAAATCTCCGTATATTTCAGCGAACTGGTCTGCAGTAATATTGTCAACAGCCGTGGGGGGCTCAGTCTCAAATGAGAAAGCATCCGGATTTATTATATCATTATTGCCCGGAACAACAAACACTCTGATCCCGGCATTCTCAAGATCCTGCAGGAGGCCCTGCACGACATGGTGATTCATCATCTCACCGTCCTTCGCCAGATCACCCGGTATCAGCAGTATATCAGGCTTTTCGCGTATCAGTTCTGAAACAACATTCCTGAAAATAGGATCACTCAGTTCCAGTATTTTGCGGTCCTTATAGAGATACTCCATCAGTGACGGACTATCCTCGATATTATCAGGTAAGAGGTCAGGATGAGTGTAATGAATATCAGATATCACTGCGATTTTGATTTGCGGACAAATCAGATTGTAGGGGCTGTTATTATTGCCCGGACCTTTGGGAGGAGCATCAAACCACTGATCTTTTGCGCATGAGGAACAAATCAGGATCAGCAAAAACAAATAAAAGAACCTTAAATTTTTCATTGCTTTTTGATTTAGTTAGACACTATCTGAATATTTTAAATATGAAGTGTCAGAAAGAAATTTATATATAAATTTAAACCAGCGGTTTGAATAAAGCTTTGCTGAAAATCTCCGAAGGCTTGCTGAAAATCTCAATGGCTTTGCTGAGTATCTCAAAAGTCTTGCTGAGAATCTCCTTAACTTTGCTGAAAATTTCAGTTATGTCCTTTTCAGGGCCTACCCTTTATACACATCTTTCTTTTATTCTCTGCCGAAAGGAGGAGATCCGACGACAGGAGGATGAGGAACCCATCCCGACTTGTCGGGAAAGCTCACCGAAGGTAATCTCCAGCCTATTACAGTAGTGAATTATAAGATGTGTATAAAGGGTAGTTTCCTGGCCGGAAGGGATGTATCAGCTTACTGGTTCCGGATTTCACTGGGAGGTATGCCGAATTCATGACTGAACTCGCGGCTGAAGTGTGACAGGTTTTTAAACCCTACAATATATGTGACTTCAGATACATTCATATCTGTGGACAAAAGCAGTTCCCTTGCCTTGTTCAGCCTCAGCGATTTTAAATAGCTGCCTATAGTCCTGTTGCTTAACGACTTGAATTTTCTGTAAAGCTGGGCACGACTCACTGCCATTTCGTCGCAGAGCCTGTTAATACCGAATTCATCGTCTCCCAGGTTGGATTCAAGGATATTCCTTACCTTTAAAATGAACTCATCCTCCTTTTTCAGGAATATATCAGTCGTTTCCGGAATATTCCCAAGGGATGAATACCGTTCATAAAGCTTCTTTCGCAGGTCCACAAGGTTTTTCAACTGAATATGCAGCTCCCGTTCATCAACGGGTTTTGCCAGGTATGCGTCAGCTCCCCTCTCCAATCCGGTAAGGCGCGAGTCAATGTCGGCTTTTGCCGTCAGCATTACAACGGGAATATGGCTGGTGCGGATATCGTTTTTTACTTTTTCCAGAAGTTCAATCCCGTCCATGACAGGCATCATTACATCGCTCAGGACGATATCAGGAATGATCTCCAGGGCTCTTTCAAGACCAATCTTCCCATTTTCGGCTACTTCTATCCTGTATTCATATTTCAGGATGGCCTGAAGGTACAACACAACATCATTGCTGTCTTCCACTAAAAGCAGCAAAGGAAGGTTTGATGGAATTATTGATCCGGTTGAAATCCCTTCCCCTCCTGACTGCACAGGAGAAAACAATTCACCAGCAAAAATGAGATTTGCTTTTTCATCATCCGGACTTGAAGGCAGAACCCCGGCTCCCGGAATATCAGACAAGGGTGCATTGCGTGTAACGGGCAGGTTAACTATAAATACGGTGCCCTCCTCCTTAACACTATCCACAGAAATTGTTCCGCGCAATACCTGCACGAGCTCCTTTGTCAGGGCAAGGCCAATGCCGGTCCCGACAGGTGACAACTGGTGTTCCAGACTGTAAAAACGGTCGAACAGATGATCGAGGTGTTCCTTTTCAATGCCTGTTCCAGTGTCCCTGATCCTGATCGAGTACATTTCCCCATCACCCGTGACTGCGGTTGTAACTTCGACACATCCACCTGCAGGAGTGTACTTCAGGGCATTGGAAACAAGGTTGCTTGTAATGTGCATCAGTTTCTCAGGATCAAAATCCATTTCGAAGGCTTCTCTGTCTGACGAAAATCTCAGTTGTATTCCTTTCCTGATGGCTTCTGAGCTAAACTGTTCGACCTGATAAGCCAGGTATTTGTTTATGTCTCTCCTGACAAAGTTAACTGATATGGCGCCTGCTTCAGTCCTGGCCAGATTGAGCATCTGGTTAACAAGCTGCAGAAGGATGGTGCTGTTGGATTTTATTTTTTGAAGACCAGTTTCTGACCACTTTCCCGGTTGAGCCTCGATTAAGCTTACCATACCATCAATAATCGTCAGGGGAGTGCGAAATTCATGAGTGATATTTGTAAAAAACCTATCCTTGAATTCGTTTATCTCTTTCAGATGCTTAGCTTCAATCTCCTCAAGCCTCCTCTGCTGCCTTATAAAACGGAGAACAAAGGCGAGAGCCGATCCTGTCAGAATTATTGACAGGATCATCCACATAATTGAGTTTAAAGCAGGAGTTACCTGATCGGGGATATGCAGCCAGGGCTTTAATATCACCAGAAGAACAACAATAACGCTGTAAAGAATAAACATCGCAGTCGGTAACCAGGTCCTTTGCCGGGGTATTGTGGCAAGAACATTTGTAATACCTGACAGAATGAGTCCCCCTGAGGTAGGTATCCCTCCCAGCCTGATGATAAAATAAAATGTCAGCAGGTGCATTGTCGAACTGATGAAAGTATGAGTCAGCATGTAATTTCTGGGAAACAGAATCTGCAGCAAAAGCGAAAGGGCATACAGGCTGCTGAAGGCTATCATGTAATTAATGAATATCGTCGCCGCGGAAGCAAAAAGCATGAGCGCAATGCCAATCATCAGAGAAGCAAGGGAGAGAAAGATATGATTTTCAAATACAGTAATGTTGCCCTGAAGTTGTTTGCTTGTGCAACCCGGAAAAGAAAGCTTCTTTTCAAGCCATAAGTTCAGTCTATGTGATTGCTTGTTTCGCATACCCGGTTGCATTTAAGTTTAATTTAAACTATTAAGCATAATACAAACCTAAATAACAAACAGTTTGATATCTGAGAATTAAGTGATCCCTAAGCAAAGTTAAACCATGATGAAGTTAAAAACAAAAGAATTATTGATCCTTTCAGATTTTATAAAACAGCCTAACCGATAATTTTGATTGTGATGGAATGTTGTTAAATTGCAGCATTATATTATCTGAAAGAAAGCGAACATGAAAAAACTATCTGGACTAATTGTTGCCATAATGCTGGGCCTGACCGTTTCTGCTCAGACAAACCCTGACTTTGTACCTCTTAAGGAACTTTTCAAGAATGATTTCCTTATCGGCGTTGCTGTCAACGGACGTTCGATATCAGGAGATGCAGGTAAAATGATTCTCAGTAACTTCAACACACTTACCTGTGAAAACGAAATGAAACCGCAGTCTCTGCTGTATTTCCCCCGTCAAAGTCCTGCCGGAGGTCCTCAGGGACAGAATCCACAACAGAGACAGCTTCCCCAGGGCGGACAGCCGCCACAAGGCATGGCCGGGTTCCAGCAGGGTCCTTTAAAACTCGATACAATCAACGGACTGGTATTCAACTGGACATCAGCAGACCGTATTGCCGATTTTGCAAGACAAAATAACATGTCTATGCGTGGACATACTCTTGTATGGCACAGCCAGACTCCCGCCGCATTCTTTACTGACGACAAAGGCAACCAGCTTACAAAAGAACAACTTTATGAAAGGCTGAAAATCTATATGACTGCTGTGATGAACCGCTACAAGGATGTTATATTCTGCTGGGATGTGGTTAATGAGGCTCTGTCAGATACTCCCGATAACATTTACAGGACATCAAGCCCGTGGTATAAGATATGCGGTAAAGATTTTATTGCTCAGGCTTTCAGAATTGCCCGCAGTGTTAATCCAAACGTAAAACTGATTTACAACGATTACAATCTTGTCGATCCGGCAAAGCTGGAACGTGCAATTACTATGCTTAAGGAGCTTAAGGATGCAGGTGTTCCTGTTGATGGTGTCGGAATGCAGGCTCACTGGAGCAGGGAAGTGACAGGTGAAATGATTAACACTGCCATTAATCGTTTTGCAGCACTTGGTCTTGAAGTTCAGATGACAGAGCTTGATGTAACAACCTATACCAGTTTTCATGGAGAAGGTAGCAAAAATCAAGTCCAGGAAACCCAGCCATATTCAAAAGAGGTTGAGGACAGGCTTGCAGAAAACTATAAGACATATTTCGAGGTAATGCACAAAAATGCCGATAAGATAACTTCAGTCACTTTCTGGGGTCTTCACGATGGGATGACCTGGCTTAACGGATTTCCTGTAAGGGGCCGATCTGATTATCCTCTTCTTTTTGACAGGGAGATGAAACCGAAGAAAGCATATTATAGCGTGAAATCGATTTATCAGAAATGAATTTCAGGATCAGTTTACAGGTTTTTCTCCCGGGAAGGTCCATAGGTAGAATTTCATAAGGTTTTTGTGTTTATTGTTTTATTTTCTTGGAGACGGACCTTTGAATTCGGGAGTATCTGACATTGTGCAGACTGACTTATCATCATCCGTATTAAATATCATAAAATTTGGAGACTCTGCCGTATATGCTGTCCATAATCCTTCACCCCTGCCGTTCGGATTGCCGTATTTGGCGAAATTTGTCCAGTAATCAACGATATTATTGCTCAGCGCCTCGTCGCCCTTTGTAAAAGGCCTCCAGCTATGCCTGAATGAGTGAAAAACATACCACAGATCGCATGAGTGCCAGGCTCCGTTATCATCTCCTGGCAAAGCGCGGGCAAACAGGTAGGCGTACGCAGGCTTATCGCTCGTCTTGTCGCGTAGTGCACAGAAATCTGCGACAGCTTTCGTCATATCAAGCATATCATTGGCTGTAAATCCAAAAATATAGGAGATATCGGCTATACCGCCTGCACGTGCAACAGTGCTGAAGTTCCCGGTCATTAGATAATTATCAATAACAGGCGCCGGCATGATACGTTTACCTGTAGCAGCAGTATAATCAGCTGACATCTTCAGCAGTGTGTCGAATGGGAGAGCACGCATTTCCTCGAGGCTGACCTTCCCAAAATAATCCATCATAGCCTTGTTGGCCATCTGGGCTGTATCAAGTACCATCGCCGGCATTACGTCTAACAGTCCGCCGCCGCTCATGCTTATTGCCTGGCTGATAAGACCCTTTGATAAGGGAGAGGCACATAGTGACTGGACACTGCCTCCACCGGCGCTCTGGCCAAAAATAGTTATGTTGTTGGGATCACCGCCGAATTGCTCTATATTATTATGTATCCATTTAAGTGCGGCAATCTGGTCGAACAGGCCATAATTACCCGACACACGATGAGCGCTTTCAGCTGTCAGAAGCGGGTGCGACATAAACCCCAGAATACCCAGACGGTAAGTAACCTGCACCAAAATAACGCCACGTGAAGCCCAATCCTCTCCGCCATCCATTTCAGGCTCATAGGAAAATCCTTCACGGTAGCCTCCGCCATGGATCCACATGGCAACAGGCAGTTTCTTTCCGGTTTTGCCTGCTGCAGGAGTCCAGATATTAAGATAGAGACAGTCCTCCGTGAATGGAACAGATCCACTGGCCCTCCATTCCCTGCCATAGAAACTCTGTGGGTCCCATGTTACCTGACAAGCAGCATCACCATATTTGTCTGCTGTTTTCACACCTTCCCATGGAACAACGGGTTGCGGCTCTTTCCAGCGCAGGTCGCCCAGCGGAGGCGCTGCAAAAGGAATGCCTTTGTACGTAATAATTCCCTTTGTCGGGGTCTCCACTCCAATTATCTGACCACCTTCAATTGTCAGCACCGGATTAGAATCTCTGCATGACGCAAATGCAAATAGTATCAAAACCAGAAGAAGAAATGATGAGTTTTTCATAGGATTAAGATTTGTTTGTCAGTAATTGTGGCAATTAAAAACCTGGTTAAATTAATAAATATTTTTCTGACCCTGACAGTTTTATTTTTAGTTATACGCCGACCGGCCCCGGGATGGAAATAAAAAACCCGGACCTTAAATCAGGGTTCCGGGCTTTTTTTCTGAAAAGTTTTTTTACCTCGGGTAAGTACCCCCTAAATATTTGGGACTGTCTGTTACAACGAGGAGCGCCTTTTCCTCATTAGCATCGAAAACCATGAATCTTGGTGAATCCGGAGTGCAGGGAGTCCATAGATCGTTTTCTTTTCCGTTCGGATCACCATACTTGGCAAAATTGGTCCAGAAATCTACCATCTTAAGACTCAGCTCCTTATCTCCCTCTGTAAATGGACGCCAGCTGTGCCTGAAGGCATGGAACACATACCACAGATCAGAAGAATGGAATGCTCCGCTCGAATCGCCTGGTAACTGCCGTGTAAACAGATAGGCATATGCAGGTTTATCGCTCTGCTCAGAGCGCAGCATACAGAAATCAGTGACTGGTTTAGTCATATCGCTCAGATCGTTGGAAGTAAATCCAATCATATAGGGGATATCTGCAAGCTGACCGGCACGTGCAACATCCGAGAATGTACCTGTTGAAAAGTAGTTGTCAATAATAGGGCTCCACATAACCCGCTTTTTGGTGGCAGCTGTATAATCAGCCGACATCTGCCGCAGTTCCTCAAATGTGAGAGCACGCATTTCTGCCAGTGTTGTCTTGTTAAAGTAGTCCATCATCTTCTTGTTTGCCAGCTGAGCAGTATCGAGCGACATACCCGGCCTCGAGTCCGTAAGACCACCACCGCTCATAATAACAGCCTTTTTTATCATGCCCTTTGACAATGGGGATGCACATAATGACTGAACACTTCCGGCACCGGCACTCTGACCAAAGATCATAATGTTATCCGGATCGCCGCCAAACTGTTCAATATTATTCCTGATCCATTTAAGAGCCGCAGCCTGATCAAGCAGACCATAATTACCTGACACCCCATTGGGACTTTCAGCCGACAGCAACGGGTGTGAAAAGAAACCCATTGAGCCGAGGCGGTAAGTCACCTGAACCAGTATTACACCACGCGAAGCATAATCTTCACCACCGTCCATTTCCGGTTCATAGGCAAAGCCTTCCCTGTAACCTCCACCGTGTATCCACATGGCTACCGGGAGCTTTTTTCCTTTTTTACCTGCTGCGGGAGTCCAGACATTAAGATAGAGGCAGTCCTCTGTAAAAGGAACACTTCCGCTTGCACGCCATTCCCTGCCGTAGAAACTCTCAGGATCCCAGGTCGTCTGAGATGCGGCATCACCATAAGTGTCAGCTGTTTTTATCCCTTCCCACGGCACAACAGGCTGTGGCTCTTTCCAGCGAAGGTCGCCAACAGGAGGGGCTGCAAAAGGTATACCTTTATAGGCAATAACCCCCTCTGTAGCTGTTGGCACCCCGATTATTTTGCCACCTTCGATTGTCAGTACAGGGTTCTGGTCACTACATGAGGCGAGTGCCATTGCAATGATTATCAGAAGAAAAAAAGTTAAGTTTTTCATAGAGTTTAAGTTTAATTTATATGAATAGTTTTATTGAATTTGTAATAATACTCCCGTAAAGAAAAATGAGAGTCTCCGTGTCTTTTGTATCTATGTCTTACAGCAGATATTTGCATCGATACATTAACGCTGAACATCCCTGTTACCTGATGTTCTTTTTCTCAGTTTTCCAGGTGGGATCTAATGAAAGTCCGCATGGTTCGCCGGTGAAAAGCTTACCGGCTTCGTTGTCCCCCTTAAGCTGCCACAGCAGCCAGGCTGTTGCAACTTTAGAGAATTCACCTCCATGAGGTTTACTGTATGTACCTCCATGTCCGACATCCATATTAGCAGCAAAGGCAGGTACATGGTTAATCCTGTTGAAATCGTCCATCCCGTTCTGGTATGCAATATCCTTTTCTCCTCCCAGGATATACAATATAGGGGTATGCACTTTAAGGAGATGATCCTTTGTTAGTGCTGGCATTCCGGCCATACCGCCTCCTGTACTTGGTAGTATCCCGCTGTTGCAGATGATGACTGTTGATACACGCGGATCGGGGGCAGTCTCAAGCGCCTGAAGCCCTCCGCATGACATCCCGCTTACTGCTATTTTATCTGTGTTGATTTTATTGAAATACGGACTTGACTTATCGCTGTTTTGAGCTATAGCCCAGTCAATCGCATCTTTCAGCTGGGAAGATGAGGATCTTCCCCTGCCTTTTTCTCCTTCCGCAGGCATGGGACCGATTGCTATTACCAGAAATCCATAGGATGATACTTCCGACAGGAAGTTAACATGCTCCCATGGAGAATTGGCGCAGGCTCCGTTGCCCCATGCAAGAACCGGAAGCTTGTTCGAATTGCCAATGGCAGTCATATCTTTCGGCCTGAAGACAGTGTGGGTCGGCAAAGTGCTCTCGGTAAGCATAATAGCAGGGTACGGACCTGTTCCGCCATCCTCCACCGTTCTTGAAAGCTGTTGTCCCGACAATGCAGGGACCTGGGTTGAACCGGAATTAATTAAAGTCAGACCGGCCAATACCAGAACAATAAATAAAGGTTGAATTTTTTTCATAATTTTAATATCGCTTTCTTATCGTAAAAACATTGAAAGAATTATTAGTGTAAAATACACATTTAATTAATTCTTTATATCTTTATTCGCAAAAATATAAAAGATTTAATTAGTGTAACATACACATTTAATTAATTCCAGGGTTCAAAATATACAAATTAACCTTTTAAAATCATGAATAAGCAGGCATTTAAAGCAGTAATTTTCCTGGTAATATCTATATGTATTACCGGGATGTCATGTTCACGGGTCTCTGAAAAAACAGAGGACTTTACAGTCAGGATAACGGACAAACCTATGACTTTCTGTAACCCTATCAACCTTAGTGTTGGTTCTGAAAGGGCACGAAGGGCTGGTGAGCCTATTGTCACCCTTTACAATGATTATTATTACCTTTTTGTAACAGGCGGAAGGGGATACTGGTATTCCGATAATATGAGAGACTGGACCTATGTTTCGGCTCCGGAATTTCCGGGAGGTGTTTTATCTGTCGCCGCAAAGGGTGAGACTTTATATGCATGCTCGATGAACCAGAAGAATGTGTATAAATGCATTGGCGACCCTAAAGAAGGAAAATGGGAACAAACAGGTACTTTTGACAGTGACCGGTATGGAGACGCCAATATGTTTTTCGATGATGACGGCCGTTTATATATGTATTATGGCTGGTCTCAGGTTATGCCAATTAAAGTTGTAGAGCTTGATCCAAATACTTTTAAGGAAATCAGCGAACCAAAAGTCTGTTTCTTTGGCGACTATAAAGAGCATGGCTTTGAGCGGAGAAGACCTGAAGATCTGATATTTCCGTACTTCAACCACAGACCATATTTCCCTGAAGAATATCCCTGGATTGAAGGTCCATGGATCGTAAAGCACAACGGTAAATATTATCTGCAATATGCAGCAATCGGACTTGAATTTTTATCTTATTCTCATGGGGTTTACGTGTCAGACAATCCTATGGGACCATTTGAATATTCGCAGCATAATCCATTGACATTTAAAACAACAGGCTTCTCTCCCGGAGCAGGCCACGGCAGTACTTTTCACGATAAAAACGGTCAATTATGGACTATTTGCATGATCCCGTCAATGTATGGCGCCGGAAGAGGCGGCTCTGAAATGTCCTTATTCCCCACTGCTGTAGATGCTGAAGCTGTTATGCACTCCAACACTGCTTTCGGCGATTATCCCCAGTATTATCCTGGTATTAAGAAAGATGCAGTTAATAATAACTTTACCGGGTGGATGCTTCTATCTCTGAAAAAATATGTCGAAGTATCCTCTACGCTGGAAGGATACAGACCTGCTAATGCCGTAGATGAGAATTTTAAGACTCACTGGAGTGCACAGACAGGAAATCCCGGAGAATATTTGACGGTAGATCTTGGAAAAGAGTGTAAGGTTTATGCAATGCAGATCAATTTTGACCAGCAGGATGCAAAGGTGCAAATGGGCGGCCCTGGTTTTGGTTTTGGTGGAGGAAGTGGGCTTGATCGTTATCAGTCATATACTGTTCAGGTATCAAACGATAATAAGAACTGGTCAATGGTACTTGACAGAAGCAATAATAAACAGGACCTAAGGCATGATTATGTTGAGCTTCCTGAACCTGTAAATGCCAGATATGTTAAGATAACCAATGTCTTTACTCACGAAGAAGGAAAATTTTCAGTTAAGGATTTCCGTATTTTCGGCAATCCTGATGTTGCCAAATTCACAAAAGTTGCTGATGTGAAAGTTGTTCGTAATCCGGAAGATCGTCGCGATGCAACACTATTATGGACTCCCGTTCCGGAAGCCGATGGTTATGTTGTCCGTTACGGTATTGAACCCAATAAGTTGTACAACAACTATATGGTTTATGATGCAAATACAATAACTATTCACAGCCTTAACAGGGCTCCGGAATACTATTTTGAAGTTGAAGCATTTGACAGCGGAACAGATTTCTACAGGGAGAAGACAGAAGAAACAATGGGCAGGGGAGCAGAAATTGAGCTTCAAAAAGGAAGAAGAGGAATGGGAATGGGATTTGGACAAGATGCCGGATCGACTGTAAGAATTATGACTTATGAAGGTGTAAATGAGTATGTTTTTGATAATATAACACCTGATTTTTATACATTACGCCATACCTTTGGCCCTGTGCTCTGGAGCGGAGAATTGACTGCTGCTGAACTTATTGGTTCAGGAACTGAGCCTACATTGACTGCAAAGAACCTGACTGAATTGGGTAAAGGCACAACAGTTCTGGGAATGATGAATCTTAAGGTCCTCCCCGGCAAGGATTCCGGTAAAATAGTGGTAACTTACGATTACAATAAATAGCAGGAATTATATTTAATGAGTATCAGGAATAATACACAATATTTCATCGATTTTCAAGCGATTGTAACATTGTGTATTATTGATTCCTGATACTCATTTTATGTTTAATCCATAATATTCTCAGTTTTGCCTGAATAACAACGGTGCAAACTCACGAAGGCAACGCCTCCATGTCTGGAACTCGTGTCCGGTATTCGGTGATATATAATATTGTGCTCTGATACCAGATTTGGTCAGAAGCTCCTGGAGCTCTTTCTGACGGTTAATGAATGCGGCCTCGTCGGTACCTGCGCCGGTCCAGAATAGTTTTAACTTCTGGTTAAATGCAGGTCCCTGCTGCAGAGCATCTTTGAGAAGCTCTGAGAAGTTGGTGGGCACACCGCTGAATATTCCAAGGTGCGAGAATGTATTCAGATTAGTCAGGCCCACGGTAAATGTCTGCATTCCACCCATCGATAATCCTGCCATAGCACGGTTCTCGCGATCCGGGATTGTCCGGTAGAAAGCATCAATGTCAGGGATTACTTCTTTGATGAGCATCTCCTCGAAAGCTGCCCATCTGGCATTGCCTGTCAGAGCCTGCCCGTCCTGACCGGGCCGTGTGGCAAATCCGTTATTCATTACAATGATCATTGGGCGGGCCTTACCTTCTGCAATGAGATTATCAAGGATGAAATTTACTTTACCTGAATGAGTCCATTCCACTTCATTCTCACCGGCCCCATGCTGTAAATAGAGAACAGGATAACGGGTGGAATTATCTTTCTCATAAGAGGGTGGTGTATAGACAAACATACGCCGGAACGACCCGGTCACTTTTGAATAGAACCAGTGTTCCCTTACATCGCCGTGAGGAACCTGTTTTGGCAGGTAAAAATCCTCACCTGGCGAAGGAACTTCAAGTACAGTGCGATACCCGTTCGAATAAAAAATATCACTGCCCGGGTCTTCGACCTCGGTCCCGTCGACAATTATCCAGTAGACCTGGTACCCGGGTTTGGGATTTGTCAGTACAACGTTCCACAGACCTTTAGAATCTTTCTGCATATCATAGTCATCGGATCCCATATGAAGTTTTACCGACTGTGCAGTAGCGGGCGCCTTGTACTGAAACCACACTCTCCCATCCTTATGGATCTTCGGGAATTGCGCAAGACGGTGTGTAGTTATTGCTTTCTGCCATTGACCGTCATCTGTAATGCTGAAAAATCCTGTCTGACCTGTCTGAGCAAAACAGTATCCGCCTGTCAGCAGGGTGATAAATAAAATGCTGAAAATCCTGTCTTTCATTTTATGACCTCCTTAATGAATTAGTTTATTGACTTTGAAAAAGATTTATTACATATGCAGTTAAAGATAAAAAGAGGGTACATCTAAAATGCACCCCCTGACCTCAAATAAATCACCAAACCTATTTAAACAACCTGGGTGCAAAATCGTTCAACGCTCTTCTCCAGGTAAGCCATTCATGTGCTGTTCCCTGTGATTCATGGTAAACAATGTGTTTTATACCATGAGCTTTAAGGGCATCAACCTGCTCTTTGGGACCACGTTCTTCGGTACCGGTGCTGATAAAGAGAAGGTTTATCTGTTTGTCGAAAGCTGCAGCATCTTTAAATACACCGTTGAAGGCGGTTTCAACCGAAGGAGCCGTACCTCCGCCGGGGCCGCCCATTCCACCCATGAAGAATCCGCTGAAGGTGCCTATCCACGCAAACTTATCCATATTGCTGAATACAGTTGTTGTTGTCTGCATGCCGCCTCTGGATAATCCGGCCATAGCCCGGTTCTGACGATCTGTTTTTGTCCGGAATGTCTTATCAATGAAGGGAATAAGATCTTTAACAAATATATCAGTTATATTCCCCGAAGCCGTCCTGACGTCCGGATTAGTCTGGATATCTCCGCTGGGCATCACAACTATCATAGGCACAGCTTTTCCGGCTGCTATCAGACCATCCATTATATTCCCCATATGGCCCTGTATCGACCATCCGTTCTCATCTTCCCCCCATCCGTGAACAAGGTAAAGAACCGGATATCTTTTATTCGTGTTACTTTCATATTCAGCAGGAACATAGACATTTACATGCCTCTCCAGCCCATTTACTTCCGACCAGTACAGAATTGACCGGATCTGACCGTGAGGTATGTTCTTATTGAACCTGTAATAATCGCCTTCAGGGCCTTCAGGTATCTCAATACCTGATGATTCCCAGTTGCTTCCGAAATATGTTTTTGTCCCCCTGTCAGCCACTTCAACCCCGTTAATCGCTATTCCATAATAGTGAAAACCGACTACCAGTGGTTCAGTGGTGATCCACCATACACCTTTGTCGTCCTTTTTCATTTCCATATTTCCACCCAGCCTAAGCTGAACAGAAGTTGCATCCGGAGCCACAACCCGGAAGATAGCCTGCCGGGTCTGCTGATTAACAGCAGGGTACTGCGATATGAAGGTGTTTGTCGAAGAAGGTTTGAATCCTGCCGGTAATGGTTCTACCTGCGGAGCACGACCGGGCTGAGCGGTTATAATGCCACTCAATAAAATTACTGTAATAACTAAAATAACTTTTCTCATGATAAGGTTTTTACATTTAAGAATCTACGTAATTCAGGTTAACTCTTTGATTTAATAAAAGTAAGAAAAATAATTGTTAGAAATACACTTATCCGGAATTTTTTCTTCAGATTTCTTCTTCATACCCCGCTGATTTTATCCGGCAATTATTGGAGTATGTGATAAATGCCCGGAGCCAGATAACATTAAATTTCATGTGACAGATTTAAATTATATTTGTGTATATCATCTTTTCAGAAATCCGGATGGGAAATGCAGAATGAAGATGCAGAATCATGTTATCTTTTGTTGCGGTTGTTGATTTGACCTTCTACAATGTTTATTATAAATGGCTTATTAAAATTTTCTTATATACTAAATATTTAACCAACCTCTGACAACTATGAACCGCAGGAACTTTTCGAGAAACGTACTTATGGCCGGGATCGCCATTCCTTCTTTGAACCTGAAAACCAGTCCTGATTCTCCTCAACCGGAATTCCAGAATTATGAAAGAAAGAATCTCCCTGAAAGGGAGTTTGACGTCGTGGTTGCCGGAGCGGGAACTGCAGGCGTTGTTGCAGCTATCGCTGCAGCCCGCCAGGGAGCAAAAACCGCTCTCATTGAACTTAAAGGATATCCGGGAGGAACTGTTGTTGAGGGAGGAACCGCCCTTCATAGCTTTTTTAATTTGTGGAAAGCTTTCCCCGGTGTCGAAAAACGGCAGGTTGTGGTTGGTATCCCTCAGGAAATTATTGACAGATTGCTTCTTATCGGCGGCACTTCCGGTCATAATGAAATGACAACAAATTATGACTATGATTCTGTCTGTACCTCTATAGACACAGAATTGTATAAACTTACTGCATTTGAGATGCTTGCCGAAGCAGGGGTTTTTATTTGCGTCAATACGATGGTGGCTGGTGCTGTGAGAAAAGGTTCTTCCGTTGAAGGTGTAATAACAGAAAGCCGCATGGGCCGTGAACTGTTTAAAGCAAAGTGCTTTGTCGACTGCACCGCATATGGTGATCTGTCGGCAAAGGCAGGAGCTTCATTCACTGAACTGAATGACTACTCGGTTTGCAACAGCATGGGTATTGCCAATGTCAATATTGAAAAGCTGTATGAATACCTTAAAAGTATAAACACTTTAGGACAGTTGACTTTTGGCAGGCGTGACGGCAAGGACAACCAGGTGGTCAGGTTTGGTGCTGAAGGTGCGGCATTAACGGGAAGCGGGTTGCCGTCAGAATACGTAGCAGAAATGAGGAAACTTGGTGCTGGCCTCATAACAACTACCGTACATGATAATTACCTGATGTTCATCAAGATCAATTACCAGCTTCCCGGCAGTCCCCTAAATCGTGACGAGGTTGCCAAAGCCGAGCTTATAATAAGGCAGAACCAGTTAAAGACTCTCAACCTGTTCAAAAAATACCTGCCCGGATGTGAAAACGCATTTATTGCCAGAACAAGCCCGTCATTAAATATACGCCGCGGACGTACGATAATATGCGATTATGACATAGCATCAGAAGATATCCTTCAGGGGAAACACTTCGACGATGATATTATGGTTTATGGATTTCATGATGAGGCCCCGAGACTTCAGGTGAAAAATGGCGGCACATACGGAGTCCCATATAAAGCTCTGAGGGTAAAAGATATCGATAACCTGCTGGCAGCAGGCATGATGATCACTTCTGATCATCACGCACATATGTCAACGAGGAATACAGTTTGTTGCATGGGACAAGGACAGGCAGCCGGTACCGCTGCAGCTCTGTGCGCTTTGAGAAAGACCGGAACCAGGAAACTACCTTATGCAGATCTGAAAAATGCTTTGAAAAAAGATAATGTATATCTTGAAAGCTGATCAGATATGGATTGCCAGATCTTTGATTTATCTGCCGGATAATATTAAACTTTTAAAATTACCTTAATATGAAAAAATCATTACTATTCCTGATCGCATTATTTGTATTTTTTTCTGCATCATCCCAGAAATTTGATCAGTTGGCTAAAACTCCCCCGATGGGATGGAACAGCTGGAACAAATACCACTGTGATGTCAGTGAGGAACTTATTTTGAAAATGGCTGATGCCATGGAGGCAAGCGGCATGAAAGATGCCGGGTATGAGTATATTGTGATTGATGACTGCTGGCAGGTATCACGTGATGAAAACGGTGAAATTATTGCCGATCCAGAAAGGTTTCCTCACGGAATGAAATATGTAGCCGATTATGTTCACTCCAAAGGACTTAAATTCGGTATTTATTCCTGTGCCGGTAAGCTTACATGCCAGAAACGACCCGGCGGACTTGGACATGAATATCAGGATGCGCGTACTTATGCCAGATATGGCGTCGATTACCTGAAATACGACTGGTGCAATTCAAGTACCCAGGATGCAAAATCTTCATATGCAAATATGAGAGATGCACTCTTTACTGCTGGAAGGCCGATTGTTTTCAGTATATGCGAGTGGGGTTCAAACAAACCATGGGAATGGGCCGGGGAGGTAGGACATTTATGGCGTACAACAGGTGATATCGGCGATAACTGGAACAGTATGATAAATATTTTCAATCAGCAGAAAGATCTTTCAAGATATGCCGGCCCCGGGCACTGGAACGATCCCGATATGCTCGAGGTAGGAAATGGCGGAATGACAACTGAAGAATATAAGACCCACTTCTCTCTCTGGTGTATGCTGGCTGCCCCACTTATGGCCGGAAATGATCTTCAGAATATGTCAGCTGAAACGAAAACTATCCTGCTGAATAAGGAAGTCATAGCTCTGGATCAGGATACCCTGGGACGACAGGCGACCTGCTACAGGGATAACGGTGATTACCAGATATGGGTCAAACCTCTTGCAAATAACGAGAAAGCCGTCTGCCTTCTCAATAAAAGCGATGAAAAAAAATCAGTCCTTGTAGATTTTGCACTTCTCGCCCAGATCAGATCATTTTTCCGCGGTGCAGGCGGAGGGGGAAGACCAGGCTCAATGACTCCCCTTACAATTGATAATTACAGGATAAGGGATTTATGGGAACATAAGAACATCACTCTAAAAGAAACATCTGTTTACATTGAACTTGCACCTCATTCAGTAAAACTTTATCGGTTTATCAGAAAATAATACCTGATAAATTTTTAGATCAATACTTATATTGGTCAGGAAAAAACAGCATTACATATTTCAAATCAAGAAATCTCAGTAATGCTGCTTAATCAATAGAATAGCAGATCAAACACCTAATTTTTTTTCGTTCGGGCAATAACAAAATATACCAGGAATCCCAGTGAAATAGCTATCAGCTCAATACCGAACTGGAGAAAGAATACCATCTCATCCGGTCTGCCATTCGCATTGTACCCGTTTCTGTTTGTCAGGGCTATTACTAAAAGACCCAGGCCTGCAAACAGGGTTACAAGGCCCCATTTAAGTGTGGGATAGCTGTTTACTTCCTGGTTCTTCGGAGGATCAAGTATGCCGGCTTTGTCGATATGTCCTGCCTTGACTATCTTTCGTTTCAGGAGGAAATCGGTAAAGACCTTTACAAGCATGTAGATACCGGCGAAAATAACTGCTGCTATAAATACATCATCCATAATAATATGATTAATTGTTAATACTGACAATGAGTCGTAGTTAATGCTGAAATGTTGCATAAATTGTATTTTTTTATCCTGTTGCAACTTTTTTTACCAAAAAAAGACTAATTATCCGGATGGATGATAAGACCCTTATAAAAAAGGTAAGCGAAGGTGATCTGACTGCTGTAAGATTCCTGGTTGAAAAATACAAGAACCTGGTGTGGCATATAATCATTTCGATGGTGGGTCGTAACAGTGACAGTGAGGATCTTTTCCAGGAGGTGATTTACCGGATTTTCAAAGGATGTCAACAATTCCGGGCAGATGCACGCCTGTCGACCTGGATTGGTTCGATAACCCATCATGTTTGTGTGGATCATATTCGTGAGAAAAAGAAGGAGATGGAATTTATTGATAATGAATCCGGTTTGCAGATGTTACAAGACTCTTCGGGTTATGCAATCCAGGATCAGACAGCGAAAGAAGATCTTAACAGAATAGTGCTTGAGACTATCTCGAAATTACCGGGAGATTACAGGACAGTCATTACATTATACCATCTGGATGAATTATCCTACAAAGAAATTACCGAAATCACCGGGATGCCGGAAGGTACGGTAAAAAGCTATATCAGTCGCGGGAGGAATCTGCTGCGTGAGGCGTTGACTGTGCTTGTTCCGGATATTGCCATGATACTTAATGACTGATTATTGATAATGAAAACCTTATAGAATGATACCAGAACAATCAGAAGACAGAGACATGGATGCTATCTTCCGTAAAGCATTGCAAAACAATAATGATCTGATTATCCCCAATGGTTTAGCTGAAAAGACGATCAGAAAGCTTGAAAAAAGAATTCTTCTCAGAGAACTGATATTTGAGCTGCTCCTGAAAACAGGTCTGGTAATTGGCAGCCTGATCCTGCTTACAGTTGTCTTTGTGCTTCTTAAAGGCAGAGGGGTTCTTGACTGGCTGAGTAACAGGATTGTAGATCAATGGCAGATTTTCGCCTCATTTCTGGTCCTGGTGTTTTTTACTATCCTTATTGATCAGATCGGGATTAAGTTCTACGGGACAATCAACAGAAAAACTATCTGAATCAACTCTTCAGCTTTTCAACTTTTTCAACCTTTTTCAACTTCTCAAACCACAATTACTCCTGATTGCTGCAAATCCTGATAATGTAAAAAGGCAAGCATAAAGTTTCCATCCCTTTTTTTTTGCATAAAACAGTAATTTATCGTAACTTACATAAAATATTCTTTGCGTACTCCTTAATCTGATTTTCATGTTCTACATCAGAAGAATCATTAAAAAACAGATACTATGAAAAAGTCTTTTTGCTTGTTGCTTATAACAGCATTCTCTGCTGTTGTTCTTGCCCAGACACCACAAAGGATGAGCTATCAGGCAGTCATAAGAAATAGCACTAACCAGTTGGTGACGAGCCATAGTGTCGGGATCCGGATAAGTATCCTGCAGGATTCACCTGAAGGAGCCTCCGTATATTCAGAAACCCATACCACAACAACTAATGCAAATGGTCTGGCGACCATTGAAATAGGCGGAGGGACACCAGTATCAGGGAACTTCGATGCAATTAACTGGTCAACCGGGATCTACTACATCAAAACTGAAACTGATCCGGATGGCGGAACGAGCTATTCAATCACTGGGACAAGCCAGTTGCTGAGCGTACCATATGCATTGTATTCTAAACAGGCTAAAACCGCTGATTACAACGATCTCACTAATAAACCCATATTGTTCAATGGTGCTTTCTCGAGCCTGACAGGAAAACCAACTACTCTTGCCGGGTATGGAATAATGGATGGTATGAGTACGGCACATGTGGCAAATGGTATAACCTCTTCGCTGATTACAAACTGGAATACTGCTTTCAGCTGGGGAAATCATTCTCTTGCCGGCTATGCTGTCTACCCCTCTCAGACTGGTAATAACGGCAAATACCTCAAAACAAACGGAACAACAGCTTCATGGTCAAAACTTGCTGTTCAGGGTGAGACCGGCCTTCCGGATGAGGTATTGTTTGAGGTAAAAAATAAAGACGGACAGACAATATTTGCTGTTTATGATGAAGGAGTGAGGATCTTTGTCAACGATCAGGCAAAAGGCGCTAAGGGTGGCTTTGCCGTTGGCGGATTCGGACTGGCAAAACAGGAATCCCAGAAATATCTCTACGTCGACGGAGACAGCATCAGAGCCTATGTCGATACCACTTCATCGAAGGCAGCAAAAGGCGGATTTGCTGTCGGAGGATTTGGATTATCCAAGGGATATACCCCTAAGTTCCTGTCAATGACCCCTAAAAATTATTTCATAGGAGAAGGGAGCGGATCAAAAAATACTACCGGCCGTTTCAACTCATTTGTCGGATTTCAGAGCGGCCTGAACAATTCAACAGGAAGATATAATGCTTTTTTCGGGTACCAGGGCGGATATAACAACACCAGCGGCAACAGTAATCTGTTCCTGGGTTATCAGAGCGGATTCAGCAATACAACAGGAAGCTATAATTCTTTTGTCGGATATAAAGCGGGCTATGCTAATACAACAGGAGCACTTAATACTTTCATCGGCAGTTACAGCGGTACTAATAACAGCTCCGGGTACAATAATACCTTTATCGGATTTTATTCCGGTTATCTGAATACCGGCGGATATGAAAACAACTTTATCGGATACAGAGCAGGATATTCAAATTCAGGGGGACACAATAATATCTTCATGGGAACAGACGCCGGATATTCAAATTCCTCGGGTAACTTCAATACTTTTCTTGGGTTCCAGTCCGGTAAATCAAATACAACTGCCTCAAATAACATATTTATTGGAAACCAGTCCGGCCTCAAAAACCTGACGGGATCATCAAATGTATTTCTCGGCAATCAGGCTGGTGAGAATAATGAATCAAGTGTTGATAATGTGTTTATCGGTTATCTGACCAGCCAGAATCACACAACGGGAAATAACAATATATTTATCGGAAGTCATGCAGGAGGAGTTGGGACCTCTGGTGATAATAATGTTTTTCTCGGTTTCTGGGCCGGGAAGGGGAATGTTTCAGGCGGCGGGAATATCTTCCTTGGTTACCGGTCAGGAGAAGTCAATACCACGGGTTACAGTAATGTCTTTATAAGCACTATCGCAGGGTATAAGAATACAACAGGCTATATGAATGTCCTTATCGGCGATCAGGCCGGCATAAATAATACTACAGGTTACCAGAACGTAATAATAGGAAGGGAAGCTGGCCTCTCTAATTCGACCGGGCACGGCAACATAATGATCGGGTACCAGGCAGGTAATGCTGAGACAGGTTCAGACAGGCTGCATATAGGGCAGGGGTCCCTTATCTACGGGGAAATCGATAACGACATGGTAAGAATAAACGGTGATTTTGAGGTAAATAATTCTTCTACTTTCAAGGTTTATAAGAGTACCGGCAGAGTTGGAATAGGAACTGCCCCTACTTATAAACTTGATGTTGCCGGAGACAGGATCCGTCTTGTCAACGGCACTGAATGGATAGCAATGAGAACTGACGGGGGAACCGGCTACCTTGATCTGTCATTCGGAGCGGGAAGCCTTGTTATTCAGGGTTCCACAACCAATGAGAATGTGATAATTAATCCTTCGATGAACAAAGTCGGGATCCGGACGTGGACACCTCAGTACGAACTGGACGTTAACGGAAGTATCCGTGCCATCGGAAGTGTCTATTATGGTGGTTCAACAACATCAGCTAACGGAACTGCCTATACAAAACCTGATTATGTATTCGGGAATGAGTATTCAGTGATGAAAATAAACGAGGTTGAAGATTACCTGCATCTGGAAAATCATCTGCCATGGGTTACATCGGCTGAAAAAGAGAAGAGGGAAAATGGCGATGCAACAGATATGACAAGGATGGCATTTGAAACACTTGAGACAGTCGAAAACCTCCAGATGCAGATAATTGAACTGAATAAGAAAGTGACTGAATTAAGTGAATTAATAAAGACTCAGGAAACTGAGATAAAGGTCCTTAAGCAAATTCACGAGTAAAGTATAAGCGCATAAATTCTCACAGGAGTTAAACAATCGAAACTGCCTCAGACTTTTTTCAGGACCTTTTGCAGTTCCTGTATCTCATTCGACAGGTTACTGAGCAAACGGTGATTCTGATCGGCAAACCTGGCAGTCACATACTGAATATAAAGTCCCATATTTGCCTCAACACTTGTTAATCCTGTATCTCTCAGGAAATCGTTTCTGAATTCGTTAAACCTGTTAATTGATCCGATGAAAGCCATAATGTCAAATTATTAAGTTATTTAATATAAACTGGGTGCAAGTTGCATGGTGCGGGGTGCATGGTGCAAGGTAATTATCTGTACAAAGTAAAATAAATATTTTACAAATTACCTGAGGAAAGAAGGGATGATCAGGATTGCGAATTAATTCTAAATTTGCCTCTGTTTCCTGAAAGGATGTAAATGGATCTGAATTTTTGCAGTCTCAGCAGTGGTAGCAGCGGTAACTGTTATTATCTGGGTAATGAGTTTCATGGTATTCTGATCGATGCGGGCATTCCCGGAACCTCGGTTCGCAAGTTCCTGGAAAAAATGAATATTTCAATGAAAACGATCATGGGTATCCTGATAACCCATGAACATATAGACCATATAAGAGGCCTTGAGCTGCTTACCAGGAAGTTTTCCCTTCCTGTTTTCACAACTCGTAAAATACGCTCAAGTATACTTCAATTTCAGAATCTGGCTCCGTCAGCTACAATAGTTGAGATCCCGCTGAAAAAAAAGTTCAATGTGGCCGGATTTGAAATAGAAGCGTTCCCGGTTTGTCATGATGCCCCGGAGACAATCGGTTTTCACATTTCAGCCGGGCATAAGAAAATAACAATTGCTACTGACCTCGGTCATATATGCGAAAATGCAGCGCCCTATATTAAGACAGCTAACCTCCTTGTAATAGAATCAAACTATGATGAGCAAATGCTTGTAAATGGCCAATATCCCTATTTCCTGAAGAAAAGGATCCGCTCAGACCACGGACATCTGGGAAACCATCAGGCTTCTTCTTTCCTTGCTGAAAATATCAGTGACAATCTCACCCACATCTGTCTTGCACATCTTAGTAAGAACAACAACACCCCGGAGAAGGCACTCGAGACTCTTTATAAAACATTTTCTGAAAAGGGTATTGTCCTGAACGGGAAACAGCTTATTTCGGTTCTTGACCGAGATATTCCGGGATGTATGATAAAACTGACCGGTTAGCCGGTCCTGTCCCGGTTTCAGTTTTCATATCATTTCAGGACTTTCGTTCCGAAAATGAATTTACCATTCCACCATGGATCATATAATGAGGTGATAGTCACTCCATTGCTTGTGGAAGCATGGATAAACTCATTATTACCTATACAGATACCTGCATGTGTAATGAAATTACTTGTCTGGTAAGTTCTGATAAAGAAAACTAGATCACCTTTTTTCAGGTCCTCGCGCCGCATTATTATCGTTCCATACCTTGCCTGTTCTTCAGAATTATGGGGCAGGGAAATATTGAATTTCCTGAATACTGCAAAAAGAAGTCCTGAACAATCCATGCATTTAGAGGTTGTTCCTCCCATGCAATGAGGGACTCCCAGGTATTGCCGGGCAGCTTTTATTAATTCATCAGTATTGACATTATTTGTATTTAAGCTTTTCTCTACTCCTCCACTGATAAAGTGCTCAAGCTTTTTCTTTTCTGCTTTAGAGTCAATATTCTCAAATGACCGGGCCGGAGAAAGCTTTCTGGCACAATCAGTAGCAAAAAACTGGCACATTATAACCAGCAGTATCAGGATCTTTCTGTTCAGATATGGTCTGAACATCCTTCTTTCCTGAAGGATGTTCGCATTATAGCGGTTCCTGATCATGGTTTGAACCATAACCCTGCATGCATTGTTGCGAAAGATTCTCTTGATCCGCCTCCGGCCTGAACAAGTAACCCGGGGCCTAAATTCACTGCCAGGCTGCCGGCGATCTTGATATTGATTCCTCCTCCGGCGTTGATGAATAATTGTGTAAGCTTGTCAAAATTCTCAGAACTTATAAGTATCCCACCCCGTGCCATGAAATAAGGTGATACTTTTGTCCGGTTTATTGTAAATCTGAGATCTCCGAAAAGGGGAAAGAGTTTCCCGCTTTCATATATAAGGATCCCGGCACCCATGGCTCCGCTCATACTCTGGTTAACACCCAGCCCGCGCATATTCCACTGATAGCCATGAGTTGTTGTGAATCCATAAAAATAATCCGCGTAATCAGAACTTGTGCCTGCCAGTCCATAACCACCGGTCATCTCATTTATTGTAACATAACCCGATCCTGTATTAATCGTAATGGGGCGTCTTCTTTGTGCATCTGCGGTATAGAAAATAAATATTGTCAATGCACAAATTATTATCATTCCCTTTATTCCCTTGTGATTAGTCATAGTTTCATTGAGCATTTTAAATTATTAAGATCTCTTCTTATAGAATCATATAATTCTGTTAAAACTTTAATAGGAGATCTTTCACGGCATCTTTATGTACCATGAAATCCATCATTTTCAGCTTAATATAATCTTCTGAGAAGAAATAATAACCAAATTCCTTTGCATTCAAATCATTATTGCGTGAACCTGATCCCGAATCCTTTATTAGGTACCAGTCCCTGCCATCTTTTTCGAGGTATCCCACCAGATGCATTCCGTGGTCGTCAGTTGTTGTCCTGTTTGAGAACCTGAACTGGCGGGCATCATCGTTAATATAGGCTGAAGGTATGTCAAAATCTGGGATCACGGCACATTGTGTTTCACGGTCAAACCCCGGTTCAGATACGTCCCCTCCTATGCTGATTGTATATCCTTTTCTGACTACTGATTTTAAGGTAGCCATGAATACATCCAGGGGCACATTATAATAATCAGCACTATGCCACCAGTTATCAGGCACTTTGTACTCAACCTTCTTGTAAAATGGTTCCTGAATGTACGAGAGAATATCGACATAATCATCGGGATTTATTTTAATTATCTCCGTTAGGTATTGAAGCGGAGTATAACTTTTACCACCAACGATTACCGCTGTGGGAGGCACTCCGATATAATGATTCATTATTGATTTAATTGTTTCTATACCTTCTGCTTCGTTCCATGAAGAATTTTCCTTCATCGATTTCAGAAAATTATTCATTTCCCCGAACATTTTTTCATGATTATGGAATTTTCTTCCGTCCAATAAACCGGTATATGAATCATATGGAACTACTCCGTATTTCTTCCATATACGTGTAACCGCATTTGCCTCTGATCCCTCTGCGAATGCCGAGTTACCACGTTCTCTGATATACCTGCCGGCTTTCTCTACATACTCCCAATAAACAGTGAACATTTCCGATAGCTTTACATTCATTTTATTAATGCGGTAAACTTCTGTTTCCAGGAATGAGGTTGTGGAAAAACTCCAGCAAGTGCTTGTCGCACCCTGGGATACCGGGGCATTATGCCATTGCTTATTCTTATACAGTTCTATTTTATTGGGCAATGATGCTGAAGAAAGATCCATTGCAAAACTCCGGGTCGCCGAAGCCTGATCTTTTCTTTCTTTCATCTCAAGATCATCCCTGAGTATGTAATTCTGGTAAAATCCCGGCTTGCTTTCCCTGAATATGGCTCTATCCTTGTTATTCTGTGCCATTATATTAAGGGAAACAAACAATAAAAGAAAAACTGATATCTCTTGCTTCATAGATTGAATGTATTTATCATTTATTAATATCCCTTGAAATTCCTTCCGTAAAACATGAAAATGACTGAGATAAAGATACAAAATGTGATCATATTCATCTCCTCCGCCCTGTTAATTCAATATGATAAATATGGTAACTTTGTATTAAGAACATGTATCAAACCGATTTGTATTTTAACAGTAATCCAGGGAATATCTGTAAAGTTGACTGAAAAAAAGAATATATTGATTTTCGGAAAGGATCTTATCGAAGATGATCCTGTCAGGCAGATTGAGAGGTGCATCACTTCAGATGATGATATTGCGGTTATCAATGCTGATGCACATTACGGGTATGGCCATCCTATTGGAGGTGCTGTTGCCTATAAAGAAAAGATCTCCTTATCGGGTGTAGGTTTTGACATAGCTTGCGGCAATTATGCAGTAAGAACAGATATTCAGGCAAAGGGAATAAAGGTACCTGATGTAATGAATGAAATATTCAGACGGATATCATTCGGTATAGGCCGGCCAAATAATGAGCCTGCTGATCACGAGGTCCTTGATAAGATCCATAAAGCTGAATTCCAGCCTCAACGGAAATTATATAAGCTGGCACAGGAGCAGCTTGGTACTGTAGGAGCCGGGAACCATTTTGTTGATCTGTTTGAAGATGCTGACGGGTTCTTATGGATCGGCGTGCACTTCGGTTCAAGAGGATTCGGATATAAAACTACGACGGGGTTTATAGCATTGTCGCGGGGATTGCCTTTTGAAGAAAGGGTGAGAGAGGGATCAATGGATGCCCCTCCTATTCTCTTCAATATTGATACAACTCTGGGTCAGTCATATATTGAAGCAATGAACCTGGCCGGAGAATATGCCTATGCCGGACGTGATTTGGTTGTAAAGAAGGTCCTTGAAATACTTGGAAATCCTGCAGTTACTTACAGTGTACACAATAATCATAATTTCGCCTGGAGGGAAGAGCATTTCGGGTCGATGTACTGGGTTATCAGAAAAGGATGTACCCCTGCTTTCCCCGGTCAGAAAGGGTTTATCGGAGCCACAATGGGTGAGGATTCTGTAATTGTTGAAGGTATTGACACTGAAACCTCCAGGAGAGCTCTTTATACAACTGTCCATGGTGCCGGCAGAGTAATGTCAAGAACAAAATCGGCTGGCAGAAAGAAATGGATTAGAGACCGTAACGGCATTACAAGATTAAAAACTATTACCAGAGGATTGATTGATTTTGAAGATGTCAGATCGGAAATGACTGCCCGGGGAATTGAACTCAGAGGCGGAGATGCGGATGAGGCTCCGGAATGTTATAAAAGACTTGATGATGTGCTAAGGCGCCAGGGTGATACAATAAAAATACTGTTCAGGTTGCATCCCCTTGGAGTTGCAATGGCCGGAGGAGAAACGTTTGATCCCTATAAAGATTAGGGCTAAACCAGATATTTTACAGTCTTGTTATTCCTGATGGCATAATCAATCTCTCTTCTGGTTGACTGGCCAATATAGCCGCCAGGATTTATCACAAAAATCTCATCTGCCATATCTATTTTACACAGGTGCATATCATCAAGCATTTCCTTGATATCTTCTGACCATACTTCATTGTCGCCGGAATGTCCAAACAATCCAACGCTGATAACAATGTTCCCTTCCAGGGTCAGTCTTTTCTGTTCAGCAATGAATTCATCCCTGAATCTTGTGCTGCCGCATAATGTTATAACTTTGTATTTACCTGTCATACCTCATAAAACTATAGATACTATTCAACAATTATAAATAAACAAAAAACATCCAACGAAATTTACTATATTTTTACGATCGGAATTTTTTCAGCATGGATAAATACCTAAAAGATCTTATCTCCGTTGGCGAAAATCAGAAGCTTGATTTCAAGTATTGCGTTTCCGACAGCAGGAAGATTGCCAGAACTCTGGTAGCTTTTTCAAACAGTGACGGAGGGAAGCTTCTCATCGGAGTAAAGGATAATGGAAGGATATCAGGGATAAAATCTGACGAGGAGATCTATATGGTCGATACGGCGGTCCATTTATTTTGCCGGCCGGAAATAAGCTACAAAATCAAACAACATTCAGTCGGAACGAAATCGATACTTGAGGTAGAGGTTTTTAAGGGAGAAAAAAAACCATATCAGGCAAAAGATGAGGATGGAAGATGGCTTACCTATTTCAGACATAACGATCAGAATCTGATAGCAAACAAGGTTTTGCTGCTCGTATGGAAAAAACAAAAGAATAAGACCGGTGTAACTGTAAGGTTCGGGGCAGCTGAAAATTCCCTGCTTGATTATCTGTCCAAAAATGGATCAGTCACTCTTTCAAAGTTCCGGAAGATCACCGGTATTTCATCATACAGGGCAGAATCGATACTGGCTAATCTGTTAATAATTAAAACAATTATCATGAATTGCTCTGAAAAGGGTTTTACCTATGAGCTTAATCCTGAATCTCCCATTAATCAGAGTCAATAAAAATACACTGGGACCAGTTTCTCCGGAACCTTTCCTGAAATGCAGTATAATCTGAAGAAATGATATCACTTATAATTCACCACTTCTTCTTTAGCCTTTCTTGCCGAGGCCGCTGATGATGCATCGACATCCTTTGAAACATGGCCAACCCTGAGAAGGGAAATTACCTTGTAACCATCGGGAACCCCCAGTGATTGCTTTTTTGAAGAATTAATGATCCTTACCGGTCCTGTATAAATACGGGCTCCCAATCCCAGACCTTGTGCAGCAAGGTACATATTCTCCGTAGCCAGTGCACAATCGAAGTCATAACTCATTCCCTGGTCCGCACTTTCCGGTGCAGAAACAAGAATTACTATATTACCGGGATTTGCATTGGTTATGGCGCTTGCAACAAGGGCAGGATCTTTCAGGATGGTGAATTTCCAGGGTTGTCCGTTCCTTGCACTTGGAGCTTTTATACCACATTTCACGATCGCATCGATGTCATTGTCCGAGACCGGATCTGATGTGAACATCTGAGCGGAATAAGCAGACAAAATGTGATCAACCACATTATTGCCGGCAGACTGGGCATTCAACAGAGCTGCAGATGAGAAAATTATCAGCAGAATTGCAGTAAATGATTTTTGTCGCATAACAACTTTGTTTTTGATTTTAAATAAATTACTGATTTTGCTAAATCCTGAAAATATTATTGTATTAAATCATGAACTAACTACAGTTTCCTTGGCCTTTTCTGATTTTTTAAGAATCAGCGCTATTTTAAGCGCCTCATCAACATGCCTTTCTATATTGGACTGAGAACTGTATATATATACTATTCTCCCTTCCTTATTAACTACATATGTCACACGTCCCGGTATAATTCCAAAGAAACTTGAAGGCACACCAAACATTTTCCTGACATTATTATCTCCGTCGCTCAACAATGGAAATGTAAGGCTGTTGGTTTCAGCAAATTCCCTGTGACTCTCGACTGATTGTCCGCTTATACCAATTACAATCGCATCTGCTTCATCAAACGCTGATGACTGATCACGAAAATTGCAGGCCTGCCTTGTGCATCCCGGAGAACCATCTTTCGGATAAAAATAAATAACAAGATTCTTACGTCCAAGGACATTCTTTATTTCAAAAAGATCACCATTCTGATCTCTGAGAGAAAAATCAGGTATTTTATCACCTTCCTTTAACGGATCCATAATTTTAAATATCCAGCTGATTAAAACCTTATAAACAATCCGGCCGCAGCATAGTGGAACAATGAAAAAGTGTATACCTCGTCATTATCCGCACCTCCCTCAAGGATACGGTATCCGGCCTTGATGCCTATCCTGTCCGATGCTTTATAAGTCAATGCAAGCAACACATCCTCTGCTCTTCCCTGAGGCGCCGCAAGAGCATCTCCCTCAAAGAGTATGCCTATTTTTTCAATGGGATTGTATGACAATCTGAAGTTTATTATCGGAACAAAGCCCACATTGACCTTTTCACTTTCGTCATCTCCTGAGGCAAGAGCTATTTTAGCATCACGGATCTTTGCAGTAAAGCCAATTCCAAAATTGAACTTCGGTTTCTGCACGAGCTCATACCGGTAAGTAAGCCTGTAAGAATTAAATTTATAGGTTGCATCCAAATCGGTGTTTGCCGGGAATAGAACATTCTCAAAAAGAATATCACGAGGAACTGAACCTTTCGAGTTTACAGTAAGAGGAGCATACAGGACCGAAATTGTGTTACGTGAGTTTATATTATAATTCAATCTTAAGCGATAGAACATCTTTCCCTCCGCCTTAAGTTCTTCACTCAACGAGAAGTCGGTACCCTGATCGCCGGGAATCCTGATATTGTTGTAGCCTGTGCTTACATACCCTGATTCAAGATCAAGTGATATCTGGGCTGCACTTTTTTGTACATTCAATGTTAAATTCACCAGAAGAATAAAACCTATGAAAATTAATTTTCTTTTCATTATATCTATTTTGTTACTTCTAAGTTAAACAATCAAACCAGCTTAATGTTTGACAATGCATCGAAAATTCTTGTTCAATTGCTGATAACATCTTCAGGGTGTAAATAACATGTACATTAAAGCTGCCAGCACTGCACCGGCAAATGGCCCCACTATGGGCACCCAGGAATATTTCCAGTCGCTGTCTCCTTTACCGGGGATCGGTAAAAAGTAATGCATAATACGTGGACCGAGGTCCCTTGCCGGATTAATAGCATATCCTGTTGGACCGCCAAGGGATAGGCCTATCCCAAGAACGACAATAGCAACCGGTAAGGCATTCAGGGCACCCAGTCCCACTTCAGGTTCGGCCATGTACAACACTGCAAGGGAAAGTACATATGTGCCTATTATCTCAGTTATAAGGTTATGCCAGTAACTCCTTATATTTGGTGATGTGCAGAATACTGCCAGTTTTGAAGCTGCCTCAGGAGTTATGTCGAAATGTTTTTTATAAGCAAGCCATACAAGGCCGGCTCCGAACATTGCCCCCAGCAGCTGTGCGCTGAAGTATAAAGGGATCAATGACGGTGAAAATTTATGAGCTATCACAAGCGCTATTGTAACAGCCGGATTAAGGTGAGCACCACTAACCGGTGCGGCTATCAGAACGCCGGTGAACACTCCTACCGCCCATCCGAAAGTAATAACTATCCAGCCGCTGTTATGCCCTTTTGTCTTTGAAAGAAGTACATTAGCCACTACTCCACCCCCAAGGACAATAATCATGGCTGTTCCGAAAAATTCCGCAAAAAACTGATTCATATATTATGATTTTATTGTGCCGCCCATGATTCAGCTGCCTTAACAGCTTTATGCCACCCTTTGATAAGTGTTTTTGTTGCCTTCTCCGGAATGGAGGGCGAAAATGTCCGATCAATCTGCCACTGTTTTTTTATTTCCTCCAGTCCAGACCAATAGCCAGTGGCAAGTCCTGCCAGATAGGCAGCTCCCAAAGCCGTGGTTTCAGTAATTTTTGGCCTCACAACCTTTGCCTGAAGTATATCTGACTGGAACTGTAAAAGATTACTATTTACAGTAGCACCTCCGTCAACCCTTAATTCCCTGACATCTATTCCGGAATCTTTCTTCATGGCAAGTAACACTTCCAGTGTCTGATAGGCAATACTGTCGAGAGCAGCCCTTGCAATATGAGCTGCAGTTGATCCTCTCGTCAGCCCGGTTATTGTACCGCGGGCATGCTGGTTCCAGTAAGGGGCTCCCAGCCCTGCAAATGCCGGAACGAAATAGACTCCATCACTGTCAGCAACCTTTGCTGCGAGTTTTTCCACATCGGATGATTTTTTTATGACCCCAAGACTGTCGCGAAGCCATTGAACTACAGCTCCTCCGATAAAAATGCTCCCTTCAAGTGCATAATCTGTCCTGTTTCCTATTTTCCATCCGACTGTTGTCAGCAAGCGGCTTTTTGACCTGACCGGTTCGTTCCCGATATTCATCATCAGGAAACAGCCTGTTCCATAAGTATTCTTTACCATTCCTGGCTCTATGCACATCTGTCCGAAAAGAGCAGCCTGCTGATCTCCTGCAATACCCGCGACAGGTATGGCTGTCGCAAAATGGCCTTGTGTATTGCCATATATTTCGCTTGACGATCTTACTTCAGGTAGAATACTTTGCGGGATGTTAAAAATTTTCAGCAGCTCTGAATCCCAATTGAGAGTATGAATGTTGAACAGCATCGTCCTTGAAGCATTTGATACATCGGTGATGTGCAACTTCCCTTTGGTAAGGTTCCATACAAGCCATGAATCGACTGTCCCAAAAGCAAGAATCCCTTTATTTGCCTTCTCCCGTGCTCCGGGAACATTGTCAAGTATCCACCTGACCTTTGTAGCCGAGAAATACGCATCTATTATCAATCCTGTCTTTTCAAGGATCTTTTTAGCATATCCATCTTTCTTCAGCTTGTCACAAAAGTCCGCAGTGCGCCTGTCCTGCCAAACAATTGCCTTATAAACCGGTTTCCCTGTTGTCCTGTCCCAGACAAGAGTAGTCTCGCGCTGGTTAGTAATACCTATGCTTTGAATATTCCTGCTTTCTATGCCCGCTTTGGCAATTGCTTCCATTGCAACTCCTGCCTGTGTAGACCATATCTCCTCAGGGGAGTGCTCAACCCAGCCCGGCTTCGGATAGAATTGTCTGAACTCCTTCTGCGCAGTGGAGACGGGCAGGCCGTTATTATCAAATACAATAGCCCGGGAACTGGTAGTTCCCTGGTCCAGCGACAAAATATATTTCTTCATATTTCTTAATGTACCTGAAAGAAAAAAGTTAATTACTCAATGACTCTCAATTATATCTCAAAATTATCACATTCCCTGTAAGCCCGGATCAGGCGCTGTTCTCCTTCCCTTGTCCTGCTGCTCAGGCCATGTTCCATGCAGATAACTCCTTGATAATTATGATTATAAATATTTTTAAAGACATTTTTATAATTTATCTCTCCCGTAGTCGGTTCATTCCTACCGGGATTATCACCGCAATGAAATGCACTTATCTCATCCCATGCAGCATTCATATTTGGGATAAGGTTACCCTCTGTTATCTGCTGGTGGTAAATATCCATAATTATCTTACAGGAAGGTCTGTTAACAGCCCGGCATATTGAATATGCCTGAGGAATACCATTGAGGAAGAGCCCCGGGTGATCATTCAGGGTGTTAAGAGGTTCGAGTACCAGTGTCAGTCCTGCCGGTTCAACGATGTCGCAGCACATCCTGAGGTTATCAATCACATTTGCAGTCTGGTAGTCCCTGTGAAGTTTTTCATCATATCTGCCGGGAACAACGAGGGCCCATTTCACGCCGGTCCTTTTAAAACACTCAACACCTTCCTTCATTTTAGCCGCCAGCATATCTTTTATATCTTGTGTATTAAGGACAAATGAAGTGACGGAAAATTCAGCATAGAGGACAAAAGGGCCAAGTTCCATACCCACGCGGCTTATTTCATTTGCTATCTTCTCCTGATCGCCTGTTGGTTTTTTCATCAGGTCGTTGTCAAACATCGCCCTGAAACCCGTATCGTGGCAGAATTTAATGTTATCTATCGGATCCTTACCCGCATGTTCACGGAACATCCCGAATCCGGGAGCATATTTAAGTCTGAAAGGAGTTATCTGATCAGGCGAACCCTGATTTGTATCCTGCAATTGTGATCCTGAAAGTGCAGGAGCAGCAAGAATAGCCGCCCCTGCAGCAGAAGCTTTTTTAATGAAGTCTCTACGTGAGCTTTTCATAATTTATATTGCTGGTTTCTATTTGGTCTGGGGGACATAAGCCTCTCCGGCTATCGGAACATCCTTTGGGATATCAACAGGACCGAATTCAAAAACTTTCGGTCCAAGTTTCAGATCGGAATTCAGCATTTCATCCCATGTGGTTTCTTTCCCTGTGTAAGCTGATATCCGGCCCATAATAGCACATAGTGTAGATACTGCGGTATTTTCGAGTTCATTTAAAGGCGTTCCTGTCCTGATAGCCGTGACCAGGTCTATATGCTCCTGCACATACGGATCCATCATCTTTGCTTTTGAAGGTTTGCCCTCCTCATCAACAGGATAGTTATATCTCCATATTTCTTCACCGGCAAGGTTAAGCAGGTAGTTATCCTGAGACTGGAATAAATATGCAGCACCATCGGCACCCTGTATTCTCTCAGATACATTATTGGCACAACCGTTTATCTGACGGCACATGCTGTGAAAATGGATGCCACTATCAAAAACGAAGTCCACACTGAAATTATCATACTGATCACCTGTAACACGGCGCAGCCTTGATCCCATGCCAACTGCTTTGACGGGATGAGAGCCCATAAACCAGTTCATAACATCAAGATTATGCACATGCTGTTCTACTATATGATCGCCTGAAAGCCAGGTCCAGTTTACCCAGTTTCGGATCATCCATTCCATTTCACTCCATTTAGGGTCATTGTCCCGATGCCAGAGCTTGCCGCCGTTCCAATATACATTCCCACCGGTTATATTCCCGATTATACCAGCCTGTACCTGATTGTATGCATCCACGTAGTCGCGTTGATGACGGCGCTGTGTACCTGTAACAATGGATAATTCCAGCTCTTTCGCCTTAAGTGCCGTTGCCATTACCGACCTGGCTCCTACAGGGTCAACACATACAGGCTTTTCGGCAAAAATGTTTTTGCGTGCGGCTACAGCGGCGGCAAGATGCTCAGGTCTGAAGAAAGGCGGTGTTGCAAGGATAATGATATCAACATCCGATCCGATTACTTTCTGGAAAGCATCGAACCCTACAAAACAATTGTCCTCCGGAACTTCCTGTCCTTTTTCTTTTAAGATATCAGCGCGGCATTTTTCCACCCGGTCCTTAAACGTATCGCCCAGAGCTGTTATTTGCAGATTTGGACCTGCATTAAGGAAGTTAATTGCTGCACCGGTTCCACGGCCCCCGCATCCAATGACTCCTGCTTTCAGAACAGGACCGTCGGGAGCCTGGTCAAGCCATGAGACCACAGGTACTTTCTTTAAAGCTTCACGTGTACAACCGGCAATCATTGATGGTGCAATAATGCCTGCAGCTCCAACAGCTGCAGTTGTTCCCAAAAATTTACGTCTTGAAATTCCTGCTTTTTTCATAGGGTTAGTTTTATATGGTTTAAATTTACAAATTCCCTGTCTTTTCATCAAATTCACATACAACTCTGAATCCGACGTGAAAACAATCCGAGTACCACCAGATGCTTTTGGGTATCTGGGGATCAGTTTTGAGCCAATCTGCTGTTCTGGTATAGCTTCTGGCTGAGCTCCTTAGGTTGCCCGCCATATCCATAAAAGAGCCCCCTCTAATAACATGTTCTTCACCAGCCCCGGGGCCCTTAGGATCTTTTATCATCCCTTCAGGATATTGTGAATACGTATCAGGCTGATACCAGTCCGAGCAGAATTCAGCAACATTGCCTGTCATGTTCTTAAGTCCGAAGGGATTCGGTCGTACAATATCCGGGAGCTGAGTCTTTCCATGACTGTTCTCTTTATAGATAATATATGAATTAATAATTGTTGTATCATTCTTCGACAATTTGGCTCTCAACCCTGTCTTTTGATACTTCTCAGGGTTACCAGGGAAGAAATAAGGTGTTGCTGATCCTGCTTTGCATGCATATTCCCATTCAGCCTCGGTAGGTAACCTGTATGTTTTTCCGGTAACAAGTGAAAGCCATTTGCAATATATCTCAGCGGTATGATATGTAAATGAAATTGCCGGCCGTTGTCCCAATCCCCAACCCTGGTCAGGCTGGCCATACGGAGGAGTAGCTCCCGATATCGCATCGGTACCTGCTGTTTTCCCTGTCCTTATGCCTTCCGAATCTGTCGTACGTCCTTCAGCAGATGTCTGTGCATAGAAAGCAAGAAATTCATTCCATGTTACTTCCACCTCAGCCATGAAAAAAGGACTTATCTCAACATCCCTGACCGGACCTTCATCCTTATTCCTGAATGGTTCGTTTTCCGGACTGCCTAATTTAAACTTCCCTCCGGGGATTGCTACCATCCTGAAGGAAACAGAAGAATTAGGTATGTACTCATTAAATGATCTGAACTCCGAGACTACTGCCGGTTTAGTGAATATTTCCTTCGGTTCAGAGGAAGTACTGCCGAAAGTTTTATTGCTCCCGTGCGTATATCCTTTAATAAAATGACCGGCATTCAGATGACAGTTTATACAATGAAGATCAGGTGTCTTTTCAGTCTGTTTGTAGTAAAGATGTGCATCCTCGCCATCTTTAGTGAGTTCCAGTGGAAATAGATTTTCATGGCATTTTATACAACTGCTCTCGTAGACATGAGCCCTGGCGTTTTCCAGCTTTCCGCTTTCTTCCCAGTTGAATGAGGCTGAGTCTTTTGTCCAGTAACTCCAGAGATCTCTTAACCCTGTGCTTACTTTTGCCAGCAGATACCCGTTTCCTTCAGGTGGCAGGTGGCATTCGACACACGCTGTCCTATCGCCTGATTTTGTTATATAATGAACTGATTGTTTCCAGGATGCATCTGCTTCCGGATGTATATGACACGATATGCAATAATCATTTGTTGAAGTTCTTTTAATTGCCAATCCGGAAGCAACCATTATTAAGATGCCAACAATTATTCCTGGGATGAACCAGATGAGGAATTTCTTCATAGGGCGGCAATAACTTTGTGAAGATAAAAAATATCCCTGATCCCGACTATACTGATTTGAACAGATTTTCTTTCTTGTAATTTTTAGGTATTTTTGACCGCAAAAGTTTAACAATGAAAAAGTACATATTCCTTATATTTCTCATATTATTTGCAGAGGGCCTCAATGCCCATCCGTGGAAACCATCGCATTATGTAATAATCGATACTGATGGCGGGATTGATGATATAAAAGCCATTTCAATGTTTCTTGCTTCACATGATGTAAGGGTTCTGGCGATAACTGTTTCTCCCGGAGTACTTTCAGCAGAAAAGGCCTACATTAAAGTCAGAAGCTTGCTTGACTCTTATCATCATGAAGGCTTGCAGGTGGGTATAAACCGGACCGGCAGTTACAAACCAACAGGATCTTCATTCGCAGCTGAAATCATCTGGGGTAATGAGAGCGGGATTGACATAACAAAAGCTCCTGATGTTCTGCCGCTGATTAAGGATGTATTATCGAATGAAAGTACAAAGATCAGTTTCATAAGTCTGGGAGGTTTAACGACAGCTTCTATGGCAATCAGAGATCTTCCATTGTTCAGGGAACAGGTTAAGGATATTATCTGGAGCGCTGACGGTGCAGAAGATAAAAAAGGTTTTAATTATAATATAGATAAAATAGCTTCTGTAGCAGTTTTGAAACAAGAGATCCCTGTAAAAATAGTAAGGAGTTTCGAAAAGGGTAATACTGTCTTCTACGATGAAGAATTTCTCAAAGCTCTGCAAAGAGTCAGCACACCCTATGGCAAAAGAATTTCTGCTTTTCTTGAATCAGGTTCAGCAAATACTCATGAGTTTGCTAAATCCGCAGTTGATGAAATGGTAGCTGTTTTTCTTCACTATCCATCACTTTTTATCAATAAAACAGCCGGAAACATATCCGATTGTTCTCCGGGCGACATCAGTGGCATCAGGGAAAGTGCAATAAGGATCCTGAAAGGAGAGACAGTTGAAGAGAATCAGCTGATCAAAAATTTACCACTTGATCCGGATTTTTATTTTGATGATATAAGCATATATGTCAATGAGATAATTGAAAAATATGGCCATGAAGAATGGGTATCCGGAGTATTTGCAAGTGAGATGCACAGACACCTCGGTGTTTTTGAGATCATCGGAGTAAAAATGGGTATCCGGGTTATTGAATATTTCAAGGCTGGTGTTGATGAATTCAGCGTAGTGTCTTTTGCGGGGTCTAATCCGCCTCTGAGCTGCATGAATGACGGGCTCCTTTCCAGTACAGGAGCAACTCCCGGCCACGGTCTTCTGTCAGTCAGTTCCGACCCGGATAAAAGTCCTTCTGCAGAATTCACATATAAGAACCGTAAAATACGTATTACATTAAAACCAGAACTGGCTGAAAAAATTAGTGCCGAAACGAAGGAAATTAATTTCATATACGGTCTTGACAGTGATATTTACTGGGAGCTTGTGCGAAAGAATACTATTAAATACTGGAAAGACCTTGATCGTCATGAAATATTTTTGATCGAGGAAATCAGGTAAAACAATTATTTTCTGAGAGGAAAAGGAGAATTGTTTTTTATTTATTATACCCGTCAAAAAAATCGTTCCCCTTATCGTCAGTAAGAATAAATGCAGCCATATTTTCGACTCTGATCTTCCTGATTGCTTCCATCCCCAAATCTTCAAAATCGACAAGTTCAACTGATTTGATATTTTCAGCTGCCAGTATCGCGGCTGGACCTCCTATCGAACCCAGGAAAAATCCTCCGTGTTTTCTGCATGAATCGATCACTGCCCTGTTCCTGTTGCCTTTGGCCACCATTATAAGTGAAGCTCCAAGGCTCTGGAAAAGATCAACATATGTATCCATTCTTCCAGCTGTTGTGGGTCCGAAACTGCCTGATGGCATTCCTTCGGGAGTTTTTGCAGGACCGGCATAATAAATGGGATGATTCTTAAAATATTCCGGTACAGGCTTGCCTTCATCTATCATCTTCTTGATCCGGGCATGAGCTATATCGCGGGCAACAATCAAAGTGCCATTAAGACTTAGCCTGGTTTTAACAGGATATTTGGTCAGCTGGGCAAGGATCTCTTTCATGGGTCTGTCCAGATCCACTTCAACAGGTTTCTCAAGTTCCGGCGCCTTTGCCGGAAGGAATCTGGCAGGGTTTTTCTCAAGCTCTTCAATGAAAATACCTTCAGCCGTGATCCTCGCTTTAATATTCCTGTCGGCACTGCAGCTGACGCCCAGTCCAACCGGACAGGAAGCTGCATGGCGGGGCATTCTTATCACCCTTACATCATGAACAAAATATTTTCCTCCGAACTGTGCTCCTACTCCATATTCATGACAGATCTTCACGATCTTCTCTTCCCACTCCAGGTCCCTGAAAGCTCTTCCGCTTTCAGCTCCCGTAGTTGGCAAATGATCGAGATACCCGGCTGAAGCTTCCTTCACTGTTTTTAGTGTGGCTTCAGCTGAAGTGCCGCCAATTACAAGCGCCAGATGATAGGGCGGACAGGCAGAAGTACCCAGATCTTTAATTTTTTCTTTTACAAATTTTGCCAGGGACTCTTCGTTCAGAAGCGACTTGGTCTGCTGGTAAAGAAAAGTCTTATTGGCTGAGCCCCCGCCTTTTGTAATAAAAAGGAATTCATAACTGTTCCCTTCCGTAGCGTAAATGTCTATCTGAGCAGGAAGATTGGTGCAGCTGTTCTTCTCATCAAACATTGATAAAGGAATGATCTGAGAATATCTTAAGTTCTTATCCTGATATGTCTGGTATATTCCCTTTGAAAGATACAGAGCATCATTGACTCCGGTCCAGACCTGTTCCCCCTTCTTCCCGATGACTATAGCTGTTCCCGTATCCTGGCACCAGGGAAGTTCACCTTTTGCTGCGATGACTGAATTGCGGAGCATAACATGAGCCACAAAACGATCATTATCAGTTGCTTCCGGATCGTCCAGTATTAAAGCAAGCTGTTGAAGATGAGAGGTCCTCAGGAAAAATGACAGATCCGAAACAGCGGTTCCTGCAAGAAGCTCAAGTCCCCGCGGGTCGACTTTAAGTATCTTTCTGCCATCAGCTTCAATAACCTTAACGTAATCTTTTGTCAGAAGTCTGTACCTTGTAGTATCCCTTTCGATGTGAAAAGGTTTTTCATATATGAACCCTGCCATAATGATGTTGTTAAATTATTAACAATGATGTAATTATCGGATCTTTAATAAAACCGATATTAATCAAATATATAAACAAATGAGGAATAAAAAGAAGCTAAAAATCATATATTTTCCAGTTCTGCAAAGCTGAATTTTCTTCCGGCTCTGATTCCCCTCGGAGTCATTTCAAGAGTGCAGCATTCAACATGTTCATCATGCTGAAATACAAAGATATAACCATTTTCAAGAGCTTCCGTGAGGATTCGCTTCTTTTCTTCTATTGTCTTAAGTGATTCAATATCATAACTCATATTCCAGATCAGGGGTATATGAGCAGTTGTCGGTATCAGATCCCCTGTGTAGACAATTGTTTTGCCTTTATATCTGATAACAGGGATCATTAATCCGGGTGTATGTCCGAAGCACATGCGTAGGGAAAAATCCTTCAGGAAAAAGCTCTCATCATCAATAAGATTAAGCCGGCCGCTGTCCAGAATCGGAAGTATATTTTCCTCAAGAAAAGCATCTTCCTCACGCAGATTATTTTTAACGGCCCACTCCCACTGAACTCTGCTTACATGATAGGTTGCCCGCGGAAAAACCAACTCATATCCTGTTCCATCAGTTTTATTCCTGACACAACCTCCGCAATGATCGGCGTGCAGATGAGTCAGAACAACATCAGTAATGCTTTCCGGTGAAAATCCCCTTGCTGCCAGACCGTTCAGCAGACCTTCACCGTTATGAAGGTGAACATGCCGGAAGAATTTCTCATCCTGCTTGTCTCCCCATCCTGTATCAACAAGCAATACGTGGCCTTCTATCTCTGCAATAAGGGAACGCAGGGTCAGTACAATAAGGTTATTCGGATCAGCGGGGTAAACTCTCGACCACAGGGCTTTGGGAATAACCCCGAACATAGCTCCTCCGTCTACCTTAAAGTTGGCAATATTGAACAGATACAGCTTCATATCTTAAAGTTTGATTTTCTTTATTCTGTTCTGAACACTTTTCTTCTTCTTCGCAGTCATCTGGTACATTATTCTCATCAATAATCTTATCATCTGGTACGAAAACCAGCCGGAAAAACGTGAAAACAACGAGTTTCCGCGATGGTACTCTTCAATAGTGATCTGCCTGCAATCGGTCATTATTATGTCCTGCAATTTCTTCTCAAAGTTCTGAGCAAAACTATCATCCAGAATATCAACATTGATCTCAATGCTGGCATAGTCACTGACGTGATTGAGATTATAACTGCCTATTGTGCACCATTCACCATCCACAACTGCTACCTTGGCATGAAGATTCGAAGGCAGGTATTCATAGATCTTTATGTTGTTCCTTAGAATAAAATCATAGAGGAATCTTGTTGCCCTTTTAAACATCGGCGTATCTGATTCTGCTGCAAGAACTATCCTGATATCCACACCTCGCAAACTAGCATTGCGAAGAAGGCGCCTCTCATTCCTCCCGGGCAGAAAATAACTGGCAAATATTATCATCCTGCTCTGCGAACTCTTAAATGCTGAACGATAACTTCTGAGTATTTCTATTTTATTACGGTACCAGTTATTCTGAACTACTCTAAGCTTAACGTCTTCATTGAAGATGACCGGATTATGGACCATCTCATGAGATCTCTCGTTCTTCGGGATAAATCTTTTATTCCAGAGTTTTTTAAGGATCGATAGTACATGGATACACTCCGGGCCTCTTATGAGGACAGCAAAATCAAGCCATTCTTTTTTCTCCGGTGTCCCGTGGTAGCGGTTGGCAAAGTTCATTCCTCCGATAACTGCAGCCTCTCCGTCGCACATAACAACCTTCACATGAAGCCTCAGGCTCAGCTGGAAACCTTTGGAGATAAAAGTTGGTGAGAAGAAACGGAACAGAATGCCTGAGCCATCTATTCTGTCGACAAGTTCTTTTGAAAGGTATTTTGTCCCGAATGCATCGAGCAGCAAATAAACGCGGACACCCCTCTGTGAAGCCCTGATAAGGGCATTAAAGATCCTGATACCGGCTTCATCCTCATCAATCAAATATGCATGGAAATGAATAAAATATTTTGCATTGTCTATCAATTTTTCGACAGCTGCAAAAAACGGTTCGCCTCCCTGAAGCAGTTCGACATAATGCCCGCCTTTATACTCCGGTTTCTGAGAAGACTTCACCATATATCCTTCCGGTCTGTAACACTTTACAAATATAAGACTTTACAGCCTGTGTATATTGATAAATATTCTTTACATTGCCTTGCTGAAAACAATTATACCGGATGATGCAGTGGGTACATTTTATTGCGATTGGCGGTGCAGTGATGCATAATCTTGCAATTGCACTTAAATTGAAAGGCTATAAAGTCACGGGGTCTGATGATGAAATATTTGAGCCGTCCAGATCAAGGTTATCCATGCACGGTCTGTTACCATTAAAGGAAGGATGGGATCCTGATCGTATCACTAGAGACCTTGATACAGTGATACTGGGGATGCATGCCACCGCTGATAATCCTGAAATGCTGAGGGCAAAAGAACTTGGGATAAAGATCATGTCTTTCCCCGAGTATATCTATGAACAGACTAAAAACAAGCTCAGGATAGTCGTTGCCGGTAGTCACGGAAAGACAACCACAACGGCAATGATCATGCATGTCTTGAAATACCTGGAAATTGATTTCGATTACATGGTCGGATCATATATTGATGGCTATGAGTCAATGGTGGGACTTTCCGATAGCTCGCAGATCGCTGTGCTTGAGGGAGATGAATATCTCACCTCGGCGCTTGACCGAAGACCTAAATTCCATCTTTATAAACCCGGCATTGCAATACTTAACGGTATTGCATGGGATCATATGAATGTTTTTCCGACATTTGAAAATTACGTTGAGCAGTTCAGGATCTTCATCAATTGCATTGAAGAGGGCGGCACATTGATCTATTACGATGGTGACAGTGAAGTGAAGAAGCTGGCTCTTGAATCAACTAAAAAGATCAGGAAGATCCCTTACAGGATACACGGTCACTTCCAGAACAAGACAGGTTTTTACGGAGCAACGCTTGATCGTGTAATTCCTTTGAAGGTATTTGGTGAACATAATATGCAGAATCTTTCTGCAGCGAAGGAGGCTTGCATCAGTACAGGGATCACGGAAGATGAATTCTACAAAGCGGTGCAGAGTTTCGAAGGCACGGCGAAGAGACTTCAGAAAATCTGTGAGAATAAAAACGGGGTAGCATACCTTGATTTTGCTCATTCACCATCCAAGGTGAAGGCAACAATCGAAGCTGTATCATCCAGGTACCCGGGGAAGAAAATCATTGCCTGTCTTGAATTACATACATATTCCAGCCTTAATATTGATTTCCTTCCGCAATACCTTGGTACGCTTGATAAAGCATCATCTCCTTTTGTTTATTTTAACCCTCATGCCCTGAAGCTGAAAAGACTTCCAATGGTTTCTCTAGATGAGGTTAAAGAAGCATTCGGCAACACAAAATTATTGGTGTTTAACAATTCTGCCGAAATGTTTTCGTTTATTCAAAAACAAAATTACAGGGACAGTGTTTTCCTTTTTATGAGCTCCGGGGATTTTGACGGAATTAATTTAAAAACACTGGCTGAAGAATTATTAAAAACTTAATAAATATACTGATATGAAAAGAGTTATACTTTTAACATTATTATTTGCATTTCTGACTGTTACTTCAAATGCCCAGGAATACAGGACAAGTCTGGGATTAAGGGCTGGTCTCCCATACGGTTTGACTGTGAAGCACTTTCTTAATAAAACTAATGCGGTGGAGGGTATACTTGCCGGCAGTTACGGCGGTTTCGTCATTACAGGACTTTATGAGAATGAGCACTGGACGGGACAGTACCCGGGACTGAACTGGTTCTGGGGCGTTGGCGGTCATGTCGGTTTCTGGGATGCGGGAAGAAACCCTAATATTAATGATACATATACCGGATCAGTAATCGGTGTTGACGGGATACTGGGACTTGAATATACATTCGAGGAAATACCCCTTAACCTTTCACTTGACCTGTTGCCTTCGGTGAATCTGATAGGATTCACGGGCTGGGGTGGAATAAACGGAGCCCTTTCGATAAGGTATGTCTTCTGATAACATCCGCAAATTATACTCCCTAAGGACCATGTAATGCATTGATTTGTTTTTTCTTTAAAAATATTTTGCATTGAGGAAAAAACATATTTTCTTTGCATCCGCATTTTAAAGTTCTTTAAATGGTCCATTCGTCTAGTGGTTAGGACGTCAGGTTTTCATCCTGGTAACAGGGGTTCGATTCCCCTATGGACTACGAATAATTAACATTAAGGGGTGTAAATCAATAACTTACACCCCTTTTTTATTGAGTAGTAAAAATAGTAGTAAATTTATTGGGGTCAAGTGTATCTTCCTTTCAAGTAAATACTTTGTGGGTCGTAAATAACAACCATATTACAAATTTCAATTCTGGAGGGGGTCCAATGAGTTCTGGGACATTTTGGCGAGACATTTGGGCAGAATGATGGCAATATCTGATCCCTTGTAGGAAGTCTCCAAAATAACCTTAAGGATTATTATGTGATTTTTTGACTAGTGTTCGTTAGTCTGTCTTCCGCATTATTAGGCACTTTGCGAAGAATGGCTTACATTAGCCGCCTCATGAAATACCTAATTATTCATCCCAAAGATCCCACCACAACCTTTCTTTCAAAAATCTATGCCCATCTTAAAGACAAAACTGAAGTCAATGGGGGGATTACCAAATCAGAATTACGGGAAGTGATTGAATCCCATGACAGGATAATTTTACTCGGCCACGGTTCGCCTTGTGGACTATTGAGTCGAGGTCAGTTCCCCGATGCTGGATTATACATCATTGATTTATCCATGGTACCAGCATTTAAGGAAAAGTCAAACTGCATGTATATTTGGTGTTATGCCGACCAGTTCGTCCACAGGCATGGACTTTCAGGTTTATGTAGCGGGATGTTTATCAGCGAACTAAGAGAGGCAGGTTATTTTGGTTTTGACAAGATAAATTATTCTCTTATTGACCAATCAAATAAGAAATTCTCCTTCATCCTCTCAGAGTACATAGATGAACCCATTGATGTCTTGTACAAAAAATTAGCTAATGAGTATAAATTGTTGGCAAGTATGAATCCAATTGCAAAGTTTAATGTTGAAAGGATTTATATTACTTGAATTTTCATCCAACACAAGCATTAAATTAAAGCTTAATCATATATCTTTATACTGGCATTAAGAATCCTTGAATGGATGCCAACCGAGTTTAACCACAACGGTGGCAAAACAATGTGAGCTCACTGAAGCTAAAAATGGTTAACAATTCTTCAGTTCCTCCTTTTCCATAATTGGATTTCCTGATGCGTTGAAGTATTAATTTAATAATCAATGCTATGGAAAAAGAAATTAAAGTTCCCCCCTATTGCTGTTTTGGAAAGCTCCAGGATGAATCAGTAAAAGTAAATCCTGAGAAAATTACAGCAATTTATAAGATGTTTGACAAGAAAGTGCATGAGTTGACCTTTCACAAGAATGAAAAAAATTGGAGCCTTCAGGAGTTTTCGCCTGAAGGGGAAAAGACGTTGTACAGCTATTATTCAACCCTTGACAAAACTATCTGCTACCACATGAATTATCTTGATGATGTTAAAAATCCCAACCTACAACATCTCAGAAAAGAACTCCTCAAACTGGGGACTGTCTGGTTTGCTCCCTTTCCTTCCATGAAAAACGGTGATATTTCAACATCTTATTCCCCTGCTGGTAAACTGCTTGCAATAAGATTACTGATTAGTGCTAGTGAGGACTGTAAGTCTCACATCGAGACATTACAAGGATTATTTGAATATCATGATCCCGAGACAAGATTGAGGCTGAAAATGCATGAGTTTTATGAAACCAGTTGTATAATAAAGAGATATGATGATTTCAATTATTGGCATATGGCCTTTGTGGCAGAATACATCGTACCCTTGGCTTTTGTATATGACGCTGTAAAGCTGTTTCATGATAAAGGCCTTTTGAAAAGGAATCCTCTTAACAGGGTCTTCGTTCAGGATACAACTATATTGAAAGAAAGTCAGGAATATGATTTCCTTTTGACTGATATCTCTGGTGCAATAAGCTATACCGTACTTCTCAAAGGATTATTATTAAGTCGTGGAGATTTTATAACTCAGAAAAGCAACTTTGAGAAGAAATATGAAGTTGAGGTATTTTAAGTGAGCTATCTTTTCGGAATTCTTATTGCAAAGACCTCATAGTCATAAAGCCATATTCTTTTCACCATTAAAAAAGGTTGGTGGTAAATTCCACCGACCTTTTCTTACTCACTTGACTAATTCCAATAATCTTGGGGTAATTTAATGGCTACTAAAGTTATCCCATTTTATCCTCTGTCAATCACTTATAGCACCCTTTATTCCCATTCAGGATAATAGTAGTGAGTTCCCTCTGAGTAACAGGAACAGCTAAAGCCAATTGAATATAATCTTACAGTATTAATTTTCTTGCAATTAAATGAGGTGTCAGAAATTGAGGGGCTTCAGAAAATACTCTGTCAAACTCCTGTTCATCTTTGTACAATGTTTTTCTTATACTTGCAAAAACCTGAAAACAGGTGGAAGAACACGCCCATTCATCTTTCCATTTTCCATCTTTATCGTAATCGGTATTATAAAAGTCATCGCTTTCAACACAATCCATACCCAACGCAGCTGCCCAAAATAGTCTATATCCTGCAAGTTTTACAGAATCATTTTTACCTCTTGGCGTCCATGTGACTATACTTGGAAGCCAGTCATTTGGACCAACATCCCATGGATCCAGTCTTGACACTACCCATAAAAGATACCATCCACTGATTCGAGTGTCAACGTATACTTTATTCATCCCACCGATCGGTGGGGAACCAAACATTAAGTAAGGATGATAGAACTCTCCCCATTTACTTGTTTTAGATCTGATGAAAGTTATTTCAGCTAGGTCATATTCATTATGGCCTGAGTAATAAACAGGTGATCCATTTAAAGTCCTGAAAGGTACTTGTTCTGATTTTATTGGAGCAAATCCTTTACCAATTGATAGTAATTTACCTCCTATTGCTTGTGCCTGAGCAATATGAGTCATAGAATTTGTTTTTTGATCTTTATTCTTCATTGAAATTTATTTTATTTTGTTTATTCTTGGATCAATTATGTCTGACTGTTCAAACATTACTGTTTCACCAGGTAATTCAACGACAATCCGATTTTGAGAAAATCGAATCATCAATGCTTTTGCCAATCCTTCAATCTCATCTCGAAGTATTTCTGCATTTAATGGGAACTTGGGGTAATTTATGAAACTTAATTGAAAATGAGGCTCGGCTTGTCCGCTCAAAATGATTTTGCATTCATGTAAACAAACACTCAAATACAAATTTTTATCCCGAATGAGTTTATCCTGATAGTCCTGGATGAAGTCTATTAGGTCATTTTCATATATTATTTCATCTGAGTATCCTACTTGAGCACCGAGAGTTATTCTTCCAGTAAATGAGTTAACTTTTATTCTTTTAGTATTCATGATTCTTTTATTAAAGTTTGAACTACAAGCTTATTTCTAAGTTTTCTTCTAATTATTGAATGGAATATGTTTTAATTGAGATTCAATGTCTTAGCACTTATAGTAACACAATCCTGCCACCAGATATCTTCAACTCGCCAACAATCAGCAATATCTGTCAAATATGACTTAATTCCAATAATCTTATTGACAGAATAGTTGTATAGCCTAATCTCATTTTCATAAGGACATGAGGTTAATTTCCATCCTTTCCATTTGAAATAGCTGAGGGCTATCGATGTCGGGCCCATCATGAATAGGTACCCATCAAATAGTCCCGCAGAATATAATCTCCAATCGTCATAATACTCCTCGTAATATAATTCTTCCGAAAAATTAATCGTGATATTTAACTCCTTTGTCATAATGAAAAAGTCTAATTACAACAATAACTTACTTTTCGCATCAAGAACTATCTGGAAAGTCGCTGATTCTAACATTTTTGACTGACCGCCCACATCGTTTTACCACCGTGGTGTTAACTCGGTTGGTATCCAGTTAAGGATTCTTGATGCTTATGGATCAAATATAAGGATTATTTCTTAATTCCTAAATGAAATACTAAACGAATGGAAATTATCTTAGAATACAAAAACGTGAATTCCTATTTTATAAGAGTTAATTCAACTTCATTTTAGCTGCAATATCCTCAATTGTAACTAATCCTAATAGTTCCTCTTCTCTTTTACCCGTTGAAGTTATAAAAAGTGCATCAAGGTTTCTTTTATAAGTGTTAATATGTTCAATGAAAATATCATAAGCTGTATAGATTGAAGTATTCCGAGAAATAAATTTGTAATTTTCACGAAATTCTATTTCATCCATCAAAGCTTTTATCTTGACCTTTTCAACTATTATTGTACCGTTACTTTCAAGTTGAGAAGATAACCATCGTGCAATAGTATTTGTGCTGATAACCTCTATGACAAACCCGTTTTTATCAAAAACTGGAAATTGAGAGAAAGATCTTTTCCCCATTTCCAATAAGATATTATTTATAAAATCATCTTCATGTGCACCTAATACCTCATGCTGGAACTCAGGAATTACCTTTATTGGATTAGTAATTTTTTCATGTAAATCCTTTACCTGCAGAACTACTTCTTCATGAGGTTCTGCGATCACCTTGTTTTTAATTTTAGGATAGTGGACAATTGCATTTCGTAACTCCCCTAATGAGAGCAACTCATTTTTATAACGTTTTACTACAGCATTACTTGAAGTTTTTACCTTTTGGGCAAATGTTACTTCTGGATCGTGGTTCCCAGCTCTTCTCAAAAACAAATCAATCTTGTTGTAATAGTCCAAAAAATCATCAGAATTCATAGAAAATACCAATTATATTACTAATATTCATATGATTACATTAAACTAAATTTAAAAACCTAGTAAGGATTTTTCTTACCAAGAATTTACAGTCCGATGCCTTATCCCGTGAAATTGTCGAAATATGAGCTGATTTATTCCTGAATTTATTCAGGAGCTCGTTGTAAAATCCGGTGATATTGAGCACTGTTGTCCGGTTTAATGTGAGCAGTCTATTCCGGTTTAAATTGAGCAGTGACATTTTCATCAAAAACAAAGAACATTAACAGACTATTTTCT
>MTKZ01000293.1_pt1 | contig 54689 bp, 51 predicted proteins | sample 1042781 | NCBI WGS metagenome assembly MTKZ01 (sample SAMN06212207, study PRJNA360539) | anaerobic digester metagenome | biome: Wastewater treatment plant; material: sludge; isolation source: anaerobic digester fed with sludge from wastewater treatment plant | place: Denmark: WWTP Viborg ...
TATATCCAAATTGCACGGATATTTTGAGCGCACCATAGCCCCTTTAAAATTCCCTTCAGAACATAATTAACTTCCTTATTTAACAATGTATTATTATCTAATTTTGGGTATAAGCTTTTTAACAATGGAAGGATTCAAGCGTTATTTATTAAACGCTTGATATCAGGGCATAGGTAAGAGATAAACCTAGTGTAAATAAGCAACGATACATATAGTCAGATAAGTATAATATACAATTTTTCAAAGTAATACAAACCGGTTTCAATAGTGTTTATTTAAATTTCGCTGCTCTTCTACAAAATAAGGGATAATTTATCATTTGTTCTGAGCAAACGGCAAATAAGTGTATGCTTTTCTTCAATTCAAAATTAATATATCAGACAAAAAGGATAGATTAGCAAATATAAAGTTGGATATAACTGCTTAATTTAAAAAGAGATAAAGGGAATGAATCTTGGCAAGCAAGAAGAATAAAAACACACAAAAAAAGAATTTATTGAAGCAAAAGAAGTTCTTGATTTCACGCACTTATCGCGTATCCATTAGGGAAGGTATTTTTGCTCAGATTTATGGAAACCTTGCTAATATAGGAAGCAGTTTTATCACTAAATTTATGGTACTTTTAGGTGCCACTCCAATGCAATTTAGTATACTTAGTTCTTTAGGGCAGGTTTCGGCGGTATTTCAGCCTTTAGGGGTGGCATTAACACATAGATTGAAGAAAAGAAAGAAAGTCTGTATTTGGGTTACAGGAATAGGTAGATTTCTTAGTTTTTTCATAGGAGCAGCCTGGTTTTTTTCTGATAGAAGGATAGGAATCATCTATCTTCTTATTTTACTCTTTGTTAGTGCAAGCTTACAAGCCATTGGTGGCAATATATGGATAGCCTGGGTCAGCGATTTAATTCCTCAAAACATTAGAGGTCGTTTTTTTGCCCGTAGAAATCAGATTATTTCTTTTGCTGGATTAATAGCTGGATACTTTTTTGGTTACTGTACGGATTTATTTGAAAAAAAAGGAAGACCTTTATCAGGATTGTTCCATAATCCAGAGGTTATCTTTAATAGGCAAAATCAACCTCTCTTTCTTATTTTAGTATTTATCATTGCAACTGTTTTAGGAATCATTGGTCTATTTATTTTAAATAAGCAACCAGATAGAAAGTATAGGATTCAATCCGATTGGGCTTTGCGCGAGAAATTTTTTGAAGCTTTTGGGAATAAAAATTTTAGGAGTTTGCTATTTTTTGGTATCTGGTGGATGTTAGCAACTGGTGTAGGTAGTGCTTTCTGGGGTCCTTTTATGCTTAAAAAGCTACAAATGAGTATGCTCCAATTGCAAATATATAATACCCTAAGCATTGTCTCTTCTTTATTGGCTTATCCTTTTTGGGGTAGATTTATTGATAGATATGGTAATAAGACAGCAATGAGTATTTGCGTAGCCTTAGGTGGGTTTAATCCAATGCTCTGGTTATTTGTGACTCCTGAAAAATTCTCTTTATTATGGTTTGAAGCACTTAGTTCTGGTTTTATGTGGTCCGGGAATGCTATTGCCACCACCAATTTTTCTCTAGCTATTGCAGGAAAAGGAAAAGAACAAACCTATAGCGCTATTTACGGTGCTTTAGGTGGCATCGCAATGATGTGTTCCACTCTTTTGACCGGTGTTTTCTTTCCCGCACCACAAAAATTGGGTAATAAATTACTAGAACCAGAACAAGTTGTCTTTGGCATAGGAGGGATTTTAAGATGGTTGAGCATCATTCCTCTGTTATTCGTTAGAGAAAAAGTATATTTTATTATGAACAAAAGAAATAAATAAATGAGATAACTAAATAATATGATTAATGACATAATAAAATTAACTATTTTAAACTAATTCCTGCTTCTATTAAAGAATGAACTTTCCAGTATAGAGATTGGAAGAAAAGTCTGGAATATTCTGACTAATTGTAATGAAAGTATTAAGTGTATAGAAGAATTGTTTTAACTACCTAAAGAATTGGATAAAGCTATTTTAATTGACAAAAACTATAGTAGTTATGATGAGGTTCTAAACAAATAAAAATAAAATATGTAAAAGCACATAATCCTGAATAAAAATTGGGAGAGGGATAATTTTTATCTATCTCCCTGGAGAAAGACGCTTTTCTAAGAATAAAAGGAAGGAAAGAGAAATGGCAGTTCCAAAGAAAAAAACTTCTAAAGCTCGTAGAGATAAACGTAGAACTCATAAGGTGTTAACAGAACCGACAGTAGTTACTTGCACGAAATGTGGTGAACCGGTTCGTCCTCATCATCTCTGTGAGAAATGTGGGACTTATAATGGCAAACAGATAAAAGCCATTAAGGAGTGATGTGCGTATAGCGGTTGATGCTTTTGGCACAGATAAGGCACCTTATCCTGAAGTGGAAGGTTCCATTCAGGCAATCAAAGAAGATCTCTGCGATGAGATAATTCTGGTAGGGGATGAACATATATTGCAGGCTGAAATGGATAAGTATTATTATGACCATAACAGAATCAGAATTTATCATGCGAGTGAAAGAATAGAGATGCAGGACCATGCCGCAGAGGCAGTTAGAATGAAGAAAGATTCTTCAATGGTTAAGACAGTAGAATTACACAAAAATGGAGAGGCTGATGCTGCGTTAAGTGCTGGCAATTCTGGAGCTTTTATGGCTGCTTCTTTACTTGCCTATGGCAGGATTAAAGGAGTATCTCGTCCTGCTATTGCTGCCGCTCTTCCCACTACCATAGAACAACCTGCAATTCTACTGGATATGGGCGCCAATGTTGATTGTGATGCTGAAAATCTACTGCAATTTGCTCAGTTAGGAAGCATTTATTTTACCCATTGCTATCATAAACCAAATCCTCGTGTAGGTCTTTTAAATATTGGAGAAGAAAGTACTAAGGGTAATGCACTTACTCGTGAAGCCTACGGTCTATTAAGTGCAGCGAAAGACCTTAATTTTATCGGTAATATAGAAGGCAAAGAGATACTCAGTGGTAAATTTGAAGTGATAGTATGCGATGGTTTTGTAGGGAATGTGGTCTTAAAAACGATTGAAGGTGTGGTTAGAGCGGTATTTGATATGTTAAAGGAGCAACTTGAAAAGGATTGGATAGCGAAAATTGGAGCAATATTATCGTTTCCTGCCTATAGTTTTTTGAAGAGAAAACTTGATCATACTGAATTTGGTGGTGCCTTACTTTTGGGTCTAAATGGCACAAGTATAGTTTGTCATGGCAGTAGTGATGCCAAAGCGATAAAAAATGCTATTCGTTTTGCTGTAAGAACAGTCCAATCTGGATTTGTTCAACACAGCAAGGATTATTTTAGAGAGAGGTAAACATTATGCCTATTCATAATGCAAAATTCACTTCCTTCGGCAGTTATGTTCCAAAAAGAGTGATGACCAATTTTGATTTAGAGAAGATAGTAGATACATCTGATGAATGGATTCGCACACGTACCGGAATGGTAGAACGCCACTATGCAGAACCGGAAGAAGCTGCCAGTGATTTAGCTTATATTGCCGCTCAAAGAGCATTAGAAGCTTCTCCTTTGAAATATCGGGAAATTGAAATGATTATTGTGGGAACTGTTACTGGAGATCATGCTTTCCCTTCTACAGCTTGTATACTTCAGAAAAAGTTGGGAATGAAGAAGATACCCTGTTTTGATCTTTCTGCAGGATGCACGGGTTTCCTATATTCTGTAGATGTGGCAAAGAATTTTGTAGAAAATGGAACGAAGAAGAATATCCTTGTTATTGGAGTTGAAGTTTTAAGTAAGATTACTAATTTCAAAGACCGCAGTACCTGTGTACTTTTTGGTGATGGCGCTGGAGCAACAATAATATCTCGGGCAGAAAGAAATGATATTTCCCGTATCATTGATTCAGTGATGTATGCAGATGGAAGCCAAAGTGACCTTTTATATCAACCTGCTGGAGGTTCAAGAATGCCTGCCAGTCCAGAAACGGTAGAAAAGAATCTTCACACAGTTTATATGGAAGGCAATCGTGTCTTCAAAAATGCTATTCGCTCTATGTATGCAGCCACTGATGAGCTATTGCGTCGTAATAAATTGGAAGCTAAAGATATTGATTGGATTGTTCCTCACCAAGCTAATATTCGTATCATAGAAAGTCTAGCTGATAAGCTACATTTTCCTATGAATAAAGTTATAGTAAACATTGAAAAATATGCCAATACATCCTCAGCTACCATACCTATTGCTATTGATGAAGCGATTAAAGATAAGAAGATACGTCGTGGAGACCTGGTTATTCTTACTTCCTTTGGTGCTGGTCTAACCTGGGGTGCTATTCTGGCAAGATTTTGAGGTGTAGATATGAAGATAGCTTTTGTTTTTCCCGGACAGGGTGCACAATATGTAGGGATGGCGCAGGATTTTATCTCTTCTTACCCAGAATTTGCTGCTGTATTGGATGAATTTGATGCAAGACATCAAACTAATCTAAGACAAATTATGGCAGAAGGTCCAGAAGATGTTTTAAAGGAAACTCGATACACTCAGCCGGCAATTTTATTTCATAGTATCTGTGCTTTGAAATGTTTTGAGGAGCACTCTCCTATTCGTCCTGATTATGTAGCAGGACATTCTCTGGGAGAAATTACTGCTCTGGTAGCTAATGGGACTCTTACTTGGAATGATGCTATGCACTTGGTTTATAAACGAGGCGAGTTTATGATAAAAGCTAATGAAGGGAACCCTTTTGCTATGGCAGCAGTGATGGGATTGGATCCTCAGACAGTAATAGAAATATGTAAGGAAGCAGAAAAAGAAGGGTTAGTCAGAGCAGTAAATTTTAATACACCCGCTCAGACGGTTATTTCTGGAACTGAATCAGGAGTGGCAAAAGCAAGCGAACTGGCAAAAGCAAAAGGAGCAAAAAGAGTTGTTCCCCTGGTAGTAGGTGGTCCATTCCATACTCCTCTCATTTATAATGCCAGTTTATGGTTAGCTCAGGAGATGGAAAACATTCCTTTTAAAGATGCCACTATTCCTCTTATCTCTAATGTAGATGCCCTGCCTAATACTTCAGGAAAGGTAAGTAAAGAAAAACTGGCAAAACAAGTTATTTCTCCTGTTCTATGGGTGGATTGTGTAAGAAGAATGATTCAGGATGGAGTGGATTATTTTATTGAATTTGGTCCCCAGAAAGTTTTAAGTGGAATGATAAAGAATATTGACAGAGATGTTAAAGTTTTTAATGTGGAAAAAAAAGAAGATTGGAAAGCAATTGATGAAGCTTTTAAAGGATAAGGAGTTTTAATTTTGGTTAAATATAATTTTGAGAATTTGACTGTAGTTATCACAGGTGCAGCTCGGGGAATAGGTTTTGCTATTGCAGAAGCTTTTGCCGCTCAAGGTGCTCATCCTGTAATTATAGACCTTAATCAGCAAGTAGTGGATGAAGCTAGTCAGAAACTAAAAGATATGGGATACTCGGTTTCTGGTTATGTAGGTGATGTCACCAATTCTTCTCAAATGGAAGAAGTATTTTCATCTATCATAGAGGAAAGAGGGAAAATAGATTGTCTGGTCAATAATGCAGGAATTACCCGCGATAATTTACTTTTACGGATGAGGGAAGAAGAATGGAAAATGGTTCTGGAAATTAATCTGACGGGGACATTTATCTGTACTCAGAATGTGTTTAAATATATGATGAAAGCGAGAAGCGGATCTATCATTAATATTGCCAGTGTGATTGGAATTATGGGAAATGCTGGGCAGGCTAATTATGCTGCTTCTAAAGGTGGAATTATAGCCTTTACTAAGAGCTGTGCAAAAGAGTTTGCTTCCAGAAATATCAGAGTGAATGCTGTTGCACCAGGTTTTATAGAAACTGAAATGACAGCAAAGCTACCAGAATCAGTGGTGGAAGGCTATGCTAAAGCCATACCTTTGCAGAAAATGGGAAAACCAGAAGATGTAGCTAAACTTTGTCTATTCTTAGCTTCTGAAGATAGTGCATATATAACAGGTCAGACCATAGCTGTAGACGGTGGACTGGTTATGCATTGAGGTTACAATGATTTTTACCCTAAAACAGAGAACACGAAAATAAGAGGAGGAAAAATGGATAGTGAAGCCATTGAAGCCAAAGTTAAACAAATCATAATGGAAAAGCTGAATGTGGAAGAATCGGAGATTGTTCCTTCAGCAAACTTCATTGAAGACTTACGTGCCGATTCCCTGGATACAGTGGAACTTGTTATGGCATTTGAAGATGCCTTCCAGATAACTATTCCCCTGGAAGATCAAGACAAACTTCAGACGGTGGGGCAAGCAATTGATTATCTGAAGGAGAAATTGGCTTCTTAACCTCAACTGAAAATCAATCCTGATAGCCTCGGTTATCAGGATTGATTCCGTTTTTTATATCACAAAACTTAATAAGTTAAAATTTGGGTAAGGTATGTGTAGGGAGCAAGGTGTATTAATATTCTTTATAAGAGGTCTTAATAATGAAAAAAAGAGTAGTAATAACTGGTTTAGGGGCTTTAACCCCGGTGGGAAATAATATAGATGAAACCTGGAATAATTTAGTCCAGGGAGTCTCTGGAGTGGATTTAATTAAAAATTTTGATACTTCCGCTTTACCTGTCAAGATTGCAGCTCAGGTGAAAAACTTCAGACCTGAAGAGCACTTTGATCCAAAAGAAGTAAGGAAAATGGATACTTATACCCAGTATGCTTTAGTAGCTTCAAGGGAAGCAATTAAAGATGCAGGATTAATTCCTTTTACCGGCGATAGCTGGAGAATTGGTGTTATTACAGGTGTAGGTATCGGCGGTATTTATACTTTTGAAGAGGAATGTATTAAGAATTATGAATTTGGTCCTCGTAAAATCAGTCCCTTTTTCATTCCTAAGATAATATCCAATATTGCAGCTGCTCAGATTGCTATAGAGAATGGTTTTCAAGGAATTAATTTTAGCATTTCCAGTGCCTGTGCCAGTGCCAACCATGCTTTAGGGACTGCCTTTCGTACCATTCAATATGGAGATGCTGATATCATTATCAGTGGCGGCACTGAAGCTGCGGTTACTGCTTTTGCTGTTGGAGGATTCTGTGCTTTGCGTGCTCTTTCCACACGAAATGATGAGCCGGCCAAAGCTTCTCGTCCCTTTGATGCGGAACGCGATGGATTTGTAATGAGTGAAGGGGCAGGTTTTCTAGTATTGGAAGAATTGGAACATGCTAAAGCAAGAGGTGCCAAGATATATGCAGAAATAGTAGGTTATGCAGCCACAGACGATGCTTTCCATATCACAGCACCACTTGAAGATGGTTCAGGAAGTGCAGAAGCAATGAAAAGAGCCATAGCGGATGCAGGAATTAATCCTGAAGACATACAATATGTTAATGCTCATGGAACCTCAACTCCATTGAATGATAAAGGGGAGACACTTTCACTGAAAAAATGCTTTGGAGATTATGCCTATCAACTGAAGATAAGTTCAACTAAATCTATGGTAGGACATATGCTTGGGGCAGCCGCTGCCGTTGAAGCAATTGCCTGTGTTAAATCTATAGAAACAGGGATTATTCATCCCACCATAAATCTTGAGCATCCTGATCCAGATTGCGATCTGGATTATGTTCCCAATAAAGCTCAAAATTGTGAGGTCAATATAGCTCTTTCAAATTCATTAGGATTTGGAGGACATAATTCAGCTCTTATTATAAAGAAATATAGCTAAGGTATCGGGGTGATTTTTCCACAGGAATGAAAGAGGTTCGTAAAGAGAAGGGTGTAAATAAGTTCTTTCAGCGCTTTATAGACTTTATCAATGGAAAACGTATTAAAGAACTATATCCTAAATGGGAAAAGAGCCTTAAACAATTACAGAAGAAGATAGATTACAATTTCCATGATATAAATCTTTTGAAAGCTGCGCTAACACATAAATCTTATTTTAATCGTAATTATTCTGAATCCCAGACTCCTTCTCCCTTTGAAAGAATGGAATTTTTAGGAGATGCTATCCTGGGTTTTGGAGTATCTCGTGAATTATTTAATAGGCATCCTGAGGAACAAGAAGGCAAGCTAAGCAAGCTTAAATCTAAAATTGTTTCAGAGACCTATCTCACCTTCAAAGCTGATGCTTTAGACCTTGGGAAATACTTGCTTCTTAGCCAGGAAGAACAACAATCTGGAGGAGCTAGAAAACCTTCCATCCTCAGTGATGCAATGGAAGCTCTTATCTGTGCTATCTACTTAGATAGCGGGATTTCTGCTGCTATGCGATTTATTAAAAACAATATTATGGATGATTATGAGAATGTGGTCACTCGTAATGAGTTGGTAAACTACAAAAGTATTCTCCAGGAATATATGCAATCTCGTAATCAAGCTCCACCTGTTTATATAACAGTTGCCGAAGAAGGACCAGAGCACAATAAAACCTTTATCGTAGAAGTTCGCAGGAAAAATGAAGTATTAGGTAAAGGGAAAGGCAGCACTAAAAAAGGAGCACAACAAGAAGCAGCACGAGATGCCTGTCAAAGACTGGGTATTTAAGGAACCTTTTTATGATTCATATTATTTATGGGGATATCACTAAATTCGAAGGTGATGCTATTGTAAATGCAGCTAATAGTTCATTGTTGGGAGGTGGTGGAGTTGATGGAGCAATCCATCGCACTGCTGGGCCAAAACTTCTGGAAGAATGTAGATCTCTTGGCGGTTGTAATCCAGGTGATGCTAAAATCACTAAAGGATATAATCTTAATGCCAGATATATTGTCCATACTGTAGGTCCAATCTGGAAAGGAGGAACCTCTAAAGAAGCAGAGACCTTAGCTTCTTGCTATCGTAGAAGTCTGGAATTAGCCAGACAATATGGTCTACAATCAATAGCCTTTCCTAATATTTCTACTGGGGCTTATGGTTTTCCTAAAGAACAGGCAGCCAGAATAGCCATTGATACAGTAAAAAAAGACCTTCAAAAAAATGGTGAACTGGAAGTTTATTTTTATTGTCTTGACCCGGAAAATTATCAGCTTTATTCAGAGTTGCTTGCTTAAAGTTATTTTATCCAGATTGCCAGAAATCAGTTCTTTTATATAAATTAAAGCCTGTACAGCGTTAATTTGCGCTTTTAGTATGGGAAGCTCAGGATTGATAAATTCAGGATAATAGAGTTCAGGGGCTAAGAGGGATGAAATTTTAGTGTTTAAATAAGCGTCTCTATCTTTATAATCAAGAAATCTACCATAAGCAAGGGTCATTATATTACCAACCATTATGCGGGCATATTTGTTTTTAATTCTCTGAGTAAAGGAATAATCATGGTAAGCTGGAAGCGGAATAGGTTGATACTTTTGTATATATTGTTGTAATAACTTTCTATGCATCCTTTGCGAAACGGGTATTCTTTGCCAGAACTCCATAAACTCATTATCCCACAGTGGGATTCTCCATTCGTAATTAAAGAATTCGTAAACCCGGACAGAATTAACAATAAATTTTGAATCCCATTGTCTCCACGCCCATTCATCATAGAATGAGGCAGCAATTTCGTTCAGCACGATATCGGGAATCGTTAAATAGTTTCTAATTCTATCGTTAAAAAGGTTATACAATTTATCAATAGGATATTCCCATAAACGGTAAAATTGTTTTAGTATAGTCTGAATAAGTTCTTTAGAACTCATTTTATCTCTATTTTCAAATATTGAGGGAAGGTATTGACCTTGAAGATCTCCTCCGGAATGACCTGGAACAAAGATAGCATCCGCAGGAATAAGATTTTTTTCCTGAAGAATTTTTACGGCAAGCCAATCCTGAATATGAAAACTGGAACTCAGATTTGTGCCAAAGCGGAAATATCGGAGCATTTCTTCACTATGAAAAGCTTCATACCACATTGGACGTGTGTTTTCTACTATAATCCAGGGATAATTAAGAAATTTAGCTACTTTTCGTGAAGTACTACAATCTCCATCATAAGGTTTTCCATAAGTGAAGCAGATAACATTTTTATAACCTGCTCTTTTTAACATATAGGCAATATTGCGAGAATCATAACCACCGCTTAAAGGAATAACCAAAGTACGATTTTGAGCGCTGTCAATTAAGCGTTGAATTATATGTTGGTGCATCTCATCCATTTTCTCTATTGGATTCTCTATGGGTTCAAAGAAGTGCTGGTAAATATAATAATCCCTCAGCTCCAACCTGGCTTCTGATTTGTGCCAGATAAGATACTGTCCTGCTTCCAGTTGTTTTATCTCAGGGTAGAGAGTATCATTATGACAGGTGTGTGTAGTAAGTAAAAACTCGGTAAATGTTAAAGGGTCAAATTCAGGGTTAATCAAGTGCTTCTTTAGTTCAAAAGCATCAGTACTAATGAATAATTCCTTTCCCTTTTGGCAAAAGAAAAGAGGGAGGGAGCGGATTCTATCCACTGCTGCAAAAATGTAATTATCACTGTGTACTACAATTCTGAAACAGCCATTCAATTCTTTCAGGATAGAAGAATAGATCTCAGGATTATATTCTTGAGGGAAAAAGTCTTTTGGTAAATCTTTATAAAGTTTATCTTGATACCAGAAATAGCCATTAAATAAATCAAGGTTCATTTAGAGCTCCAGAGAAGTTTTAAATCGGATAGAGAAATACTGAACAATTCGTATATGGAGAATTGTTCTTTTTTTATGAAGAACACTAAGTAAAATACTCCATAGATAAAGTATGAAATACAGGATGCGATTGCAGCACCGGTAATTCCTTTGATGGGAATTAACCATAGATTAAAAAAAATGTTAATTAGTAAAGAGCAGGAAGTAGTAATAAGATGAATCTGCGGTTTTCCCATACTGAAAAAATATTGCATTGAGACCTGAGCACAGCTAGAAAAGATAGTGCCCACTAAAAGAATCTGAGTGCTTACAATTGCTCCAGCAAAAGCTTTTCCATACAATAAGGGGATAAGAAAACTTAAAACAATACCAACCACGGCTAATAAACTACAAATCCAGAAGGTTAGCTTATAAGTCTGAGACATTACCTGTCTGAATTTTTGTTTATCATCTGTATTATAAAGCTTTCCTAAGAGTGCAGTATTGATACTGGCAGGAAGCAAAAACATTAGTTCTGCCAGGGTTACTGCAATGGAATATACACCCAAATAACTGGTTCCCAGCATCTGTTTTATCATCAATTGGTCCACTCTCAAATGTAAATAATCGCAACCAGCGGCTAAAAATATTATCCCCCCATATGAATATTCTGCTTTAAGCAAAGGTAAATCCAACTCTGGTCTAAATCTTTCTCTGGTATGAGTACCTAAGAATATGGCATTGATTAACATTCCCAGGACAGATGTATAAAAATAGGTAAGAGGATTTAAGGTTCTGGTCATCCAGAGCAGGATAATAATAGCACTTTTGATAAAAAAAGCAATGATAATGAAGCGATTGCTTTCTCTTATTAGTTCATCCGCTATAAGCCATGAATGATAATGTGTGAAAAGTAAGGCTGAAAAAACATATATTATTCCGCCCAGAACATAGAGGTAGTTGTAATCACTTAGAAACCATCTATTACTTCGTAATACCAAGAGAATACAACTTATTGCAACTGAAAACAGAATTAATATAGTTACATTTACACTATATAGATGAGAAGGATTAACTTTTTTTCTTTTTTTAAAGTAGATAACCGCATTGTTTAAGCCAAAGTGTCCGAAATTACCCAGAATAGTGAAAATCAATAAGACATAAGCCACATATCCCATTCCCTGGGGTCCCAGGACTCGGGAAGCAATTATACTGGTGGCAGCACCTATAATAAGATGTAGAATCTGGTTTACTAGATTACTGGCGATATTTGCTTTATAACCCTTTTTTGGAATCATCTATAATAATCTGTGGATGTTATAAAATTATTAAAAGATTTCTGTTTGAGGATTGGGAGGGATAATACCCAGATGTTGATAAGCTTTATAAGTTGCTTTTCTACCTTGAGGGGTTCGTTCCAGAAAACCTTGCTGAACCAGATAGGGTTCAAAAATCTCCTCAATTGTACCAGGATCTTCTCCTACTGCTGTAGCTAAAGTTTTAATACCTACAGGTCCACCTCTATAATATTCAATGATAGTAGAAAGTAATCTTTTATCCATCTCATCCAATCCTTCATTATCAACCTGTAGCATTTCCAGAGCTTGTAAGGCTATATCCATTGTGATAACTCCATTTCCCATAATCTGAGCAAAGTCTCTAACTCTTCTCAATAATCTATTGGCAATGCGTGGTGTTCCTCTACTGCGACGAGCAAGTTCAGCAATTCCTTCGTCTTCTGCTGGAATTTCTAATATATTAGCAGAGCGACGGATAATCTGATTAATTGAATCAAGGTCATAATAATCAAGACGAAGAATAATACCAAAACGATCTCTTAAGGGTGGAGTTAGCAAACCTGCACGAGTTGTTGCTCCAATAAGAGTGAAAGGTTCTATACTTATACGAAGTGTTCTTGCACTGGGTCCATTATCCAGGATAATTTCCATCTGGAAATCTTCCATAGCAGGATAGATATATTCTTCTATGATATGACTAAGACGATGAATCTCATCAATAAATAGCACCTCATGCCGTTGTAAATTAGTGAGAATTCCAGCTAAATCACTTGGTTTTTCCATCACCGGACCACTACTGACGGTGATATTAACTCCCAATTCATTAGCAATGATTCCTGCTAAAGTGGTCTTTCCTAAACCTGGAGGACCGTAGAGAAGAATGTGGTCTAAAGATTCTTTCCTCAATTTTGCAGCCTTTATGGAGATATCCAGTAGCTGCTTTATATGCGCTTGTCCGATAAATTCTTTTAGAGTGCGAGGACGAAGAGCACGGTCAAATTCTTTATCTTCAGGTCGCTCAAAAGGGGTGTTGATGCGTTCTAACATTATTTAGTTCCATCAATGACAGTGCTGTCAATTACTACAACTACTGTTATTATCTTTTGGAGTATCGGAGCTACTGTCAGTTTTAGGTATTATTTTCTCAGATTTTACTTCTTTAAAAGGAGGAATAATCTGAGGAGTGTCTAATAGCTTAATAGTGTTTGTTCCTTCAGGAATATAGACATCCCATTCTACTGTTTGCTTCGTTTCTTTGTGGGTGAGTTCCAGATGAAGTGTTTCTCCTGAATGCCACTGACTGGGAAAATTACCTAAGTTGACAAGACTAACTACCATAAAGGGTAATTTCTTCCCATCTCCTACTTGAGTGATGGCAAGATGGTGATAGGTATGTGTTTCAGTGCTCAATATCTCCTCGGGTCTTTCCAGAATCCAGGCTCTTAATAGATATTCAGGAGATGTCTGATCCTTATACCAGGTTATAAAGGGATTTGTTCCATCCTCTAAAACCAGTTTTTGTACATAAACTCTCGGAATAGTCGGTTGAGCAAAAAGCGAACATAAAGCTATCATTAAAAATGTAATTATCCATACTTTTTTCATAGTAAACCTCAAAACTACTTAATTTTTCCTAAAAGCTTCATTATCTGTAATCTCCATACCATCCAGGCTGCTTCCCAGACAATCTGGCTACTCATCTTGGAAACTCCGTCTTTCCTTTCCGTAAATATTATGGGAATTTCATATATTGTAAAGCCTTTCACCCAGGCTCGGAAATTCATTTCAATCTGAAAAGCATAACCATCAGAAAGAATACTATCCAGATTTATTGCTTCTAACACTCTACGACGAAAACATTTAAACCCACTGGTCGGGTCTTTTACAGGCATACCTGTAATTATACGCACATATTTGGAAGCAAAGTAGCTAATAAGTAAACGCCGGAAGGGCCAATTGATTATATTTACTCCCTGACAATAGCGAGAACCAATTACCAAATCATATTTCCTTGCTGCTTCCAATAAACGAGGTATATCCGCCGGATTGTGGGAAAAATCAGCATCCATCTCCAGAATATAATCATAGTCGTTCTTTAAAGCATATTTAAAACCTTGAACATAGGCAGAACCCAAGCCCATCTTTTTAGGACGTTCTATTAAATTGATATGTGGCTCATTTTCCATCAATTCTTTTACTGCTTTAGCCGTTCCATCAGGAGAATTATCATCTATAACTAAAATATAAAGGTCAGGTGATTGAGCCAGAGAAGCAGTAATTATATTTTTAATATTGGCTATTTCGTTGTAGGTGGGTATAATTAATAAAGCTTTCACGATTTATCCAGATTATTCTTTAAAAGTTGAGCTTCAGGTACATCGCGCATTATGCGAGCAGGGATTCCCAGAACTACTTTTCCTTGAGGAACATTATGGGTTACTACTGAGCCTGCTGCTACACAAGCATCTTCTTCTATAATTATACCTGGTAAAATAGTAGCATGAACACCAATACGTGCTCCGCGTTTCATAGTAACTCCTTTAAAGTGCTTGAAGCGTTCAGAATCTCTTGCCATATAATTATCATTACTTGTTGCCACACAGGGTCCAACAAAACAATAATCTTCAATCTCAGAATAAGCAGTTATATAGCAATTGGTTTCCAATTTATTACGAGAACCTATCTGAACATAGTTTTCAATAGTTACATTCCGTCCAATAATATTCAAATCTCCAATCTTTACATTTTCCCGGATCGTTGCCAGATCCGCTATCAGATTAGACGCTCCTATTTTGCACTGAGCGTAAATAATTACATTAGCCCCTATTTGAGTATTAGCTCCAATAATTGCAGGTTCCAATTCTTCAGAAGTTTTAAAAATGCTCCGAGGTGAGGAAAGTGGTTTTTTCCCTATTACCGTATTATCATCTATTCTTACATTATCTCCAATAAAGGTACTGGGATAGATAACTACATTGTTTCCTATTTGACAATTATCACCAATTACCACTTCATCCATTATAACAATATTTAAGCCAAGTTTAATTTCTTTTCCTAATCTCGCACTATCTGAGATATTGTGATTCATCATCGCTCCTTATACTAAAACTAAATTTTTCTCGACAAACAAACAGGCAAGCAAAAAATGCATATCAGGAATATATGTATGACTCAGGAACAAGAACTATACCAACAATATATACACGGTGAAGGGAAATCACCAAGAACTATTACTGCCTATATGAAGGATTTGAGTCAATTTTATAATTTTATTGAAAGATATTTTGAGGATAGTGATATCCAGCTTGACCAAATCTCTCCACAAATGATTAGGGACTGGTTTCTTCATCTTCATAAACAACAAGTTGGCAATCGTAGTCTGGCAAGAAAAGCAGCAGCATTACAGAGTTTTTTCTCCTGGTTAAAGCTCACCCATCGCATCTCCAAAAATCCTATGGATAAAATAAAAAGACCTAAGTTTGAAAAAGGTCTACCACACTATTTTACGGAAGAAGAAATGCTTAATCTGCTAAACCTGCCTGATCAATCAAACATCTTTGGTGTGAGAAATCGCGCTATTCTGGAGTTGCTCTATTCTTCTGGACTTCGTATATCTGAACTGGCAGATTTACAGCTTAATGACATTGACCTGAAACGAGGTCTGGTGCGTGTTAAAGGTAAAGGCAATAAAGAAAGAATCATACCTGTTGGAAAATCAGCGATAGAAGCCATAGAATCATATCTTCCGGTAAGAGACAACTTAAAGCAAGAATATAGTTCTAATAAACTTTTTCTTACTAAAAGTGGCAAAGACTTTGATCATAGACAATTATACAAAATATTACATCACTATTTTCAACTTATTGCACGACAAAAGGGTTATTCTCCACACACTATTAGACATAGCTTTGCTACTCATCTCCTTGCTCGCGGAGCTGACCTTCGTGCTCTCCAGGAAATGCTTGGACATTCCAATCTTGAAACTACTGCTATTTATACCCATCTGACTCTGGATGACATTAAAAAAGCTTATCATAAAGGTCATCCCCGCGGCAAAGAATGATTCTCTTCTAACTTAAACCTATGGTTATGTTTGTAGATAATTCTGTCTTGCTAAATATTTCCTCTAAAACATTACACCTAAGCTTATCATCAGACCATTATTGCTTGTGGTGATATCCTCATTATCATCATCATAAATATCTGCCAAACCGAGAGAATATCTGGCGCCGATAAGAAACTGATTTAAAAAAGTAATGTCCAGACCAAAGTCAACTCCATAATCCAATAATATAGGGTCTTCTGGAAAATCCAACTCTTCCTCGTTTAATAAATACTGAGTAACTATGGCATAACCTACTCTCGGAGCCACTGCTGGTTGAATATGCACATCACTGATATTTATATCAAATTTCAGTGCAAGAGGCAATTCAATATAGTCCATATTAATATTTTCCTTAATGTCTTCCAATAATGGGACATCAATTGTTCTTTCGTATCCCCTTTGAGAATAAAGTAAAGCGGGTTCAATTATGAAGTGTGCACCTAGTGGATATTGCATAAAAAGTCCACCATGATAACCGTAACGATCATCCATTACAGCATCATCACTTTCATCATTGGTAATTTTGACATTTGTTACATTTAGCCCTCCACGAAAACCAAAATATGGTTGTGCAAATGAAACACTGAGGGATATAAGTAGAACCACAGCGAGAATTATTGACTTTTTCATTTTTCTCTCCTATTGATGTTTATTTATACATTTAATATAATGTATTTAATTGATTAGTCAAGTATAATCTTAGATTTATTTTATTTATTTATTTATCGCTTTCCAATAATTTTATTCAATGAAAATGTTGTATAAGGGAGTGAAACATATCTATCTGTCAAAGCAGTATGGCTTTTTAAAAGTTAATAGTTTTAATAATAAACCCTATACCTTAAAAAATATAGAGTTATTAATGTATCACTGAGCTCTGGATATCGGGTTTTCTTTTTTCCTATTATACATTGAATTATTTAACTGATAGAATGTTAATAAATAACAGAATCTTTCTTGTCTCTCCCTTGTCTTTTACTTGTCTTTTTAATTAAGAAATTGTCAAGGGAGAGCTAAGCTAATTTTATGCGCTTAATTAAGATAGAACAATAAGATGGGATATAAACATTAGAGAGAGGCTATAAAAAAGATAGTTTTATCCCAAGAAAGCAGATAAATGTTTATAAACCCAGATATCGATATCTTTAGCTACTATAAAAGCCATTTTTATGATCATAAAACCGGATATATCACTTAAATTCTATATTTTCTTTATTTGTTGGGGAAGATATTGGACTTGACTAAATAAAGGTCTACATAAATAGAATAGTACATAAGATGTAAGGAGATAAGAATGATTATAGAGGAATTACTTCAGCGGTTAAATGAATTAGCTCCATTTTCTCAAGCCTATGAGTGGGATAATGTAGGTTTATTAGTTGGGGATGCTAAAAGGGAAGTAAGAAGAGTTCTTATTACTCTGGATGTAACATTTCAGGCAATACAAAAAGCTCTTGAATTAGGGGCAAATGTGATTCTTTCGCATCATCCAGTAATATTCCATTCTTTAAATAGTATAACAGACCCACTTTTATTATCTCTTATTGAGAATCATTTGAATGCAATTGCTATGCATACTAATCTTGATGTTGCACCTCAAGGAGCTAATTATGCCTTAGCTAAAGTATTGGGTTTGGAAAATCTGGAACCTTTATCTTCTGAACAGGGAGAAAAATGGTTTCATCTTTCAGTTACTGTTCCTCCAGGCTACACTGAAAATGTCGCGGATGCTGTTTTTAAAGCTGGAGGAGGTAAGGTTGGTAATTATATTTATTGTTCCACTCGTCATCCAATTAAAGGTACTTTTAAACCCATAGGAGAAGCCAGACCTTTTATATCTTCAAATGAGGAAGATAAGATTACGCAAGTAGCAGAAGAAGAGCTGGAGTTTATGGTGCAGGAATCCAGGCTATTTGATGTTATTTCTGCAATCAAAATCTCCCATCCTTATGAGACACCTTTAATATATTATTTTGCTGTAGCAACTCCTCAACCGCTTTTTGGTTTAGGAATGAGGGGAATACTACCAGAACCTTTACCACTTAGTGAAATGCTATCCTGGATTAAAGATAAGCTTGGATGTCCCAATCCGAAACTATGGACAGCGGGATTGCCTTTATCCACTCCAATTAAAAAAATAGCAGTTTGTGGCGGAAGTGGAAGTTCTTTAATTAAGGTAGCAGAACAATCTGCAGAACTATATATAACGGGAGATATAGGGTATCATAGTTTACTGGAAGCAAAAATTCCTATGGTTGATGCGGGTCATTTCTATACAGAATATCCAGTTCTGGAAGTTTTAAAGCAACAGCTTATTCATTGGAATTTGGAAAGTTATGTTCTTCCCATAGAGGAATGCGAATACTGGCAGAATACTCATTCCTGACATAATTAAATAAAGAAACATTATTTAAGGAAGATTTTCTATGGCTTCACGGATATCGTCAGGATCAAAACCTTTACGATAGAGATATCCAAAAGCTCTTTCTTTTAGTTTCTCAGGTGGCAAGTCTTTATGAGCTAAGTAGTATTTATTTAACAATTCTTCCAAATTACTATTTTTTTCTTCTTCAGTATAAAGTTTTTCCAGTATAGGTTTCCAGATATTTATAGGTATACGGTTTGCTGAAAGTTTAGCGATTATAGCTCGTTTACTGGCTTTTCTGTTTACATAGGATGAGATTAAAAGTTCCGCAAAACGCTGGTCATTAATATAATTTAAGTTCAAACATCTATTAACCGCATTTTGAATGATTTCTGGACAAAATCCCTTTCTATGCAGAAAAAGGGCACATTGATGTTGGCTATGTTCTTCTTTAACAAGATATTTGACCAGTAGATTAAAAGCATAATCTTTAAGCATCTGAATAAGTTCAGCTGCTTCACTATCGCTTATTTCTCCTTCATATTCAGCAGGATAAAGAGACGACAGTTGTTTTATAGGCAAAATCCCCCAGCAAACATAATCTAATTCTATTCTGGCAAGATATTTATTCTTGGATGAGATCCTCAGTAACATTTGTGGCAGGAGATTCAAACATCTTTTCAGGTTTTACATTCTGTTTTACCAGGTTGGATATCTCTTCTAATAAAGCAGGGTTTTCATTAAGATATTGTCTGGTCTTTTCTGTGCCCTGCCCCAGTTTTAAATCGCCATAAGATAGCCAGGAACCACTTTTCTTAATGATTCCAAGGTCTATTGCCATATCCATTATAATGTCAGTATTGGAGATACCTTTTCCAAATATAATAGGAAATTCCACTGTCTTGAAAGGTGGAGCAAGCTTATTCTTTACAATTTTGACTCTGGTCTTAGCACCGATGACTTCTGCGTCCGGTCCACTTGATTTTATAGCTCCGGCAAAGCGTACTTCCATCCGAACTGAGGCATAAAATTTGAGTGCTACACCTCCAGCAGTAGTTTCTGGATTCATAAAAGCAGCAGTGCCTATTTTCATTCTGGTTTGATTAATAAAGATTACTGCAGTATTGGATTTGGACACGATAGCAGTCAGTTTTCTGAGAGCTTGACTCATAAGTCTTGCTTGCAAACCTACATGACTATCTCCCATATCTCCTTCAATTTCTGCTTTAGGGACCAGAGCGGCAACGGAATCAATTATAACCAGATCTATAGCCGAACTACGAACCAGAGTTTCGCATATTTCCAGTGCTTGTTCTCCTCCATCAGGTTGAGAAAGTAATAAGTCTTCCACTTGAACACCCAGATTTTTAGCATAAGCAGTATCTAAAGCATGTTCTGCATCAATAAAAGCTACAATACCACCAAGTTTTTGTGCTTCTGCGGCAATATGTAAAGCAAGAGTGGTCTTGCCACTGGCTTCAGGACCATAAATCTCAGTTATACGTCCACGCGGAATTCCTCCAATTCCCAGAGCTATATCCAGATTGAAAGCACCTGTGGGAATAACATCCACTTGTTGTAAGGGCTGATCTCCCAGACGCATAAGAGTGCCCACACCATATTTCTTTTCCAGCTGTGATATGGCAGTCTTTAAAGCCACTTCTTTGTTCTTATCCTGCATAATATCTTCCTTTAAGATAAAGTAAATTGGTCTAAAATTTGATAAACTGGACCTTCCGGTTTTAATATACTACGATAAAGAGTGAGGGTATTGTAGCTAAAGAAATCCTTATCTACCTTACTTTCCAGGATTTCTCTTTCTTTGCTAACCGGGAGTTTATTTTTAATACGTCCAAGGGTAATATGAAGCTTTAAGGGTTTTACATCAGGTTCAAAACCTGCTCTATGAATCTCTTTAAGCAGGGATTTATGCCATTGTAATAAAGTATCGTCCTGTTCTAAAAGTGTTGCCCAAATTAGTCTCGGCTCCTTATAGGGAAATAGTTCCAGACCTTGAAGGGAAAGATTGAAAGGAGAAGCTATTTCTATTGCTTGTTCCAGAATACCAGATAATTCATTTATTCTGGTACTATCTACATCTCCAAAAAAAAGAAGGGTTAAATGCAAGTTTTGTTCTTTAACCCAATTCACACCTTGAATAGATTTGAAAGTATTGAGTTTTTCTTTCAGATTTAGAAAGACCGTTTTAGGAGGTTCCAGGGCAATAAAGGTGCGATAATTCATTTAGCGCTTATATCCAAGGTTTCGGAGGAATCTTTTTCTATGAGTAATATCTGTATCCAGTTCAATGCCCTTAGGCGAATTTCCATCAATAACCCCTAGAATGCCATTTCCCTGTTCTGTTTTAGCCAGAATTACCTGCACCGGATTAGCCGTAGCACAAAAGATATTTACTACTTCAGGGCAATTTTTGATAGCGTTGAGCACATTGATAGGGAAAGCATTCTGCATTACTATAAGAAATGAATGACCAGCACCCAGACGATACATATTTTCTATAGCACATTCCATTAATTCATTATCAGTTCCCTCTTTGCGAATAAGACAGGGTCCGGAAGCTTCGCAAAAAGCTAAACCAAACTTGATACCTGGGACACTATTGACCATAATCTCATAAAGGTCTTCCACGCTTTTAATAAAATGACTCTGTCCCAAGATGATATTAGCATCAGATGGGAATTTAAGCTCTTCAATGATTATTTCCATTCAGATGACCTCTAAGTTTTATTTGTTTCTATGCATTAAATTATTAAGGCTTTGTCAAGGAAAAGTTTTTTGTAGGAAAAAGGGTTATCTCAGAGTTTTTTATTCTCTCCAGCCAGAATCTAAATTACCAAAAAAGTATGTATAAGTAGTTCCACGCTCAAGGAGTTGTGAAGGCTGCACTTCTATTTCCATTGTTCCGCCTCTAGATGAGAGTTGCTGTACTGCTAATAGTTTTTTCTTCAAACGTTTTGACCAAAAAGGTGCAAGATAAGTTTGAGCTGAACCCGTGACAGGGTCTTCCTTAATACCTTCCCAGGGAGCGAAGTAGCGGCAGACATAACCTTTTTCATTTGAAGCAGATACTGCAATACCTGAAAAAGGCAAATCCTTGATTGAAAGCAAAGTGGGATAATTCGGTTTTAGAGATTTAATCATTTTTGCAGTTTCATAGATGAGGATAAGATTAAGACTTTCTGGAGCAAGGTAGCTTTCCGATGGCTTACTTTTTCCCAAAGCATTTAGCAATTTATCTTCTGGAGTAAAGGGGATAATTTCTTCAAGGGGTAATTTAAGCTCTATCATATGATTATATCTCCCAACCTCAATGATACCACTCTTAGTTATAAAACTAAACTGATTTTTTTCCAAATAAAAATCATTAAAGATTACTGATGCAGTTGCCAGAGTAGCATGTCCACAAAGAGAAATTTCCTGCGTAGGAGAAAACCATCTGATTTGAGCTAAATCAGGACTTCTCAAGCAGAAGAAAGCGGTTTCAGAGAGAGCAAACTCTTTTGCCAGTTTTTGCATTTTTATATCTGCAGGGAAATCGTCCAGTGCTATTACTGCTGCTGGATTTCCTTCATAGAATCCTCTGGAAAAGGCATTAATGAACCAAACAGGATCAATTTTATCCAGGTTCAGAATATCATCAATGGTAATCTCTTCATTATTATGATTATTTATACTGCTATCATTCATTGGTTAATCCCAATCTTCTTCTTTATTAGGTGAATATTGAATTTGAATCTGACGGATAATAGCATCTAAGAAAAGTTCACCGGTATCATAGACATCAAAAGGTTTGAATCCGAGATATTTATCCCACTGTCCAGCAATGTAATCATGAGAGATTACCCGATAGACTTTATCTGGCTCAATATTATCCAGATGAGTATATTCGCATATATCAAAGGGTTTTTCCTTAGAATGAAGTTCATTTAATGATAAGAAAGTTAATAAATCTTTACCATAGCAAGAAAAAACAACTACCGTGTTATTAAAAGGGAGCAATTCATTCAAATCACGAAGAGTTACAGGTCCAGCAGGAATTGCTTTTCTCAAACCTCCATTGTTGATGATAGCCATATCTGGATGATAAGTTTTTTCATATTCAGTTTTTAGAGCACTGGCAATCCAGCGTGAAAGAGTGGTGGATTGATATTTATCAGGAACCCAATCTTCGGGAATATAACCAATTACTTTAGACATCTCTTCTTCAATTTTCAGGGTTTTTTCCTGGATATATTTTGCCAGAGGAGTATCAAAATCTTTCTCTGGAATTTCCAGAGGAATAAGCTGATTTTTAAGTGAGATTATTTTGTCTTCCTCAACCTCTAGCTCAGCTAATCCCAGATAGTTTAGATGAGAACCACTATAGAGCAGGTATTTACCATTTATAAAGTAGGGAGTTTCTGCTTTTATATGGTCGTGTCCTCCAATAATGAGGTCAATTCTATTATCCAGATTAACAGCAAGAAGGCTATCTGCTTCAAAGCCTTGATGAGTTAGCACAATTATTAGATCAGTCTTTTGGTCAACTTCTTCCAGATATTTATTTATAGCGTCAACTGGAGGGAGTATAGTAACACTACTAACATTTTCGGCTTTAACTTTTTCAGGTAGTTTTTCTAATGTAACACCAAAAATGCCAATGGTTATGTTATCTCTTTCCAAAATGGTATAGGGTATTCCAGAAACACTTTGACGCGTAGTTTTATCTATTAAATTAGTGCAAACAAAGGGAAATTTAGCTTTTTTTGCTAGGTCACGAGTGTTGGTATAGGAAAAGTCAAATTCATGATTTCCAAACACACTAGCATCAAGTGCAAGCTGATTAAAAACTTCAATAACAGCTCCACCGTGAACTCCATCTTCTACCAGGGAAGAAAAGATAGTTCCAGTTTGTTGATCTCCGGTATCTACATAAATACCGTTTTTGGTCTGGCTTCTTTTTTGATTCAATATTTCTTCCAGAACCAGATATCCACCCTTAAGAGTTCCTTTCTCTTTATCTATTTGAGATCCATATACACTATGAGTATCTCCTGTGTAAAAGATTGAAAGTGGAGCAGCATAGATAAAAGTGATTGTAAGGGAAAGTATTAGAATAAAATGTCTTTTAAGTTTCATAATCCATCTCTTTTAATAAACTTTCTAGTTTAAGTAAATCTTCAGGGGTATCTACTCCGATACCATTATATTCAGTTTTTATCATCTTTATAGGGATTCCGTTTTCCAGTGCTCTTAATTGTTCAAGTTTTTCTGCCTGTTCCAGTTTTCCTGACGGTAGTTTTACTAATCGCATCAAGGCGTTACGACGATAAGCATAAACACCGATATGTTGCCAGTAATCTACCAAAGGAATATTATCCCGATTATATGGTATAACAGAACGAGAAAAATAGAGAGCGTTAGAAATATTATCTACTACTACTTTAACCAGATTAGGGTTTGAAAGTAAGCTTAAATCTTTAATTGGAGTCATAAGAGAAGCTATCGGTAGGGAAGTATCTTGCATAACTTGAAGCAAGGGGAATAGAACTTTTTGATTGATTAAAGGTTCATCACCCTGTACATTCACAATAATATCACAATCAAGAGATTCAGCTACTTCGGCAATACGGTCAGTTCCACTTTGATGTTCTTTGCTGGTGAGAATTGCAATTCCACCAAAATTATCAACTGCTTCTTTAATCTTTACAGAATCAGTAGCAACCATCACCTGATCAAAAAGATTGGAATTATTTACTGCTTCCCAGACCCATTGGATAAGTGGTTTATTTAAAAGTTTTGCCAGTGCTTTTCCGGGGAAACGAGTGCTATGATAGCGAGCAGGAATTATAGCCACTGCTTTCATTCAGCTTTTCTCTCCAATTTTTGCTGTTTTCTTAACCAGAGCAAAAGAGCAGCGGTATCGGTATAGTTAACGCCTGGAATTCGCATTGCTTGAGCAAGATTATGCGGGCGGATTTTCATTAGTTTTTCACGAGCTTCCCAGGCAAGGGCATTGATAGAATAATAATCTATATCATCAGAGAGGATGATGTTTTCAGAAGCACGAAAGCGTTGCATTTCTTCTTCTGCGCGTTGCAGATAACCTTCATACTTTAATTCCAATTCGCAACGACGAAGAATATCTGGAGTCACATCTGGAGAAGGTTGATAACCATAAAGTTTTAGTTTTTCTATAGTGATATCGGGTCTTTTCAATAGGATAGCAAATTTCTGCGGTTCTTTCAGGTCAGGATGATTGATGGTCTTCTCGGTTTTCAACCTTTCCATTTCTCGTTCTTTCAATTCCATTGTCTGTTTAAACTTTTGCCAGCGAACATCTGATACCAAACCTAATTTATAGCCAAGAGGCATCAATCTTTCATCACAATTATCCTGACGAAGGAGAAGCCGGTATTCTGCTCGTGAGGTAAACATACGGTAGGGCTCATTTGTTCCACAGGTAATTAAGTCATCTATAAGTACACCAATATAAGCTTGAGTGCGACTGAGCACTATAGGGTCTTTTCCTTCCAGAGCCAGTGTAGCATTAATTCCCGCCATAATTCCTTGAGCAGCTGCTTCTTCATAACCAGAAGTGCCATTAATTTGACCTGCTAACCACAAACCTTTTATTTTTCTGCATTCCAGTGAGGGAAGAATTTCTTCTGGATTAACATAGTCATATTCAATAGCATAGGCATAGCGCATTATTTGAGCATTTTCCAATCCCGGAATACTATGCACTAACTTTTCCTGGATATCGGGATGAAGTGAAGTGGACAAACCATTTACATAACCTTCATAGGTATTAAGACCTTCAGGTTCAATAAAGATATGATGGCTTTCACGCTGGGGGAATTTAACTATCTTATCTTCAATGGAGGGACAGTAACGAGGTCCAATCCCTTTTATGATACCGCCATATAGTGATGATTTGTGCAGATTTTGTTGGATAATATTATGTGTTTCCGAGGTTGTATGCGTTATATAACAACTAACTTTATTGGAAAGTTCTAATTCACGATACAGAGAAAAACCTATAGGTTCAGGATCGCCGAATTGTTCTTCCAGGAGATTGAAGTTTAATGTTCTCATATCAATTCGGGGAGGAGTGCCTGTCTTAAAACGTCCAAGTTTCAATCCATATTGCAGCATACTGGAAGAAAGAGCTTCCGAAGCAGGTTCTCCACTACGTCCACCAGGGAAAGAAATATTTCCCATATGGATTAATCCATTGAGGAAAGTTCCCGTTGCTAAAATGACTTGAGGAGCATAATACTCTTTTCCTTGCAAGGTTCTAATACCCTGGATTCTGCCTTTTTTTACTATTAGTTCAGTAACACTTGATTCTATCAAACTAAGATTTGCCTGTTCTTCCAAATGCTGACGCATTAATAGTGAGTAGAGTAACCTATCATTTTGTGCACGTGGAGCCCAGACAGCTGGACCTTTACTGCGGTTTAACATTCGGAAATGAATGCCCGAAAGGTCTGCTACATAACCCAGTTCTCCGCCCAAAGCATCTATTTCTCTGGCAAGATGACCTTTAGCAGGACCTCCAATGGAAGGATTGCAACTCATTCTACCAATGGTTTCCAGTTTCAGTACAAAAAGTGCTGTTTTTGCACCTCTGCGAGCAGAAGCAAGTGCTGCTTCAATACCAGAATGACCTCCTCCGATAACGATAACATCAAAGTCACGGGACATAGTTATATCAGATGTGCTTCTATCCAGTTATAAAGAGGTTCCAATCCTGTCTTTTTAAGTGCAGAAACCGGAAAGATGTCCTCATCTTTCAGTCCAAGTCCTTTTGCCAGATGCTGGAGCGTGCGATTAAGTTTGGTTTTGGGTATTTTATCTGCTTTAGTAGCAACGACACAATGGTCTATTCCTCTAAGTTTTAGCATTTCCAGTAGTTGAATATCTTTAGAATCTGCGGCTAATCTTATATCTACCAGAACGATTATTCCCTTTAACATTTCTCGCTGGTCAAAGTAACTGGTTATCATTTTGCGCCATTTTTCCTGTTCAGTCAAGGGGACTTCTGCATAGCCATAGCCAGGCAGGTCAGTTAACTGTAAATGTCCTTCTTTTTGTGCTTCATCATCTTTCCAACGGATAAGGAAAAAGTTTAATAATCTAGTTTTACCGGGACGAGAACTGGTTTTTGCCAGTTGATGATAGTCGGTTAATAGATTGATTAATGTAGATTTACCAACATTACTTCTTCCGGCAATGGCAAATTCAGGGTAGGCACTGGCAGGATATTCTTTGGGTTCAACTGCACTTTTAACAAAATAGGATTGCACAAATCTAAGCATTGCTGTATATTACACTAACTTTTTCGGATTCTTGCACTTCCACTTCTAAAAGCCATATTTGGCTGCCTTTAAATGATTCGCTTAAGCTTTCAAAAATGTACTGCGCAATATTCTCCGAGGTAGGATTTATATCCTTAAAGATGACCAGTTCATTTAAAAAAGTGTGGTCAAGTTGCTTTAATATTTCTGTGAGTTTTCCTTTTAAAACTTTGAAATCCATAGCCATTCCGAGTGAGTCAAGTGTATCAGTTTGAAAGGTAACTCTAACTTTCCAGTTATGTCCATGGACATTGCTGCAGAGACCTTCATATCCACGTAGTCTATGAGCAGCACTGAAGTAATCATAAACGCTTAATTTATACATAGATAACCTCTATTTAAAACATATTTTTATGAATAAAATAGAGCACTACAAGGATGGAAGCAACTGCTGAAATTCCCATCAGTATGAGAAAAGCATATTTATTTTCTTGAAGTGGTAATACCACATTCATACCCCAGATACTTGCCACCAGCGTTGGTAACATTAAAACTATACTTACGGAAGTCAGGAATTTCATTCGCATATTTAGGTTGTTGGAAATAATAGAAGCAAAAGCATCCATCATACTGCTTAAGATGCTGGAATGGACATCGGTCATCTCAATAGCTTGACGGTTTTCTATAATAACATCTTCAATCATATCTTCAGCGTCAGGGTCCTGATTCAACCAGCGTGAGCGTTGCATCCTTTCCAGAATTATCTCATTAGATTGTAAGGAGGTGGAAAAATAAACTAAACTTTTTTCCAATCTTAGAAGACGGATTATCTCTTTATTGCGCATACTCTGATATAACTCTATTTCTATATTATTGGAACGGCGAATAATTTCTTTTAAGAACTTCAGAAAATAGATAGCAGTACGCAAGGCTATCTGTAGTAAAAAGCTCTGTTGTGTGATATTAAAAGGTTTATGTTTACCTTCAAGGTATTGAGTGAGCACTTCAGTGGCAAAAAAGGAAACAGTTATTAGCTTGTCCTGTACCGCAATTATCCCTAAAGGAGCAGTAGCAAAAGGAATAGTGGCAGATTTATGACGATAATATAAAGGCACGCGAAGAATAATGAGAACTGCACCTCCATCATATTCCATACGGCTGTTCTCATCAGCATCCTGGAGGTCGGTGATATAGTCTTCTTCCAGATTGAAGCGTTCAATCAATTGCTTGATTTCTTCATCATCAGGATTATCCATATGAATCCAGAAAGCTTCATTCAATGCCATTGCGGGCACAAAACGTTGCTCTTGAACCTTGAAATATTGGACCATAATCACCTCCTTTCTAATCTTTTTCTAGTTTACCATTCTTTTAAATAGCTATAATATGGCAATAGAAAATTTAAAGCTCCATATCTATCAGAAGGATAGATATGTTTTAATTAGTACTTAAACAATTTTTTTTGGGATTCAAGGCAAATTCAACTTAAGAATTCATAATGAATTATCATATAAGTTTTATCGTATTATAAATAAACATTAAGAAACAGTGATAGATTTATGTATTATCTAATTAACTTTTATAATGTCCTGTTTAATGAGATTCATTTTAGCATAAATATTCCTGTTAAAGTGTAGTGCGCAATTATAAATGAAGTTTTAGCGTTTTAAAAACTTGCTGAGGAAGTTTTTTTATTCTGTATTTATTTACAGATCAAGAGATTCTGTTTTTTCAGAGAGCAGAAAAAAGGATTTAACCTTTATTGCTAAAGATAAGAAAGTAATAGCTCAGGGCATATAAATTGGTGCCCTGAGTATTACTTTTACTAATTACTCTTTAGATAGGTAAATAGATAAGCTGAAATTTATCTATTAAAATATATGGTTCAATCCATAAAGGGATAGCGATAGTTCTCAGCAGGAACAAATCTTTCTTTAATGGAGCGTGCAGAAATCCATCTCTGGAGGTTCAAAGCAGATCCAGCTTTATCATTAGTTCCGGAAGCTCTGCCACCTCCGAATGGTTGTTGTCCTACAACAGCACCGGTGGGTTTGTCATTAATATAGAAATTGCCAGCAGAATGGCGGAGCATTTCATAAGCAAGAAAAATAGCCTGGCGGTCTTGGGCAAAAATGGAACCTGTGAGACCATAACAAGAAGTGGAATCGCATAGTTTTAAAGTTTCTTCAAATTTAGAGGAGGGGTAAACATAAATCGTGAGCACCGGTCCGAATATTTCTTCTTGCATAGTAGTAAAATGGGGGTTGGTGGTCTTGATCAGGGTAGGTTCAATAAAGTATCCCACGGAATCATCATAACTTCCACCATAAATGATTTCTGCCTCAGAAGATGAATGCGCGGATTCTATATAAGCTTTAATGCGGTTGAAGCTATTCTTATCAATCACAGCATTTACGAAATGAGAAAAGTCACGAACATCTCCTACAGTTACAGTGGAAAGCATCTCTTTCATTTCTTTTAGCCATTCAGGATATAGGTTATCCGGGATATAAACTCTGGAGGCAGCACTACATTTTTGACCCTGATATTCAAAGGCACCTCTAACACAGGCTACAGCCAAAGCTTTAATATCAGCAGAACTATGTGCAAAAATAAAATTTTTGCCACCAGTTTCGCCAACTATACGAGGATAGGACTTGTATATGGATAAATTATTGCCCACACATTGCCAGATATGATTGAAGACTTTGGTGCTTCCAGTAAAATGAATCCCGGCTAAATGTGGAGAATTGGTTATTATATCACCGATTTCTTCACCAGAACCAGGAATAAAATTGATGACACCATCAGGAAGTCCAGATTCCTGAAGTATTTTCATTATCATATAACCGCTGTATACTGCTGTAGAAGCAGGTTTCCATACTACTGTATTACCCATCAAAGCTGGTGAAGAAGGAAGATTTCCAGATATAGAAGTAAAATTGAATGGAGTGATAGCAAAGACAAATCCTTCTAAGGAACGATATTCGGTGAAATTCCACTCTCCTTTAGGTGAAACCAGAGGTTGTTGCTCATATATCTTTTGAGCATAATAGGTGTTGAACCGCCAAAAATCTATCAGTTCGCAGGCTGAATCTATTTCTGCTTGATGGATATTTTTACTTTGACCCAGCATTGTAGCCGCATTGAGTAGAAAGCGATACTTTGTAGATAATAATTCTGCAGCTTTTAGAAAGATGGCGGAACGGTGGTAAAATGGCATATTTTCCCATTCTTTATGGGCAGCAAGAGCTGATTGAATAGCTAAATCTATCTCTTTTTTACCAGCTTTATGATAGATAGCCAACTTGTTCTGATGATTATGAGGTTCAATGCAATAAGCAGTAGAACCGGTAAAAACCTCTTTACCATTGATGATAGACGGAATTTCTATAATTTCCTTTGATAAATCCGCTATTGCTCTGACTAAATTATCCCGTTCAGAAGAACCAGGTGCATAGGATAACACATTTTCGTTTTTGGGGACGGGGACGGAAAAGAACATCTTGTCTAATCTCCTATTTTTATTTATCACCGAGGAAATAAATAAATGCATAGGACATTGTCCGGGATGAATACTCTCATCTCGTAACTTTTTATCAAAGCCACCTTTTCAAATACGGAAGGCAGTATCATTTCTAATACTACCCTAACGGTGGAAAGCCATGCTTTTAAGTTTAGGACTGTCCGCTCGGTGACATCCACAACATATAAAAAATGAACTCAGGGTCAAGTGTAATTATTTAAATGGATTCTCTATTATACGATAACTCACTGTTGAGCAATTACTTGAATTCAAGATAATATTATTCCATCCTTGCCAATGTATATAAAATTATATCAAAACAGAAAGGATATTTTTATTACTAAAATACGAACTATATGGGAAAAGAGTCCTTAGCGCGGATAATACATTTTATATAATTTTTTATTTCTTTATTTATCTTTTTCTATCGCTCCTATTCATATAATTCTAAACTAATTATCCGATAATTGAATTCCTTTCAAATAACAATAACTCTATCTATTCTTCAGTATAGCCATAACTTAGGCATATTTTTAATTGTAATACTCCTACTTGACTCTCTCTTAACACTTTATAAGCTCAAGAGTCAAGAGAGAGTAAGGAGAGAATTTAGGGAAAGTAGAGTTTTTGTTCAGGTGGATATAAACAGGACATAAATAATGGTTAATAAATTAATAATAAAGGAATAAGAATGCATTAAGTGGTTTTCAGGATGGAATGTGGTTGCACTGGTAAAGGATAGAGAGAAAGATATTTTTTGGTGAAACAAATATTTAGGGTTATAGTTATTTAGTTTGTTTTTTTGTAACCAATAGAGAAATTATTTTCCTATACAAAAATTATTGAAAATAGAATTGAGTAAATCATCAGTGGTAACAATACCCAAAATTTCTTCCAGAGCTTGACTGGCAGAGATTAAATCAAATGCAGTAAATTCATAACCAGCTTGATTTTCAATGGATTGGAGAGCATTCTGGAGAGCAGAAATGGCTCTTGATAAAGCAGCAAGATGGCGTGCATTGGTAACTAAGGGACGGTCAACCCATTTTTGAGGGAGAGCAAAGTGATTGAGAATAGCTTGTTGCAGAAATTCCAGCCCCTTATCAGTGTATACAGAAGCAGGAATAGCATAATCAGTTGAATGTCCATCTAAATTTTCTGGATTTTCAATGGTTGAGAAATCGGAGGTAATAATGTCATATTTGCTTGCTACCCAGAGAGTTTTGTTTTTTATATCGGGTGATAGTGCTCCCATTTCATTCCAGTCAATTTCCTGGTCTACAGGAAGAAGATAGAGAATTAAATCAGCGTCTTGCATAAGTTCTCTGGTCCTTTCAATGCCTTCTTGTTCAACTTCATCGGAGCTCATTCTCAAACCGGCAGTATCATATAAGATAAGAGTATATCCCTGTAAATTGATGCTTTCTTCCAGGTAATCGCGGGTAGTTCCTGGATGAGGGTTCACGATAGCACGATTATACTTTAGGAACGCATTAAAAATAGATGATTTACCGGAATTTGGTGCACCTACCAGACTGATTTTAATTCCTTCTCTGATATATTTTCCCCGGGATAATCCTTCCGCATACAGCTCTTCTGCTTGTTTTAAAAGATGGGATATTCTATTTTTTAAATCTTCGGGATTGACCAAAGGGAGGTCCTGGTCAGCAAAATCAATGGCTAATTCACAGCGCAAACGGGTATCCGATATATCATTCAGCAGTTTTTGTAAATGTTGAGAAAGAATACCCTGCACCTGCATCAAAGCAGCTGATTCAGCCATAGCACCGGATGCAAAAACCAGGTCATTCACTGCTTCTGCCTGTGGGAGGTCCATTTTTCCATTTAAAACTGCCCGTAAAGTAAATTCTCCCGGATTTGCCATTCTTGCATCCAGAAGTAGATTTTCCAGGATTTGGGAGGCAATTTGTGGATTTCCATGCGAGGAGATTTCCACTACATCTTCGCCAGTATAGCTATAAGGTGCTCTAAAAACTGTACAGAGCACCTGGTCTACAGCTTTTCCCTCTTTGGTGTGAAAGGTGCCAAACACTACTCTATGAGATGGGCAATTGAGTAGTTTTTTTCGTGGCTTGAAATATTGTGCTACAATGCCAATACTTCCTTTTCCGCTAATTCGGATAACATTGATAGCGGCATAACCCGGAGGAGTAATGATAGCACAGATAGGCTCAGATATATCTGCCATTTATAAACTTAGATGTCTTTTTATTTCTTGAGAAAGATGAGCGGGTGTAAAACCAATCAATTCGTTCAGCTGTTCTATCTTGCCCTGGGGGACAAAGAAATCTGGATAGCCAAAATTAATCACTTTACAGGGTTCTTCTTCCAGCAATTGTCCTATGCGAGAACCGACTCCACCGGTTATCATATTGGTTTCAAAGGTAAAGATAAAGGAGCAAGTTTTCCCGAGTTTTTTTAGTAACTCCTCATCTAAGGGTTTCAAGCTACGGAGATTTATGAGCCAGGGATTTAAGCCTTCGTTATTTAATAAGTTCCAGGTTTCCAGTGCAATTTTCCAGGCTCCCCCTTCGGAAAGTAAAGCGATATTTTCACCTTGCTTTACAATCTGAGCTTTTCCCGGAATAAATTCGGGAATAGTATCTTCACCAAGAAAGGCGGTTCCCCGAGGATACCTGATAGCTATGGGTCCTTTAGTATAAGTAGAAGCAAAATTTAGCATAGCAATCAATTCTTTATCGTTGGCAGGAGAAAAAATCATAAGATTTGGTATAGCATTTAATAGAGATATATCAAAGCTTCCATGATGAGTGGGTCCATCCTCACCTACTAATCCAGCACGATCAATACAGAAAACAACTGGTAGTTTTGGTAGTGCTACATCATGGATAACCTGGTCAATAGCTCTTTGTAAGAAGGTGCTGTAAATAGCAACGAAAGGTTTGATTCCTTTGCAAGCTAGACCAGCGGCAAAGGTTACAGAATGCTGTTCAGCGATTCCCACATCAAAGAATCTTTTTGGGAAACGTTTTTCAAAAGGAGTTAAACCAGTGCCAGAAGACATAGCTGCTGTAATGGCTACTACTTGAGGATTTTTTTCCGCAATTTCACATAGGGTGCTGCCAAAGACTTCACTCCAGCTTTTCTTTCCATTAGTAGGTAAAATACCTTTATCCGCATCAAAAGGTTCTACTCCATGGAAAAGAACTGATTCTTTTTCTGCTGGCAAATAACCTTTCCCTTTTTGAGTAACAACATGGAGCAAGACAGGACCTACCATATGGCGTTGAATCCGGCGGAGCATCGTACAGATTAAATTGATATTATGACCATCAATAGGTCCAATATATTTAAAACCCAGATCCTCAAAGATGATATTGGGAACCAGGATATTCATCATTGATTCTTCCAGTTTTTGAGCACCGAGAATAAAAGTTTTACGAAGATTTGAAGGTAAAGTGGCACTGAGATCCCAGATTTGTTGTTTTAAGGTATTATAAGGACGACTTGCCAGCATTCTTGCCAGATATTTTTGCAGACCTCCCACATTGGGTGAAATGGACATAGCGTTATCATTCAGTATCACAAGGAATTTATCTTTCTGGAGTTGTCCGGCATGATTTAAAGCTTCAAAGCTCATACCTCCAGTTAAAGCACCATCACCAATGATGGCTATACAATGTCCAGTTTCACGATTGAGGTCCCTTCCACAAGCAAGACCTAAAGCTGCTGACACGGAAGTGCTGCTATGTCCGGTAGTAAAAGCGTCATAAGGGCTTTCTTCCCGATTGGTGAAACCACTAAGTCCGTTAAAAGAACGTAAAGTTTCAAATCTATCGTTTCTTCCGGTCAGGATTTTCCAGCTATAGCTTTGATGACCTACATCCCAGACAATACGGTCTTTCAAGGGGTCAAAGACATTGAGTAAAGCAATGGTCAATTCTACTACACCTAAACTGGCAGCGATATGACCGCCAGTTTTAGACACAACATCAATGATGCGTTTACGAACTTCCTTTGCCAGGAGATTCATTTCTTCTGTATTTAATTTTTGGATGGAAGAGGGGTCTTTTATTTTTTCTAAAATCATAATTAACTTCCTGTATTGGGAACTTCTTTTGGGACAGGGCGCAGTTCTTCACTTTTGACCAGAATAATTTCCAGAATAACCAGAGCTAAAGCTATAGCCAACAGGATTTTCCAGAGTTCATAACCTAAACGCGTAGCAAAAATCTTTTCCTGCCAGTTCTCACCTAAAAGCTGGACATTCTTCAGTCCTTGATAGTCCATTGGGATAAATTCACTCTCCTGTCTCGGAATTTCTACGGCTATAACCGTCTCAGTTCCATCGGCTTTCTGCAGAATATAAATTCCTGGTTGAGAAAGCTTATAGGGACGATTGGAAATTAACAAGTTTTTATTATCAGGAGTGATTACACTGTGGGTGCTAATTATATCTCCTACTGTATATTTTTCTCCAGTAGCTATAGAGGAACTGGCATATTCCAGACAGCGATAAGCAAAGACCGGGAAAGCTGCATCAAGAAGAAAAGTAGAGCGTTCTGAACTGGGATCAAAATTCCAGAGTATAAAATTATCTTTTGCTAAGGCAAAGGTCTCTCCTGAGCCAGCCAGAAGAGCATTGATTCCCAATCCTTCTAAATGCCAGTAATTTGATATATTATTAAAGTGAAGGCTTTTCCCTGCTAAAAGAGAAGTAGTGAAATGATTAGGATTAACATAACTTATAGATTTTGGTTGAGTTTGCCAGGAACCAAACTTAATCTTAAAAATGTTTTCAAGGAAAGAACGATATTCAGGTGAAAGATTAGGAGAAAGACAGAAAATGGCACCACTATTAGAACTCTGTAAAGAATTGATTATCTCTCGCATTTGAGGTGGAAAAGAAGGCGTTCCTAAAAATACATAAGATTGGTATTGATTGAGCTTAGAAAGATTAAGTTGTTGAGGTTCAATCAAATCTATCTTACCTTCCGATCCTGCATAAATTTTTAAGAGAGAATATAAAGCTGGAGGTAAAGACCTGTTCTGGGTGATGACTGCAATTTGAGGTGAAAGATAAAAAGAAAAAGCAAAATAACTGCGATTATCTTCTTCTAGATGGTCATCCACAACTTCTACATAGCCACTTTGCCAGCCATCTTTTTGCAAATCAATTACCATACTTTGATTAACGGTTTGACGGGCAGGAAGATGGACAAACTTTTCTCCTACCTTAGCTTCTCCTAACACAGTTCTAACCAGCACTTCCTGGCGGTCTTGATTTCCATAATTGGTAAGTTTAAACTCAATAGTTTGTCTTCTGGATTTTTCTGTTAATTGAGGTAAGACCTGAGCTTGAGAACAGCTGAGATTGGTAAAATTTTCATTATCAGCAATATTAATCACTTGAAGGGTAACATCAGAAGGGGAAGGATATTCTTGTTTTTGACCATCGGTTATGAGATAAATTTCCTTATTGGCAAATTGAGTTTCCTGTAAGCGGCTTTCTGCTTGTTTTAGCATAAGGGAAATGGTTAAAGGTTCATAGGTAATACTTATCGGTTCAAGGATATCTTCTGGTATAGAGCCAGCATATATCTGAGAATGCAGGCGATTCCAGTTTTCATCAGAACTGACCAGGATTAAACGGTCATCTGGATTAGATAGTGAATTTATCTTTTTTATTGCATCTTTTGCCCGGTCTAAGTTGCTACGAGAATCATAAAAATAATTCATACTGTAGGAGGTATCCAGTAAAATTGCTAAAGCGGTTGGAGGATGATTAGTAGAAGGTTTCAAATGAGAAGAAGAAAGTAAAGGACGGGTAGCAGCTAAAGTTACCAATAGAATAATGAGCATACGAATAATAAGTAGAAGGATATTCTTAAATCGGGTTTTCTTTTTTTCCTGTTCCTGACTGGTTTTAATGAAACGGATAGTAGGGAAAACAACTTGCTTTGGTTTTTTCTTAGCCAGCAACCAGATAATTAATGGAAGTATTGTTGCAGCTAAGAAAAAGAGGAATCCTGCATTGAGAAGAGTTAAGCTACCCATAGTTTAGGGCATTCCTATGCCCAGTGATATAAGTAATTCACTATCTTTAAGTTTCATTCCTTTATTGTTTAAAGAAAAGTCAAAGCGAAAAATATTGTAGTTATATCCACCACCAATAGTGTAATTAATGTTCTGAGTTCCATAAAAGTTGTGACTATATAGTCCAGCCCGAAGTGCCAGTGATTTATTGGTATTTTCCGCATTATAATTTTGCGAATCCCAGGTCCAGATATATTGTCCCCCAAGATGATAAGTAGTATCAGTGGATTGAGATATTTTGCCCTGTAATCCCAGATTCAGGTTGAAATTATCTGTTCCGTATTGAATACCCAGAGCAACTCTTCTTTGAATGGCTTCTGAATTGTAATGTTCCCAGTAAAGACGAGAGAAGATATCATAAGCTGCTAAACCGTAGGTGAAACTTCCTGTCTGGAGGGTAAAACCTAAATCTGTAGAAAAGCCATTAAGTTTATCATCTATGAAGGAATTTGGGTTGGTAGATTCAAGATAGACCAGTCTTCCCGTTAAATATTTAAGATTTAAACCGAAGCGAATAGGTTCCCAGGAATCATCACTACCAGCAATAGTAGCTTGAACTTTATCCAGTTTATAGTCATAATAGCGATATCCATAACCGGTTTCAGGTGTTTCCACGATATGCACAGAAGCTACTGGTTGATAAGTCCAGGCAGTTTGTTTTGCTAGCAATGAAAAATATTTTAACTGCTTGGGCTTCAATATATTGCTAAATTGAGCTGCTTCAGCAAAGGTTATGGGGTCATCACTTTTTATTCTAAATGCGCCCACTAACAAGCTAATATCATTATCACCAATTAAAGCAGGATTGGAATAACTGGAATAAAAATCGCCGGCATAGGTGACATTTAATCCTCCCATACCTAGGGCAATAGGAGAAACATTGTTTTCCGGAAGGGCATAATCATAGCTCTGAATTATAGGCATATCCGATTTCTGAGCAAAAATAGCAATAGAGCAACAGAGAAATAGAAAAGTTACTAGTCGTTTCATAGTGGTTCTTTCTCCAGTTTTTGTCTTACCCAATTAGCTACAAAGTAACCCACGATACCAGTCACAATTCCTGCTACGGCATCAATAAACCAGTGATAATGGCAGTAAACCGTAGCGATAGATAAGAAGAAAGCTATTACACAGAACACATAGCCCCATTTGCGTACATATTTTAAACCAGCAATAGTGAGCACGATAGTTATAGCAATATGAGAACTTGGAAAAGCGCCACCCCAGTGCCCGCTATGATTATAGATAAAAGCCATAAGTCTGGTAAAAAAACCATAACGATAGGAATGAGCTAATTGATAACCTTCAGGAAAATAACGACCTCCAACAACAGGAACAAGACTATAAAAGAAATAGCAACAATAAAAAACAAAGGTAAGATTAAAAATTAATTCTTTAAAACCTTCCTTATTCTTGAAATAAAGATAGGTGGGCAATCCTGCAATCATTGGATAATAACAGGCATAAGCAAAATGAAAGAATTCCTGAGCGAACCAGGTGTCATATTTTTGTCCCCATACCATTGAAGGATAATATCCAAAGATTTTATAATCTATATTACTGAAGAAGGGGTCCAACCATTCAGGACAGATAATACGACAAACTGAATGCAAAGAAGTGTAAAAATATGTAAAAAGAAGGACCGGATAAATATTCCTGAAGAACTGAAGAAATTGAAGTAGTTTAGGATTCATTACAGAGGCATAGGTGCGTTCCAACCAAGCCATAAGGAGAATTAGTGTTATAATACTGATAAATCGTGGGAGATGAATAGCAGGCTGTTCTGCTCTTCCCACAAAAATACCAATTATCATATAGATAATAATCCAGGCGCAATAAGCGATGGTTATAATATCTATAGCACTTAAGAAAGGTTGGGTCTTACTTTCTACTTCAACCAAAGTGGTTTTTTCCCCCTTTATTAGAACCTCAGAAACATTGTTGGACATTCTATATTTCACCTAACCTTTTGGATAATATAAAATTAAGCACACCCATTATTATGGCAATAGCCCAGATAATAACGATAAAATGAGGAGGTAAACCCTTTCTAAAATAAGGAATAAAGGCATAGAAAATGTGAGTTAACAGCACCGGAAGAATAACGAGAACATACTGAGCAAAACGCACTTGCTTCCAGATGAAGGTAATTAATCCAGCAACAATTAAAGAAATAATCATAGGACCAGGAACAAAGTAAAGCAAATAACCACTATAGGTAAAGATTCCTCTTCCACCCTTGAAATTATTAGTAATAGGAAGACAGTGTCCAATTAGCATTGCCAGCCCATAAAGTAACATAATGCTTTTATTATAAAGAAGGTCAGCACCTTCTACAATTCCATAATAATTAAGCCAGCGTGCCAGATATTCTATTAAGATTAAAAACAGGAAAGCTTTGAGAATATCCAGTAATCCTACTAGCACTCCTAGAGGACGGCTCACATTGACAAAGATATTTTCCGTATCTGCTAAGCCGGTGCCAACTTTATATATATTCAAAGAACGGAAGGTTTTGGCTACTACCCTGGCAGTAGATATACAACCGTAAAAATAGGCAGCTATAATGATTAGTATTAAAATCAAGTAGTTCAATTTGTTCCTCCATAATTTCTGGCACCGAAGATAATAGTGCCCAGGCGTAGCATATTTGAACCTTCTTCCAGTGCTATCAGGTAATCTTCACTCATTCCCATAGAAATATATTTCATTTCTACTTCTGGTATTTTTTCAGCTTCTATTTTCTCTTTCAATTTCCTTAATTTTCTGAAATAGGGACGCGTATTTTCCGGATCTGGACTTAGCTTTCCAATGGTCATTAATCCTTTAATATTCAAACAGGGCAAAGCAGCAATCTGCCAGATCATATCTATTGCGTTTTCAGGATTAACTCCACCCTTAGTGGTTTCAGCAGTAGTATTAACTTGAATTAAAATATCCTGAGTGAGATTTTTTCGTCCCAGTGCACGATTAAGTTGTTGAGCTAGGTATAAACTATCAATAGATTGAATGAGCATTGGTTTTAGCTTTAAAAGATTGTTTATTTTATTAGATTGGAGATGACCTATAAAGTGGAAACCTTCGTAAGGAACGGTTATAAATGGGATTTTATGCATAGCTTCCTGCACTTTGTTTTCTCCAATATGGGAAATACCATTTAGCAGAGCTTTCTCTATTACTTCTACGGGATGGGTTTTCGTGACAGCTACAATAGTTAAGTCATCTTCAGGTCTGCCCAGAGAAATAAGTTTTTTTGCAGTCTCTTCTTTTATTTTCTTAATATTGTCCGCAATGCTGGACATTCAAGCTCCTTTAATCATATTTTATTGAAAAATCCTTTTTTATCTTTGACTGGAACTGTCAAGAACAATTTACTTTTACTTACTATGATACAAGTCTTTACCGACAAAAAAGTACCTCCTGGTTAAGAGTTATTAATTTTAATAATCTTTAATTAAGAAGGAGCTTTGGTTTCTTGATAAAGATGGAAGATCTCAAAGACCTCCATTGGTAAACGCTGAGCTCTTCCTTCACTGGCAAAAACTCCCAGCATCTGAGCTTCAAAGCAAAGCTTTCCGCTGGAATCATAAATCTGCTGAATCCAGTGTTGTTTTATCCTGGTTATTTCATCAAACCAGCTTCGGATAGTAATTAAATCCTCATGCTGGATAGCTCTTTTATAGTCCAGGTTGAAATTTCGGATTAGAATCTGCAGATTGAGCTCTCTCATTCTTTTAATGGACATCCCCATTTTTATCATAGCTTCCACCCGAGCAGCTTCCAGCAATTGAAGATAATTAGCATTGTTTAGATGTCCGTACACATCACATTCATATCCGTATATCCTTTTCTGGAATTCAAATATCATAATGCAACTCCGTAAATTTAATAACTTTGCTGCAATTTATTCTTGACCAATAAAAGCAGCATAATTCAAAGGTAATAACAATATCTGATATGAGGATTATATGGCTAAGAAAATTGTCAATCCTAAAATTACCCCTGGTGGGAAACAAGAAAAGAAAAAAATGGTAAGTCAGCAAGAGGTAAAGAAAAAATTGCAGGAAAAAGTCAAACCCTCTTCTGCGCCAGTTACAGTAATTAAACCTGGAGACACTCTTTCTCAAAAGAAATGGCTTCCCTGGGTTTTAATGATATTTTTGTTTGTGTTTGTGTGTCTGCTCTATTTTCCAGTGGCTTTTGAGCATATGGTTCCTCCAGCTTCAGATACAGCTCAATGGGAAGGAGCAGCTCATAAGATAATTGAGTATAATAAGACACATAAAGATCCTGCTCTTTGGACGCAGAGTATGTTTTCTGGGATGCCTTCATATATGATATCTTTTCCCAATCGCTATCCTTTTCTGGAAAACATCACTAAAATAACAGATAAGGTTATCAACTGGAGAATATTTCTGCTATTTGTAGGAGCTCTGGGTATATTTTTATTGTTACGCCATCTCAAACTGGATATCTGGGCTTGTTTTTTAGGTGCAGTGGCTTTTATGTTTTCCTGTCACTGGATGGGATTGTTAGAAATAGGTCACAACACAAAGTTCCGTGCTATAATGTATATCCCCTGGGTTATCTGGGCTTTACTTTATTTAAAGAAAAAGCCAGGATTGCTTGGACTGGGATTTTTAAGCACAACCTTGATTATGCAATTGAGAGAGAATCATCCTCAAATCAGCTATTATCTATATCTATTTGTGGGATTATACTGGATCTGGCAACTGATTGTAAGCATTAAAGCGAAGAATTTAAAGAAATTCTGGCAATTTACTGGCTTACTGATACTGGCTTTTCTGATAACGGTTTTAGCGGTGATGAATCCATATTTAAGCACCTGGGAATACAGTAAATATACCTCTCGTGGAAGTTCTGGTGGTCTGGAAACCAGCTATGCTCAGCAATGGAGTTTTCATCCTCTGGAAATCGTTACCTTGATTATTCCTAATTTCTTTGGAGGTGTAAGTCCAGATTACTGGGGATATATGCCCTTCACTCAAACTTATAACTATTTTGGGATAGTTGTTCTTGCTCTAGCGATTATAGCTTTATGCGGTAAAAAACATCGTAAAATGGCTACTTTCCTCGGAATCAGCTCCCTTATCTTTTTAATTATGTCTTTCGGTAGTGCTACACCTCATCTTTCTAATCTCTTTCTAAAGTATCTACCTTATTTCAATAAATTCCGGGTGCCTTCTATGATTCTGGTGATGGTCCAGATTCTGGTGGTAATTATGGCAGGACTGGGATTGGATACTATTTTAAGTTTGACAGAAGAAGAAAGGAAAAGCTGGAGCAAAAGGCTTTTCAAAGCGTTCTGGATTTGTGGAATAATCTTTATGTTGTGGTTAATTCTGGCTAAACCTATTTTTGGAGGGTTACCTTTTGCCAGTGCACAGGAAAAGCAACAGTTGGCACAATATAATATGACGGAAATACCGGCTGATGTTCGTGCAACCAGGCTTAATATGCTATATACCAGCGGAATATTGAGTCTACTTTTGTTAACTATCAGTATCGGTCTGGCATATCTTAAAACGGTGAAGAAATTGCCTCAGATGGTCTTTGTGATTCTGATGTCGGTGGTTGTCTTTATTGACCTCTACACTTACACAGGTAAGTTTCTCAAGAAAGAGAACCTGCAACCTGCTCAGGAATATAAAGACCGCTTTGCCCCTCAGGATTATGATGAATTTCTACTGTCGGATAATACTAATTATCGTATCTATCCAATTGAACAAAATATTATCAGTGAAGCTCGTTTGCCTAAGACCACTGGAGAATGGGCATATCATCATCAAATAGTTACAGGTTATTCTGCCGCCAAACTGGCTCGTTATGATGCTTTAATGAACTATCTGCAGGATAGTGTTAAAGGACCTGGTGAATGGCGTGATTATCTTATCGGAATATTTAGTCCTGAAAAAGGAGAACTCCCCCGAGAAAAATCAACTAATATAATGGATATGCTATCAGTTAAGTATCTATTGCATCCGGAACACCTTCCGTATGATTCATTATTGACCAATATTCATCCGGTCTTTGATGGAAGTGATAATGTGATAGTATATAAAAATAATAGAGCCTTACCTCGTGCCTGGTTTGTAGATGAAGTACAGAAAGTGGCTCCTGCAGATTCTATTTTACCACTTTTACGCAAAGAGACTTTTAATCCTCGTCATCTGGCTTATGTGGAAACAGATATTAAGGATGTGCAAGTACCTGATTCCAGTAGTGTTGTTCAAACCATCAATGAATTACATAAACTTGCCTATGAAGTATATACGGATAAGCCATCCTTCTTGGTGCTTAGTGAAGTTTTTTATCCTGCCGGGTGGAAAGCAAAGTTAGATGATAAAGAGATTCCTATCTATCCTGCTAACTATGTGCTTAGGGGATTGCAAATTCCGGCAGGTCAGCATAAATTGGAACTGGTCTTTGCTCCAGAATCCTATACTATCAGTATTAGATTGAGTTTGATAGGTCTGCTTGCGAGTTTATTAACTCTTATTGGTGGTTTAATCTGGAATTATAACAGAAAAAATAAAGTGGAAGAGGAGAAAGTTTAAAAACTAAATAAAAACGAACTAATATGATAATAAATCAAAAAGAATATAAAAGTGTATGGTGGGAACATAATCGTCTATATGCGATTAACCAGAACAAGCTTCCCTGGGAACTTTCCATAGTAGAGTTCACAGATTACATTCAGGTGGCTCAAGCAATCAAAGATATGACTGTTAGAGGAGCTCCTGCCATTGGAACCGCAGCAGCTTTTGCTATGGCTTTAGCAGCTCAAGTTGCTCCTGAAGATAGATTTCGTGTTGCTCTTAGAGAAGCGAGAAAAATTCTTATAGAAACTCGTCCCACTGCAGTAGATTTGCTTAATGGAGTAAACTATGTCTATGAACAGACCATAAAGTTTATCCCAGATATAAAACATTGTCGTCAAGTTGCCATACTTTCAGCGCAAGAATTTGCCAGACACAGTGAAGAGGATTGTCGCACAATAGGAGAAATTGGAAGTGAAATTATAGCTGATAAAGCACGAATCCTTACTCATTGTAATGCAGGTGCTTTAGCTACGGTGGATTGGGGCACAGCTCTTTCTGCTATAAGATTTGCTCATCGGCAAGGTAAAGATATTTTTGTTTATGTGAGTGAAACTCGTCCTCGTTTCCAGGGTGCACTTCTTACAGCTTTTGAATTGGAACAGGAAGGAATTCCTCATTCTATTATCCCGGATAGTGCTTGTGGCTTCTATTTCTGGAAGAAAGAGATTGATTTAGTGATTACTGGTGCAGATCGTGTTTGTTTAAATGGAGATGTGGCAAATAAGATAGGCACTTATGAAAAAGCGGTTATGGCAAGATATCACAGAGTTCCCTTTTATGTGGCTGCTCCACTTTCCACTTTTGACCTTGGATGCATTCACGGGAAGGATATACCCATAGAATTTCGTAGCGAGGACGAAGTGAAACAGTTTGCTGGTATTCCAACAGCTAATCCTTCTTCTCCTGCTTTAAATCCAGCTTTTGATATTACTCCAGCTAAACTTATAACCGGAATTATTACTCCTCAAGGCATTTTCCCTGCTTTTGAGGCAGCTCAAAAGGTGCAAAAATACTATGAATAAAGAGATTGATTTAATTGTTAAAGGTGGGATTATCCTATGTATGGATGAGGAGATGAGGAATCTGGAAAACTATGAGATAGCGATAAATGGTGGTCAAATCATTGATATCTATCCAGCTGAAAGTAGAGAGTATATTGCCTCTAGAATTCTGGATGCTTCAGATTGTATTGTGTTGCCTGGTCTGATTAATGCCCACACTCATCTTCCAATGACCTATTTTCGCGGTTTAGCGGATGACCTTCCTCTGGAAATCTGGTTAAATCACTATATCTGGCCTCTTGAAGCAAAGATTTTGAATAGAAACTTTATCTATAATGCCTCACTACATGGAGCAGCTGAAATGTTGAAAAATGGCATAACTCAGATACAGGATATGTATTTTGATATGCCAGCTATAGCTGATGCCTGTACAAAAGTAGGTTTACGTGCTATTATTGGTGAAGCACTTCTGGATGGAAATACCAGCTCTCCAGAAAAGCTTGATAAACTTGGGAACAAGATGCTGGAATTGAAACAACGCTATAAGGATAATCCTTTGGTGGATTTTAATCTGGCACCGCATTCTATCTATGGTTGCAGTCAAAAGACACTGGAGAAATGTGCTCAGGTTGCAGCTGATACAGGAATATTACTGCATATGCATCTTTCCGAAACAAAATCAGAGGTAGATCAGTGCATAAAAGAGCACGGATTGAGGCCAGTTTTTTATTTAAAGAATCTAGGAATACTTGATTTACCAGCTGTTTATGCTCATGGAGTCTGGATTGATGAAGAAGAGATTGAATTGCTTTCCGAGGTCCCTGCTTCTATTGCTATTTGCACGGAAAGTAATCTCAAACTTGCCTCTGGCATTCTTCCTCTGGCTTCTTATAAAAAGCATAAGGTAAATCTTTGCTTTGCTACCGATGGAGTAGCTTCCAATAATAATCTGGATATCCTATCTGAAATGGATGTTACAGCTAAATTACATAAAGTAGTGAATAATGACCCTGCTTTTCTTCCGGCAGTGGATATTGTGAGAATGGCAACCTGTGATGCAGCAAAAGCACTTGGTATTTCCGATAAACGAGGTTCCCTGACAGTAGGTAAAGATGCTGATATCTGTATCCTCAGTCTTTCAGAACTGGAATGTCAACCGCTCTATAATCCATATTCTCATATTGTCTATGCTCTCAGTTCAAAGAATGTGCGAGATGTTGTCGTTAATGGCAAAATCGTGCTGGAAAATGGAAAGCTTACGCAGGTAGATGAATCTTCCCTGATTGCTACCGCTAAAAAACAAAAAGAATATATACTTCAGCAATTATCAAATTGAAATCAATTAAAAATAGAAGAGCCGAACACGACTATTATATCCAGCAGAAAATAGAAGCTGGAATTGTCCTTACTGGCAGTGAAATAAAATCCATTCGGGCTGGTAATGTCAATTTTCGTGATAGTTATGCCAGAATAGAAGATGGTGAATGCTGGCTTTACAACCTTCATATCAGTCCCTGGGAAAAATCTGCCCATTTTGTCCCTGACCCCAATCGCAAACGCAAACTATTACTTCATAAAAGAGAAATCATCAGGCTAAAATCTAAAGTAGAAGAACAGGGTATGACCTTAATCCCTTTGGAACTCAAAATAAATGAAAAAGGACTGTGTAAAGTCATTCTAGCTTTAGCAAAAGGAAAAAAGATATACGATAAGCGGGAATCTCTTCGCAAGGAAGCCATTGAAAGAGATAGAGAAAGAGGATAAATATTTTAGTTTTTATCATATTATTTGCCTGAGATATTCTTTAAATAATGAAATTAGTTAATAATGCTGTAAAGTAGTTTTACCTTGTTTTATTCCCAATACAAAAGGGCACCAATCTATAAAAAAATTATTGTATGATATATATCTGAGATGTTTGATAAATGACCGATAAATATAGCAGAGGCAAAGAATAAGTGGATATTATATTTTATTCACTTTTTATTCACAAACAGCGTAATGAAATTGAATAGAGATAAAGTTATTCTTATCATACCACCTATGTAATTGAAAACTTTATTCTTATTAAAGGTAACTAATAAGAGGGTTATTTTTTACTTCAAGATATGTTTGAATCAGATACAAAATATCTTATGAGGATTTGTGTATCACTACCCAAGATAATTGATATGAAGGATCAATATATTAAACAAAATTTTTAATCAAGATATTAAGAATTTGTGAGGGAATGACTTGCAATTTATAAAGTGAAAGAAATTATAAGGACTTCCAGTTTCAGAAAAAGAAAATGAAAAGGATAGCTGAATCTTTTCTGGGATAGAAAGTTGTGTTATCCTTATTGATAATTCCTATCCTTTTCATTTCTTAGAATATCTTTAGTTTAAAGCATAAGCTATCTTTCCCTTTGTTAAGGGACAGTTTTTATATGCGCTAATCATTTCATAAGGAGTAGTTTCTTTATCTGGCTATTAAAGTTTCCCGCTTTCATTTGATAGAAATAGATGCCGCTGGGAGCAAGAGTTCCATTTTGAGTGCGTCCATCCCAGATAATATTATAGTTTCCTGGAGCTCGGTTATCATTTACCAGTTTATGTACTAATTCACCGCGAGCGTTATAAATCCTAATTTCCACAGGTACAGCTTCTTTTACAGAGTAATGGATAGAGGTAGAGGTCTGGAAAGGATTAGGATAGCAGGATTTAAGTTCCGTGATTAATCCTGGTATAGATGGGTCATCACAGGATACAACAATGACACTAATCGTAACTGGTGCAGATTCACCAGTTGGATAAGTTGCAGTTACCGCATATAAATAATTACCTGCAGTTAGTCCAGTATCAGTATAATGCGTGATAGAAGGGTCGGTTATAGTATAGATGAGATTGCTATCACGATATATTTTATACCCAGTTTCACCAGCTTCTGGTGCAGTCCAGTTGAGTATAACATCATTGTTGGAGACTTCTGCCGTAAGATTAGCTATAGGTTGATAGACAGGAATAGCGGGAACTGCTGTAATTATCTGTATACTTGTAGTATGGATATCTCCATCGTAAACAGCGGAAACATAGTATTTATATTCTTGTCCATTAATTAAACCAGAATCAGTATAAGAGGTTTGAGTAGCAGGAATAGAAATCAGAGGATAAGCATCACGCCAGATAATGTAGGAAATAGGAAGTAATGTTCCTGTCGGAGCAGTCCAGTTTAGAAGGATTGCACTATCCATCGGACTGGCAGTAAGATTGGTAGGAGGAAGATATGATTCAGAGTTGAAACGATTTTCCAGGATACCTCTACCTCTGGTTGCGATGTATACTTGATTAGTACTGGTTCCCCAGGCTATTTGCCAGATAGTGGCATTGGATTCCAGATTTTGGGTTATAGAGGTAGCAGTTGTTCCTTCATCAGTGCTATAGCTAACTCCATTATCTTTACCAGAAACTACTTGTTGACCAGGACCGGCTAAAACACTCCAGCTAAAACCAGTCATTCCGGTTAAAGAATATGTAGCTCCATAATCAGTGGACTTATAAACCCCTGAGTTAGTGGAAGCGTAAATAATTTGTGGTTGAGTTCCTAAGACAGGTCTGATAGATACCATAGGTTGATAGGTAGTGCTTTCCAACCCAGTAGATTGAACGAAATTAGCTCCTCCATCGTCGGAATACCAGATTGCGGTAGCACTTCCCTGGAAACATAAGAATAGGCGGTAATTTCCATCTGGTGCTTTTCCCAGTTTTAAACGAGGTGCATATCCAAAATATCCACCACCAGAGGTGTTAAAAGTTTGACCTCCATCAGTAGTATATTTAATTTCGCCACTAGCGGAGCCAAGCCAGAAAATATTTGGGTTAGTAGGATGTACTTCGCAAGCAGAAACCTGAGTGCCCTGGAAATACACACAGGACCAGGTGTTTCCACCATCCATAGATGTATAAGCTCCATCCAGAGTACCGACCAGCATTCTTCCAGAGTGATAGAATTGATGATTGGTCGGTTGCAATTCATAAACCATCCAATTGTTTAAACCGTTTACTTTATGTTCCCAGGTAAGACCATTATCTGTACTGCAATATAGACCACTTCCTTCTGCGCCACCCCAGAGTTCATTAGTATCAGCATAATATGCCAGACCGTGCAAGAAAGCTAGATTAATACCCGTATGAGAAGGGACTATAGGTTGTTGATAACCAGTGACGCGGAATATTCCACCCCAGTGACCAAAAAGTGCTCCAGCATCGGTGGAAGTTGCTGCTTGCCAGGTAGATTGAACCACAGGATGAGGTGTAGTCTGCCAGGTTAATCCCTGGTCATTGCTTTCAAATATTCCTCCAGCATTAGAGGAGGCAAAATAGGAACCATTAAATTCAGTTACATTGCGGAAAGTACCGCCTAACACATTGGTCCAATTTAATCCACCATCTGTGGTACGATAAATACCATTAGCATGAGCCACTAAACAGAAAAGACTATCAGTGGGAGAAGCATACATACCCCAGCCATCACCAGCAGGGCCAAAATCAGTCCAGGTTTGACCGTTATCCACACTGGTTAAAACAGAAGAAGTGGAGCTTCCCATAACTACATACATTCGCTGTGGATTATTATTATGCCAGGCAAATTGACGCATAAAACCTGAATTTACACCGACAGAATTGAAGGTGGTACCTCCATCATTAGAAACTAAAAATCCCTGATTGCCAGATTTTCCCATTACAATTATATTACCATTATTAGCCTGGACACCCAAACCTAAAATATAGCTTGAAGATTGTCCCGCAGCTTGCCAGGTTATTCCATAATCTGTGGTCTTATAAAGTCCATTACGAGCTCCTGCATAGAAGACACCTGGTTCTGAGGCTGAAGCGGCTACAGTATTATAGGCTTTACGAGGTAAAGTGGTGGGAAGCCAATTTATACCACTATCAAGACTGTAATAAACTCCGCCTTCAACTGCAGTTAAACTTGAGCCACTAGCTGCAAAAACACGATTGGGATTAGTAGGATCAGTGGTGAGATAACGAATATTTCCTCCCCAGGGTCCTGTTCCACTCCAGGAATTGACATCCTTTGCGGATGTTTCACTATTTTCTGTAGTAGATTGTTCAAAATAATGAGAATTGGCAAAGCCAGGAATAGTTTCGCCAGTATCAGGACAAAACATAGCTGCTGATAAATTTAAAATCAACAGAGTCAACGATAGAATGATGGTCATTGATTTTTTCATCTTTCATCTCCTTTTTATTAGTAAAATATATAAATAATGTTTTTTATTCATTCATTACTCAGGGTGAGTATATCCATTTTCAATGCTGAAGCTATATAGGAGCTGTTTTCAACTGTCAATATGAGTTTTTGCTCTGGTGAATTTACTTATTTAAATAAGTTTATATGCAAAAATGAAGCCAATTTGAAAGGAAACATTTTTTTAAGGTATTAATCAAAGAAGTATAGATAATGGGTTATCATATTTATAGTTTATTAGCGAAATCAAATAAATACTTTGACAAAAATCAGTATATTATAAAATTGAAAAAAAGGATTTATGTTTTGGAGGTATAATGCCTGACAAAGCCAATGATAAAACAAAAGTAGCAAATAAACCAGCTTCAGCTATGAAGTCCAATGCAAATTTGGAAATGAAAGAAGGTCATTCCATAGGAATCGTTGAACTGTTAATTTTCATAATTTTAGCCGGAGTTATCTTCATCTTTATCTTTGGGATGAAGCAGATGCAGGAAGAGAAAGAAAAAGAACTATTAGCAGAAAAGAAATTTGAACAGGTGTTGCCTAATTTTACCCTTATTAGTAACTTAGCTAAGGAATATCAAAAGAATGATCCCTTTGCCTCCTGGCCTTCAATGATAGAAGAAATTATTGACCCCGCTAAGGTCAATACTCCCGAATTTAAATTCACCTTTCAAGAAAATGGAACGGTTATTATGACTACTACTAAAGAGTTTGGCAAAGAAGGAATTAAAGTTACCTACGACATAGCAAAAAACACCTATGATATAGAAGACCCAAATCCGGAAGTGAAACCTACCATCAAAGAAGATTGGATTTATCAATAATACTAACCCGATAAAATTTTTTAAAGAAATTCTTAGTCAACCTTCTTATTTTGGGGGGTTGATTTTTGTCCTTCGTGGGGAAAAGTGAATTTATAGAAACCTCACTTCTTCTATATATTAAGAATTTTTTGAAATATAAACTAATAGCTTGAGGGACAAAATATCTATTGACAATTCAAGATATAGGCTTAAATTGAAAATATGAAAAAACTTATACCTATTCTATTAGTCTTTATAATTCTCAGTTCCTGTAATCTTTTTGATTTACGGGAAGCTGAAACTCCAGCCAAACCTCCATCCTGGAATAGTTATATGACTAGCTGGGATTTATGTTTACAGAATCTGGAGTATTGCTATGAAGATAGTAGAAATGCGGTTAAATATATAAGTCTTTTTACAGAAGATTTTAACTTTCGTTTTGCTGCCCAGGATGTTAATGATTATAACTTTCCTGTCAGCTGGAATGCTCAACAGGAGCAGGATATGCTGCTTAATCTATTTGCCTGGACGGATAGTGTTCAAGTAAATTTACAGGAGATTGTTTCTCAACCAGATGACATAACTGCTACAGAAGCTAAAATCTATCGGAAATATGAGCTAATACGTTATCCTTCTGATAAATCTATCCCACAACAATATCAAGGAGAGCTTGAGCTTCATTTTATTAAATCTGGTGCCTACTGGTATATTCGCAAATGGTTTGATTATAGAGTGGCAAGCTATCCAACCTGGGGGAAATTGAAATATGACTTCTCCCAATAGAGTATTATCTCTTTTATTGTTATCAGTATTATTATTACTGACCAGTTGCTGGAATCCCTTTAGACCTCGTATGGAAGACCATTCTGATACCACTATTCAAAATCGCACCCCTCAAGAAGTGCTGGAGAATCTGGAATTATCCTATAAAGAGCGAAACATAAATATATACCAAGAATTGCTTTCTGAAGATTTCCGCTTTGAATTAATATCTTCAGAAGTTAATCAGATCGGTGTGGATGTTAATAATGATGGTTTAAGGGATGATTGGTGGGGCTATGACCAGGAGATATTATATACTAAAAATCTTTTTACTACGGGGTCTTCAGATGGTTCAATGCCTCCTCCAGATGAGTTGCAATTACATCTTCAGATACCACCTGAAAGTAGCTGGGAAATAGACCCTCAGGTAGGACACGAAGACTGGGTGATTATCCCTTGTATGTTCGATTTAAAACTTAGTTATTATGCTTCCAATTCTATGATTACATCCAGTGGAGTAGCACGTTTTTATCTGAAACCAATGAATAATAGATGGTATATAGCAATCTGGAGGGATGAATCCAACCTGTAAAATTGGAGGGAAGAATTCTTTCCCTGGATTATGGAGAAAAAAGGATAGGTCTGGCTTTATCTGATCCTTCTCGCATCCTTGCAATTCCTTTTAAAGTTTTGGAAAATAGGGGATTTGAGTTTTTAGCTGGGGAGATTGAATCTGTTATAAATGAATATGGGGTGACCTTGGTGTTAGTAGGAATGCCTTATGCTATTGAAGGTGGAGACACTCCAAAGACAGTTGAAACCAAAAATTTTATGTCTAAACTGTCCAAACATCTTACCATCACAGTTCAATCCTGGGATGAAAGGTATAGTACGGATGAGGCAATTAAGGAATTGATTAAAATGGGTTATGATTGGAAAGAGCGCCGCCAGCTTCAGGATGCAATGGCAGCGGCTATGATATTAAAAAGCTATCTGGAAAATCAATGAAACAACTTAAAAATTTATCTCGGTATCTATGGATTCTAATTTTAGCTATCCTTCTTGTTTTAGTGATAGTTTTACTCTGGAATATATATGCTCCCATATCTTCAGAAGAAATGCTGCTCAAAATAAATAGGGGCGATACTGCTGCCACCATTGCAGAAAAATTAGAGCAGAATGGAATAATCAGGAGTAAATTTCTTTTTCGCACTCTTGCTTCTATGAGAGGCACGGATAAGCATCTTATTGCGGGAACTTACACTCTTGGCGGAAAACATAATCTTTTGCAAACCTTAAAAATGCTGGAAGAAGGAAATGTTACCGCAGTTAGAGTGACTATTCCTGAGGGGTTCTCTTTATATCAAACCCTGCACAGATTAGAAAGAAGTGGATTAGCCAGTTATGAAGACCTCTATAAAGAAGCAACTAATCCGGAATTCGTCTTTCAACTTACTGGTTTCAAAGTCAAATCTCTGGAAGGATTTCTCTATCCGGATACCTATGCTTTTGATCCAGATGTTACAGTTCAGGAAATTTTATCAACGATGACGCGGAATTTCTTTGATACTTTAAAGAAAGCAAGGATAGACCTTTATGCTATAGATAATTTTTATGATATATTGATTCTGGCAAGCATCGTGGAGAAAGAAAGTAATTATCCTGAAGAGAGACAACTGGTAGCGGGAGTTATTTATAACCGTCTAAAAGCAGGAATGAAGCTGGCATCCTGTCCTACAGTAAATTACATTCTGGAACAACAAGGTATAAAAAAGAAAGTCCTGTCTTTTGAAGATACCAGAATCCCTTCACCTTACAATACTTATATAAATTATGGACTTCCTCCAACACCTATATGCAATCCATCACTTTCATCTATTATGGCTGCATTGAATCCTGCTCAGACTGATTATTATTATTTTGTTTCGGATAGAGATGGGCGGAACGATTTTTCCCGGACTGCAGAAGAACATTTAGCGAAAACTAAGAAATATCGCAGAAAAGAGTGGGAATAAAAAAACCAGTCAAATGACTGGGTTTAAAATGGCTGGGATGGAAGGAGTTGAACCCTCACATACGGATCCAGAGTCCGCTGTCCTACCATTAGACGACATCCCATAAAAAAATCTGGCTGGGCAGGGAGGATTCGAACCCCCGAATGGCGGGACCAAAACCCGCTGCCTTACCGCTTGGCGACTGCCCAACAAATTCTGGCGGAGAGGGTGGGATTTGAACCCACGGTGAGCTTTTGACCCACACACGCTTAGCAGGCGTGCACCTTAAACCTGCTCGGTCACCTCTCCATTTAAAAAACACTATATTTACTGGCGGAGGATGAGGGACTCGAACCCCCATGGGTAAAACCCGGCGGTTTTCAAGACCGCTGCCTTACCAATTAGGACTAATCCTCCCTCACCATTTTTATCTCTTCATCTTAAACAGCCTTTTTTGTCAATCAGTTTCTTTCCGTTGTTTATTAAAATATTTTCACTTAAATTTATCAGTTTGACTTTTAAAGAACTGTTTAATTTGTTTCTCTCTTACTGCAAAAAAGTGAAACAGGTGGTTTTTCCTTCTTTAAAGTTGATTATTCTGTCCTTATAAATGTCTGCTATAGTTTCTTCAGGACTGTGTTCAGCAATGACTGTTCCTTCGGGATTAAGTAAATCCCTGTCAAAAATAAGTTCCAGAGTGGGATTCAGTAATCTTTTATTATAAGGAGGGTCCAGAAAGATTACATCCCATTTTTCTTCCGTGCTTCTGAGAAAAGCAAAGACATTCTTTCTCCAGATATGACAAAAATCACTACATCCTAAATTCTGAACATTTTTGAGGATAACCGTTAAAGCTGGAATAGCAAATTCTACAAAATCTACCCAGATAGCACCACGAGAAAGAGCTTCAAGTCCAAAATAACCCGTTCCCGCATAGAGGTCTAAAACTCTTTTGTCCGTATAATCCTGATAGACACTGAATACCAGTTCACGATTGAAAGCAGAAGTGGGACGAGTAGTGTGACCTTCAACTGTTTGAAGTTGGCGACCCTTATATTTACCTGTTATAATACGCATTTTTACTTCTTTGCCTTTTTAGAAGAGGATGGAGAAAGCACCCATTTAATCGTCATCTGTTCCCAGGCTTTTTCATAGTCAGGACAGGTTATTATTTTAACATCGGCTCTTTGCTTGCAGTGTTTAGCGCATCTTTCACAGAGCTTGTTATATTTTTGCTCCTTTTTTGGGGTCATTAAGAATTTAATTTAGAGCCCTGCATCTCCAGAATGATTGACACTATATCGCTGAGACTTACTTCAGTTAACTTTTGTTCTTTGTTAAATTTAGAAAGTAGAGCCATCAGGAGGTCTTGAATAGTGTATTCAGTAATCTCATTTTCAGGTTCCATTAGATTAAGTTGAGCTTGTTGTTCTATTTCTTCCAGTATCTGGGAGAGAATCTTAACATTGTCCTCATCTTCCAGCTCTAAATAATCCTCATCTTCTTCTATATATACTTCAGTAGTCAGGGAACCCTCTTGCAATTTTTCTCTTGCCTGACACATATTTTCAAAACCTTGATGGTCAAGAATTTTGAAATAGGCTAATTCTTCAGGAGTAAAAAGCTGCTCTATTCTGGGGTCATAGCGATTGCTGGGATTATTCACAATGCGAGAATGCATCTCTTCTATATGTTCCTGAATAGCAGGAGATTTATCTGTTTGATAGATAAGTTCATAAATTGCCAGAGCTTCATAAAACTGTTTTTGCTCCTCAAAAAGTTTTGCCAGAGTTAGCGTGGGTGTCCAACTTGGATTATTGGTCTTCATACCTTCTTCCTTATCTAAAATATGTTTCATAATGCTTAAACTGCCAATTTATGTCAATGAAAACCTTATTCTTGGCATTCCCATATTTTTTTACACGAGCCTTATTTTCATTTGATGCTGGTCGATACGTTCTG